>ERZ1035014.824-NODE-824-length-12461-cov-13.838465_pt1 | contig 12461 bp, 10 predicted proteins | sample MGYA00520620_ERZ1035014 | MGnify/ENA primary metagenome ERZ1035014 (study PRJEB33766, sample SAMN09781744) | gut metagenome | biome: gut microbiome | host: Homo sapiens | place: Madagascar | study: EMG produced TPA metagenomics assembly of the PRJNA485056 data...
GGTGAAGAGTGGTGAAGAGTGGGTGAAGAGATAAAAACAACTCTTCACCCCTCGGAATGCCGATAAACACAGGGGTTTCCGGCCGAAAGGTGAAGAGTGAAGAGTATTTTGATGATAGTTTCGTTTATTTCTTAAACTGTCTTTGGCTTCGCATTCCAAACCAAAAGTGTCAATAGTACAGACATCAAAGCTGCACCAATCCAGAAATAATTGATGTAGGTAAAGTCGTAAGTTTCTACGCCATTTACCAGATGCTTGTTGCCCTCGATGAGTAGACCGCTCATAATGTCTTGGATACCGGCACCAATGTAGCTTGCCACGCCAACAACACCAAGAGCTGCACCTGCTGCGTTCTTAGGAGCTAAATCTACGGCCATAAGACCACCGAGGAAACAAATCAGAACGCCGATTCCTAGTCCGAATAATACCATAGCAATAACATCAATATAGAAATGAACACCTGGTACTAATAAGAATAAACATAGCGCCAAAACATTCATCAAGCCAAAGACCAAAGCCGGTATGTTTCTAGATCCTTTGAATAATTTGTCTGAGATTAAACCTGAAGCAACTGTTCCTACAATACCACAAACAGAACTGATGGAAATAATAAAGCTTGCGTCAAGAGTAGAATATCCCTTCATCGTCTCCAGATAAAAGACTCCCCAACTGTTTACAGCATATCTACTTATATACATAAACGCACTTGCTAAAGCTAGAATCCATATAGCAGGACTACATAAGACGGTCTTCTGGCTTGCGTTGAAATCAGCCTTATTCTTTTCTTCTTTTTTAGAAGTCGCATCCTCTAATAAATAGCCATACTTCTGAGGTGTATCTTTCATTAACCATTGCATAATGAAAAAATAAGCAATGCCGATTAAGCCTGCTCCAATCAATCCATATCGCCACCCAAAATTAGTAGCAAGAATAGCAATGGATATGAAAGTGATAGCCTCACCTAAATTATGACTTGCGCTCCAATAACCATAATAAGTACCACGATTTGATGCATCAAACCAGCGGGATAGTGATACTACTCCAGATGCTGCTCCCATAGATTGAAAATATCCATTGATACCCCAAAGTACTGCGAACACGATAAACGAATTGGTGAATCCAAGCGCCAAGTTTATCAAAGCCGAAATCAAAAGACCTGTTGACATCAACTTTTTCACATTACTTCTATCTGCTATAAAACCATTACAGAATTTACCTATAGCATAAGTAAAGAACAAGCAAGAGCCTATGATACCAATTTCAGTTTCTGTAAAAACACCATCATCAACCATTGGTTTACGAATTACATTCATGCTTAAACGACAAACGTAATACATACCATATCCCAAAGTTGCAGTAAGGAATGAAATAAGGCGTATTTTTTTGAACCGAGCACTATCTGTACTCGGTTCTTTAGCTGCTTCTGGAATTTTATAATAATCTACGATTTTCTTCCACATAACATTTAATCATGAAGGTTACGAGAACGCAAATAATCCAATAAGTACTGAGGTCTATCTGTTTGTATAATTCTAGCTCCCAAAGTATCTATGAGATAACCATATCCCTTATTAGGGTCTTGTAAAGACATATCATCATCATGTCCTCCTGCCATAGTATCCCATAAGGTATTATACCAAATCAAAGATTTACCTTTCATTTTCTTTGGCAATGACAATGGAAGTTTATTCTCATCACTCTTAAACAACAATTCAAAAGCCACAGGATTCATATCCTTCATAAACTTGTTGAGTTGCTGCTCTGCATTAGACTTGTCCAAATTCACAATAGGCATATAGATAACATCATTTAGATATTCTCCATATAGTTCTTTTACCTTTTCTGCAGATTTAGTGCCTTTCATTATAATCTGCTTTGTTGTGCCAGTCTTCTTCATCAACTCGTAGACTTGCTCGAAATATCTGTCTGCCTTGTCTAAATTCAACATAATCTTACCGCGTGCATGAACAAGAGCTTCTTCCAATGTAGGAACTCTATGGATAGTGCGGATATTACATCCATTCTTCAAGTGAGTTTTAGCAATAGAATCATAAGTCAACTCTGAAATAGTACCTTTACCAGTTGTTGTACGGTCTATCTTTGGATCATGCATCAATATCAACACGCCATCTTTTGTCCTTTGTAAATCAATCTCAACAATATCAACACCCATTTTTATGGCATTGTCTATTGCTTCTAAAGAATTCTCAGGAAAATTTCGCCAGTCTCCACGATGTGAGGCTACGATTACAGAAGATTCATCACGATTTAAAAGTTTATTACGGATTTTACTCACTCTGTCTTGTGCAAAGATATTTGCAGTACATACAATTGCTAAAAGCAATAAAAGAAATTTCTGTTTCATCTTGTATACGTTTTAAAGTTTTTATTCTCTTCTTCCTTTTTTAGTGAGATAATCTAACAGCAAGAAAGGATTATCGCTAAATATGATATTGGCACCTTTTTCAAGAAGCCATCCGTAGCTTTCGTCTGGATTATCTAATGCCAGTTCATCATCATGTCCTCCATTAAATGTATCCCAAAGTGAGTTATACCATATACGGAATCCATGAGATTTCATTTCGTTCGCACGATTCAATACTGGAAAATCATCTCGCTTAAATGATAGGCTCATTATTGGCGACTTAATATTTGTCATATAATCATCAAGCTTTTGGTTATCTGTTTTTCCGTTGCATACAACTACAGGGCTAAATATGCATCCATCCAGTAACTCGCGGTAGTTTTTATTATAAGTGTTGCTGTTAAATGTGCCACGCAAAATAATCTGTTTCTGCATTTTATACTTTCGGATTATTTCGATAACTTTCGCTTTTATCGGTTGCCATTTATCAACTTGAATAAGAACTTTGCCATTGCATAAGTCTAATACTTCCTCCAGTGTAGGTACTTTTTGACGGGTAACAACCCCTATTGGAGATTTTAAGTTTAATTGTTTTATTTGCTCTAAAGTATAGTCAGAAACCAATCCTTTTCCTGTCGTTGTTCGATCCAATGTGTCATCATGCATAATAACAATAGCACTATCTTTTGTCATGTGTACATCAATTTCGATTCCATCGATGCCACCATCTATGCATTGTTTGTAGCCTTGAAGAGAATTCTCTGGAGCGTTTCGCCAGTTACCTCGATGTGCAATAATCATCACATAATTAGACTTACCTCCATCATACAGCTTGTTCAAGAGAAAATCTATACCTTTGTTTTGAGCTACAGCATTCAACCCCAAAAGCATACTTACCAAAGTAACTATTATTTTTCTCATTTTTGAAGTTTTATTTGAAGGTTGGTGGATTCTTATGAATCCACCTATACCTTATATTATATATACTTAATCAAAATTTGTACTATCTGTCCAACCAGGATTCTGTGTCAACTTACCACCAGTTAAGACTCTTTCACTTGCTGGAATTGGCCAAAGATAATCTCTATTCTCATCCCAAGTTATAGTAATCTGGCTAAATGGATAGATGTATCCGGAAGTACCATTAGATAGCTCCAAGTCCTTGCCAATTTTCTTAGCAGTACCCTTAAAGGTACCCTTATCAGTTGTGTATAATAACAGATCTTTCTTTCCATCATTATCCATGTCGTATTGTCCTTCTGATGGGAAATAACAACCATAGAAAGGTTTTGTCAACTGCTGACCTTCTTTCCAGCGGAATATATCCCACAGGCGGAAGCCCTCCAAAGGCATTTCAATAGTACGTTCACGACGAATCTCCAGGATTACACCAGTATTGGCACTTCTTGTCACATTAGGATAATATTTCAACATCAATGGGTCTGGATTGGCATTAGCCGCACTCATGTTGAGATGTGGCATTCTTGCTCTGTCACGAATTTTATTGATAGAAACATCCAAGTCATTTTGTGTTAATGTACCTAACTCTGCCTTAGCTTCAGCATAGTTCAAATACACTTCGGCTGTCCTAAACAGAGACCAATCTGTAAATGCCTTATTTGCGCCATCATATTTAGACTCTGCAATATACTTAATCGGTTGATACCCTGTTAGAGCATTTAAGTTGTTTGCAGTCACCTTTGTTGCGCCTTTCTGAATGTAACCTGGGCATAAAACTGTTTGAGCCATACGAGGGTCACGATTGCTAGTTTCTGCTACAAAGTCATCTGTTTCCCAGCCTTGTTTGTCTGTATAGCGAGAGCCATCTGCCATTAAATAGTGATTCATGAATCGCTTGGTAAAACCTTGGCGAGAATTCTTGATAGCAAAAGGAACACCATGCATTACATTTGCATCAGAACTATATCTTCTTGCCAAGATGACTTCATCAGAACAAGCATCCAAACTATTAAATAAGGAGCGATAAGGAGTATCACCTGTTGTATAAAGTTTGTAACCACTATTCTTGATAAAGTTTTCACCAGCATCAACTACTTGGTTCAAATACTTTTCTGCATTAGGCATATTACGATATTTACGATAAGTTCCCTCATACAGAGCTGCACGAGTCTTAAGGGCTAATGCTGTCCATTTCGTTACGTAATAGACACTCTTGGTTGACGGAAGCATGTTTATTGCCTTGTCAAGGTCCTCCATGACATGATCCATAATAACTTCACGATCATCACGTGCTTTAGCCAAAAGCTCATCTTGGTCAGAATTCAAGACTTGGTCATACCAAGGTACATCTCCATATCTTCTGACTTTAACATAATAGAAGTATGCTCTCATAAAGTAAGCAACTCCATCATTTTCCTTACGACCAACTTCGTCTTTGCATCTATCTGAATGCTGTAAATAATAGTTTATAGAACGAAGTTGTGTCCAGTTCCAACCATTTTCATCAGCAGCAGAACGTTGCCCAAGCAAAGTAGCACCTAACTCGGTATCAATATTGTCATCCGCATTGATGCCAATCACGTCATCTGCACCTTCCAACTGGCTATAAAATCCATCTGTCCATAATTTCAATTCTCGTGTAGAACTAAAATAGGTCTCAGGACTCATTGTGTCTTCAGGGGACATATCCAACAAACTATCACAAGATGTTAAGCTTGTAATGAGTAAAGCAGCCCCCAATATATTTATTAACTTTTTCATTGCTATTACCTTTTTATATTTAGAATTTTATATCAAGACCAAAAGAGAATGATTTAGAATAACTATAACCAACTCCCGAACCAGAATTATATGATGAAGCATAAATCATTTCTGGATCAACCGTCTTGCAGTACTTCTTCAATGGAGACCAATAGAATAAGTTCTCTGCTGTAAAATATACTCTCAAAGAATTAATAATTTTCTTGCTAATAGGAATTGTATAACCTACAGTCAAATTCTTCAAGCGCAAATAAGCAGCATTCTGTAAATATCTATCATTAACAACACCCAATGCGCCTCCACTATAAGACGCATATCCTCGAGGACGTGGGAAATAAGCTCCCTGGTTATCTTCGCTCCAAACATTATCCGTGAAATCCTTGTGGATGAATGACAGTGAAGGGAAAGAATATGGTCCCCAGAAATCATATGCATAGGTTGTAGGATACCAATTGCGTTTACCTACACCTTGGAAGAATGCATTAAAATCAATTCCGTTCCAATCTGCTCCCAAACGGAAAGAATAAGAATAGCGTGGTAAGCTATTACCAATAATTCTCTTGTCTCCTGGGTCTGCAACTGTACCAGAGCCTTCAGAAATAACATTATCACCATCCAAATCCATGAATTTTACATCACCTGCCATCAAATGGTTATCTTTCTTAGAGCTGTATACACGACCGTTAACAGCCTTATCGTTAATCTTTGCCTGATAAGCTGCTGCTTCTTCATCCGTTGCAAAAAGACCTGCTACCTTATAGCCCCAAATCTCACCTAAAGTCATTCCTTCATAATAATCAGAAATCAACTTATCAGGATTGTTAAATTTGGTAATCTTTGACTTGTAATCTCCGATTGTCGCTGATACATTATAATGGAATGGCTTGCCTGCTAAATTAAATTTATCTTGCCATCCAATATACAATTCCCATCCATTTGTTCTCAAATCTGCACAGTTTTCTTTTGGAGTAGTTGCTCCAAATACAGATGGTAATGTTATAGAATGGGTTAGCATGTCTTTGGTGTCACGGATGTAAATATCCGCTGTCAAAGTTAATTTACTATCCAAGAAACCCAAATCCAAACCCCAGTTGTAGGTAGAAACTGTCTCCCAAGTTAAAGATGAAGATAACGGAGAAGACACACTTGCATAATATGCCTTGTTCAAACCGTCAAATGTATAAGACATCTTGTTGTCTGTATAAATCTGGTCAAAATAAGCATAGTTGTTTACTTGCTGGTTTCCAAGACTACCTACAGAGAAACGGAACTTAGCATTATTTACTACAGGCAATAACTTATTCCAGAATTTCTCAGAACTCATTCGCCAACCAATTGAAGCAGAAGGGAAAAATCCCCAGCGGTCTTTTGACGCAAACTTAGAAGTTCCATCCCATCGGCCGCTAATCTCAGCCAAATATTTACCTTCATAGTCATAATTGACTCTGGCAAAATAGCCTAAGGTTCTATATGCAGATATGTCATGTCCAACAGTAGTTTCACCTTGTGCGACGGTGAAAGAAGATAAATCTTTAGAAAGAAGATCATTCTTTTTTACAGATAAATCTGTTGTTCTATAATCCTCATATTGACCACCTGCTACAACCTTAAAGTTATGCTTTTTGTCCCATATATGAGTATAGGTACCATATACATTCAGGTTGTTGTCGTCTATCTGCATGTGCCCTTCCTGATAGTAATCTGTTATAGTACCAGAAGTAAATGTTGAAGTTGCTCCCTCTGCGCGTGAATACTCAAAAGGCATGCTTCTTCTCTTATAAATGTAATTTCTGTTTTTATAAGCGTATGAAGCCGTCAAGACCAAATCGTCAAATACTTTATAATCAAGTTGATTTGCAACAATCCAGTACTTGTTTTCACGAGAGTTGCGCGCCTCGTTTGCTGTCAGGAAACCTGCATGGCCAGAGCCCAAAGGTGAATTGGAGGTCAATTGGTTTGTATACTGTACAACAGAGCCATCAGGATTTCTTGGTACGAAAGAAGACAAAATGTTTGACTGCAAACTAGAAATAGTCTGCTGCTCATTATAGAAACCTGCATATTTGTAGGCCGTTTTGTTATAATTGAAATTAACAGAATACGTCAAATGTTTAGACAACTTGGCATTCAGTTTTCCTCTAAAGGATACATTCTGATAATTATCTTTGTAGATATTAAAGATACCATCCTGTGTAAAGAAACGGCCGCTTGCAAAATAATTAACCTTATCATTACCACCTGTCACAGAAACATTATGCTCCTGCTCTGGTCTTGTTTTACGATAGAAATAATCATACCAGTCAAAGTTGCCATAATAATAATACTTTCCGTCATCGCCAACTACAGTCCATGGTCTATCTGGATTTTCGGTCTTGTCATTACGTCTATCATAAAGCATCTGCAAATCTTTGTCAGTATAATTTGCCATCAATTTGCCTTGGTAAGCCTCATAGAATTGGTTGACAAGATTTACATGGTCATAACCTGTATGAATGAAATCTGTTGATGTTGTATTCTGTTTCCAACCTACGCGACCATTATATGATATGGAAGCTTTACCTTCTGAGTCTTTTCCACTCTTTGTAGTAATCAAAATAACACCAGAAGAGGCTTTGGCACCATAAATTGCAGAAGCAGAAGCATCTTTCAAAACTGAGATAGATTCCAATGTCATTAGGATTTATCTGGCTCAAGTTGACCTCCATGCCATCAGCCAACACCAATGGACTACCTCCATTAATGGAAGCGACACCACGAATGTCAATGCTATAACCAGAATCCAAACTTCCTGAATTAAAAGTCAAGTTTACAGAAGGATCTGCACCTTGTAATGCGCCAGCTGCATTTGATACTGGGCGATTGTTTATGTCATCTGCAGTAATCATTGACACAGCACCAGTTAAATTAGCTTTCTTCTGAGTACCATAACCAACAACTACAACTTCGCTCAATACCTTATTATCATCTGCCAGGTTTACATTGATTACTTCGCGACCATTTACCTTGATATCCTGGTCCTTGCAGCCAATGTATGATACTGCCAACATACCGTCGGCAGGAATCTCGATGGTATAGTTGCCGTCAAAATCGGTTACAACACCATTGGTGGTGGTACCCTTCTCCATGACGGTAGCGCCGATAACTGGCTCGCCAGTTTCGTCTTTCACTACACCACGTACCTTGATTTTCTTGCCATGAGCCTGAGATTTAGCTTTTTGCTGAGGCTTGATGACGATGTAGTTGCCTTCCATCTCATAGGTAAAATTAGTACCTTTGAGCAATTGGTTCAACATACCAAAGACATCATCACTTTTCTTGGTTAATGTAACCGAACGGTTAGCATTCAACTGTGAGGAGTTGTAGGCAATCTTGTATTTAGATTCCTTTTCAATCTTCTCAAAAGCTGACTTAAGCGTTACCTTGTTTGAGCTGAAGCTGACGTTCTGAGCCGAAAGGGTCATCTGGCCTGCCAGGAGCAAACAGAAGCATGACGCAGAGATTCGTTTAAGATTCATACTTTATCTTTTTAAGTTAATAATAATTTGCTTGTTACGTCTTGAAGACAACGGAAAAGAGAGTTACACCCAATTACAAAACTGTTAAAATGAAGTTTTTCTGAAAAAAATATCTTGTGTTCGCAAACAATTGTGTTTTTCTTTTTTATTTTCTCACCTATAATATATGATTGACTTTTTTCTTGCAAAGCATCACATATCCAGAACTAATGGTTGCCGAAAGAAAAGCAAGGTAAAGGGCAGAAACTCCCAGTTCAGTATGATTTCCTGAACTGGGAGTTTCTGCCCTTGTCTTCTTTCGAATGAGTATCTTAAATGTAGGATCTAAATTGCATATTGTCCTACTGTCGGAATATTTAGATGAGCCTGTAATCCCATAGCATGAAGTACTCGGGAAATAGTATTGAGCGTAAGGTTCTTGCCATTCTCAATCTTAGATATCTGTCCCTTCTTTACTCCGACAAGATTGCCTAACTGTTCTTGCGTAAGTTTTTTGTTTTTACGAGCCTCCTTAATAGCTTCGCCAATTAAGAATGTGTTGATTTCATCCTCAAATTGATCACGATGAGGAGTTCCAATCTTTCCAACATGCTTATCTAGCATTTCTTCTTCACTATAAAATTTCATTTCTTCCATAGTCACTTTCTATAACATTTTTCTCAATTCCCGCTCGTATTGTTCAGCATCCTCAAAGCAGATGGCCTGCATTCCGAAACGCTGGGCGGCTTCTACATTCTCTATTCTGTCGTCAGCAAAAAGGCATTCTTCCGGTTTCAGATTGTATTTCTGGCAGATTCTTTCATAAATAGCCCTATCGGGTTTGATGATTTTCTCTTCTGAGGAAATCACCTGTCCTTCCAGAAGTTGGAAAATAGGATATTGGGTCATCGTTTCGTGAACCTTGGTGCACCAGTTGGAAAGTCCGTAAAGGTGGTAGCCTTCTGCCTTCAACTGGGTCAGCAAGGTGCGCATTCCTTCCTTCTCGCCCCTTACAAATTCGTTAAAGCGCTGGGCTACGGTTGCTATTTCTTCCTTATATTGCGGCATGATCTGCTGCATCTTGCAGAAGGTTTCTTCGAAAGAATCTCCGCGATCCATATTCTCGTTCCACTTGCCGTCTATCAGAAGGTGATAGAATTCTTCTGCCTGTTCGTGGGTCTTGAAAATCTGGTCAAGCGTTTCAAAGTATTCGTAATCTACGAGCACTTTTCCAAAATCAAAAATCAAATTCTTTATCATGATATTTCCCGTTTATGTTATTATTTCTGTTTTCATATCCCGTGCAGAGATACTCTTTTATGAAAAAAGGCGCATCATTTTTACATAATGCGCCTTTTGTTTACCTATTATAATATATGCCTACCTGATGATTACTTCATCTTTCTTCACTTCATATTCCAGACCAGGAACCAGGTTCTTCAGGACAGACATGGCTCCCGAGAGGGTCTCGCCACGGTTGAAATGAACTGTAACCTTCGTGTTCTGGTGAATCTTTGAACGGAAGATGAATTTCACTCCGTATGCATTACCCAGAATCTTACCAGCTTCTGCCAGCGTTACATCGTTCAGGTCAATCTCCTTGTTGCGCCAGCTTGTACCATCTTCTTCGGCCGAAACCTTGCGGAGGTTTACTGCCTTGGTCTTTACATTATATACTAACTGGTCGTTAGGCTTCATGTTGTAGACCTTGTTTTCCTGACCTATGATGCGGAGTTCAATCTTGCCGGTTTTGAGTGTGGCAGATACTTCATCTGTATTTGAATAAGATGAAACCGTAAAAGAGGTGCCCAAGTCGGTAATCTCGAAATGAGGAGTGCTGACGTGGAACGGCTGGGCATCATCATGCCTGATGTCGAAGAATGCCTCTCCCGACAGGAAAACCTTGCGTTCTTCTGCTCCCTTGAAAGAGGAAGGATAGAGGAGTACGGAACTCTGGCTAAGTCTTACTTTCGTTCCGTCTGCCAAGGCGATGACTTTGCTCTCTTCGTTGATGGTATGCTCCTGGAGCATGGTTGCCAGTTTTACATCCTTGAGTTGGTTGTTCATCTGGACGTAGAGCTTGCCGAATACAATCAGCATCAGCAGCGGTACGAAGACGGCAGCCAGTTTGGCAAAGTTGAAGATTCGAAGCGATTTTTTCTTTTCTATTTCTCTTGTTTCTTCTGTTTCGAAGAGGCGTTTGTATGCAGCAGAAATTTCTTCTTCTTCCATATAGGCTGAATCAGCCTTGTCCCATAATTCTCTAAATGCCTCGTTCGCCTCTTTATCGTCTTGTGTATTGGAAATCCTATCTAATACTCTTTCTTTTATTTCATCCGGCACATTGTGCCCGCTATAATAATCTATGATATCCCTTATCTTTGTTGCCATAATAAAAACTTCATTTACTTTTAAGACATGTTTCAATGGTGTTACACCCAATGGCAAGGTAACAAAATCATCAAATATAAGGCTTTTTTAATTTCTTTAAGAGCTAGGTTAAGATGATTTTCTACCGTTTTCTTCTGAATACCCAGGCGCTGGGCTATCTCTTCGTTCTTGAGATGCTGCTCGCGGCTCATGCGATAAATCATCTGGCGTTGTTGCGGCATGCTTTCTACCACCATGTCGATGAGCAGCTGGGTATCCTTTGCCACCACATCGTCATGTGGCGAAGATTCGTTGGCGTATCTGTCTGGCAGACTGTCAATATCTATTGGGATGATGTGCTTGGAGGAAATATAGTTGATGACAGTATATTTTGCCAAAATAAAGAGGTAGGAATCGAAGTCCTGGATATCGGCAAACTTCTCGCGTTTGTTCCATACCTTTAAGAAGATGAGCTGGCTGACGTCATCAGCATCATCTTCGTTTTTCAAGAGCATGGCCACAAAACGGTGTACCTTAGGATAGAACCTGCGGAACATCGTTTCGTATGCTTTCTTGTCTCCTTTCGACATTAATAATATTGTTTCTTTTTCTATTTCCATTCTTGCGATTATGTATGTTTAATACGATAATAGCTGCAAAATTAAACAAAATATCTGAAATTGCAAGCTTTTGCGGGTATTATTTCGGGAAAGGCACATAAAAATGTCCTTTTTATCCCTTTCTTCCGAAATCGGCTGGAATCTCGCCCCATTTCTTCGTCTCCCATTTTATAATAGGTATGTTGATGGGGTGGGTGCGGAGCCAGTTTTCGGCTCGGGCGATGACCTGGTAGAGCTGTTCGGTCTGGGGAGTGCGCTCCAGTTTGGTCTTGCATTGTTTCTTGCTTACCCATAGCTGGGCATTCACGCTGTCGCTATAAATTACCTTGTCGGTAATGCCCTTCTGCTGCATCAGGGCGAGGGCGTGGACGATGGCGAGAAACTCGCCGATGTTGTTGGTGCCGTGGATAGGACCATAGTGGAAAACCTGGGCACCGGTCTGAAGGTCGATGCATTGGTATTCCATCGGACCGGGATTGCCGGAACAGGCGGCATCCACAGCCCAGGCGTTGGCTATTACCTCGTTGGGCAGAGGCAAAACGGTATCGTTTCTCCATGAAGGAGGATTTACGGGCATTTTATTCATATTTTTTCTTTTTGGGGTTGGAAAACAAAAAGGATTGGCTAAAACTGAAATGAGCATGCGCCTTGGAGTCGAGCTCCAGGGCCATGCTCATTATGTCAAATAGTCAATATTTTTTTATTTTTAAATTGTAGGTTATTATATCTTATGTATATATTACATTCTTTCTGGAACCTCGATGCCGAGCAGAGACATACCGTTCTTCAGAATCTTAGCCACGTTGGCTGCAAGAACCAGACGGGTAATCTTCTCAGCCTCGCTCTCAGCATTCAGGATGCTGTAGTCGTGATAGAACTGGTTGAACTCCT
>ERZ1035014.835-NODE-835-length-12361-cov-6.499269_pt1 | contig 12361 bp, 10 predicted proteins | sample MGYA00520620_ERZ1035014 | MGnify/ENA primary metagenome ERZ1035014 (study PRJEB33766, sample SAMN09781744) | gut metagenome | biome: gut microbiome | host: Homo sapiens | place: Madagascar | study: EMG produced TPA metagenomics assembly of the PRJNA485056 data set...
TTACTATACAATGGAACTATGAAAAAGAAAAATCTGATTGGTTTAGCAATCGTTGTTACTGCAATAGCTTTATTATTAGAAACAGGCATTTTGAACTATGTAAACGAAAAAAATGCCTCTATGACTTCTCAAGTATTGCTTGATCGTGTAATTTCTATTATTGATAAAAACGAAACCAGTGAAGCTCAGTTAATTGATTCATTAAAAGATGATTATATCGTTAGAGCAAAAGCTGTTTCTTACATTATTGATGCAAAATCAGAAGTAGAATACGATGTAGATGAATTACAAAAAATCGCAAAACTGATGTCTGTAGATGAAATTCATATCTTTAATGAAAAAGGTGTCGTTTACAGTGGTTCAATTCCTAAATACTATGGATATTCTTTTGATTCCGGGGAGCAAATATCCTATTTTAAAGACATGTTGAAAGACAAGAATCTTTCTATGTGTCAAGATGTTACCCCAAATACATCTGAAGCTAAAGAAATGATGTACGCAATCACATGGAATGAATCTAAATCAAAGATGATCCAGGTAGGCATTTCACCAAAACGTCTTTTAAGAGAATTAAAACAAAACGAAATATCCAAAGTAGTTGCGAATATGCCAGTATACGATGGCATGGAACTAATTGTTGCAGATCATACCACCAATGTAATTGAAGGTGCAACAGATTCAGAAAAATTAGGTATGACCTTGCATGAAATAGGTATTAATACACCTGCATTAACTGACACTCCTTTAGACATGTATGTAACAATCAATGGGAAAAATGAAAGATGCATGTTACGTCAACACGGCTCTTTCATTGTCGCAGTAACTATGGAAAATACCTTCTATCACGAAGAAAATACCATTGCCATTATTATCGTTGGTGTTTATCTTACAATCGCTTCTTGTTGTATGATTTTTCTTCTTTCCAAATTTATGAAGGAGAAATTTGAAAAAGAAAAATTACTATATACTTCCAATACTGATGAACTCACAAGCTGCTATAACAGGCATGCATATGAGACAGATATGCATCAGCTTGATCTAAATCAAGAATGGATTTATTTATCTTTAGATCTCAACGGTTTAAAACATGCCAATGATACATTAGGTCACGCAGCCGGAGATGAACTGATCAAAGCTGCTGCAGATTGTATGAAAGAAATGTTTTGCAAGTATGGCAAAGTTTATAGGGTAGGCGGAGATGAATTTGTGGTTCTTTTAAGTAAACATGTCGAAGATTTTGATACGCTTCTGCAAACATTTGAAGCAAACGTTGATCATTGGCATGGTGAACTTGTTGAATCTATGGGCATTTCGTATGGTGTTGTTTTCAACAGTGAAAAGAAATGGGAAAATGTGGAAGAAATTTCTAAAACCGCAGACGATAGAATGTATAAAAATAAATGGTTATATTATCAGAAAAATGGTATGGACAGAAGACAAAGATAAAGAGCCCATTCAATTTCAAAACAATGACTAAAAGATCCATATGATCTGTCGCTCCAAAATTGGATGAGGTTTAGACATATTGTAAAATAACATGATGTTTCAAGAGGTCATCATGAAATATCGACGTTCAAATATTTTGAGGTGCATTTTTATGCATCTTTTATTTGTGTACCAACTTTTAATCGAACCTATCTCGCAAATTTTATCTGCAAATGTATATAAATAGTTTACTTCTCAGCTCTGCACCCACTAAAGAATTAATTGAAATCAGTAATATTTTAAGGATGCTTGCTGAAATATGAATCAGATAGCAATATCTGTTTATTCACAAAATGCAATCGTTGAATCCTTTTACACAGAAAACCATGAAAAGTTACAACGACAAATCACTGAAATTATGATTTTGATTCAAAAGCTAATAGATATAACTACACCATTCTCAGAAACAAAAACAAACTAAAATCTATTGAAATTTCTATTGATTTATTGAGTCATTATTTATAACATTTAGAACAGAGGTGACACTATAAATGGCTAAATATTTTGAGGATGAATATACAGAATTAAAACGTGAACTGATTGATGAAGTTAAAAGCGAAATAATTGCTTTTCTTAATAGTAATGGTGGAACCATTTATGTAGGTGTTGAAGATGATGGAAGTATTATAGGTATTAAGGATGACAGCTCTAAAGATAAAATAGATTTAAAATTAGGGAATTGGATTCAAGAAGCTTTTTTTCCTAAACCTTCAGGATTGATTCAATACTATTTCAATAAGGATGATGTTTTAGCCATTGAAATTTCTAAAGGGACAAACAAACCATACTATTTAAGAGAAAAAGGTCCAAAACCTTCAGGCGTGTATATCCGTGTAGGCAGAAGTAAACGCAAGGCCAGCGACGATGAAATATTGCGTATGATAATGGAGTCACATAGCTACAGTTATGAAGATGATATTTCTGATGAACAAAATCTGACATTCAAAGCTTTTGAACGAGCACTCGAAGAAAATGATTTAAATTTAACATCTCGATTAATGAATACACTGGGTTTGAAATCTCAATCAGGGGAGTATACAAACCTTGCTTATTTGTTATCTGATCAATCAGAGATTGTTGTCAAAGTTGCAGAGTACGATTCTGAAATGAATTTTAGAATCAAAAAGAGCTTTAAAGGCTCATTAGTAGATATTTTAAAAAACGTAGAGGAGCAAGCTGAAAGACTAAATGATCTACGAGTTGTAATTGACGGAAGTTCATTTAAACGAATTGAAACAAAATCTTATCCAGGAGCATCTATTCGCGAAATGGTTTTAAATGCAATATGTCATGCCAATTACTTTATACGTTCAAACATTAAAATTGAATTTTTCCCTGACAAGGTAAAAATCACTAGTCCTGGTGGAATATTCAACGCTTCCATGGAAGATATTATGAACGGTGTACAAACGTATCGTAATCCAAGATTAGTACATGTGTTCGATAAACTAGGCATGATTGAAAATTTTGGTACAGGAATTCCTAGAACAATTGAAAGTTATAAGAATTACGACGTGAAACCTGAATTTAAAGCAACAGAAAATTTCTTTTTCGTCACATTGCCAAACATAAACTATCTGAAAAACGAATCAACAACTGACCCAATAACTGACCCAATAACTGACCCAATAACTGACCCAATAAGCGATTTAGGACTTGAAATAATGAAAGCTTTAAAACTAAATCCTGGAATCAGCACGATAAAATTAACAGAATTAATTCAAGCAAATATGCCCTTCGTTAACAGAGACATGATAAAAAATGAGTTGAAAAGAAATTTGACTACTTATGTAGAACATCGTGGCTCTAATAAAGCTGGTGGATATTACTTAAAAAGCAAAAATAAGTAATCGTCAAATAAATGCCAACTAGATAAAGAATAACAGGATATGTACTATAGAAGTGTTCTTAATGAACAAATAGCATATATCCTGTTATTTTACATTTTAGTATTGTTCACATGGATTTTCTTATTAGAATTGAACGAAATACAGCACAACTGCACACGCTAGAAACAAGAGAAGAAATGTTTTTAAGAAATCTTTTCCCATTCCTCGCTTTGTATCTATAAAATAACGCGAATATGCTGTTGTCAGTGATAAAGAAAGACTCAAGGCAAGCAGTATACATATTTTGTTTCCATTAGAAATATAAATTGCAAAAGCTGTAACAAAAAATGTAACAAGCGTAATCAAAAAAGCACTTTTATAAGAAAATTTTGGAATATCATAATCAGTATCATTCCATTTCTGATTCTTTTCTAAACGATTCATTTCACTCAAACCTCCTGATGGCAGGCGTAATATTTCCTAGAATTACTTTTTCTTTTGCTCCTGTTGCACTTTTCATGTTGGAATAATGCAAATGCATTGTTTCATTGCCCAGAAGAGCAAAACAAATAGCTTCTTTTGCATCACTGCTGAAACCAAGATCTTCCTGGCACATCACTTTTGCGTGCTGCATATAAAACTGTATCAGTTCTAGAAGAAAGTGATTATGTGCACCTCCACCCGATACAATCACTTCATCAACATTTCCATTTTCTTCTAATAATTGATGAATATTTTCAGCAATCGACCAGGCAGTAAAATGTGTTAAGGTTGTAACGATATCTTTCCCATCTTCTTTATACTTTGCAAGTATTCTTTCAACTCTTTGTTTACCAAACAATTCTCTTCCTGTACTTTTTGGCGGAGCAGCATGAATATATGGTTCCTTCTGCAGTTCTTTAAAAAGTGAATCAACAATCTTTCCACTTCGTGCTACTTCTCCATCCTTATCATATTCTTTCTGAAAGAAATGACGCATTGCTTCATCAATCATCATATTTCCAGGACCAGTATCAAAAGCAACAACATCTTCTTCCCTGCATCCCTGATCAAGGTACGTCACATTGCTGATACCGCCAATATTTACGAGAACTCTACGCTTCGTATTACTTCTATATAAAAGATAATCTGCATAAGGTACAAGTGGAGCTCCTTCTCCACCAGCCGCCATATCCATAGAGCGGAAATCAGAAATCACTCTACATCCAGTGATCCATGCTATGACTGCTGCCTCTCCCAGCTGCAACGTACTGCGAACAAGTCCATTACCACTTTCAGGAATATGATAAACTGTCTGTCCATGAGAACAGATTGCATCAACATCATCACAACGAATTGCATTTTCATCCATAAACTGTTTTGTGGATTCTCCAAACCATGTTCCAAGTTCAAAATTCAATGAACAGATATCATCTGTATGTGCACCTTCTTTATTACACGCAAACTGAATCTTTTCTTTTAATTGCTTAGGCATCTTTACTTCTTTATATGCAAGCAATTGAACATTTGTTGAAGTATAAAAGCCATCAATTGAACAATACGCAATATCTAGACCATCTAAACTTGTTCCAGACATCAGCCCTATATATTTCATTTTGCTTTCTCCATCGTATGAACAATAGCATGATGTACATTTCCATTACATTGTGCCAGATTCTTTTCTGCCATACTCTTATTGCACTTGCCTTTTCCCATCAAAATGGCGATTTTAACATTTTTACCACTTGCTTCAAAAAGTTCTTCTGCTTCTTTTGCATCACAATGTACAGCTTCCGCAATAATATTCTTTGCGCGCACAACTAGTTTCTCATTTGTTGGCTGCACATCAACCATAAGGTTTTCAAATACTTTTCCATAATGAATCATGCATCCAGTAGAAATCATATTGCAGATCATCTTTTCAGCAGTACCCGCCTTCATTCTTGTAGAACCTGTAATCACTTCAGGACCCGTAATCACTTCCACTGCTGTTTCACAATGTAAAGAAACTTCACTATCACTCACACAAGATACGCTTGCCGTATATGCACCAATCGATTTGGCATAATCCAACCCGCCAATAACATAAGGTGTTCTTCCACTTGCAGCTAGTCCAATGACGGAATCATTTGCATTTAAATGCAGATTTTCAAGATCATTTCTTCCCAAATCATAATCATCTTCTGCACCTTCTTTTGCCTTAAACATGGCACTTTGTCCACCCGCAATCAAACCGACAACAAGGTCACTACAAACGCCATACGTAGGCGGACATTCCGATGCATCTAATACGCCAAGTCTTCCACTTGTTCCTGCACCGATATAAATTAAACGGCCACCCTTTTTCATTCGTTCAGAGACTTTATCAATGATTTCTGCAATCTGTTCTTTCTTTTTTCCAACAGCTTCTGCTACTTTTGCATCTTCACGATTTATTTTTTCTACAATTTCCAATGAAGAACAATTGTCTATATCCATTGTATTGGCATTTCTTGTTTCTGTTTCCATTTTATCTAATTTCATAGCAATCCCCCTCTTATAACTTTTCTGTCCACTTTCTCGTTTCTGCAAGATTCTTTTTATTTTCTTTCAGTTTCTTTGAAAACAGAGAAAGATAGATCATATCACTGACAAATAAAGAACTGTCTCTACTTGCAATTGCTCCTGCTCTGACTGTATTTTCATGTACAGGAATACTGAAAACACAATCAGAGATCTTCGAAAGCGTTGTTTTTCCAAGTCGAGATACGCTGGCAACATACGCACCTTTTTCTTTCGCAATTTCAGCAGATTTCAAAACAGATTTCGTTTCTCCAGAATAGCTCACCGCAAGTAGCACATCTCCCTTTTTCAAACTGCTAAGACAGGTAATATTTACTTGTTCATCAGGCGAATAAAACGTACGAATTCCAATACGTATAAACTTCTGATAAATATCTTCACAGACAAGTCCACTGCCGCCAATTCCACAAAGATATACCGCAGAAGACGCAAGAATTTTCTCAACAAAATTCTCAACAGTCTCCTCATCGATTAGCTCTTTTGTTTTTTCCAGCGTATTCAATCGATGTGAATATGTTGCCGCAACAATATTTCTAACACTTTCTGACTGTGACAGCTCTTGTGTTAAGTCATCCACCGTTTTTTTACCTGAAACCATCAAGTCCATTTTCAACGCTGGAAATCCACTATATCCAAGAGATCGTGAAAAACGAACGATTGTTGCTGCGCTAACACCACATTTATCCGCCAGATCTTTCACTGCACTTGTTTCAACTTCTTCTCTATGTGCAAGAAAATAATCCGCAATTATTTTTTCGCTTGTTGTTAATGATGCATAGACATCCTTTATTCTACTGTTTAAACTCATATCCCGTCCTTCTTGTTTTATTATATTTCACATTATGGTGAAATGCAATTTCATTGTGATGGTTTTTACTATACAGGTAAACGAGATTCCATATACTAGGAATCACATATTTTTTAAATGAAATTACATACAATCGATATAACAATTTTATAATACATATACTTGTTTTACGAGAGATACACAAAAACAAAACGCATGCATACGCTTTGTCATTTTTTTAATCTCACTATAAAAACAAAAAACGATGACAGTTTGCATCCATTGTCATCGTTCAAAAAAAGATATAAAAAAACAAGACATCCTGTCTTGTGAATCTGTATATATCTCAGGGAAGAATCCCTGTTGTTGTTATATTTCGCAGGACTGAAGTCCTGATTGCCTTTATATATCACTCGATGAGTTTTCTCATCGATTTGATGTTATATATCACTTGCTCCTAAGAGCAATTTTTTGTTATATTTTCTCTCGTATATGCCCTGCAGTGATACGAGTTATTGCCTTTCAGCGAGTAAGAATATACCATTTTCAAAAACAGAAGTCAACACTTTTTTGAAAAAGTTTTTTCGACTTTAAATATACATTCCATTTCACCATATTTTCATCATATAATACTGCCATGAAATACTATATTTATGCACTATTCGCAATGTTAATGTGGTCCTCTTCTTTTATTGCCACAAAGATTGCCTATCAAGCTTTTTCACCAATATTATTATGTCTTTTTCGATTTTCAATCAGCTTTATTCTCTTATTGATCTATCGCTGCATAACGCGTCAACACACAAAAATCGCAAAGCAAGATTTAAGTACTGTCATTTTCAGTGCAATAGGAGGAATTTCTATTTATTACACATTAGAAAATACTGCACTTTCTTTAACAAGTGCCTCTATGACTTCACTGATTGAAGCATGTTATCCCGCTTTAACAATACTTGTAGGAATTCTTGTGTATCACGAAAAAACAAGCAAACGAATGTTATCCGGTATCGCATGCAGTGTTACAGGTGTTGTTATTCTCACCGGCTTCTCTTCTGCGTCTTCCAACATGGCAGGAAACCTACTATTAATATTTGCGGGAATTCTATGGGGATTCTACAATTACCTCGTACAGAAAATTCCACTGCACTACGATTCTTTAACAATTACGTATTATCAGATGTTTTTTGGCGCCATTGGATTTCTTCCACTTCTTTTACTAGAACATCCGATGATAATCAATGTTACGCCACAGATTCTCTTTTCCCTTCTTTATTTATCTGCTGGCTGCTCCGTTGGCGCAATTCTTCTTTATAATCATGCGTTAAAAGGATTAAAGGCATCCCATGCTTCTGTACTGATGAACTTTATGCCTGTCTTTGGCATTATTCTTTCCTATCTGATCCTTCACGAAAATATCACTATTACACAAATCATTGGCGGCATCATCATTTTATTTGGAGTTATTATATCCACAAGGAAAGAAAACGCTTGACTTGTAGATTCTTTCGTATATAAATATATGTATAAGCATTTGTTTAACAAATTTATATTAGCTTAGAAAGGGAAACATGACTCAAAGAGAAAGACAAATCTTACAATGGATTGAAGAAAATCCGATGATTTCTCAAGAAGAACTTGCACAAAAAGCAGGTATCTCTCGTTCTTCTATCGCCGTTCATATTTCTAATCTCATGAAGAAAGGATATATCGCTGGAAAAGGATATGTTCTAAGAAGTGGTTCATATGTCGTTGTCATTGGTGGTGTCAATATTGATATTGGCGGAAAATCATATAAGCCACTCATTTCGGGAGATTCCAATCCTGGCCAATCCACAACATCCTTAGGTGGTGTCGGAAGAAACATCGCACATAATATTTCATTGCTCGATACAGATGTACGCTTCTTAACCGCATTCGGAGATGATGAATACGCACAGCGCATTGAAGCAAGCTGTGCAAATCTTGGTATTGATATCTCTCATGCGAAGAAAGTTAAAAACGCTTCTACAAGTACATATATCTTCTTATCTGATCCAAGCGGAGATATGGCACTGGCAGTCAGTGATATGAGTATCTGTGAAGAAATCACGCCTGGCTATCTTGCAGAAAACCAGCAAATCATCAATAACGCACAAGTCGTTGTCATTGATGCAAACATTCCTGAAAACTCCATTCAATGGCTCGCAGAACACTGTACAGCACCAATCTTTGCTGATCCAGTATCTGTTTCCAAAGCAGGAAAGCTGAAACCATATTTATCAAAAATCAATACATTAAAACCAAATAGAATCGAAGCAGAATACTTAAGTGGTGTCAAAATTACAGATCAAACATCTTTACAAAAAGCAGCCGATGTCCTGCTAAGCACAGGATTGCATAGAGTCTTTATTTCATGTGGTACAGATGGTGTATTTGGCGCAGACCATAACAATTCCATCATGTTTCCTTGTTACAAGGCAAACATGAAGAATGCAACGGGAGCGGGAGATGCATTCATGGCCGCAATTACATGGGCATATCTGGAAGGCACAAATCTTTCAGACACATGTGCCATTGCTTCTGCTGCAGCTGCAATCGCTGTAGAAGGCGCAGAAACAATCAACCCTATGATGTCGGTTGAAGCACTCAAAGAAAAAATGATACAAGAATAAAAAAAGAAAAGGAGAAAACACACATGTTAAACAAATTTTTAGATGTAAACCCAGAAGTTGCAAAAGCAGTGGCTGAAGGAAAACCAGTCGTTGCACTAGAATCCACAATCATTTCTCACGGTATGCCATACCCACAGAACGTTGAAACAGCTTTAAAAGTAGAACAGATCATTCGTGATAACGGTGCCGTTCCAGCAACAATCGCTATTATTGGTGGAAGACTCAAAGCAGGTCTAACAAAGGAAGAAATTGAATACTTCGGTAAAAAAGGACAGGCTATCACAAAGGCTAGCAGAAGAGATTTAGCAGTTATCTGTGCAGAAGGACAGGATGGTGCTACTACAGTTACAACAACAATGATCATTGCACATATGGCAGGTATCAAGTTCTTCGCTACTGGCGGTATCGGTGGTGTTCATAGAGGTGCACAGCAGACATTCGATATCTCCGCTGACCTTCAGGAATTAGCACATACACCTGTTATGGTATGCTGTGCTGGTGCAAAAGCTATCCTAGACCTTGCTTTAACACTTGAATATCTTGAAACACAGGGTGTTCCAGTACTTGGCTACCAGACAAAAGAACTTCCAGCATTCTATTCAAGACATTCTGGATTAGAAGTTGACTACCAGATGAATACACCTGAAGAATGTGCAAAGGTATATAAATCCAGTGAAGATCTCGGATTCCATTCTGGTATCTTATTAACAAATCCAATTCCTGAAGAATTCGCTATGGATGATACAATCATCAACAATGCAATTGATGAAGCAATCAAGGAAATGGATGAAAAGGGAATCAAGGGAAAAGCCTGCACACCATTCTTACTTGCTAAGGTTGCCGCATTAACAGGTGGAGATTCCTTAGATTCAAATATTCATCTCGTATTCAACAATGCACAGTTAATGGCTAAGGTTGCCTGCGAATATTCAAAGATGTAATTCTATGACCTGGAGAAATCCAGGTTTTTCTTTTTGTCTGTTTTGTTTTATGATATGTATATGATCCAGTTAACTGATTACTTATATAATGGCGATACGCTCATTCGTATCCTTCATAAATATAGTGTTGCTTTAGAAATGGAAGCAAAAAAGACAAATAATATTGTTGATCTATCACATGTATCATTTCTAAAGGAATACACTTCTTTATTAGAACACAACGATTTCTTAACGTCCCAGTCTCAAAGAATCCGTGAATTCTATAAAATTATGGCAGCAGATTATCCATTCCTTGCATTTACATTTCGTGGAAGAATCAAATCATTGATTCGTGCAGAAGAAAAATTCAATGGATATATCGTTCGTTACATTTATGAATATAAACAAAAGAACAATACATACCCTACTGCTGAACAAATCGTAGATGCAGTGTCTTACTATCGAGATCTGATTGCGTATCGTATTGTGATCTGTATGCCAAAATGTCATTTACATTCAACAGATAATAAAGAAGAGATTGAATTAAATTATCTGTATGAAATAGCGAATCGTCTTCCATCTTTTATGGAACAGAATGGATTCACAAGTGAAAAGCAAAGAAAATTTCGAGTTTCTTCCCCATTATTAAATGATGATGTAAAACCATACTACAGAGATTATATTCATGATACAAAAAAGAATGGATATCGTTCTTTACATATCTCATTCTTTGATGATTTATCCAATTCTTATGTAGAATTACAATTACGTACAAAAGAAATGGATGATTATTCAGAAATTGGTGATGCAAATCATACATTGTATGAACAAAGACAAATCAAGCAGCGTTCAGAAAGAAGTGAAGTCAAGCAAAACGAATGCATCTATTTTGATGAAGCATATCAAAGAGGCTTATCTTTACAGGAACTGGATTATTCTAAAGTAGATGTAAATATGTTTACCGCATTTGATGCATATCGTATCAATGATGGCTGTGGTCTTGTACAAGGCAGACTCATTCTTCCATATGAACACTTAAGCAGATTTCAAAATGACGTCATTGATTGACGTCATTTCTTTTACTTATCCAATACTTCTACCTGAATATTCTTGATACTGTCTTCCATAAATTTACACTCAGCATCTGTTAGTGTAATATTGCATACATTCACTGTATCTTTTACACTGCTTTCTTTTCTCATGCCAACGAGCAAATTCAATGATGCAAATTCATGCAATGCCCATGCTTCAACTAGATTTGCATAGGAACAATTATATTTTTCACATAGAGGTTTCCACGTATCAAAGGCATTTAATAATGGCTGCTTATATTGCGGCTGTACCCAAGGAATACGAGAACGAATATCACTAGCCTGATATTTCTGCTTCAAGAAGTCAGGTCCTGTCAAGAATCCTTCTTCTAATACACCATATACTTGAAATACAGTATTGTATTTCTCACACACCGGAAAATAGTCTCTACCATGAAATGGGGAAAGAATAGAGAAAAATTCCTGTACAAGAGAGACATCACCATATTTTTGATAATCTTCTAAATCAGATGGCTGCGAATTAGATAATCCATATGCACGGATCTTTCCTTGTTTCTTTAAATGTTCCAAAGCGGATACTGTTTCTGAAGCATCCCAATCCTTACATACATAATGCACAATAATAGAATCAATCCAGTCTGTATCCATTCTCAATAAAGAATCATCAACATCATGGATGATCGCATCATAGCTTGTATCATTATTTACTGTATAGCCATCTCTGCTATAGTGGAAATTTCCACCATCATTTCTCCAGTTCAATGAACATTTTGTCTGTAAAACAAAATCATTTCTACGCGTTTTTAATGCCTTGCCAAGAAGCATTTCACTTTCACCCGTACCATAAACCGGTGCTGTATCAATATAGTTGATGCCATGTTCTTTACATACATCCAGTAATAATTCTGTATCCTTTAAAGAAGAGTTATGATCAGTCCATACACTTCCTCCACCAAGTCCCCAAGTACCTAAAGACACCTGAGATACTTCAATATTTGAATTTCCTAACTTTTGATATTTCATTTTTAAAACCCCTTCAATTGAAAATATTCTATCACAAAATACAATGCACAAAATGATTGTTAATATATAATAT
>ERZ1035014.837-NODE-837-length-12346-cov-7.152876_pt1 | contig 12346 bp, 9 predicted proteins | sample MGYA00520620_ERZ1035014 | MGnify/ENA primary metagenome ERZ1035014 (study PRJEB33766, sample SAMN09781744) | gut metagenome | biome: gut microbiome | host: Homo sapiens | place: Madagascar | study: EMG produced TPA metagenomics assembly of the PRJNA485056 data set...
CAGAAGAAGTTGTATGCTGGGGAGATTACGCAGGCAGAGTATTTTGAGTGGAAGGTTATGTGGCCGGAAACTTAATCTGCGGTCCAGAAATGAAGTAAACATCAATTTAATACTATCGTTCATTTATGTTCCATAAAACAGTAGAAGAATAAAATATATGTATGAAAGGATGCGTTCTTATGCCATATTTGTCTTTTTCTCAAAGAATGGGGATTAAGCCGATAGAAGTGCCGATTCAGACAGATTGTCTGAATGATGATACACGGATGGACATTTGGAATAGTTTTTATCAATAGTTTACCGCTTTTGTAAATGGCGAAAGGTATATGGTCAACATAGATGGAAACGAAAGAGGATTTTGCATTAGAGTTTGGGGAAACTACTTGAGAAAAGATTTGTCAGAGCTTTCCAATGGCAAACAGATAACGAACCACATAAAAGCTTGGGTTCTCTCGTCATCAACCGCATGGTACGAAATTCTGGATTTTTGCGAGCAAATAATTAATGACCATTATAAACTCGTAAATTTCTTTTCTGAGATGCTCAATGATGTATTTGAAAAAGATAACGTCGGCTATCGCATCATCGGCAAGCAGATTTCTCCCATCACAAACGAAACGGAAATTCAATCCATCGAATCTGCGCTTGCATTAAGCGGGCCGTTTTCCGGGGCCAGAATCCATATTCAGACCGCCCTTGAGAAATACTCCGACAAAACCGATCCCGACTACCACAACTGTGTGAAGGAATCCATTTCCGCAGTAGAATCCATGTGCCAGATCCTTGTCGACAATCCGAAAGCTACCCTAGGCGCAGCATTAAAGGTACTTAATAATAGCGGCATTGACATCCATTCCGCCCTCGCAGCGGGGTTTGAAAAAATCTACGGTTATACTAGCGACCAGGACGGCATCCGTCATGCCATCCTGAACGAGAGCAAAACCGTAGAGCCGGAGGATGCGCTGTTTATGCTTGTGTCTTGCAGCGCCTTCTGTAACTATCTGCAGCAAAAAGCTGTAAAAGCCGGTATCATTTAACAACCCCACCCCGGCAGGGCACAGGCGGAGGCATAGATGGGTGAAGCCCTTTGCTACTAGCGCACGCGTCACATCGCATTGGTATGGTCTGACACTCGCGTAAGGACTGGTTACTTGCTGCCTGTAAACAGGCTCTTTAGAAGTTCGGCATAGTGCTTTCCACATTCCCAGCCGCTTTCGTTGAGAAAGTCGGACGTCACAAATTCCAGTAACCATACTTTGGTAATCATATAAAATTGGACATCCCATAAATATAAGACTTACGCTGATGAAGGGTGATAAGGTGGTCGAGAGATGACAAAAAGCTTGCAATCTTTTCTTGTTCTGGTTTAGATGGCACTACATTTTCTAATTCTACAAGGTTTCCAACAGCAAGCCCCGGCTGTGCAGATTGACCAGAATACTGTCCCAAATTCATGGTTGAAAACAAGTAGTACAAAAAGCGTGTTTGGTTCGTTTTATTTGCCCTTACAGCAACCGCGTGCTCTGTAAAATACGATTTGCCTACGGCATAATTTACATTTCCGCAAAGAGCACCTTGGCGACCAATTAGAGCATATTCACCATCGTGATTGTAGTGATTTGTAAAACCGCGCAAACCGTTTCCGCCGTAAACTGGGTATGCTTCATTCTCTGCAATATCTGATGCACTGATGAAGTCACCGCTTTTGAATTCAACACATAAAGCCCCTAACTTCCGCTGTTCCCAAGCGTATGTATTTTATGGCATAAGCCACAATTTTTTGTGGAAACCTTAGCTATCTGTGTTATAATAGAAATAACTACTTACGCTTTTCCCAAGAAAGGGTATTTCCTAAAACAAAAGGAGCTTGACCGATGAACAAACAACAGCTTGCGCAGAAGATTTGGGCTTCTGCTAACCAGATGCGCTCCAAAATCGAGGCCAGCGAGTACAAAGACTTTATCCTTGGTTTTATTTTTTATAAATATCTGTCCGATAAAGAAATCGAATTTCTGAAAGACAACGATTATGACGATGAGCTGCTGAAAACCGTAACCGAGGACGACCCCGAAACCGTCAAATGGGTGCAGGAAAACATCGGCTATTTTATCTCCTACAAAGATTTCTTCTCCACTTGGCTCGGCATGGGCAAGGATTTTGATGTTTCCAATGTGCGTGACGCGCTGTCGGCGTTCAGCCGGCTGATTTCCCCCACGCACAAGCGTGTGTTTGAGAAAATCTTCAACACACTGGAAACCGGCCTTTCCAAACTGGGCGACAGCTCCGGCACCCAGACCAAAGCTATCAGCGGCTTGCTGAACCTGATCAAGGATATTCCGATGGACGGCAAGCAGGGCTATGATGTGCTGGGCTTCATCTATGAATATCTGATCAGTATGTTTGCTGCCAATGCCGGCAAAAAGGCAGGCGAGTTCTATACGCCCCACGAGGTTTCGCTGCTGATGTCTGAAATCGTGGCAAGCCACCTGCAGGGCAAGAACGAAATCAAAATCTATGACCCAACCAGCGGTTCCGGCTCGCTGCTGATCAACATCGGCAAAAGCGTTTCCAAGTATATGGCTGACGCAAACAATGTAAAATACTACGCGCAGGAGCTGAAAGAGAACACCTACAACCTGACCCGTATGAATCTGGTAATGCGCGGCATCAAGCCGGACAATATCGTTACCCGCAACGGCGATACGCTGGAGGAGGACTGGCCCTACTTCGACGATGCCGACCCCATCAACTCCTATGACCCGCTGTATGTGGACGCGGTAGTATCGAACCCGCCGTATTCGCAGGCATGGGACCCCACCAACAAGGAGGGCGACGCCCGCTATGCCCGCTTTGGCTTGGCACCCAAGGGCAAGGCAGACTATGCCTTTTTGCTGCACGACCTCTACCATATCAAGCCAGACGGCATTATGACCATCGTTTTGCCCCACGGTGTGCTGTTCCGCGGCGGTGAGGAAGGCACGATCCGCAAAAATCTGATTGAGAACAACAATATTGACGCCATCATCGGTTTGCCCGCCAACATTTTCTTTGGCACGGGCATTCCCACCATCATTATGGTGTTGCGCCAAAAGCGCGAGCGCGAGGATGTACTTATCATTGACGCCTCCAAGGGGTACACCAAGGAGGGCAAAAACAATAAGCTCCGCGCCTCCGACATCAAGCGCATTGCTGATACCTTTGTAAAGCGTGAGAGCATCCCCAAATTTTCCCGCACGGTCAGCCGTGAGGAAATCCGCGCCAACGACTACAACTTAAACATTCCCCGCTATGTGGACTCCTCTGAGGCTGCGGAGCATTGGGATGTATACGCCTCTATGTTCGGCGGCATCCCCGCAGCAGAGCTGGACGAGCTTTCCGCGTACTGGGCGGCGTTCCCTGCGCTGCGCGGTGAATTGTTTGCTGAAAACGGAACGCCCTATGCGGCGCTGACCGTTGAGGACATCAAGTCGGCTATCAAAAACAGCCGCGATGTAACCGCCTTTGAGCACACCTATCGCTCCGCCTTTGCTGCGCTGCCCGCCCATATGAAGGCCGTCCTGTTGGACGGTATGGACAAAATCGAAATCGCCAAGACGGAAACCACCCTCAGCGAGGATATTTTTGCGCGCCTTGCCGACATTCCGCTGATTGACAAGTACGAGGCCTATCAGCTGCTGGACGACCACTGGAACACGATTGCCGTTGACCTTGAAATGATCCAGACAGAGGGGTTCGGTGCAGCCAAAAAGGTAGACCCCCATCTTGTCACCAAGAAAAAAGGCAACGAGGAGCAGGAAGTGCAGGACGGCTGGGTTGGGCACATTCTGCCCTTTGACCTGCTGCAAAAAACGCTGTTGAAAGATAAGGCTGGCGCGCTCCATGCTCTGGAAAATCAGCTTGCCGAGCTGCCCGCCGAATATGAAGCCCTGCTGGATGAATTTACCGAGGACGACAAGGACGCCTATAAGGAGTGCTTTACCGAAGAAGGCGATGCTTTTGTGCCGAAGGAGATTGCCAAAAAGGTCAAAGAACTGCGGCGCGACCGCACCCCCGAGGCACAAAATGCCTGCCGCATTTTCAGCCGTGTAGAGGAACTGACCAGGCAGGAAAAGGCACTGAAAGCCGAAATTAAATCTGACGCAGCAGCGCTGGAAGCTCAGACCAAAAAGACCATTGAGGGGCTGACCGATGCGCAGGTGTTGGAGCTGCTGGAGCAAAAGTGGATTGCCCCCTTTACGAATGAGCTTGCCAAGCTGCCCGATGCCATGGTGGACAGCCTTGTCAGCAAGATTCAGACCCTGCAAAATAAATATAGCACAACCTTCTTTGATGTGGAAAGCGAAATCCGCGCCACCGAAAAGCAGCTGGCCGCGATGATGGACGACCTTACCGGCAGTGAGTACGACCTGAAAGGCCTGAGCGAGTTCAAGACGCTCTTGTTGGGTGACTGATATGGCAAAACAGAACAAACCTGCCATCCGATTCAAGGGATTTACTGACGCTTGGGAACAGCGGAAGTTCTCGGATATTACTTTTCCAGCGGGTGAAAAGAACAAAGAGAATCTGCCATTAGAGAGTTATTCCATTACAAATGAAAGTGGATTCGTACCGCAAGATGAAAAGTTTGAAAACGGTGGTACAATGCGAGAAGCCGACAAAAGAATGTACTATATTGTTTCTCCAAATTCATTTGCGTACAACCCTGCAAGAATAAATGTGGGTTCCATTGGATACCAAGACACGGGAAAAAGTGTGATAGTAAGTTCACTTTATGAGGTCTTTAAGACTTCTGACGATGTGGATGATAGACTCCTCTGGCATTGGTTCAAATCGCCTGATTTTCAAAAGCTGATTATGCAGTTGCAAGAGGGTGGTGTTCGTCTCTACTTCTATTACGACAAACTCTGTATGGGACAAGTACCCCTCCCTTCACTTGAGGAACAGCGCAAAATTGGAAAGTTATTTGATACCCTCGACCACCTTATCACCCTTCATCAGCGTAAGTATGACAAGCTGCAAGTTTTGAAGAAAGCCATGCTTGAAAAAATGTTTCCGAAAAATGGCAGCAGCGTTCCTGAAATTCGATTCAAGGGATTTACTGACGCTTGGGAACAGCGGAAGTTAGGGGATATAATGAATGTCACTTCCGTAAAACGCATTCATCAGTCTGATTGGACAGACAGTGGGGTTAGGTTTTTAAGAGCAAGAGATATTGTATCAGCATCGAAAAACGAAGAGCCTGACGATTACCTGTATATTTCAAAAGAAAAGTATGATGAATACAGTTTAATATCAGGGAAAGTTTCTGTTGGGGATTTGCTTGTAACAGGTGTAGGAACAATCGGAGTGCCTTATTTAATAAGGAATTCAGAGCCTTTGTACTTCAAAGATGGCAATATTATATGGTTTCAAAACGGCACTAAAATTGATGGAGATTTCTTTCTTTATTCTTTCTTTGGAAAGGCAATTCAAGACTTTATTAACGAGTCAGCGGGCATAGGGACGGTAGGAACATACACTATTGAAAGCGGTAAAAAAACGCCTATCTCCCTGCCCGAAATGAAAGAACAACAGCAAATCGGTGCTTATTTCCGCAATCTCGACCACCTTATCACCCTTCATCAGCGTGAGTTAGAAAAGCTGCAAAATATCAAAAAATCCATGCTCGAAAAGATGTTTGTCTAAGGAGAATCGTGAAAAAATGGGAAAAATTATTTTATATCACGGCACTCCCGACAAAATCGTTGTGCCGAAATTTGGCGGTGGGGATGATAAACACGACTATGGCAGGGGCTTTTACCTTACCGAGAACATCGAACTTGCCAAAGAATGGGCGGTCTGCCGCCCGAACGATACAAACGGCTGGGTTCACAAGTACGAGCTGGAAACCGCCGGGCTGAAAATTCTGGATTTTCAGCAGCACAGTGTTCTTGCGTGGCTGGCAGAGCTGATGAAGCACCGGGACGCCGCCGACTCTAAGCGATACCGCATGCTGGCAAAGAAATTTATCGAAAAATACGGCATGGATACCCGCGATTATGATGTGATTTGCGGCTGGCGCGCAAATGCCTCCTACTTCTACATCGCCAAAGAGTTTGTGCGCGATAATATTGATGTGGATATTCTGGAAGATCTGCTGTCGCTGGGCGGCTTGGGCATCCAGTATTGCATCAAATCCGAGGCCGCGTATGCAAATCTGAAAGAAATAACAGACGAACTGCTTGCCGTGGACTACACTGAATTTAACGACAGGTACAATCAGCGCGACATAACGGCGAGAAAACGGATGCGCGAACTGGTGGATTCCGACGCGAACACGGTCACAAAGGTGTTCAGCACACTGTTTGAGAGGTGAGGGACAATGCACGCGTATGCAAAGGAATATGTAAGCGATGTAGTCGAAAATCAGGGCAAGCTCTTTGACCTTGTGGCACAGAAATACCCTGACAAGGATACTGCGGCTTTTATCAATTCCTATATGGCAAGCAAAACCAGAAAAAGCATTGACGAAGCCAAAGCCTATGTAAACACGATGAGCGCCCCCGAATTGTGGGATTACTTTTGCAAAACCGAGGACTTTACGCTGAAGGACGGCAAAGCCATCGAGGGGTTTATGCCGGACTGGATCGGAGAATTTTATGCGTATTATCAATGGTATTATAATCTGCCCAGCAGCGAAGTCGTAAAAAAAGTGCCGGTTGCTTTTCTGGAAAAAGCATACGGCGGGCTGCATGATCTGGAACTGGATTTGGCGGTACAAAAAGTCGGTGAAGTATAATGACGGTTGTTTGCTTTCATAACCCCAGTGAGGAAAACGGATATTTGAGCAACTGGTACCCCTGCCGCTTTACGGTGGAGGGGGTGGACTTTTCCTCCATGGAACAATATATGATGTACAAAAAGGCTGTCTACTTTGGTGACAAGGCTGTGGCGGCCAAAATTCTTGCAACCGATGATGTTGCCGAAATCAAGGCGCTTGGCAGGCTGGTTGCCCATTATAGCGAGCGTTATTGGAACGGTATTCGGCAAATTGTTGTTTTTACAGGGCTGCTTGCCAAATTCACCCAAAATGACGACCTGAAAGCGCAGCTTGCTGCCACCAAAGGTTCCGTTTTGGCTGAATGTGCGGTCAGGGATACCATTTGGGGCATCGGCTTGTCGATGAAGGACCCGGACAGGCTGGATATTGGCAAGTGGAAGGGGCAAAACCTGCTGGGCTATGCCCTGATGATGGTGCGCGAACGGCTGTAAAAGCGTACACAAATACCCGGAAAGGGGCAAAACAAATGACCTTTCAAAAGGAATCGGACTTTGAAGAAGCGCTTATAAAAATCCTGACGACCAAAGGCTGGGAGAGCACAATTCTGAAATATCCCACCGAGCAGGATCTGATCCGCAACTGGGCAAACATTCTCTTTGACAATAACCGCGGCATAGATCGCCTTGGTGATTACCCCTTGACCGATGGCGAGATGCAGCAAATTATGGAGCAGATTCGGGAACTGCGCACGCCGCTGAAGCTGAACGGCTTTATCAACGGAAAAACGGTTTCTGTCAAGCGCGATAACCCCGATGACAAGGCACATTTCGGCAAGGAAGTCAGCCTGAAAATCTACGACCGCATGGAGATTGCCGCCGGGCAAAGCCGCTACCAGATCGTGCAGCAGCCGATTTTTCCCGGTAAATCCAAAATGCTGAACGACCGCCGCGGTGATTTGATGCTGCTCATCAACGGTATGCCGGTGTTCCATCTGGAATTAAAGCGCAGCGGTGTGCCGGTAAGTCAGGCATATAACCAAATCGAAAAATACGCCCACGAGGGTGTGTTTACCGGGCTGTTCTCGCTTGTGCAGATTTTTGTGGCAATGAACCCGGAAGAAACCGTCTACTTCGCAAACCCCGGTCCCGACGGAAAATTCAACACCGATTACTACTTCCACTGGGCGGATTTTAACAACGAGCCAATCAACGATTGGAAAGAGATTGCCTCCAAGCTGCTGTCCATCCCCATGGCGCATCAGCTGATCGGCTTTTACACCGTGGCCGACGATGCGGACGGCGTGTTGAAAGTTATGCGCAGCTATCAGTATTATGCTGCCAGTGCGATTTCAGATGTGGTTTCCAAAACGAAATGGGACAGCGGCAAGCAGCGCGGCGGGTATATCTGGCACACCACCGGCAGCGGCAAGACGATGACCTCCTTCAAGTCCGCGCAGCTGATTGCTAATTCCAACGATGCGGACAAGGTGGTTTTCCTCACGGATCGCATCGAGTTGGGAACGCAGTCGCTGAAAGAATACCGCGCCTTTGCCGATGAAAACGAGACCGTGCAGGCAACGGAAAACACCTATGTATTGATTTCCAAGCTGAAAAGCATTGCCACCGCAGACACGCTGATTGTGACTTCTATTCAGAAGATGAGCAATATCCGTGACGAGGAGGGCGGCAAAAATGCCCGCGATATTGAGCTGATCGGCAAAAAGCGGCTGGTGTTTATCGTGGACGAGGCGCATCGCTCCACCTTTGGCGATATGCTGGCAATTATAAAAGAAACCTTTCCCCGTGCGATTTTCTTCGGCTTTACCGGCACGCCCGTGTTTGAGGAAAACGCCAAAAAGAACAACGCGCAAACCGATGTGTTTGGCAATGAACTGCACCGTTACAGCATAGCGGACGGCATCCGCGATAAAAATGTGTTGGGCTTTGACCCGTACAAGGTACTTACCTTCCGCGACAAAGATGTGCGGCAGGCTGTTGCACTGGAAAGGGCAAAGGCAACTACGGTTGCAGACGCCCTGAATGACCCCGCAAAAGCCACTGTGTACTATAAGTACATGGACAACACGCAGGTGAAAATGTACGGCGAGCCGGGTCCGGACGGGAAGTGGATCAAGGGGATTGAGGATTATCTGCCCAATACACAATATCTGACGGCAGAGCATAAGCAGACCGTTATCGAGGATATTAAGGAAAACTGGCTGACCTTGAGCCATAACGGTAAGTTCCACGCCATTTTTGCCACAAGCAGCATCCCGGAGGCAATCGAATATTACCGCATGATGAAGCTCACCATGCCGGAATTGAAAACAAGCTGCCTTTTTGACCCGAACATTGATAATAACGGCGGCGCCATTTACAAAGAGGATGGGCTTGTTGAAATTATCGAGGATTACAATAAGCGCTATGGGCAGGATTTTACAATACCCACCCACGCACGGTTTAAGAAGGATCTGTCGCTGCGTCTGGCGCACAAGGAGCAGTATAAGCGCATTGAACGCACACCCGACCAACAGCTTGATTTGCTGATCGTTGTTGACCAGATGCTGACCGGCTTTGACTCCAAGTGGGTTAATACCCTCTATATGGATAAGATGCTGGAATACGAGAACATTATACAGGCGTTTTCCCGCACAAACCGACTGTTTGGACCGGATAAGCCGTTCGGTGTGATTCGCTACTACCGCAAGCCGCACACAATGGAGCAAAATGTGCTGAAAGCGGTGAAGCTGTACTCCGGAGACCGCCCGATTGGATTGTTTGTTGACCGCCTTGCCCACAACCTTGAAAAAATGAACGAGGTATACGGCGATATTGTGGAGTTGTTTGCGAGCGCGGGTGTGCCGGATTTTGAAAAGCTGCCGCAGGACAGGAGCGTCTGCGCCAAGTTTGCAAAACTGTTCCACGAGCTTAGCGACTACATGGAGGCCGCGCGCGTGCAGGGCTTTACATGGAATCAAAGCGTGTACCATTGCAAGGACGATGCTGCCGATGAAACCATTGATGTCGAAATGCTGTTTGATGAGTCTGCCTATCTGATTTTGGCACAGCGCTATAAGGAACTGTCCGCCGAGCCGTCGGACCCTTCTGACGATAGCGATGCGCCGTATGATTTGGTGGGCTATTTGACGGAAATCGACACCGGTGTGATTGATTCCAACTATATGAACAGCCGCTTTGATAAGTACCTGAAGCTGCTGAATCAGGCGGGTGCATCGGGAGAATCCATAGAACAGGCAAAAGCCGAACTGCATAAGTCCTTTGCCAGCCTGACACAGGAAGAACAGAAGTTTGCCAATATCTTCCTGCACGATATTGAACGCGGCGATGCCACACCCGAACCCGGCAAGACGCTGCGGGATTACATTACCGAGTACCAGTGCCGTGCGAAGAATGACCAAATCCACCGCTTTGCCGTTGTGTTTGGCTTGGATGAAGAAAAGCTCCGCAATATGATGGGTCTGGGGCTGACGAAAACCAATATCAACGAGTTTGGCCGCCTTGACGAACTGAAGAAAAGCGTAGACAAAGCAAAGGCAAAAGCCTATTTTGAGAAAAAAGAGGGCGTAAAGCTGATACCGCCCAAGGTAAACCAGAAAATGGACAGCCTGCTGCGGGAATTTATTGTAACCGGCGGCTTCGAGGTGTAAGGCTGCATATTTATAGGCGATAAGTCGAACAAAAGGGCCAAGGAAAATCCGAGGCCCTTTTACTTTTGCTTGGGAACAGCGGAAGTTAGGGGAAGTCTTTGAGGAATACTCTGAAAAGAACCATGAAGAACTTCCACCTCTTACAATTATTCAAGGCGGTGGAACCATCCGACGCGACGAATCTGAGCGATCCCTACAATATGATAAATCAAGTTTATCAAACTATAAAATGGTCAATAAAGATGATTTTATTGTTCATTTGCGTTCGTTTGAGGGTGGATTGGAAAAGGCAAATTCACAAGGAATCATCAGTCCTGCGTACCATACCTTCCATGGGGAAAATGTTGATTCAAGATTTTACTATGCTTATTTTCGGTCAAAGAATTTCATCAATAAAGACTTGAAACCTCATGTCTATGGAATCAGAGATGGTCGGAGTATTGATATTGAAGGCATGAAAACAATCAAGATTCCGTATACAGCGTATGCTGAACAAAAGAGTATTGGTGACTTTCTGACAGCTCTCGACAACCTTATCACCCTTCATCAGCGTAAGCCATATTCACACATACAACGGAGGTGCAATATGCTTAACGAAGCACAACGCACAGATAAGTTCTGTGAATATTATGCAAAGTGGATTACTGTATACAAGAAAGGGGCGATAAGACAGGTTACAATGGACAAGTACCTGATGACGCAAAAATGGCTTGAAAAGCTTATCCCGGATTTGAAAATTTGCGATTTGAATCGCATTGCGTATCAGCAGTTGCTGAATGATTATGCCGAATACCATGAGCGGCAGACGACAATGGACTTTCACCACCAACTCAAAGGAGCTGTTTTAGACGCAGTGGACGAGGGGCTGATTGACCGTGACCCCACACGGAAAGCGATTATTAAAGGCAAGGCACCATCTGCAAAGAAAATAAAGTACCTTAATCAATTTGAACTGCACACGCTCCTTGCCTCTCTTGAATTAAAGGATGAAGTGAACTGGGATTATTTCATTCTTTTGGTGGCCAAAACCGGAATGCGCTTTTCGGAGGCACTGGCCCTGACCCCCAAGGACTTTGATTTCTATCATCAGACCCTTTCCATCAGTAAGACATGGGATTACAAGGGTGCCGGTGGGTTTCAGCCGACAAAGAACAAATCATCGGTTCGTAAAATTCAAATTGATTGGCAGTCTGTTATTCGTTTTTCCGAGCTTGTAAAAGGTCTGCCAGACGATCACCCTATTTTTGTGGATGGCAAGGTCTACAACTCCACCGTCAATGATGTTTTGAGCCGCCATTGCGAGAGGTGCAATATTCCGGTCATTTCCATCCACGGTCTGCGCCACACCCACGCATCCCTGCTGCTTTTCACCGGTGTGTCTATTGCGAGTGTTGCCAGACGACTGGGACACTCCAGCATGACAACCACCCAAAAGACCTATCTCCATATCATTCAGGAACTGGAAAACAAGGATATTGACCTTGTTATGCGATCATTGTCCGGGCTGAACTAAAATATTGATTTATGGCTTATGTTGATTTGCTTAATGTAAAAGTGACTGTGGCGCAGAGATCCACTTCGCACCACAGTCACTTTTGCATTGGACCTTGAATGCTAATCCGAAAAATATTGTACCCGCTATATTGGGATTCTTAAATTCACCAGACGCTGTCTGGCAAATTGAGTTGACCGCACTACTATTAGTTATCATCTATTCTCCACACGGATAAAGGACGGTGCAGCGATTTTTCCGACTATATTCTTTAATGGAAAAATGTCTTGTATATCTCAACCACCTGATTTTCCAGTCAGCGACTGGAAAATTGAACGGAACACATTATGATGAATGAGTATATCATCTGCTTTTGCTTGAATTACTGATTTCCTTGATTGCAGCATAGTGTTTTCCACATTTTCGG
>ERZ1035014.838-NODE-838-length-12337-cov-6.143218_pt1 | contig 12337 bp, 18 predicted proteins | sample MGYA00520620_ERZ1035014 | MGnify/ENA primary metagenome ERZ1035014 (study PRJEB33766, sample SAMN09781744) | gut metagenome | biome: gut microbiome | host: Homo sapiens | place: Madagascar | study: EMG produced TPA metagenomics assembly of the PRJNA485056 data set...
GCGCGACGCCTCCGCCGAGGCCGCGCGCATCCAGCGCACGGCGGGACGCATGGCCGAGGGCGAGGGGCTGCGCGGCGCTGGCGGCTTCGAGCCTCGCGTGAGGTCGACCAAGGCCGACCCGAGCGGCATGGCGCGCACCGACGCACGCATCGACTACGAGGCCGCCAACGAGCGCCGCCTGTCCGAGGACTACGCCATGCTCGACGCCGCGTGCCGCCTGCTCTACGGGGCGGGCGGGCGCGGCGGCGGGCTGGAGCACATCATGGGCAGCGCCGTGGCCGACTGCATGTCGTGGCGCTGTCGTGCGGCTACTCCAAGTCCCAGTGCCGACGGCTCTGCGAGCAGGGCATGGACGCGTGCGACTTCTTCGGGTGGGCCAACGTGGAGAGCGGGCGCGGCTGCGCCGAGGGGTAGGCCATGCCGTCGCCATGCGCGAGTGCTAGACTTCTCGGCATCAGTCGAGGGGAGTCTGCCATGCTGCTATGCGACAAGGGAATCAAGGGGCTCGTGGAGTCGGGCGCCATCGAGGGCGGCCGCGCCTCTTCCGTGGGGCCGGTGTCGTACGACCTCGCCACGAGGTGCTTCTACACGAGGGACGGGGAGACCGACCGCGCCGAGCTCATGCCAGGCGACTCGGTGTTCGTGGCCCCGGTCGAGGTCCTGCACGTCCCGCAGGGCATGGCCGCGCGCGTGCTGCTCAAGAACTCGCGCATCAGGCAGGGGCTGTCCCTGGACGCGCCCCTGTACTTCCCCGGCCACACCACGCGGGCGTTCTTCCGCGTCACCAACGTCAGCGCCGACGCGATCGCGCTCGACCGCACGCGACCCATCGCGCAGGTGGTGTTCGAGACGGTCGAGGACGGTGGCACGGCATACGACGGCGCGTTCGCCGACGAGCTGGACTTCAGGGGCCTCGCGTCCTACTCGGACGTGCTCGGGCCGCAAGTGCGCGAGCTGGAAGCCAAGCGCGACGAGGTGGCCGGCATCGAGCGCCGCATGTACGGCAACGTGCTCGCGCTGTTCGCCGTGTTCGCGGCCATCTTCACGCTCGTCAACGTGAGCGCCTCCGCCCTTTCCACCGCGTCCTCGCCAGCATGGCTCGTCACGGTCGATCTCATGGTCATCGGCGGCTTCTCGCTGCTGGCCTCGGCCATCGAGCGCATCGTGGTGAGGGACGGGCGTGCGACCAGGGCGCTCGCCGTCATCGGCGGCGTTTGCGTGGTCGTGTCCATCCTGCTCGCGCTCATCGTTCGCTAACCGCCCAAAGGCCCCGCATGCTTCGGCGTGCGGGGCCTAAATTTATGTCGATAAATATAGCAGTACCGCTAGACAGCTAGAAGCGTTACCGCTATACTATAAGACGTCAACAGGAGAGGAGGAAGCAATGAAGAACCTGAAGGACGCAATCGAGGACGCGGCATTCGCAATTGCGACCAACGTGATCGCCGACCTCATCGTCAAGGGAATCGAGCGGAGGCGAACAACAAAGGCCCCCGACCCCGAGGCTGGTGAGAAGGACAAGGGGAAGGAGGCCAAGTAGAAGGCGGGCGGGGGCACGGCCCCGCCCGACCTCTTCGGATTCTATCAGGAGGCAGCCATGGACATCGTCACTTTCGTCATCGAGTTCGCGGTCGTTACGGCCGTGCTCGTCGCAATCAAGCTGTTCATGAACAGGAGGAAGTAATGGCGCAGACCGAGGCCCAGCGCAGGGCCGCGCTCAAGTACGTGAGGAAGAGCGTCACGCAGAAGGTTGTGAAGTTCTACCCGGCAGACGCGGAGCTGCTCGCGTGGCTCGAGTCACGGCCAGGCTCGCAGAACGCCTATCTCAAGGGGCTCATCCGCGCCGACATGGAGGCGATGCGCGAGGGCTGACCCGCGAAAAACATGGAACGCCATGAGCACCTATGAGCAGCCCCGGCACGCTTCTGGCGCGATATAACTAGACTGCGCAATAGCGCGAGACAATCGATCACTTCGGCGGGGCCTCGCTTCGTTTGAGGGGGCCGCATGGTCACGAGGGACGAGATGCTCAAGGCCGCGAGGCGCTACGACACCCTGCCGGCCCATGCCATGCTCGCCGCCCTGGGCTTCCCGCGCGAGCGCCTCAGGGGCAGCCGCAGGGGGAGGGGCAACGCCCACGCCCAGGCCGACCGCAGGCGCTACCGCAGCATGCGGTGGTGCTTTCGCAACTACGGGAGCCCGCTGAGGTGAGCGACCCGAGGAAGACGGAGCGATGGCGACGGCTTCGCCGCGAGCTGTACCGTCGCGACCGCGCGGCCAACGCGCCGTGCTGGATATGCCACCAGCCCATCGACTACCGCGCCCGTCCCGGCACGCCCGACGCATGGGAGCCCGACCACGTCCGCGACGTGGCGCGCTTCCCGCAGCTCGCGTTCGACCCCGCGAACATAATGCCCGCCCACTGCTCGTGCAACCGCAGCAGGGGAGACCGCGACCTCGTGCCGATGGGGCAGTCGTCCCGCAGCTGGTAGCGGCGCTGGGTAGGGGAGTCGAAATCTCTGTCTACTAATAAACCAAGAGTCCACCGCGCCGTCTTTCTTTCTCTCCCCGCAGCCATAGGGGGGGGTTACTAAAGCCCGAGACGAGCCGAGAGGGGGCCGCCATGCCCAAGTACCCGAGGGTCGAGACGGCCTTCAACGCGGCCGTGGAGGATGCCGTGAGGCGCGGGGAGATCAACCTCAGAGCCCATGGCGCCGCAGTCGCGGCCGCCCGCAAGCTCGCCAAGGTGCTCGACGCGCCCGGATGGCCGGAGATGCCGAGCGGCAAGGTGGACAACGTGACCGCCACCACGTTCCTTCGCTACTGCGAGGCGCTTCGCCTCGTGCCGCAGGATGCGCAGGGCGCCAAGCCATCCCAGACCCACACCGCGGCGCTGCGCCACAAGGTAGCCGCCCTGAAGGCGGTGTGACGTGGCCCTCGTTGGCAACGAGGCACCGCGCGTCTACACCCCGCCGCTGCGCGAGCTCACGCCCGAGACGTCGTGGGGCTTCTCCGTCATCGAGTTCGCCGAGCGCGTGCTCGGCATCGAGCTGTTCCCGTGGCAGCGCTGGTTCTACGTCCACGCCCTGGAGCGCGGCGAGCGCTCGCTGTTCAGGTTCCGCACGATCGTGCTGCTCGTGGCCCGCCAGAACGGCAAGACCACGCTCGTGGCAATCCTCGTCCTGTGGGCCATGTACGTGTTCGGCATGCGCCTCACGCTCGGCACCGCCCAGGACCTCGACACCGCCGAGGAGAGCTGGGACCGCGCGTGCTCGCTCATCGAGGAGACGCCGGAGCTTGCCGAGGCGCTGGACAAGGTATCGCACGTAAACGGCCGCAAGGAGATACGCCTCGCCACCGGCGAGCGCTACAAGATCGCGGCGGCAACGCGAAAGAGCGCGCGCGGCAAGTCCTGCGACCTCACCGTCCTGGACGAGCTGCGCGAGCACATGACGTTCGACGCGTGGAGCGCCATCACCAAGACCACCAACGCGCGCCCCGACGCCCTCGTGGTGTGCATGAGCAACGCCGGGGACGCCTACAGCGTCGTCCTCAGGCACCTGCGCTTCCTCGCGCACCGCGCGCTCGGAGACCCCGACGGCTGGTGCAAGGCCGTGGAGGAGTCCATGGGCGACACCGCGAGCGAGGACGCGGGAGGGCCCGACACGCTCGGGCTGTTCGAGTGGAGCGCCGCACCCGACCGCGACAAGTGGGACCGCGCCGGATGGTGCGAGGCCAATCCCTCGCTCGGGCACGGAACGGTCACGGAGCGCGTAATCGCCTCCGACTGCGCCACCGACAAGGAGGCCGACTTCCGCACCGAGGACCTGTGCCAGTGGGTCGAGACGGTGCGCGAGCAGCCGTTCCCAGAGGGCGCGTGGGAGGCGGGCATCGATCCCGCGAGCGAGATCGCGCCGACCTCGCCGCTCACGTTCGCTTTCGACGTCGCGGCCGACCGCCGAAGCGCTTCCATCGCCGTGGCGGGGATGCGCGCGGACGGAGAGTGGCACGTGGAGGTCATCGCCCACCGCACCGGCTCCAAGTGGGCGGCGCAGTGGGTGGCCGAGCGCGTGCAGAAATACTCGACCGACGGGCGCCCCATGACGCTCGCGATACAGGGGCGTGGCTCGCCCGCGTCGTTCTTCGCGGAGGACTTCCGTGCCATCGAGGGGCTTGACGTCATCGAGGTTTCGGGCGCTTCGCTGCCGGGCTGCTGCGGCAGGCTCTGGGACTCCGTGGCCGCGTGCCTGGAGGACTCCGACAGCGACGCCGTGCCCGTGAGGCACCGCCCGCAGCCAGTCCTCGACCTCGCGGCGACCACGGCGGCCACGAAGCCGCTCGGCGACGCCGCGTGGGTGTTCGACCGTACCCGCTCGCCCGAGGACTGCGCGCCGCTCATGGCGTGCGCGCTCGCGCTCGGGTGCGCCATGGCGCCCGCCGAGGCGCCCGCCCGCTCGTCCTACGAGGACGGGCACGGCGTCATGTTCGTATGATTGGAGGCCGCGTGGCCCTGATTCAGTCGCTCATCGAAAGGCTCCGCCCGCATGGGGTCGAGCGCGTCATCTACGCGTCCGACATCGTCGCGGGCATCGACGGCAAGGGCGCCGACGAGCTCTTCGCCGAGCAGCCCCACCTCCAGACCGTCATCGACTTCATAGCCCAGAACGTGGCGCAGCTGCCGCTCAAGTGCTACGAGCGCAACGGGGACGCCGACCGCGCGAGGGACACCACGGGCACGCTGCCGCTGCTGCTCGCCGACCCGAACCCCTTCATGACGCGCTACGACCTCGTCTACGCCACGGTGGCCGAGTACGCTCTCTACGGCCGCGCCATCTGGTACGTGGGACGCGACGCCTCCAGCCAGTCGGGCTTCCAGGTGCGCCTCATCCCCGCCCGCTGGGTCACGAACTGGCAGGGGGCGGACGGCTTCGGCTACGAGAGCGTCCGACTCTCCGACCCGGACTTCGCCGGCGGCGCGGTCGAGCTGCCGCTCTCCGACTGCGTGCTGTTCACGCGATACCGCCCAGGCCACCCTGCCCGCTCGCTGTCGCCCATCGAGTCGCTGCGCCACACCCTCGCCGAGCAGGTCGAGGCACAGGCGTTCCGCCGCTCGGTGTGGAACAACGCCACTCGCATCTCGGGCTACATCTCGCGCCCGAAGGACGCGGGCGCGTGGAGCGACGCGGCGGCGAAACGCTTCAAGTCGGACGTCCGCGAGAACTGGGGGCGCGGGGGCGCCCACAGCGGCGGCACGCCCGTCCTCGAGGACGGCATGAGGTACGAGCCGGTCACGTTCAACGCCCACGAGGGCGACTGGGCGAGCGGCGTCAAGCTCTCGCGCGAGGACTGCGCCGCCGCCTTCCACGTGAACCCCGCCATCATCTGGCCCGGCGACGGGCAGACCTACGCGAGCGCCAAGGACAACGCCCGCGCCCTGTACGCCGACACGCTCGCGCCGCTGCTCTCCATGATCCAGCAGCGCATCAACAAGGACCTCGCGCCCATGGTTGGCGCGCCTAGCACCGAGTACGTCGAGTTCGACCTCATGGCCAAGCTCAACGGAAGCTTCGAGGAGCAGGCCGCGAGCCTGCAGACCGCCGTGGGCGGACCCTACATGACCCGCCAGGAGGCGCGCGCCCGCATGAACCTGCCGCGCGAGCCGGACGGCGAGCTCATCACGCCGCTGAACGTGCTCGTAGGCGGGCTCGCGAGCCCCACCGACACCGCGCCAAAGGCCGCGCCCCGCGACCTGGCGCACGCCGCCGGCTGCGACTGCCCCGCGTGCAAGTCCATGGCGGCTCGCGCAAAGGCCGCCCCTCGTGGGCGCAAGGCCTACCAGCCCCCGACCGAGGACGAGGCGGACGCCTACCACGCGGCGCTCGTGGCCTTCTACGAGCGCCAGCGCAAGTCCGTGCTCTCCGCCATGGGCGCCAAGTCGGGCGTCAAGTCGGACGGCACGCCCGCGTGGTGGGACGCCGAGCGGTGGGACCGCGAGCTCGCCGACGACCTCATGGCCGCCGTGCTCTCCGGTGCCACCCGCGCGGCCAGGGATGCCCTGAGGCAGCTCGGCATAGACCCGAGAGAGTACGACGAGGCGCGAACGCGCAAGTTCCTGCGCGCGTGGGCCGAGTCGCGCGCGGCGGGAATCAACGCAAAGACGCTGGAGGGGCTGCGCGCCGCCCAGGCGGGCGGGCTCGACCCCGCGAGCGCGGGCTCCACGCCCTCGGGCGTGTTCGACCTCGCCATGGGCACGCGTGCCACGCAGCAGGCTCAGACCATCGCCACCCAGACGGCCTCGTGGGGCGTCATGGAGGCGGGGCGGCAGTGCGCGCCCGCCGAGACCACCAAGACGTGGGTGCACCACCCAAGCAAGTCTCCCAGGCCGTCTCACGAGCGCATGAACGGCGAGACCGTCGGCATCCGCGAGAGGTTCAGCAACGGAGCTGAGTGGCCTGGGGACTCCCGCGCGCTCGGCGCCTCGGACGTGGCGAACTGCCATTGCGAGGTCGAGCTGACCGTGCCAGGCGGTGGCACCACCCATCTTGACGCACCTGTGACGTCCAACGACGTGAAGTGGGACAGCAAGAAGTTCGGTGGCCATGCCAATAAGCACATGGCTGAGTTCGGCCTCGACGTCACGTCTGCGGCCGACAGGGACAGATACGCCGAAATAACCAGAGAGACGATCGATGGCTATGACCTAGTCGGGTACGATACGTGGAGTGGGCAGCATGGCGACCGGTGCGCCTTCTTCTTCAAGGGGGACACGGTCACGATCGTGAACCTCGACAAGAACGTGATTGTCTCAACGATGGTCTACGAGGAGGGTAGGAATGCGAACCTCACGAGAATTAGGAATTCGCTACGAGACTGACCTCGTGGACGACGGCTGCGGCACGCTCTACTACCTCATCTCCTCGCTCAACATCATCGCCGACGTGCTGGAGCCTCAGGGCAAGCGCTTCTTCTTCGACACCATGGATGCGAGTCAGTTCACGTTCGGCGGCGAGAAGTGCCAGGACATGCTCGGCTGGGTGGTAGATGACGCCGACGTCCCAGCGTTCGAGCCTAGGTGGCTCGCAGGCGAGGACTGCGACGAACTCGACGAGTTCGAGTACGTCTTCGTCAACTGGGCTCAGGGGGACGACGGCCGTCCGGCTCCCGAGTTTGACGTCTGCCCAGAGTTCGACTAGGCGAGACAAACAGAGCGACCGCTAGGGCCGTCCGCGAGGGCGGCCTTCTTCATGCCGCAACATTCCAGAGACAAACGAATAGGAGAGCCAATGAGGTTCAAGGACTTCACGGCCAAGGCCACCGACGAAACCGACAACGGCGGCTTCGTGGGCTACGCCGCCACGTTCGACCGCGAGCCGGACAGCTACGGCGACGTCATCGCCAAGGGAGCGTTCGCCGACACGCTCAAGGCGTGGGCGGACTCGGGGCGCCCCGTGCCGGTGCTCTACGGCCACAACATGGAGGACCCCGACTACAACATCGGCACCGCCGAGCTCGTCGAGGACGAGCGCGGGCTCAGGACCACGGCCACGTTCGACGGCTCGCCCAAGGCGCAGCGCGTCCGCGAGCTGCTGGCGGAGGGCAGGCTCTCAAAGATGAGCTTCGCCTACGACGTCCTGGACGAGGCCCCCGTGGAGCTCGAGGACGGCACGAATGCGAACGAGCTGCGGAAGCTCGACCTCTTCGAGGTCTCCGTGGTGCTCGTGCCGGCCAACGGCCACGCCGAGATCATCGAGTCCAAGGCCCGCAAGGGCGACGGGGCGCAGGACGACGCCGCCACCCTCGGCGACGTCCTGGCCGTGCTCAACGACATCCGCGACGACCTCAGGGCCATCGCGGCCAACGACGACAACGACAACGGAGACGACGCCGACGAGGGCGGGTCGGAGGAGCCGGGCACGGCCAACGACATCGCCAAGTCGCGCGAACTCATCGCACGAATCAACCAGGCAATCCTCTAGAAGGGAAACCGCATGAACCTCAAGGACAAGCTCGCCTCGCTCAAGAAGCAGGCCGAGGGCATCAAGGGCGCCGTCGAGTCCGGCGACGCGCAGGCCATGGAGAAGGCCGCCTCGCTCGTCACCGAGATCGAGGAGGTCAAGGCCGCCATCAAGAAGGCCGAACAGTTCGACGCCGCCCTCAAGGGCATCGGCGCCGCCAACGCCGAGGGCGAGCAGACCGAGCAGAAGGCCGCGCGCACGCTCGGCGACTTCGTCGCCCAGCGCGTCAAGGCTGTTGGCAAGCCCGAGAAGAGCGCCGTCTCCTACGGCACGTTCGGCGAGAAGGCCGCCGGCGACGTCATGGTCAAGCCCACCGCCGCCGACTCCGCGCTCGCCGACGTCGAGGAGCGCCTGTACGAGGGCCCGCGCCGCCGCCTGACGGTCGCCGACCTGTTCGCGCAGGAGACCACGACCCGCTCCGCCATCACCTACTTCGTGGAGAGCTCCACGGTGGAGGGCGCCCCGGCCTTCACCGCCGAGAACGGCACCAAGCCCGGCGTGACGTTCGGCGAGCCCACCGCCGTCACCGAGCCCGTGAAGAAGCTCGCCGCCGTCTACCACGAGTCCGACGAGCTGCTCGACGACCTGCCCTGGCTCGCGACCTCCATCAACAACCGCGGCATCTACATGCACGGCCTCACCAAGGAGAACGCGCTGCTCAACGGCAACGGCACGGGCAACAACATCAAGGGCGTGCTGAACCGCGAAGGCATCCTCTCCCAGAAGCTCGCCAAGGGCGAGACCAACGCCGCAGACGCCCTGTTCCGCGCCATGACCGACGTGGAGACGAACTCCGGCTTCACCGCCGACGGCATCGTCATCAACCCCGCCGACTACCAGGCGCTGCGCCTCACCAAGGACTCCAACGGCCAGTACTTCGGCGGCGGCTTCTTCTCCGGCCAGTACGGCAACGGCGCCACGATGGACAAGCCCCCTCTGTGGGGCGTCCCCGCGGTCGTGACCTCGGCCATCCCCGCCGGCACCGCCCTCGTGGGCGCGTTCAAGCTCGGCGGCTCCGTCATCTCCCGCAAGGGCATGACGGTCGAGATCGCCAACCAGAACAAGGACGACTTCGAGAACAACCGCGTGAGCATCCGAATCGAGGAGCGACTCGCGCTCGCCGTGCGCTACCCCGCCGCGTTCTGCAAGGTCGACCTGTCCGCGCCCGCGGCGCAGGCCACCGGCAAGTAGGCGATCGGAGGTGACGTCCGATGGTGATGACCCCATGGGGCTATGACGTCGACGCGGGCGAGCTGCCGCCCATCATCTCGCCCGAGGAGCTGTCCGCCCTCACGGGTGGCAGGTTCGGGGCCGACACCGTGGGCGTCACCTCAGTGCTCGACGCGGTCTCGGCGGCCGTGCGAAACGCCTGCGGGTGGCACGTTGCCCCCGCCCTGGACGTGGTCGAGGCCACGCAGGGGCCGGGGCGCGTCCTGAGGCTCCACACGCTGCTGCTGCGCTCCGTGGCATCCGTCACGGAGCGAGGGCAGGAGCTGGGCGAGGGGCAGTTCGAGGCCTCACGCGCCGGGCTGCTGCGCCGCCTGTGCTGGAGGGAGTGGCCTGGCGGCTTCGGCTCGGTGGTCGTGGCCTACAGGAGCGGCATCCCGACCGAGATGGCCCCAGACCTCGCCGCCGTGGTGGCACAGATGGCGTCCAACGCCCTCGCCGCGCCCGCGGGCGTCAGGTCGGAGCAGGCGGGCGACGTCTCCGTCACGTACAACACGACCGCCAGCGGCGTCAGCGGCGGCGTGAGGCTGCTCGACAGCGACCTCGCCATGCTGGCGCCCTACGCGCTCGAGGGGTCGTGGTCGTAGTGCTGCCCTCATTCTGCCGAGAGACCGTGACCGTCTCGCGCGCGCCGCTCGTGGCCTCTCGCGGCACGTCCGAGCGCGACTGGGCGAACGCCACCTCCCACGTGGTCGCGGGCTGCCTCGTGCAGCCCGCGCAGACCTCGCAGGGCACATCGGAGCCTCGCCCGGGTATCTCGCTCGCGGCCACGCTCCACGCGCCGACTGGCGCCGACCTCGCCGCGCACGACCGCGTGGAGTGCTCGCTCGGGCGCTTCCGCGTGGTCGGCGCGCCCATGGCCGTGACGTCACCGACGGGGGCGCTCTCGCACGTCCGCGCGGAGCTGTCCCGCGAGGAGGGATAGCCATGGGCGGCGGAGTGACCCGCATCGAGTTCGTGGACGCGGGCTTCCAGGGGGTGCTCCGCGACCCCGGCGTGGTCTCGTTCCTCAACTCCGTGGCGATGTCCTCCAAGGCACGCTGCGAGGCCATCGAGGGCGTCCCGTACAGGGTGACGCTCTCGGGGGCGTGGGACGGGCGCCCGCGCATGCTCGTCCGCGCGGACAGGCAGTCCCCGAGGTACGAGCGCGTGCGGCACATGACGCACGAGCAGTGGATGAGCCAGGTGTGGCCTAAGGTGGGTGGTCCATCATACAGACCCAGGCACTAGAGCCCGTGGACGCCGAGGCGCTCCTCGCGGCCGACCTCTCGGGCGAGAGATGCCCCGCATTCGCGCCGCCCGTCCCCGAGACGCTGGGCGAGACGCTGCCGTGCGCGATGGTGGAGCGGACGGGCGGCACCCGTCTCAACCCCGTCATGGACAGGCACGACGTAGCCGTCTACGTGTGGGCGGGGACTTGGGCGGAAGCCATGGCCGAGGCCAACCGCATCGCCGGCGCCATCGCCAGGCTCCCCGACGCGCCCGACACGTCCACCCAGTGGCGCACGGCCGAGCTCACTTCCCTGCCGTACGCCGCACCAGACCCCGAGCAGCCCTCCGTCCCGAGGGCGCAGTTCACGGCGGCGCTCACGTGCCGCGCCACAATCTAAGGAGAGAGAATGGCAATCGACGCCAGCAAGGTATACGTAGGCACCCCGGACCAGCTCACGACGGGCGCCATCATGTGCGCCCCGGTGGGCACCAAGACCCCCGGACTCGAAGGCATCGCGCCCTCCGGCGTGACCATCGACAGCGCGTTCAAGGACGCCGGCTACGCAAGCAGCGACGGCCTCACCATCACGACCGACAACAGCACCAACGACATCACGGACTGGAGCGGCGGACTCGTCCGCCGCGTCCTCGAGTCCTCCACGGTCGAGATGTCCTGGACGATGATCCAGATCGACGAGCAGAGCTTCAAGATGGCGTTCGGCGACGACTACGTGACCGCCGTCGCCGCGACCGACGCCCACGGCAACCAGCTCAAGGCCGCAATCGGCGCCCACCTGCCAGACCGCAAGGCGTGGGTGTTCAAGATGAAGGACGGCGCCGCCCGCGTCCTCGTGGTCGTCCCGTGCGGCCAGGTGACGTCCCTGGACGACATCACGTTCAACGCGACCGACCCCATCGGGCTCGCCGTCACGCTGTCCTGCTACAACGACAGCAAGGGCAACGCCCTGTACATCCTCACGGACGACGGCCAGCTGTCCACGGTCAAGGGCAAGGAGTAGCGCATGGCGAGGAAGACCGACTTCAGCGTCATCGACGCGCCCGCAAAGGAGTTCTGCTTCAAGCTCTCTGGCTCCGACGAGCTGCACCGGCTGCCCTCCGTTGGCTCGCTTCCCGTGAGGGTCGCGCGCAAGCTCATGGACGTGGGCGATGGCTCCAACGTCGAGGTGCTGGACGCCGTGGGAGACCTCATGGACCAGTGGTGTCCCGGCCTCGTGGACTCGCTCACCCTCGAGCAGTTCACCGAGGTCGTGGAGGCGTGGTTCACCGCCTCGGGCATCACCATGGGGGAATCCTCGGCCTCTGCCGACTAGTCGACGAGCACGGCGGGGCAATCGAGTACGACCTCATGACGCGGGTGGGGGCGACGCTGGACGACGTCCCCACCCGCGTCTCCTGGCCCGCGCTGCGCAGCTTCGTCACGCACCTCGGGCCCGACTCGGCGCTCTGCGCCGAGCAGAACCCCGACGGCGCGGCGTGGTGGCAGCCGTGGGGGAGCGCGGCGATACTCGCCGACATCTACGACGCAATCGCCGCCTTCGCCACCGGCTACGCCACGGCCAACCGCGGCAAGGGGCCCAAGCCCAAGCCGCCAAAGCCCTACCCGCGCCCGTGGAAGACGGGCAAGGAGGGCGGCAGGCGCGTGGGCAAAGACGCGGTCAGGGTATCGGAGTTCGACGATTGGTGGGTGAGCGATGGCCGGTAACGTGGTCGCCCGCGCATGGGTGCAGATCATCCCGGAGATGAGCGGCAGCCGCGAGAAGATAGGCCAGGAGCTCGCCATCTCCGCCGACGCCGCCGGGCGCCAGGCGGGCGAGAAGGCGGGCAAGAGCCTGTCCGCCTCGGCGGCGTCCGCGGCATCGGCA
>ERZ1035014.841-NODE-841-length-12294-cov-3.552251_pt1 | contig 12294 bp, 17 predicted proteins | sample MGYA00520620_ERZ1035014 | MGnify/ENA primary metagenome ERZ1035014 (study PRJEB33766, sample SAMN09781744) | gut metagenome | biome: gut microbiome | host: Homo sapiens | place: Madagascar | study: EMG produced TPA metagenomics assembly of the PRJNA485056 data set...
GATACATCTTGAAGTCCAAAAGTATATGTTGACGGGCACGGTACCGGCAGCCCATCAACCTCAATCATTATTTCGTTTGCCATATTCATTTCTCCAAAACATATAAAGAAAAAGGCGCATATCCTTTGATATACGCCTTATCCAAACTGCGGTGTCGGATTGAATCTTCTGTCTAATTTCTGTTGACCCTTTGTAACGGCTCTGGCCAGAACTTCGTTGTTCTCCGTCTTTAATTCTGCCTGAACGATGACGTCCGGAAGCTTCAGATTCATAACGGCCATAGCCACGCCTCTGGATACCGCTTCTTCAATCTTGTCCTCGTCCATTCCATAAGAAGAACTGTTCATGATGCTTTCAGCAATCATAGACATTGTTCTCTTATTTTCCAGCGGAAGAACTGCTTCTCGTCCAGCCTCACCGACGCCGATTACAGACGGGGCATCAAACATACCGCCCGTTTTGTACCAATTAACAGAAAAACTCGGGACTCTCGGCGGATTTAGTGAGAATCTCCCTGAAATCTCAAAATGCGGCAATTTGATATCAGGTAATTCCCAGTGGAAATTGAAGAAGCTCTTCATTTTTTCGATAGCATTTTTTACAAAATTCTTCGCCGTTTCGATCGGGTTTTGAATCGCATACTTGATGCCTTCCCAGATCGCAGTTGTTCCGATTTTCAAATTGTTCCAGGCAGTCATCGCAACGCTTTTCACATTGTTGGATGCCGTAGAAGTTCCGCTTTTTATCTTGCTCCAAGCGTTTGATACAGCAGACGATATGTTATTCCAAGCGTTTTGCGTATTCGTTTTCAGTCCATTCCAGGCATTTGTTACACCAGTTTTTATCGAATTTCCCAGATTCGTGCATGTGGACTTAATTTTGTTCCACGCATCCAAAACGGTGGAGCCAATTTTATCCCAGGCATTTTTCACCGTACTTTTGATTGACTCCCATATGTCCGATGTAAATTTCTTTATGGAATCCCAGTTGTCATGGATTAATATAGCAAATGTGGCTACAGCTGCCACAATTCCTGCAATTACGCCAGATACAAGTGCCGGTGCGCCTAATATCACGGCTCCAACCGCAGCTATTGCTATCCCAATCACCATCAGTGCTTCTTTCAGCCAGCTAAAACCTTCTCTCCACATGGAGAAAAAGTTTGTGATTGCGATTCCAGCACCAGCAATAATGCTTGTAATTCCCGTGAACGCCTTAATTATCGGATTTACGAAAACCAACGCCGAAGATGCGGCTTTGCTGCCGAGCAGTGATTTAAATCCAGCAACAAACGTATTTCCAACACTCTTTCCAGCTGTCAACAATGCAGATCCAATTCCTGCATTCTTTTCAATCTCAAGGCCTAGAGTGGATGCAATAGAAGTGGCCAGTTTCCTTGACACTGAAGTTCCAATAGACGAAAGAACCGTCTCGGCTATTTTCATCCCAGCAATCTTTTCGATGGTAAGAGCTCCGATTATGATTGCCACTGTGCTAATGTCGATGTTCTCCAGGAATTCCATAATTCCATCGTATACATCGCCCCAGTTGACATTCATCAAAGCTGTGGACACGGTATCGAACAAGCCGTGAGCCCAAGTGTTGAGTGTTTCCGCCGCTGCTTTAAAATCAAACGTAGCGAAAAAGTTATTGATTCCGTCCGCAATATTGTATCCAAATTGCTTGAAATCAAATGTCTGACCAAATGAAAGCGCCGCATAGATTGCCGTGTTCAATGCGCTCGCAATCGTCCGACCGACCTCGCCGAACAGAGTTGTCCCGTTTGCCCCGGCGAACAGTCCATTCAGGAAATCCGCAAGACCCTTTCCGAAATTCTGTGCTTTTTCATAGATGCTGTCCCAATCTATACTCTGCATTGCACCGATAAGTGCATCACGGATATACTCTCCCAGCTCATAAAGGCTCTTAATCTCGCTCTTATAGTAATCAAAAATCCCTTCGCCTTTTGTAAAGTTTGTATCTGTGCCACCACCCCGGCCAGAGCCTCCGGAACCGCTTCCAGAACTACTGTCTTTGTTGTCAGACAGCTGATTCAGTTCATCGAATGCAAGAACCGATAAAGCCTTTTTCAGCTTCTTTGCGTTTCCAGTCGCATCTTCCAGTCCATCAGAAAGAGAATCGGCCCCGCTTGCCATATCATCCAGCGTTGCTCCTGCTGGTGAAATTTCAAACTTCCATCCGAAAATTGCTCCAAGTGCATTTGATACCGTTTCTGCAAAAGCAATGACCTTCTGCATTACTACATTCAGCATCTTAATCAGCGGTTTGAACGCATTGATCAATACACCACCGACTATCGCTGCCAGTGACTGAAATGACTGCTGAAGAACCACGATCTGGTTATGCCATGTATCAGCGGTTCGTGCGAAGTCTCCCTGTGCTGCCGCTGTATTTTCCATAACATACTGGTACCGCAGCATTGCTTTTTGTGCCTGCGTCATGGATGAAATATCGGCATCCAACCCCTTTTTCATGGCCCATTCTTTCAAGGTGGCCTGTGTCAGGTCAATTCCGTATTTTCTAAGAGGCTCCGTTTCGCCAGAAAAGATCGCCTGTAAATTTCTCGCCACGTCTGTCTGGCTAACGTCATAGAAAGAAGCCATGTCACCAGTCAGCTTTGTAAGTTCAATGGACATATTCGCCATTTTTTCCTGCGTAAAGCCCATTGCGGTTCCCATAGCCTGGAACCGGCTGGAAACCTGCTTTGCTGTCAGTTCTGACATACCATACTGCTGTATAGAAGTTTTTGAGAATTTCTCAATCAGGCTAGAATATTTTCCAAACGTGGTGCTTACGACGTTCTCGACCTCTGTCAAGGAAGATGAAATGTCGATAGCATCTTTCAGTTTTGACAGGCCCCGTACAATCACCCAGTACGATGCATAAAATTTTCCTAATGCTCTTGCCAGGGAAAATGCGCTTTTTTTTGCGCTTCCGGTTGACTTTGAAAACGAAAATAGGCTCTTGCCAAGCGAATTTGCCGCCCGTCCACTGGATGCTCCTGTCTTTGCAAGTTTCGCCAGTGCTGTGGTCATTTCTATAATGCTTTGGCTTACATTCGGTGCTTTCGATAGCGTTTCAAACAGGTATTTAAGGTTATCTGCCAGCAAAGGTATGTTATTTACTGCACGGCCGCTTGCCACGCTTCCCAGTTTTCCTATAGAAGTCACCAACTCGGTCAGGTTCGTGTTATCAAAAGACAATGAGCCTATCTGGTTCATCTGCCGCACAAAGTTCTGGATCTGTGCAGATAATGTAGGAAGATTGGCCGTTGCCTGTGTTCCTGTCGTTCTCCCAAGCCTGCTGACTGCGTCTATGGTTTCTATAAGACCTGCTGTATCAAAATTCAAAGACCCTAAGCTGTTCATTCCACTCACAAACTGTGCCAGCTGATCTTTCATTTTCAACAGGTTATCTGTTCCCTGCGTTGCGTATGTTCCGCCAAATTTTGAAATTGCACTAGCTGCCTGGATGATTCCGCTCGTATCAAATCCAGAAACACTCGACATCTTCTCTGAAAACACTTGAAAGGAATCAGCAATTGCCTTGAATTTCGAACCGTCTACAGATGAAATCTTTCCAAGCGCCGTGGACAGAGTAGTGATGTTTCTCGAATTAAGGCTGGCCGAAGCAAGAGAAATACTTTTTAAACCGCTTGAAATTCCGTACAATTTCTGTGTGTCTATGGACACGACTTTCTGTAGCTTTTCAAGACCCTTGGTTAAAGTATTGATTTGTTTTCCTGCGTTTGCAGCGCTTGTTTGAATTTCAATTTGTAAAGAATCAATACTTTCCATTCCACACCGCCTTACAAAAAAAGAGCAGGCTTTGACACCTGCTCTTCCTAAAATTATCTTTTATTGGCTATATCCCAGTTTGCTTTCATTGTTCGCAAACGCATTACGAGTGCTTCTCGTTCTCTCTGTAATTCGTCCTGCGTCATTTCCTCATTGGTATCCTGTAAAACAGGCTCTGAAATATATTGGCTTTCTGCTTTTTGGCCATTAAGAACATGGTCAACAGCCACAACGACAGCTGACAGCACGTAATTACCGCACCAGCTCCATGCATCCGCATCCTTCGTTTTTCGTTCCAAATAGTACGCGTCCGCATATGGCTTTAGATCCGCTGGGCTGGAATTATCTATATCATCTATAGTTAGTCCATATCCTTTGGTCACCATCACCCAAAACGGCCGCATCTTTTTGCAGTAATATTCCCATGTTAATTCTGGGATTTGGCTTTTTCCTCGGCTCTCTTGGCACTCTCCGCTTCCGCTTTCTGCTCCTCCCGGAACAATTTTGATAAAAAACCGTTTTCCATAAGTTCATTCTGAAGAGCGTTGTAAAGCTTCATGATATCGCTGTCCTCTGTATCGAAATACGAATCCAGAAGATTAAATACCTTATCCACCTTCTGAGCCTTGCCCGCTTCGTCTCCGTATGTGAAGCCAAATTCTTTTGCGTGAAACTTCTGAAGTCCGACAAGAAGCAGCTCCGGCAGAACGTTAAGCGTCTCTTCTACCGCTTCCATCTGGTCAGCAATTTCACTCATTTTTACCAGCTTCTTAATGATTCCGTTCTGGACTGTTGCCTTATATCCGAAGTAAATCTTATACTCTTTTCCGCAAATCTCGATCTTTGTCATGATTTTCCTTTCCCTCCCATACTCTAAATGGGAAAGAGCGGCCCGAAGGCCGCTCTGTTTTACCAGAATTTACTAAGTCCCTCTTCGACCGTATCTACATCCATGTCAGCCGCCACGGTCTTATTTGTTTTCCGCGACTGACTCACTATTCCCCCGCCGTCGGCTCAACCTTGGTGTCGCTTCCAATCATCTCGTCAACGGTCAGGTTGATCTCCATTGTCAGAAGCGAATTCTGGTCCTTTCCGGAAATCGGCAGTTTGGACGGCGGCGCCGCCACAATAAACTCCGCTTTTGTAAATCCGGGGGTAATGGTCTGGAACCACATTCTTTTTCCGCCGGTTAAAGCTGTGTAGTCTTCAATTACCTTTTCCCATTCCGCGATAGTATCATCTGTCTTGTTTACAGTAACTGTAAATGTATCAGATACCGTGTCTCTTCCTGGGATATTTCTTGTCTGCCGATCTTCCAGGGCAGAAGCGTCAATTGCCTCCGTCTCTACCGTAACATCTCCGAGTGCATTAATTCTATGCAGAAGAGTAAACGCAGTCGGCTTTGTTCCTGCTGTGGTCTCTACTCCATAGGAAAAAGTAACTCCAAGAGAAGAAACGCCTGCTGTTTTTGATGCCATTTCTTTTCCTCCAATAAAAAAGAAGCGTTTCCGCTTCTTGTGAATAGTTACAATATGTCGTTTGCTCCAATCACACGCCTAAACCGTGCTGTACTTCTGTATGTGTCGCCAGTATCTCCAAACTCCGGCATTGCCGTAATTTGAAACTTCATTTGTTTAAATTCATCAGCCACAATAGACATAACTCTTTTTGCGTCGCTCTGGCTCGTGTTCGTTGTTATGTCTACCTGGAACGTTTCTCGGACTCCATTTATTGAAATTCCTTCTAAATCAGTCCCAATCTCGGCTCCCGGCAGCTCATGGATATAGACCGTCGGGAACGTTGCTTTTGCTGTTGCTTTGGAAATATTTGTCAGATATGCGTTCGGATATTTCTCCTTGATTTTTCCTTCAGCCCTCGACTTGATAACAGAAAAAATCTTTGTCTCCAAATCAAAAGCCCATTGATTATCGCTTGCCATTACCCAAACACCTCTCTTGCTACTTCCGTAATATGCTTCATAAGCTCAATGTTTGTCTCATACATAAACGGGCGAGACGGCATACCTTTTGTCCAATGCCATTCGCCATCTCGGAAATAAAACCATCCAGATTCTCCATGCTCATTTACATCGTATTTCCATCCAGAAATCGAGGTGTCAGGATGCGGATGCTGTGCGCCTACAATTCCTGTACCAAATTCAACAAACTTCGCCCAAGGACAATCTGTATAAATTATCCATGATGCACCGTCCTTGATAACCGCTCCCGGTTCACAGTTGATACTTCCAAGAAGCTCTCCGGTGTAAACAGCGTCATAACTTGCAATCTTTATCTTTGCAATCTCAACGCCTTTTTCCGCCAGCTTTTCAGCCAATAGCTTACATTTTCTTATCAGCTCCTGTTTATAATCTTCCAGCTCCCGGATAGCGTTCTTTATGGAATCCTCTGACAATTCCATTGATATTTTTCTCTTTCCCATGAGATTTCACCTACAAAATCCCAAGTTGCTGATAAACAGCAAAAATCTTTGGAGCCTGAATCGCAAACCAATCGACCATTTCTTCGTTTCTGGCCCACGGCCCGTCGAAGTTATAGGAATCGGAAGCCAGGCCGCTTTCATTCAAGAATGCATGGAAAATTTCGTGACGAAGAGTTTTATTGGCGTACTGCCTTTGTCCTTCTTCCGTTTCAATGTCCACGAATTCCTTTTCCGACATATCGGCCACGACGATCAGCTTTATATCTTCATCGCAGTATCCGCCCCACTGGTTATCTCGCAGTGTTTTATCTTCGGAAATCTTGTGTGTTTCAATCCGGTATTCCGTGCCAAGCACGTTGATTGTATTTTCCATATTTCCCCTTTTTACTTTACTGTCTTTTGAAGCAGATACAGATCCACGGTTAAACCCTCGTCAGCTACGCCCTTAACCGTGTAATCAGCTGATGTAGGCTCTGGAAGATTGTCTGTGTCAAATTCTACCTCCGACTTCTTCCAGACCAAATCTCCGGCTTTTAGCGGCAAATATCCTTTGTCTGTGACAATCTGTACATATGTGCTTGAATCGTCAATTCCAAATTCTTTTATAAGAACTTCGCTCAGTTTATTGCTGATATTGGCATAAAACTCTTTTGGATCCGAATATCCGATTTTTTCATCGGCAATCAGAGGAATCTTATTCCCGTCACCATCCACGTAGTACTTGATTTCTCCATCATCGTCCCTTTCGTAAACGGTGACTCTCTGGCCGTGCTGCGAATACATCATCCGTTGCTTGTTAATATCAAGCATTCTTCATTACCTGCTTATAAACCTGATTCACTCCTGTGCTGGCAAGTCCGCTGACAATTCCTACCGCAATAGCCGTCATCACATCGCCAGCCGGGAAATCCGGCATGACATACAATCCGACTACGCCCAGGATCCCGCCCGCAGCACCTACGATTACCGGAATCAGATTATCCTTTACCCGGTCAGACGCCTTTGCACCAAGGCCGATCAGATAGCAAATCACAATGATTGCCAGAGATGTTCCAATCTGCATGATATCCATTATTCTTTCCCTCCACTTCTTAAATGCAATTCCTGTATCTCGTTATACATTTTAGTCACCATTCCATTCCCGCCCAAAGCATGGTAGGCATTATACATTTCAACAAAATTGTCAAACGCGTATGAAGGAATTTCGCCCAACTTGACGTATTTATCGTGATACTCAATCAGCTGCACCCGCAAAATAAGCATTGTTCCCTTGCTATTTGCATCTCTATCTTTTTTCTGCTGTTGCAGAAGCCAGACGATATAGCCCAGAAAAACTGGAAGGACTATGATATATGTCTGTAATAAAAAGTCTTTCATTTATATCTCCTGCATTTTTATTTACGCACAGCCCACCGCCACCTAAAGTGCGTCCCTGCTATCTTTTTCGTGAACTCACGAAATTGATAACGCACAATCTTCTAAAGAATTTTTACAAACGGAAATACCCCGGCGAAAAGACTGTCACGATCCTTCCAGTTCCTGCTTACTCCATTCTCTGTATAGGACGCCATGAAAGCCTCTCCCGCCTGGGAATGGTCATACACAGCCAGATTGACGATAGCTCCCTCGTATTTCTTCATATCCTCGCAAATCCGTTCCTGCGTATAGCTTTCCGGGTATCCACGCCTGTTTATTACTTCCTGCGTTGCCTGGTCAATCAACTGTTGAATCCTCGGGTTATCTTCTTTATGGTCAAACACGGTCTTGTCGGTTCCGTCCGATTCTTCAATATGAAATTGGCCAAGCCGGATTTTTACCTGCTCCAAAATCGTATATGCCATAAAAAATCCTCCTATAGTTCAAACAGATTGATAAAATACTCTTTCAGCGACGCCCCGGTCATTTCTTCATACCCAGGCACGTTATTCTCGGCTGCAAGAGCTTTGAGAGCGTCTGTGCTCATTCTGTTGATTTCCGTCTTTGTAAATGGCTTCTCAAAAGGCAAAGAGGCGTGTTCTGCCGCCTCTTCGATCTCTTCTCCCGGAAGATACCATTTCCCTTTGTATTTAACTTTGTAGTCAAATTTCATAGGGTTTTCCTCCTTAGTAGCACTTAATCACATAAGTGCTATCCATTCTCTCATAGGAGGGAAGCACGATCTCGGAAACGGTAGTCTTTGTGTGAACCGGGTCGCTTGTGGTGGTTACGGCCACTGCAACGCCAGTATTCACAATAGATACGTCCGCCTCTCCGCTTCCCATAAGGGTTCTCTCTTCCGGTGTGGTTCCGTACCAGGTGTTTCCCAGCGCTCCGTCCGGAATCAGTGTCGCAAATCCGTCCGGATAGAATTTTGCAGCTGTTCCGTCCTCTTTCTTGTACTGCTTAGAGTACACGATGATTCTGATTCCAAGTTCATTGGAAAATACTTCCTTTACCCGGTTGTCGTTCATGAACACAGTCGCCGTGGTATTCTGTGCCAGAATCGCAGACTTAATCTTTGCATTCTGCTTCAGATAGTCCATAGTCTTTCTGGAAACAATCATAATGGACGGGCGCTCGCCTGTTTCTGCCTCTACTGCATCCAGTGCTGTTGCAATGTCGTCCATCGGGTCGGAATTTGTGGTGTCTGACCACTTGTCGGTGTCAGTTGTCAGGCTTGCAAAGTTCTTTGTCTTGTATGTGCCGTTCGGATCGTAGTTGTAGGCATATGTCACTCCATTTGCTTCAATGGAAATCTTCGGTGATCCATCGCTCGGTGCCAGGAGCTGCATAATCATTCTTTCCGGAACAACGTTCGCACCATCAACCAGAGTATTGGCATCGTCAAAGATTCTGCTCAGAACCTCCGCTGCATACGGGTCGGTGCTATCCTTAACCCTCATGATTTCCTGCTCGTCTGCTTCTTTTACCAGCATAGATTCTCTGAAGAATGCCATTTCAGTTTCTGTCAGTTTGAACCCTTCACGGCTTCTCAGAGTGGACACCGCATCGAAATTAGACGGAGCCAGGGATACGGGAAGCCCTTTTGATGTCTTGATCCATTTCAGGTCAAGCCCCATTTTCTTTTTTGCCGGAAACAGTCCGGCTCCAAGGTACGCAATCCGGTTACTTGCCACTTCAGTATTGACAAGCGAAATCGCCTTTGATGTATAAGCGTCTCTAATATTCATTGTTTCCTCACTTTCTACCGATAGTTCTTACGGTAATTACTCAAACACGATAAGGGGCAGCGCTGTTTTCACACCTGCCGCAATCGTAATTCCTGCATTTGCGTTCGCATTCGCTTCGTTTACACAAGCAAATGCCTTTACGATTGTTCCGTTCGGGTTGGAATCATATACGTCTGTCAGCAAGATTCCAACAGCAGTTCCGTCAGAAGACGCTGCATTTACTTTTTTTCCAGTAGCGTCGATAGGGCTGCCCGCTTTGCAGACATGATTCGTGAATGCAGTGGAATCAAGGGTAATTTCCTCGAAAAGCTCTCCGCCAAGCCGTCTTTTCAGAATTTCTTTCTGTGTGGTCACAGTTGACTCTTTAAACTTCATTTTTTCCTCCTTGCTACTTCAAATAGCTTTCTACAATGGATTCAGCCGCTTTATTGGAACCGGATAAGGTCTTTCCGATTGCTTCGGCTGTCTTTTCCGCCTCTGTCTTTGTATCTCCGCCTGCGCTTCCTCCGTTCGGGTTTGCCTGATTTCCAGCAATTTCCTTTTCTTTAGCCTGCGCAGCGGCGGTTTCTTTCTCGGACATAATCTTTCCAAGCTCTGTATAATCAAGGCTCCCATCGTCCTTTACGATTTTTTTCGCCTGCTCCGCAGTGATCTTGAAATTGGTCATAGCGGATTCACGCTGATCGCGAATGGCATTGGACTTCTGCATTTCAGCGATGGTCTTATTCGCCGCGTCCAGGGCCTTGTTTGCTTTCTCAATTTCAGACAGGTTACCAGCCTCCAGATCGTCAACCTTCTTCTGAAGCTCGTCTACCTTTCCAGCCTTCTCTTTAAGTGCTGCAAGGTCTGCATTTGCCTTCTGGGTAGCGCTGCCATAATCGGCCATGATTTTTTCAATGTTCTCTTCGCTGATTCCCATAGCCAGCAAATCTTCTCTCTTCATGATTACCTCCGATATGCTTTACGTTTTTTTACGGTGCAACGCCACCGATAGCACTGTTGTTTTGTACGCTCACAACTTTGCGAATTTTTATAAAATAAAAACAGCCGCCGATTACTCGGTAGCTGTTTTATTTGTTTGGGTTTGATTATTTATTTGTTCCACAATCTTTTGTGCTTTTTCTTCCTGCTTTTTTACATCGTCTATAGTTTTCCACAGATTTTCCAGATAAGGCCTGGACATATTGAACGTCTTTTCTGCGTCTCCCCAAAGTCCAACGGTCTTGATTGCCACCAGCGGGTTAATTCCGCACTGAAGCAGCTGTAACAGTGTCTGTGCTTTGGTATACATGCTATCCTGCGGGCTGTGATTAATCTGAACATCAAAATCACGGATTGACAGTTTCAAGTCATAATCTGCCAGGCGAAGCGTATTGAGTGTCGCTGTCGCCAGGCGTTTCTCTGCTGATTTCACAATCGGGTCTTTCAGTTTTGCCCGTGTCTTGGAAAAATCCCAGCCGTTACGAAGCTGAACAGCGCCCTGTGTGTCGCCTCCTGTATTACTCTGCTTTGTAGGAATCGCCAAAATGGATAAGGCATTATCCCAAAGGTCGTCTTTCGATACCTGACATTGTGTCTGGTTCAGCTCCTGTGTCATAACATCCACATCGGATTTATTATCCTTGTTAATGGATTTGACCACCAAGGCCCTGTTCATTTTCATTTTTGCAAACTGCTCTTCATCAACTTCGCAGTTCACAAATTTAATCCAGGACTGGACGAACTGTTCTATTCCGTCCATCCGGTTTGATTGCATATTGTTGATTGCGTCCAGCATGGAGATCACAAGCTCTATGTCCGAAATTCGTTCATGATTGTTCGGGAATTCCACAATCGGAATCACGCCAAAGGTATGGAGCTTTGTCTCTACCACTTTGCTGTTCACAATTTTGAAAGACATATTGTCAGAAAATGCCATTTTATAGCACTGTCCGTCCTCGTTTTTCAGTTCCTGCACTGACAAAATCGGCTCCTCTGTGCTTCGATTGTAAATCACGAAGGTGTTCATCGGGCTGGGCGCTACGATTCTGAAGGGCACATCTCCATCTTTCCTCTGAACCGCCTTGAAAGACGTTCCGGTTGCCGATTGCCATTCTCCGGCCTTAATATCCTTTTCCTGCTTATTCGCATCCGCCATAAAGTCGTTCAAATCGTCCACGGCCTTATTGGTATCTTCATCATCGCTGCGGCTGATAAACTGAACCGGCTCCCCGTATGTCTGGCCAACCTTGAACTGGACAATCTCGTAGGCATGATTCTCAACGATTTTATTGATAATATCTTCATTGCTGATTTTGGTTCGGTACAAAACCGGCTGATCGCCTTTGTAGTACCGCCACAAATAGCGGATAGCCGTCTTGTTCCCGTAAAAAACGCCGATGCAATCTCCGATAACCTTTACCACGTTTGCAGCCGTGATGCGTTCAACATCCGTATATGCAATTTTTCTTCCATAATTGCCACGAACAATTTCCTGGAATGGCAAAGTATTTTTTACAAACATACCAGTCTCCTAGATAAACGTCATGCCTGAAGATGTGTTCCGCATTGGAATCTTACTCACTTCGGTTTCTTCCGTGTCTACGTGATACACAATTCGTTTGTGGCACTTCTTGCAGCCCACAACAATCACATTCGTGGTAGACCGTCCGTCCCACGCACCAACTTTCCGCTTACACATGGGACAGTATATTGTTTTGGGAATATATTCCATATCTTTCTCCAATTTAGGCAAAATAAAAGGCAGCTCCTTTCGGGGCCGCCTTATGATAATCAAGTAAAATTTTTCAATTATATTGTAATACATGGATTTTTAATAGAATAGATACAGATTAGTGACATTTCATGACATTTACCGCCGGAGATTA
>ERZ1035014.843-NODE-843-length-12231-cov-5.082950_pt1 | contig 12231 bp, 9 predicted proteins | sample MGYA00520620_ERZ1035014 | MGnify/ENA primary metagenome ERZ1035014 (study PRJEB33766, sample SAMN09781744) | gut metagenome | biome: gut microbiome | host: Homo sapiens | place: Madagascar | study: EMG produced TPA metagenomics assembly of the PRJNA485056 data set...
GTAATATCCCGCTTCATCACCATCTTCATGATGATGTCAGGAATCAGCATACCGATTACGATGCCCGCACCCAATAATGCCGGCATTTCTTCTCCCTTCAGTTCTCCTCCACTCTCGGTGAAGCCCTGGAAGAAGCAGAAGCCCATCACCACATACAGGGTGATGATGTAGCAAGCCACGAAGGCATCTCTCTTGCGGAAGTTACGGCGCTGTTGCAGCCACCATAACCTTAACAGTAATTTCAACATAATTCATTCTTTTCAATGGTTTACGGGCACAAAGGTAAACAAAAAACTCTGAATTCTCTAACAAATTAGAAGAAATAACCTAAAAATAACATTAATCTAATATTCCCAGTCTTAAAGTATACGATATCTCGCAGTCAGCAGCACACTTCGTTGGCGAATACTATATTCTGAAATCCTTTCTGTAAGTGCCGAAGTATTAGAGCGCGAATAGTTCTTCTTGTTAAAAATATTGCTACAATCTAAAGTAAGCAACCATTTTTTACAAGAAAAGCTACCTCTCACTCCACACAGAACAAAAGATTTATTCTTTTCATTCAGACTATTATAATAATGAGAACAAGTAGTAGATACCGACAAGCCTTTAGGCAATAAGAAATCTACAGATGTATCATTCGTCATAGAACGCAAGGAAGCCATTGATATATTACCACTCATTTTACTTCCTGCACAATAATAAGAACTCTCGTGACTTGCTACCAACCAATTCATAATTGTTGCACTTGCATTCATCTTTACACTCCATGTATTGCTAGAATAGTTAAGTTCTTCTCCTTGCAGAAGGATAGGACTATCCACATGAGCATAATTTAACATCAATGCTATTTTCGTTTTTTTCCAATCAAACCCCTTACTGGTATTCAGTCTGAAATTCAGACGTTTTGCAACACTCTCAGTAGGTTGGCTCTCCACTTTTTCTACTACCCCATCATAAGTACTACCATAAAGTATCTTGGGTTTATTGCTATTCCATGCCAGATCCACATCCACAAAAAACATTTTAAAAATATTCTTAAAATGATAGGATACCTTATGGTTTACCCATGTACCTTCATATAAAGACGGAGTGGCATAACACGAGAGCTGCCGATAATTATTCAATATATATTGAGCATACAAGTTTTCTATTGTAGGCAACTCATTAGATAAAGAACCATGATAGGCGAAAGAATGAGAAGCATTAAGATAATAAGTTGCTACGATACTAGGCTCAAAATTAAAACACCTATAAAGCAGCTTCGTCTTATCCATTTGGTCATTCAATTGCTGATAGCGATATCCCAATGGCATATCTACATCTAAATTCAACTTGTTGATCTTATAAACTGCTCCAAGTCCCAAGCCCACCTTCATTTCGGTGAGGGCAAGTCGGTTCTTGTATCCCTCCAAAGTACTCTCCAAGTTATCATGACGAACATCACAAAAAGCTGTTGGGCTAATTTGCAAGTTACCTATCACCAATGAAGACAATATCCCCAGAAGATTCTTAGATTCTACATTTTTACTTTCCACCCATTGATTCATGTCATCCGAAGTCAGAATATCCGGAAACAGATTCCTATCAACAAAGAGATTCTGAGGTCGCTTTTCTATATTCAACTTAGACACAAAATCAACACCACGTCCTTGATGAAACTTACTTGTCAAATGAAGTTCATTGTGCAAACGATAATCCTTAATCTTACCACTTTGCAGAATATTACCTTCATTTTCGATTCGATTGGTCCCCACGAACGAAGAATAATCAAACGTCAGAGATTCCTTGACGTATTGCTTATCAGAATTTTTCACGAGCGCAAGATCCCCATATCCAATTTCCTTATGCAATTTAGCAGATATACGTTCTACTATGGAACGATAAGTGCCATCAGGCAAAAGGTTATGAATAAAAGACTGATTGTTACGTCTATCCCTATCAGACAAACCTCCAAGATTTATTCCCAGATTTACATCCTTCCCTAAGCGATAGATATTGTTAAATGTCAAGCTATTTGAACGATTAAAATAATAATATCGCTTGGCTATGCCTGGTGCAGAAGGCATTTCTATTCCAGTCAGATTGATTGTACGAGCATAGTCATCCCCGTCAAAAGAGCGTAGTTCCGCCTCCAAATCTTCTCCGATATTATTTCCTTTATACATCGCCAACAATTGAGAGTTCTTTTTAAAATATGTAGCAAGCAACTCTCCTTTCCAAAGAGCATCGTCACCATTTCCTGCTCCCAAAACACCTATCAAGTTAAAGACACCCTTCACACCTTCTTTCAATTTCAAATTAATGGAAGCGCGTTCTTCAGGGCGCAGTTTTTTAAGAGCTTTAATCTCTTGATGGTTTTCCAATACCTGAACCGTAGAGATACTATTGGGATCCACATTATTGGTAGCTATACCATATCTACCTTTCATCAAATCCAGTCCCTCAATATAAAGGTTTTTGATTGGCAATCCTTTATAGGCAATCTGACCTGTATTCAATACGGTAATACCAGGCATTCTTTTCAACACCTCTGCTATAGATTGGTCGTTTTTGTTAAGAAAAGAAGCAACATTATAATTAATGGTATCTCCACCCATATAGATTTTCTGCGCCTTCACAGTTATTTCCTTTAGTTTTTGTGTCTTTTCCTCCACGTACAACGTATGGAAAGCATCTTTATTGGATACGTTTTCCTGATATTTATTTATCGTCATGCCTGAGCAAAACAAACTGACGCTATCTGCCGATGTATGAAAAGATACAGAAAACATACCATTTTTGTCTGTCAGACTAGCTCCCAGTATCTTATACCTCTGATTCAATTGGCTGACAAAAACATTAATTCCAGAAACAGGCGAATTGGCATCTGTTTTCACGCAACCACGAAGAGTCGTAACGGCAGTTTGGGCATGCATGGTAAAAATACCTAGAAGCAACAACAATGACAGCAAGAACATGAAAAGAAATCCCCATCTCTCCAGAAGTCCCATTGGTTGCCTCAGCATATTGTTCAGTTCTTCGCTATGTCCATTTAATATCTTATTATGTTTCATACTGCAAGTTGATTTTTAATTAATGAATAATATACACCTTTTTTATCTAATAGAGTTTGATGTGTCCCTTGCTCCACCACATGTCCGCTTTTCATGACCACAATATGATCTGCGTCTTTTACCGTACTTAAACGATGAGCAATAATTACAGAAGTACGTCCTTGCAAGAAGGATTTTAAATTAGCCATAACTTCCCTTTCATTATTTGCATCCAGAGAATTTGTAGCTTCATCTAGAAATAAATAGTCAGGGTTTTTATATATAGCTCTGGCTATCAACAACCGTTGCTTTTGCCCCGAACTCAATCCCTTTCCTTCACCACCGATTTTTGTATGAAATCCTAATGGCATAGTCTCTACAAAAGAAAGGACGTTTGCAATTCTTGCTGCCAATATCAAACGTTTCTTATCTATTTCGCCAGAAGGAACAATATTACGTGCAATCGTGTCGGAATAAACAAATCCATCTTGCATTACTACTCCACATTTCTTACGCCATTCTCTAATATCATAGTCTAGAAGTGAAATACCTCCTATAGTTATTGTACCTGAATCAGGTGTATAAAAGCCTAATAACAGCTTCAATAATGTTGTTTTCCCACTTCCACTAAGACCAACTATAGCTGTTGACTTGCCTTTTTTAATTTCAAAATCTACATCTTTTAAAACTGCTTCTTCTGCAAGTTTATCATATTTAAAAGATATATGATGAACATTAATACTATCATGTGGTATTTTTGCAACTTTTTCCCCCTCACATTCATCCTTTAAATTATATATTTCATTTAAACGTCCCATACTTAATTTAGCATCTTGAAGCTTCTTCACAAAAGTAACTAATTGTTCCAATGGACTATTCAGCATACCCATCAAGAACTGTAAAGCGAGCATCATACCCAACGTCATCGTTCCATCAATAACTCTCGTCGCAACAAAAGCGGTAACACATATATTTTTCACTTGGTTCAACATGACACCACCAGACAATTGATATTGCGATAGTTTCAATCCTTCAGAAAGTACTTTGTAAATACTAACCTGAGTTTTCTCCCAATCCCATCGTTTATCATTCTCGCATCCATTGAGTTTCATGTCTTGCATACCAAATATTATTTCAAAGACATTATTTTGACTCAAAGAATTAAGAGAAAACATCCGATTGTCTATAGTAGCTCTTTTTTTCATAAAGAGCCATACCCACCCTATATACAAAGTACTACATACAGTAAAGATCAAAAAGACCATAACATTGTAATACAGGAAAACACCACTAAAAATCAGCAGATTAATTAATGAAAACAGCATCGTCAAACTCGTACCTGTAAGGAATTCCTTTATGCGCTGATGATCACTTATACGTTGCATGATATCTCCACTCATTTTTATATCAAAAAATGAGATTGGTAATTTTGTTAGTTTCAAAATAAAGTCAGAAATCATCAATATATCTACTCTAACACCAATGTAAAGCAAGATTCTATTACGAACAAGTTCTACAAAAGTTGTTCCAAATACCAAAAGAAATTGTCCCAACAATATTATCCAAACGATATAAACGCTTTTGTCTTTTACACCAAAGTCTATTATCGCTTGTGTCAAGAAAGGAACGAAGAGCATAAAGATTGTTCCAAGAAACATACCCAAAAGTATATTCAGCATAACATATTTGTATGGCTGTATATAAGTCCACAAAAAATTAAGCACATTTTTTTGCTTTTGTTTCTTTTCTACAAAATCATTCAATTTCTCCGTGGGTTCCAGACATAAAACAACTCCAGTATTCTCATCAATCTCCCAACATTTTTCCATCTCTGTTTCAGAATATTTAAAACGTGAGCCTACTGGGTCTGCAACATAATAATATATATGACCTCTTTTTTTTCTCACCTCATATAAAACAACAAAATGTTCTTGTCGCCAATACAAAATACAAGGCAAAGGAATATTTTCAGCTAATGTTAGGAGGTTCACCTTTACTCCCAAAGCTTTAAAGCCTATCACTTCTGCCGCCTTCTTGAGACTTAACATCGTTGTGCCATTTTGGGAATACACACACAACTGATGGATGCATTCCATGGAAAGTTTTTTCCCATAGAATGCAGCTATCATTCGCAAACATGTTGGTCCGCAATCCAAAGTACCCCTTTGAGTATACAAAGTGAATCTCTTCATTCTCACTACAATGTAATCAACCAAAATTTCTTTCCATCACTTCCTATTAGTTTACCATCACTCAAAGCAACGATATTACTCATATATTTAGGCACAACATAAGTATTCTTTATGTTCCCTGTCCAATCTAAAACTACCAGTTTACAGGATGCCTTATTTTGCTTATGCAATAAAGTCATAGACTGCTGAGTTTTATTCCACCATAGTGCATACACATAAGTTTCTGATGAAGTTACATCTTTAACTTGCATTAGATTAACGGCCCAAACATCTGCTGAAAGGGGCTTTATAGTCTTCCAATTAGGCTCTGCTAATTTTACGATATAACTTTTCCTTTCATCCAAACTTACATATTGTACAGCTGGATAAATATAAAAGCCATGGACCAAGACACGAGCACGCTTATTAAACGTTTGCTTTCCGAAATTAGTTGTCCACGCTGGATATTTCTTTGTATAAAGCAATGGTGCGACTTCTCCAACGCAAGTAGAAATAGTATCTAAAATCGATGTATAAACAGCCTGTATTCCCATATTAGGTTGCCTCCCTACAAAATAGAATTCCTTATCCGATTTACGATAAGCAAAAGGCACATTCAATGCCATAGCATAAGGAACTTTCGACTTAGCCGAAAAGACAAACTTATGCGTATTTTTCATCGTATGTTTTTCCATGTCCAAATTATAGACCAAAGGATAAGTACGGTCCATTACGCACAAATCATCAAGACTATCTTGTACAAGTATAGGATAGTCAATACCATTACTTCTTGCAGGGTCTCTGAAATATTCATATTCCATCTTAAGCGAATGAGAGGCTTCGTCAACACAATAAGTTCTCAATAATTGAGCCCCCCAACGTTTTGGGGTTTCATAAGTAACATAAAGCTTTTTCCCAACAACTTGCATATTTACCAAAATTTTTATATTTGGCAAAGAGTCTACAGACAAAAGCGTAAACTTGATATTGCTAGCACCATATACATCTACACTTAATAATAACATAAAAAAAACTGAGAATAAACTCCTCATACTTACTTTGTTCAATCTTACATTTTTTTTCATAATCTAAACATTTAAATTACACATTTTTAAATCAGGTCTCATCAGTTCACAAGCCGATACAGGGGGACAGACATACCGAAATGGACACGAATGACAATTTACCAAATCCTTTCTGGTCATTCTCCAAGAATGGTTTTCTACGAATTCGGCAGATACCGCATCTAGCAATGTATATCCACTATTAACATTTCCCAATTTAGAAGAAGAACCATGCGGACGAACTTCTCCTGTACAAGAAACATCTAGAATGCCAAAGAAATTAGCATTTAACTTTTTATTTCTAAACAGATACGACATTTTTCTCGGATTATTCATTAAATCCTTCCCTGATGTCCACACCTTCTCTCTAAACATTTGTTCATTATCATCCAACCAAACAGGCAAGCACTCCATTCGTTCACCATCTTCGATGTCTGAGAAATCATATATTAGCTTTAGAGAACGTACTTCTAGCCCCATATCATTTTTTCCTTTGTTCGCATAAGTAGGCGAAAAACTATCCTTATATATAATGAACTGACAACAACTAGACAGAGACTGCACATTCTGTTTACCTAACAGGGCATAATCCTCTACATAAATATGAATTCTATACTTGAAGGAATAGTTTCTCAATAAATTCACAAAATCTTGCACATCACATTCCAAGAAATATCTATATGAGCAAATAAAGTCAATGACGGCAACACTCGATGCTATAGTTTGACTTATCAATTCTCGCAACAATTTATAATCCAAATATGCATACTTCTCCTCATAACAAGCACATGGGTATTGACGAGAAGCCATATTACGACAACGGGCCAACATTTCGTTTTCAGTAACGCAGCAGTCCAAAGACACATAAAGACCACTTAAATAATACAGTTTATTTCCTAAACGAGCATATTTATCATCCTTGTTTCGTTCCAAATCCTTTTGTAAACTCAACATTGGAAGAAGACTTATCGGCTTAATCGCATTCGACACCGTACGTACAGAGAAGAATCCCTGCCGAATAGCCTCATCTGCTGTATGTTCCAAAGAAGGCTCATAGGGTATTACCCCCAGATTCTTTGGCAAATACATTTTTACAACGATGTCATATAGTCCTTTATCATTTGAATACAAGAACTTACCATTACTGACATTATACATCAGCAACCTCTTTCCTTCCAAGAAATCCACAAAAATTTCTGGAGAAATTATCAGCCAGACAAAAAACTGTTCTCTCATACGACCTCAAAACTAGACATTATATACGAATAAGACTCAGGATATTGCAAGAGAAAAGAATACACTTCACTCTTCACCATTTTCTCCGTCTTTGAGTCCATAAAATATTTACACTTTCCTTTGGACGAGTCCATCATGCCATTATTAAACATACAGCAAAGACAGCCACGACTATCTCTACAACATCTACACACTTTTGCTACTCGCTCAAAATAAGAATTATAACTATCAGCAATTAGCTGAAAGTCTACATCTACTTTACCTTGCTTTATTGCAGGATAGCCATACCGATAGCTAATCATCTCACAAGGCATAATCCTACCAGTTACATTCACAAAGACCTTTTTGGTAAAAGGAAGACAAGTCCCTGTAGGAAATTCCTTCTCCTTAGTCCTATCAGCAAACAACAAGTCATTATAATCTTGATAAACATAAGGGGAATGTTTCTGAACATAACGAGCTATTTGCTCAAACCTCGGATGGTCTTCAAACTTAATTTTACCCAAATCCAACCCTTGTTCAAATTCTTGCACAGACTTCCATTTTTCCAAATAGATTTGTTTAAAATCCTTTTCATATTGCAAATTGACACCATCTGGATTTACCTCAGACACAGAAGGCTTTTTACCATAAGTTTGCCATATATACTCAGTTATTGCCTTAACAGAAGTTTTTTGGGTAAGTACTGAGTTAAATTGAACATTCTCTTCGAAAAATCGAGGATACTTCTCTCTTAGCTCATCTATTGCTTTGGTAATAGCAGGAAAAGCCTGCTTTCCATTATGATAAACACGACAAGAAGAACCTTTTTCATCCCCATCAAGACTAATTAACAAGTGCACACTCTTAGAAACCAAGTAATCCATATACTTTGGCAATAGGGTTGCATTAGTAGTCATCGTATAAGCAAAATGTTTTCTATAGCCTTGAAGATTCTCTTCTATGTAACTAATAACAGCCTTAATAAATGACATATTAAGCAATGGTTCTCCACCATAAAAACTAATGACTAGCGTACCTTCACCTCTATTGTCATAGCCTGCATCCCATAACTTTTTTATATAATCAAGAAAAGCTATAGCATTTTCGATAGGCATCATGCGATTATGTCTTTTCCCTTTATTATTATAAAGTTTTCCATACCCACAGTATAGGCACGACAAATTACAACACTCCGTAATCTCGAAAGTAATTTGCGGAGTATTTGCTAAATATGTCTTTATATTTTCGGCTGTTAATTTCATCATATCAATACTTTTCTAATGGTTCATATTTTTGATCAGGAATGTTAGTTATAGAAGTTGATGGTCTTGCCCTACCATCCGCCCCTTGAATATACATATGTCTTCCCATCTGTTCCAAAAAGCGAATGGGATTTTTTTCAATGCGTTCGATAGTTTTGAAAGCTTCTTGCTCAGAACATTTTTGTTCACCTTCATAAGTATATAAATCTATTGGACGTTCTACATTTCGAATACCCTTAAGTTCCCAACTATACAAAAGTGTTAAATCTTCTACTTTTATGACCAAGCCTGGTAATCCGTAAAATTTATATGGACCATAAGGTAAAGGTATGTCAACCGTATACCAAGCCGCATAATTCCTCCCGGCAAAGTTTGTTTTTGCCATATTACAAGCATAGCCCAAAATCTCTTTTGTGCTATCTGGAATTAATGTCCAATCCAACAAAGGAAGTTTCATGCTGTAACAAAGCGTACCGCCATTGAGAGGCATACGATATTTTACACAGCAATTTCCTTGGCGCAAGTCATTAAATAGTTCATAACAAAACACCATATTTGGATTCGTTGGAGAATCCATTCCCTTTCTATCATTTTCGGTTGTCAAAGAATCAAAATAAAAAATTATTTTACTATAATCCTTTATGACATGATTTCCAATCTGAACTATTCTTTCATCAACATTATATGCCTTTTGCTTGTAGTTCTTTTTAAATTTAAGAGTATATTGTAATTCACATGTTGAATTATCAACTTGCTTAAATTTTTCTAAAGAAACAGGCGTAGGCGGATATTGGGCAAAAATAAGATTGCACAACATTAAGTTCCAAAGTGATAATAATATTCTTCGCATCATTACTTCTCAATTTATATAAAACATGTATGTTGCACATGCTTAAAAACATGCACAACACACAAATCAATTTTCCCTAAGATACTTAAGGAGTAACAATAACATCATCAAGCCACTGCATTTGCTTCAATCTATCCCCCTTAGAATGTAAGCCACCAGCATGATTAGCTGAACCATTGTCCATTGTCGAAGCTGAACTACATGCACAACCACATGTTGCTCCACCAGCGAAAGAGTTCATTTCTCTCTCACTCATTGCCATTTGGGCAAGTTCACTCATTTTCTTTACCATAACCTAAAATATTTAATTGTTAATATTTACCGATTTAAGAATAGAATTCCATTTTCGGCTGTTATAATTCAAAATTTCCTCTGTATGCCGTACCATCATCTAGAACTACCTCTATACTATACTGAGCATTCCCTAAATGAGACAAGTCTAGAACAACCTGATTTTTCCCACTTACTTGCAACGTATCATACAACACATAAGTATCATCTGCATCATAAACAAAAATATGAGCAGCACCTACATATCTATTAACGCCCAACTCTATTTCGTGGTCATTAAGGTCTGCAACCAATACTGGCGAAGAGGTTCTAGAACCACCATGTTGTTTGATTGTACTTTTTTTCAGTATAATCGGTAATGCCAAAGATGGCAAAGATACCATAAACATAAATATTATGCACACTAGTACTCTTATTTTTTTCATATCTCTTTTATGTTTAATTATTCGGTTGCAAAATTAGTAAGTTTTTCAACTACTTCAAAGTAATTTGGGTCTAAACTTTAAAACGCTTCAAATTTTTTACAATAATCTAATTATCAGATATTTACATTTACCCCCCCCTCAGCTTTTTGGTCTAAAATTACATCAGAACGTTTCCATATATTCCCTTAAAGAGATGTTTTGACCATTAATTCCTACTTTTTCCTTGTACAAAAAGAGCTTTTGTTTGACAGCTTTTTCTGTAATACTATAAAGAGAGGCTAGGACTTTTTGTGGCATCTTTAAGCGCAATAACATCATCAGGTGCAAATCACCTTCTGATAGATTCGGAAATCTAGTCTTCAACCTTGTAACAAACATATTCTCTGTACTGTCCAAGAAAGCAGCAATCTCTTTCCAATCCTTTTCGGTCAAGACAACATGCTTGCCATTTCCCGTTTTTATAGAATTCAATTTCTCTACAGCCGTAACCAACTTCATAAGATAACTACGCATGATGGAAAGTTGCACCTCCTTGCGAGATAATTCTTTTTGATGATACTGCTCCGATAGATTTTTCTCAATCATTGCCAATTCATGCTCATGCCTAACTTTCATTTCAGCTTGTCTCTTCTCAAAAATAATTTCCTTCTGAGCCTTACTCCTCGAATTTTTATATACATAAAGAAGAAAAACTATCACTAAGAGAGCCAGAATGATAACCAATAACAGCAAATAGCTTTGCATTTCAGCTCTTCCCTTAAGCTCCGACTTTTGTTTTTCCTTTTTCAAAACAGAAGAGTAATAGTCTGCTTTTCCTTTCACAGCCTCAGCATACATATTTTCTATACAAGAATAGGCAGAATCCATATACATTTTAGACTTTTCATAATCTTGCATTTTTATAGAAGCTTGACTGCAAATCTGAAAACATACATACTTTTCAGTACTAAGAGACGAGGGAAGAGCCCTTTCAAGTAAAGCTAAGCACAGGCGTACAGAATCTGCCTCCTGATAAGCATCAGCAAGCATCAATCTACAAGACATATTTTTTATCGGTTGTAATTCGTATGCCTTTTTTGCATAACACAAACTGCTGTCTCTATGTCCCAAATAAAAATAGGAATTTGCTAAATCTTGATAAACATCTGCCAACACCACAGAATCTTTCAAGACCAAGGCTTTCGGCAAGATACTTAGAGCGACATCTACAGATTTACGAGTTATCTCACACGCAAGTAAAGCCTCACTATAATTCAAGTTCAGATATATTTTAATGTTGCATATGGGTAACGAGCGTATGTTTCCAACGCTTTTTTCGAAAATGCCAAAGATTTTTTAGGTTCCACAACTTGATAAACCTTAGACAGTTTTTCCAAAGCCATGCTTTCTGTTTTCAAATCGCCTATCTTGTTTGATTTTTCACTCGATTCTGTCAACAATGAAATTGCTTGTTCTGTGCTATCATTCAACATATAGTATTTACCCATATAATAAAGACATTTTGCATAGAGCGAATCGTCCTGATGCTGCTGAAACCAATCATAAGCTATGCGAATAAGGGAATCATTATCCACATCAAGCCCTGACTTATCTTGTGCCATAGTGAAAAGCAATGAATATTCTGCCATATCTTTTGCAGAAAGATTATCACAATCCACTTTTCTTAAAAGAGCCAAAGTACTATCAGGCAGACTATCAACCATAGAATATGCAGAAACAAGAATCCTTGACCTATCGGAATGACAGGATGAAAAGACAAAAGAGATTACCAATAGCAGGCAAAAATATAGAAAACTTTTTTTCATCGGCGGAAAACATATTTTTGGTTGCAAAGGTACGAACTTTTATAGAAAAAGAGAAAAGTATATGGTCTAAATTTTAAAAATTTTATTATGAAGATTATATAGTTGAACAA
>ERZ1035014.851-NODE-851-length-12165-cov-9.744013_pt1 | contig 12165 bp, 10 predicted proteins | sample MGYA00520620_ERZ1035014 | MGnify/ENA primary metagenome ERZ1035014 (study PRJEB33766, sample SAMN09781744) | gut metagenome | biome: gut microbiome | host: Homo sapiens | place: Madagascar | study: EMG produced TPA metagenomics assembly of the PRJNA485056 data set...
ATTCGGCTGGAGGAAATCATCCCTGCGAGAAAGTTTTGTCAAAACAGGATGCATTTGGTCGGCGGAAATCATCCCTGCGAGAGAATTCTGCCAGATCAGGATGCATTCCGACGAAGGAAAAGCCTGGAACTGCGGGAATGCAAAGAAAACACAGGAAGCCCGGAACTGCGGGAATCCGTTGACATTTTAATTTCTGTCGAATTATAATTGTTTCAATCTATTACGCCGCATTTCTTTTGAAATTCAGAGGCTTTGAATGCGGACGATCACAGTACCCGCACCGGATGGTGCCGGATAGTACTTTCTTGTATTAATTCCGAAATTCTATTGTTTACCAAACACATCACATATATAACGACACCAGTAAGGAAGAAACAGATGAGAATGACAAAAGATATGTATGAGTCACTCCAGGTCAAGGATCTCAAGGAAATTGCGGCCAGCCGCGGACTGAGCCTTCCGGCACGCGTGAAGAAGGAAGACATCGTCGGGAAGCTGCTGGAGCTTGACCGCGCAGAGGATGAGAAGGTCCTGAAGGAGCGGGAAGCAGCCAGAGCACAGCGTGAGGGCGCCGGCGAGAGGGAGCATTCTGCACCTGCAAGGCGGGGACGCAAGCCCGGAGCCCGTAAAGAGGAAGGCAGGGAAGGACGAAGGGAAAAGGAAGGCCCGGCATCGGAGAAGAGAAGAGCGGGGCGTCCCAGGAAAAAGGAAGCTTCAGCAGAAGCTGCGCAGACGGAATCGCCCGTACAGATGCAGACTGCCGCATCGGAATCTGCAGCATCTTCTTATCAAGAGAGCGCACAGGAGATGGCACCTGCTCAGGTACAGGAGACTGCAGCTTCCATGGAGAATCCGAACGCAGGACAGCAGCCGGCAGGACAGCAGCTGGCAGGACAGCAGCCGGCAGAGAGCGCGGCTGCAACTGCGGGAAATCCGGGGACGGTACGTGCAAACGCAAATTCAGAAGTGGTACGTCCGTCCGGAAATTCAGAGGCAGTTCGTGCAAATGCCAATTCAGAGGCAGTACGTCTGGCTGGGAATGCGGATGCAGCGCGTACTGCCGGGAACCAGGCGTCTGAGCAGGGAAGGCCGGATTTTTCTCCGTCGCAGGCGGTTGCAGGACGATATGCGCGGCGCGGACTTGTGCGTCCGGACCAGCAGATTGTGCATAAGAATGAACTGAACCGCGAGCTGGACAGCGGAGAGATGGCACATGGCATTCTGGAGGTGCTGGGAGATGGCTATGGCTTTATCCGTTCCAGCAACTATATGCCCGGCGACAATGATGTCTATGTTGCACCCAGCCAGATCCGCCGCTTCAATCTGAAGACCGGCGACATCGTGGAAGGAAATATCCGGATTCGCAGCCAGAACGAGAAATTCTCGGCTCTTTTGTTCGTGAAGTCGGTAAACGGAATTGACCCGGAGGAGTCCAAACGGCGGTATAACTTCGAGGATATGACGCCGATTTTCCCGGATGACCGCATCCGGCTGGAAAAGCCCGGAGCCTCCATCGCAATGCGTGTGATGGATCTGATGTGCCCTGTCGGAAAGGGACAGCGCGGAATGATCGTGTCACCGCCGAAGGCCGGCAAAACCACTCTGATGAAAGAGGTTGCCAAGTCTGTCAAGGCCAATAATCCGGACATTCACCTCATCATCCTTCTGATTGATGAGCGTCCCGAAGAAGTCACGGATATTCGTGAGGCACTGGAGGGACCGAATGTGGAAGTGATCTATTCCACGTTTGATGAGCTGCCGGAGCACCACAAGAGAGTTGCGGAGATGACCATCGAGCGTGCAAAGCGTCTGGTGGAGAGCAAGCGCGATGTCATGATTCTTCTGGATTCCATTACGAGACTGACGAGAGCCTACAACCTGACAGAGCCCTCCAGCGGAAGAACACTTTCCGGTGGTCTCGATCCGGTGGCACTGCACATGCCCAAGCGCTTTTTCGGCGCAGCCCGCAATATGCGCGAGGGAGGATCTCTTACCATTCTTGCTACGGCTTTGATTGAAACCGGCTCCAAGATGGACGATGTGGTTTACGAGGAATTCAAGGGAACCGGCAACATGGAAATGATCCTGAACCGTAAGCTCTCCGAGCGCAGAATTTTCCCTGCGGTGGATCTTGCGAAGTCCGGAACGCGCCGGGATGATCTGCTCCTTACTCCGGATGAGCAGGAGTGTGTGGCAACGATCCGAAAGGCATTCATCGGGGCCCGCGGTGAGGAAGCTACCGACAGTGTTCTGGATCTGTTCTATAAGACACGGACGAACGGCGAATTTGTCAACATGGTGAAGAAGCATATGTGGAGCTTCTGACAGCCGGAAGATATGTTATCAGCGAAATAAAAAACACGATCGAGGGGCAAGGGATCAACACCTTGCCCCTCAAACAGCCTGCGTTCATTTCAAGGAAGCCTTGTATTCCTCGCCCCAATTCCACAGAGCGTCAAGAATAGGTTTCAGGCTCTTGCCCAAATCCGTCAGAGAATATTCTACCCTCGGCGGTACTTCCGCATATACCTTACGGCTGACAAGACCATTCTTTTCCATATCACGAAGTTGTGCGGTCAGCACCTTTTGGGATACGCTGCCTATGGACTTCTTCAATTCTCCAAAGCGTTTTGTGCCAGGGAGCAAGTCACGCAAAATCAACACTTTCCACTTATCTCCGATTAAAGTTAAGGTTGTTTCCACAGGACAAGCAGGCAATTCCCTGACTGATTTTCGTTCGCTCATTCTCTCATCTCCCATCTATCGTTTCTATCAGAAACTTTACGTTAAATTGTACCATACATCCTTCGAATAATCATTATTTTCTTTTGGCAACTGTCCAATAGTATCATTTTGGTAACTACGGCGCAATAAAGTGCTTACTTTATACTTGAAACCAATATTCGTATAATATCGTCAAGAGCTGCGGAGGACGGCCGCTGCGGAGCTCGAAGCAATCAAAAGGAGAGATCCAAGATGAATATTATTGAAAAAATTTTTGGCAACAGACAGGCAAACAGGAAGGAAAAAACGATAATGACAAATACACAGAAAGCTCTTGAACTCATCAATACTTTTGCGAATGGTGATACTGAAAAAGCAGCAAGTCTGCTTGCGGAAGGATACATCCAGCACAACCTCGCCTATGGCACAGGACGTGACGCCTTTGTCGGCTCGGTTGCTTATCTCGCATCCGCTCCTGTAAAGACCACGGTAAATAATATCCGTGCTTTTGAGGACGACGACAAGGTTTTCTTGCAGACGGTTTACAACTTTGCCGGTGCAGGCGAACAGGTAGCGTTTGATATTTTCCGTTTCGATGAAAACGGCAAGATTGCCGAACACTGGGATAATCTCGCAGCAAAAGCAGAGCCGAATCCCTCGGACAGAACACAGATTGATGGTACGATGGAGTTGAAAGACCTTGACAAGACGGAGGCAAATCGTGAACTGGTAAAGAATTTCCTTTATGATGTTATGCAGGGCAACCGTCCTGAAAAGACACCGGATTATTTTGATGGTGACACCTACATTCAGCACAACACGGGCATTGCTGACGGCTTGTCGGGCTTAGGCGCTGAATTAGCGGCAATGGCGGAACAGAATATTCAGATGATTTACAATACCGTTCATCAGGTGCTTGCACAGGGAAATTTCGTGCTTGCAGTCAGTGAGGGTACTTTTGGCGATGCGCCGACCTCTTACTATGACCTTTGGCGTGTTGAGAACGGCAAGATTGCCGAGCATTGGGACGTAATGGAAACCATTGCAGATCAATCTACCTGGCAGAATTCAAACGGCAAGTTCTGAGAAAACAGACAAGGCCTCGCAGATTTATCCGGGCTGCGGGGCTTTGCTCTTGAAAGCTGTTGTACGGAGAGAATAGAAGGATGACACAAACGGAAAGAAGAACATATTTAATAGCGGCACTCCTCAAAGAACAGCCGCAGTTTTCCAAAATCGAAATTCCGTGTGACGAACAGGAACAGAAATCGCTGCTTCGTTCGCTTTTTAATATACGTATGCCTGAGCCGGTAACAGAGGAATTTTTGACGGTGCAAAACGCCTATTTGCAGGAGGAAACAAGGCGAAAAGGAATAACGGCGCTTTCCGATTTAGAGCCTGTTCAAAAAGAGATATACCTTTGGCGTGGTGACATTACTACTTTACAATGTGATGCCATTGTGAATGCGGCAAACCGTCAAATGCTTGGCTGCTTTGTTCCCTGCCACGGCTGTATCGACAACGCCATCCACACCTATGCAGGCGTACAGCTCCGTCTGGAATGTTCCGAACGGATGAAACAGCAGGGACACGAGGAAGAAACCGGCAGATCAAAGATCACGAAAGCTTACAACCTGCCCTGCCGGCATGTGCTGCACACAGTCGGTCCGATTATCCACGGCGGCTTTACCCAAAAAGATAAGGAGCTGCTTGCTTCCTGTTACCAATCATGTTTGAAGCTGGCAGAAAAAAACGGGCTGAAAAGTATCGCATTCTGTTGTATCTCTACGGGAGAATTCCACTTCCCGAATGATAAAGCAGCACAGATAGCGGTTGAAACCGTAAAACGATATAAGGAACAGGCACACAGCAAAATCGAGGTGATTTTCAATGTTTTTACGGAACTTGATTACGACATCTACCGAGAACTGCTCCGAGCAGATTAACAGGTTAAAAAACGAGATAGAAAATACGGATGCTATTGTAATCGGTGCAGGCGCAGGAATGTCTGCGGCGGCGGGTTTTTCTTACAGCGGTGAACGGTTTGAAAAATATTTTTCCGATTTTCATAAGAAGTACGGATTCTCAGATATGTATTCCGGCGGTTTCTATCCGTATGAAACACTTGAAGAATCCTGGGCGTATTGGAGCCGTTATATCTACATCAATCGTTATATGAATGCACGGAAGCCTGTCTATGAAAAACTGCTTTCGCTTGTGAAGGACAAAGATTACTTTGTCCTGACAACGAATGTGGATCACTGCTTTCAGAAAGCCGGATTTGATAAGCAACGCTTATTCTACACACAAGGAGACTATGGACTGTTTCAGTGCAGCGAACCATGTTGTGCGGAGACATTCGATAACGAGGAAATCATCAAAAGCATGGTCACGGCGCAAGGATATACGATTGCCCCAGACGGTACACTTGTTCCGCCCGAAATGCCAAAAATGATTGTGCCGGTAGAACTTGTTCCGCACTGCCCGAATTGCGTACGATCCATGACCATGAATCTCCGAGCAGATCATACATTTGTCGAGGATGAAGGCTGGCATATTGCGGCCGGACGCTATGAGGATTTTCTGCGCAGGCATGAAGGACTGCGCATCCTCTTTCTGGAAGTGGGTGTAGGAGCCAACACACCTGTTATTATCAAATATCCGTTTTGGAAGATGACTGATCAGAATCCAAAGGCAATTTATGCCTGCATCAATCTGGGAGAGGCAATTTGCCCTGACGCCATTGCAAAACAATCCATCTGTATCAATGCAGACATTGCCTGTGTGCTGGCTGTTTTGCAGGAGACGAAAAACGATGCGTAAACAAAGTAGTATTCCCCGTCCTCCGGTGATAAGATCCGGCTTTTGACAGCTGATAAAACGTCCATGCCTCACAAGCGTTGAAAACATCGCGTTTGTGGGGCTTGCCCATGCTTTTTACTTTTTCGCGAAGTGGGTGATAGACAGGCTACAGACCTTTTGATCGGCGGATCACACCTTACATGGTTTGCTTTTTCAGGATCTCGTAGTCCGTGCGAAATCCCGCTGTTTCATGGATGAAATAGTCTGTTTCTGACCCTTGTCCAGAAGGGCATGCGGGAGAAATGGAACAAGGACTTTTTCACGGGATTCCTTTTCGTTTTCCGTGAGCTTTCTGGCTCTCTCTGTAACACGCAGGGTATAACTCCCAATAGTGAACAAAAAATAAAGTCCTGAGGGCTCTGTGGGATTTTGGGGTGCCTGAAAAGCCAAAAATATCTGCTATAATTTTACCAGTGCTTCCCTGATTTCGAGATTTTGAACACGCGTGTTCAAAATCTTAATTGGTCACATTTTCGAGCTTTGTTGTATTTTTATCTGCAAGTTCGATATTTGACGGAAAGGAGAAAATGGCTGATGGAAAATAAGTCTGTAACCCCAGCAGCACAGGTTCTTGCCCCGGCAGTGAGCGAGATTCGTTCTCTGCTGGAAGTTTCTCGCAAAAATGTAACACAGCAGGTCAATCAGGAACTGCTGTCAACCTATTGGAAAATCGGTGAAGTCCTCGTTCGTTACGAACAAAATGACAGCATCCGTGCTGCATATGGTGAAAAGACTTTACCACAGCTTTCAAAGGTGCTTACTAAAGAACTCGGAAAAGGATTTTCCCGTTCCAATTTGCAGAATATGCGTCTGCTGTACCTGAACTATCCAATTTGCCAGACACTGTCTGGCAAATTGAGTTGGTCGCACTACTGCGAACTATTATCCATTTCCGATAAGGGAAAACGCAGTTTCTATGAAAAGGAAGCGGTCAATTCTGGATGGTCTGTCCGTGAATTGAGACGTCAGATTGAAAGTTCCCTGTTTGAACGGCTGCTCCTGTCTTGCAGTGAAGCAAACAAAGAAAAAGTCTTAGCACTGGCTGAAAAAGGTGTGGATTACACCAAGCCAGAGGACATCATCAAAGACCCGTATGTGTTCGAGTTTTTGGGAATGCCGGAAGAAAAGCCGTTCCTTGAAAGCGATTTGGAAGCAGCACTGGTGCGGCAGATTGAGGATTTTCTGCTAGAACTTGGCCGGGGATTCATGTTTGTCGGCACACAGCAGCGCGTTACGGTGAATAACACCCACTACTATGTGGATATGGTGTTCTACAACAAGATTTTGCACGCCTATGTGCTGATCGAGTTGAAAACTACCAAGCTCACGCCCGAAGCCGCCGGTCAGATCAATATGTATCTGAACTACTACGCAGCAGAAGTCAATGACCCGGAAGATAATCCTCCTATCGGCATCATCCTCTGCACCGACAAGGACAGCGTAGCAGCCGAATATGCGCTGGGCGGTTTGTCGAACCAGATATTTGCATCCCGGTATGTCTTGTATATGCCGAATAAGGAGCAGCTTATTGGGCAGGTGGAAGAAGTCTTGAAGCGATGGCGCTCCCACGAGGGCGAATGATCTTACCATCAGCCTTACCACCAATTTGAGAACGGTTGTAAACACTTGTAAATCCTTACCAGTCAAGCTCCGAAAAAAGAAGCCGGCTATGCTCATCGCGAGCAATACGGCGGCGGGGACGATTGGAAGGGATTCTGCAGAAAAGGATTCCGAGGAGAGCGAACGAGATGACATGAAACAATCATAAAATATTCATAATTTACTACGAAACTACTTAAAAATGATTGACTTTCCGTTCTCCGGCGTTAAGATATTTCTGTAAGAAGGGGCGTTTCTCCCAAATGGGAAGAAAAGGGGTGACAGTCATGAGCAGGAAATTAGTAAGAACGATGATTACCGCACTTGTCACGGCATCATTATTGGTGCTGACCGCGTGTGGCAAGGCCGAGCAGGCTGCGGATACCGCTTCGCTTGATGATGGGGCGGTGACAAGACTGGAATCCGATGAGGGAGAGGAGCACTACATTGATGATAATGCGATCGCCCTTGCGGGGAAGGCTTCTACTTCAGCCGGAGTGACCATGGCACAGTCGGCACTGGCACTGATCAATCAGCAGAGAGCAGCACTTGGACTGGCAGCACTTGTCTGGAGCGACGGGCTGGCGAAGGATGCACAGGTTCGGGCACAGGAATGCGAGAAGAGCTTCTCCCACACGAGACCGAACGGAACGGACTGGTGGACCGTGGACAGCAATCTGATGTATGGTGAGAATCTTGCATACAATTATGCGGATGCGAACAGTGTTGTAAGTGCATGGATGGCATCGCCCACACATAAGGCCAACATCGTGAACGGTGAATTTACAACCGTTGGAATGGCTGCTTATCAGACTGCAGGAGGCATCTGGTACTGGGCACAGGAATTTGGTTATTGATGATTGATCGCATAAGAAGCGTAGAGATAAAGCTTCGGGGCGGAATCACAGAATTCGATAGAAAAGCGAATGTCAGAGAGCAGCTGCCGTAAGGCGGTTGCTCTTTTTGTGATTATAACGAGGGGTGTCTTGCCGTAATGATGGAATAAGGGTGGAAGCAGCACAATCGCTTCCACCCTTTTTTCGGATTCCAGCCTGAATTTCGGTCATTCTGCAGTTGTCTGATCGGTTTTGGGACTGTCGGGCTGTTCATTTCCTTCTTCGGTTGGGGGATTTCCTTCGGACTGTTCATTGTTTTCCCCTGAGGGAGGATTGCCGCCAGGCTGCTGTCCGTTCCTTTCCCCTGAGGGAGGATTGCCCTCCGGACGTTCTCCCTCAGGCCTTTGGCCGTCAATTTTTTTGAAATCTTCAAGGCTCTTGGAGCCGCCTCTTCGTCCCATTCCGGTGGAAATGGATCCGGACTGTGCGGAGCTTGTTGTTTCCGTATCTTCGGAGGAAAGCGTGCAGCTCCCGCTTTCTGTGAGGTCCGGTGATGAGAAGATGATATAGGAGGCGCTGCACATAGCTTCCGCGGAATACAGTGTGGTCTGATCATCAGACAGGATGGAGAAGCTGCTTCCGTTTGTAAGAAGAGCGGTCTGGCGGAAACCACCGCTTTCGGAGGAGTCTCCGCTGAAGATGACGCAGGGCTGAGATGCTTCCAGATGGATCCCCATCCCGCTGCTTTCTCCGGCTGCCAGGACGGTTCCGCCGGAGATGGTCACCGCGCCGTCTGCATCCAGGGGCTCATTGTCTGCGGCGTTCGCGGTCCATACGGCGACGCAGCCTCCGGAAATGATCAGATCTCCGTTGGAATCAAAGCCATCTCCATTGCTGGTAGAAGCCGTGATGCTGCCGCCTGTGATGTTAATCTGAAAGTCCCCATTTGGCTGATCCGAGTCGGCTGCATTGATGCAGTCATCGGTCGATTGAAGATCGATATCTCCGGAGAAAATGTTGACAATCGTTCCCTCCAGTCCTTCATAGCAGGAGGTGATGGAGATCGAAGGGCCATCCGTTCCATCCGCGCCGATGTTCAGCTCGCCGTCACTGTGCAGAGCGTCGTCGCCTGCGGAGATTTCAAGCGTGCCGCTTTCCACATTCAAAATGGATTCGGCATTTACCGCATCGTTGACAGGGGCATCTATCGTAAGCGTAAGTTCGCGGATGGTGAGGGATGCATCGCCCTCTGTCTCGGTGGAGGCGCCGGACTTGATTCCGTTCTTGCCGTTTGCCTGGAGAATCAGTTCTCCGGTTCCGCAGAGAACTACCTGCGAGCCGTCCTTGCACTTGATGACAGCATTTTCTGTATTGGAATCCTCACTCCCGTCATTGTTGGCTGCCGTATCGGAGAGTGTGTTTACGGTTCCGGCAGCAGCTTCGATGGTAACCTCGGTGCTCTTTGCGCAGATCAGCGGAGCGGTGGTCTGGGAGGAGAGTGTCAGGCCGTCCAGTACGAGGGCAACGTCGGTGGTGCCCTTTTGCACCTTCACGCTGCCGTCTTCGCAGCTGCCGGACAGAAGATAGGTACCTGCGGCAGTGATGGTAAGGGAGGTACCATCAATGGAAAGTCCCGAGTCGTCCGCTGCGGTGATGCCATCGTTGGAGAAGCGGATGCTGATGCCATCTTCTGCGGAATCCGCAGACGTTCCCGAAACAGCTGCTCCTGAAGCGGACGCATCGGAAGCACTGTCTTTGGCGTCGGAGGCAGAATATGTTTTCGCGGCACCGGAAGCATCCTGAGATTCGGAAGCATTCTGAGAGGCTGATGCACCCTGCGATCCGGACATGGAGCAGCCGGTCAGCAGATTCAGAATCAGTGCAGCAGTCAGCGTCCGGGTGAGTACAGATGCGAATCTGCCGTTTATTTTCTTCATAAGTTCTTCACCTCCTGTCTGTCATCTGCGGGAAGGCCGCTTGAAACTTCCAGATTGCCGTTTCGGCATTGCATGGAATCAAGCAGCTCCTTTTCAAGAGAGGTGTCTTTCAGTGTAACACGGTAGTGCAGGCTGTAGAGGCTTCCCATGTTCACGGTTTTGACATGAACGAGCTGGGAGGCGGTGGTGTAACGATCAAACAGATCGGTAAACAGATCTGCATAGTCAAGGTTCTCCGGGACGACGACCCGGATGTCGCGGTCTGCGGGATCCAATCCGGGGGCTTTCTGCAGGAAGAAAATAAGGCAGGTTACAGCAGCTGCCAGAACGGCCAGGAGGACATAGCCCATGCCGCAGCAAAGGCCTGTGGTCATGGCAAGAAAGATTGCCATGATGTCCCGCGCGGTCCCGGGAACCGAGCGGAAGCGGACCAGACTGAAGGCGCCTGCAACCGCAACGCCGGCCCCCAGATTGCCGTTTACGAGAAGAATGACCAGCTAGCTGCACCAGAAAGGGGAGCACCGTCAGCGCCGAGGTCATTGTGCCAGGATCCTTGCTGATTTTCCGGTAAGCAAGAGAAATCCCAAAGCCAAGTGCGATGGAAACCGCACTGCTCAGGAGAAAAGCGGTCTCGGTGACTGTGGATGTATAAAGAGTAGCAAATATTCCGTCAAGCATATCGTTTCATCTCCATTTCTTTTGCGTGTCCATTCATCTTTGTGTGTGCATCGGTCTCTGCGGGTCCATTCATTTCTTTGCGCCAACGCGGATCCCGGCAGATTCGTTCATAGGCCCTTCCGTATTTCGAAAACGACACCGGGAAAATTCCGATCTCCGACAGTGCCTGCGCAAGCCATAAGGGCGCGGCATTGGATATTTTGACCTCCATCAGCGTCTGATCCGGAAGGAGAATGGCTTCTCCGAAGGCACCCTCACGAAGATCGAGGCGGTCTGTCCGGAAGAGAATATCCTGATCCAGAGTCAGGCGAAGGGAGGGATCCGAGACCCCCTTGTACGAATCCCGTTCGTAGCTCAGGAACACCCTTGGGGCCAGGTTTTCATAAGAAGCCAGCATCCAGTCCAGCTCGTGGAGGATTTGCTGCGTCGTTCCGTCGCACGTATCAGTGGAAGCAATCTGCTGCGTCGTTCCGTCGCACGTATCAGTGGAAGCAATCTGCTGCGTCGTTCCGTCGCACGTATCTGTGGAAGCAATCTGCTGCCTGGACAGGAAGGAGACGGCTTCCTGATAAGGGAGGCTGATCCTTCGCTTGTAGACAATGCCCATTGCTTTCTTTTTGATTTCCGGAAAAACGGTTGAGGTGTTCTCTGGCGTTCCATAGCTGCGAAGGCGGAGCTTCTCTTTGTACATCGGCTTTTCCAGGGAACGCCGAATCATCCGGAAATCCGGAGTGTCGTAATACAGATTGGAAATGCTGCTGTGGGCGAAAGCATCCGGCTCCATGCAGGTCTTCAGAATGGGCAAGAGAGCGTTCCGTTCCTCGCTGCTCAGCAGATATTTGATTTCCTTTCGCTTGAAGACAGCCTGATAGTTTTCCATGAGGGTACCTCCTTGTGTGCTTCTCCTTTGGGAGAATGGTACTCATTATCCACACGGTTCTGAAAAAGTGCTGAAAAGGATGGGGCAATCTTAAAAGTTGTGGGATTTAAAATCTCATCCGAGGGCAATTCCGAGAACGCGGGCCCTTGGCGATGCTGATTTCATCCCTGCCGATAAACATTCTCTCTCAGGGATGAATCATCCCCGCTAGTTTCATCCCTGAGAATAGAAAATCTCTCTCAAGGATGATTCTTCTCGGCTTATTTCATCCCTGCGGATAAAAATTCTCTTCGAGGGATGATTCATCCTCGCTTATTTCATCCCTGCGGATGAAAATTCTCTCTCAGGGATGATTCATCCTCGCTTATTTCATCCCTGCGGATAGAAAATCTCTCTCAAGGATGATTCTTCTCGGCTGGGTTTCATCCCTGCGGATAAAAATTCTCTTCGAGGGATGAATCATCCCCGCTGATTTCATCCCTGCGGATAAAAAATCTCTCTCAAGGATGATTCTTCTCGGCTTATTTCATCCCTGCGGATGAAAATTCTCTTCAAGGGATGATTCATCCTCGCTGATTTCATCCCTGCGGATAAAAAATCTCTCTCAAGGATGATTCTTCTCGGCTTATTTCATCCCTGCGGATAAAAA
>ERZ1035014.852-NODE-852-length-12162-cov-3.111258_pt1 | contig 12162 bp, 14 predicted proteins | sample MGYA00520620_ERZ1035014 | MGnify/ENA primary metagenome ERZ1035014 (study PRJEB33766, sample SAMN09781744) | gut metagenome | biome: gut microbiome | host: Homo sapiens | place: Madagascar | study: EMG produced TPA metagenomics assembly of the PRJNA485056 data set...
GGCCTGGCTCTATCCCAGGCACACGATCGATCCGGAAAGGCGAGATCAGATTTCATAATAATTGTCAATATACACTTTAAGAAAAAAACGAATGATCCGGAGTGTACAGATAAGGCAGATCTTCTTCAAAAAAATATTCCCACAAATTCAGCCAATATTCACGGTTTTTGTGGAACCTTTTTGAACTGACGACATAGAAAATCTCATAGGCCTCGAGGATATCTCATTGAGTGGTCACAGCGAGGTATATATCCAATTGGCTGTGACCAACTTCTGTTACCTTCCGTGAATTTACAAGATCGTGCAGCATTCGATGCGAATAAATATGAGATATATTCTGTTAATACACCAGATTGCACTCTCATGTTCTTTTTCCCAGGATGAAGCTTCTGATTTGGTTCCACCAAATCGGTGCATATCAGTATTTTTTGTGGAACCAAATATACATCCAACTATGAAGGGAACAATTTCGTAGACTTGTGGTCTCACCGCGCTCGAACAGTCACATTTTCCAGTGTTTTCTGAGACCCACCGAGTCTTCGCATCACCGAATCTTCGCATCCCCAAGTCTTTGCATCCCTGAGTCTTTGCATCGAACAGCGGGATCTGCAAGCAGTGCATTCCAGCGAATCGCCACTCTGCACTGCCCGCTGAATCCCATGTGTTGATATTCTGCGGTGATTTCCAGTGCCATCATGGATGGTTTACTAAGCACGAGTAGTCCTCACCATGATCCTGACCACGCCGCTATTGAGACTGCCACGCATCCCGACGGCAAACCCAGGCCGTGCCTCGTTCCGCAAGCCTGCACGGCGCGATGCTTCTTTTTCTCGGGCTGCCGCATCGCAGCCGCCCACTCACACGTCACGCCGCTTCTTTCTCCCAGACCGCCGTCTCGCGGCCATTTACCTGCGCGTCACACCAGCACAATCCGAAGCTACTGAGACCCGGAGCCGCCTCGTCGCGCGATTCCGTTTGTGGCATCGCAGCCGCCCACTCACGCGGCACGCAGCTGCTTTTTTCTTGACCTCCTCGAAAGAGCCAGCGCCACCAGCATCACAAGCACTTCATAGATCCCGAAGCAGTACCATATTATTCCCGAGCCGAATATCACAGGGAATATCAGTATCACCAGCGAGTCCATGATCAGGCTGCGGAGGACGCTGATGACCATTGCGTAGTCGGAGTGGGAGGTGGAATAGAAGTAGGTGGCCACCATCACGTTGATGGACATGGGGATGAAGCCCCAGCAGAACAAAGGCATGGCATGGGCCACGTATGCCGTCACCTCGCTGCCGGCGCCGAACATCCTGCACACCGGCTGGACCGTTGCCACCAGCAGGACGATCACAAGCAGACTTCCGATCAAATTAAGCTTGAGCCCGAGGTTGCGGAAATGCTTCAGGCTGCCGATGCTCTTCCTTCCATAACACCTGCCGAACAGAGGCTGCAGCCCCTCGCTCGTCCCGTAGAACAGCGCCAGTGCCAGGTAGGAAACGTAGTTTATTATGGAAAAGCCGTTTATCGCCACGTCGCCCACCATCCGAGCCAGCACCAGGTTCAGGCAGAGCGTGACCATAGGTGTTGCCAGCTGGGCCACGCACTCCGGGAGTCCACGGACCGCAAGTTCGCGTATCAGGTTCAGGTCAAGCTTAAAGGAAGAAAAACGCAGCTTGCTGTTTCCCGAGAAAAAGTGTGGGAGCAGTATGACGCACGCCATGGTCTGGGCGATGCCGCTGGCGATGGCGGCCCCGGCTGTGCCCATTTTCATGGGATAAATGAAGAGCCAGTCCAGGAAGATATTGCACAGCGTGGCGGTGATCACGGCGAAACTCACAAGGCCAGGAGCACGGTCGTTCCGGCAGAATGCCTGCAGGAATGCGGAGAGTCCCACGGCGATGGAGAATGCAGAGTACCACCTCAGGTAGTCAGCCGCAGGCTCCAGGAAGGTCCGGCTCGCCCCGAGGGCTCTGCATATCTCTTCGGTGAAAAACACTCCGGCCACCGTGAAGATGACACCTATGAATAACGTGACCGCGAGGGAATTTAGAAAAGCCTTGTTGGCTTCTTTTTCGTCTCCGTAGCCAAAGGCGATGGCCGCAGTGGCCGAGCCTCCCACGGAGGTAACAAGAAAGACCGCGTAGATCATGGTCTCCGCCGGAAGGTCGAGGTTAACTGCTCCAAGACCATCCGTACTCACGCCGTTCCCCACAAATATCCCGTCTATCACAGTGAACAGGAAAATGCAGAGATTCGAAAGCATGGACGGCACCACGTATTTTACTGCGGTCCTTCTTCTGCTGGGCTTTCTCGCCAGATACAAGTCCATAAAATAAAGCTTCTTTCCAGGTCTAAGGCCTGCTTATACAAGGCCTTGCGCCTATTTTCTCCTTCCCTGATTTTTCTGGTTCTGTTTTCTCTTCTTGTTCTTGCCGACACGGCTGCCGCCGCTGGTGGCAAGGTCGTCCATGTATACCGGGTTTTCGAAGCGGTCACGGTCGAGCTGCCATGCGTGGTACTCCCTGTAGGCCATGAGGAGCCAGAGTCCCGCTACGACGTAAAGAAAAACAGTATACATCTTGCCGCTGTTGGACAGCATGCCCAGTACGAACATGATGGCCGTCATGGCGACGTAAAAAATCATCAGCAGAAAATACATTCCCTTGGAATTGTGTCTGGTCTTCATCTGATAGCTCCGATCATTAGAAATTCAGTACTTTATCCTTCATTTCGGCGGACTTTCTGAGGATCTCCTCCGCCTCGTCAGACATTTTCTGTCCGAGATCCCTGTCCTTGAATCCAGGTGTGTTGGCAAAAACATTATAGGCCGCCGATGCCACCGCGCCCTCCAGGTGTATAGCCGCTACATAGAGGTCGCTGACGAGGTTCTTATTTGATCTTCCCATGAGGGAATACGTCAGCTCAAGCCCCGCGAGGCCGTCTCTCATCACTTGAAGAGGTGCCTCTGCCGCCGGCACGGACGCCTCCGCGATGGCCTCCTTGCGCGCAGCCTTTTCCTCGTCGGTGTCCTTTGGCATGGCGTAGGCTGCAGCAACTTTTCCAAAAGCCTCCTTATCCGCATCAACTCCTCTGAGAAAGCTCTCCTTGAGCTTCTGGCCATCCTCCAGAGCGGATGAGATCAGCTCCTCGTACTCCTGGTACTTCTTCTTGCCCTTCGTGTGGTTGGCCACCATCATGACCAGGGCCGCACCCTGAGCTCCTGTGAGCGCCGCAGCAGCGCCTCCGCCGGGAGCAGGGGAGTCGGAGCTGAGATCGTCAACGTATGCCTTCAAAGTCATATCAACAAGCACGGTTCTTCTCCTTTTCCTTGAAAATATGGGATCCCGCGGCAATGCCGCACGCTTTCCACAACATTATATATCTTTTCGGGAGTAAAAAAAAACAGCGGAAGGGCGAATTTCTTCGACCTCCCGCTTGCCGTCTCTCGTCGCGCCGAACTAGTTCAGGTCAGCGTCGAATGGCAGAAGGGCAACTACACGTGCTCTCTTGATCGCTGTGGTCACAGCTCTCTGGTGCATAGCGCAGGTTCCTGTCACTCTTCTAGGCAGGATCTTGCCTCTCTCTGTGGTGAACTTCTTCAGTGTCTCCACGTCCTTGTAGTCGATCTTCTTGTCCTTATCAGCGCAGAACTGGCAGACCTTTTTTCTTCTGACTCCGCCGCGTCTCTGCTTGTTGAATCCATTGCTCATTAGACTTATCTCCTTCCGTTAAGAATTGGTTGCGGTCCCGGACGATCTAGAACGGTATGTCGTCCTCTGCTGCCTGGAACGCGTCCGGCAGATCTCCCATGTCAGGCTGTCCGAAGGAATCCCCTCCGTTGCCTCCATCGAATCTCTGACCTCCGTCATATCCCTGGCCGCCGCGTCCGCCGCCGCCGTTTCCGCTGCCCAGGAATTCCACCCTGTCAGCGATGACATCTGTGGTATAAACACGAGCTCCATCACGGTTCGTGTAGCTTCCGGTCTGGATCCTTCCGTGGATGGCCACCTGGCGGCCCTTGGAAAGGTACCTCTCGGACGTCTCGGCCTGCTTGCCGAAAACCGTGATCCTGATGAAATCAGCCGTCTGCTCTCCGTCATTTCTCCTTGCCGTAGGTCTGTCTACAGCAAGAGTGAAGTGGGCGACTGCAGTCTGGCTGTTAGCTGTATAACTCAGCTCCGGATCTCTTGTCAATCTACCGATCAATACGACCTGATTCATGTCTACACCTCTTGCTTTCTCTGCAAGTTAACGACCTTGTGCAGGCCTGCCTATTCCTCTGTGCTGGTAACGATGAATCTCATTACGCTGTCAGAGATCCTGAGCCTTCTGCTGAGCTCCTTAGGCAGCTCCGGGTTCGCCTTGAAAGGCAGGACAACATAATATCCTTCCTTCTTCTTGTCGATCTCGTAAGCAAGCTTTCTGTTGCCCCAGACATCGGCCTCTCCGGCTTCTCCGTCGGCATTGATGATGCCCTTAACGGTCTCGATGAGTCCGTTCTTCTTCTCGTCATCCAGTGTAGGATCGAGAACGAACAGCACTTCATAATCTCTCATTATTTCACCTCCTGTGGACTAGTGGCACCCTGCGGTGCAGGATCGGTCCGCGTAGTCAGACCAACTAACATTATAGCGCCTGGAAAAAAATTATCAAGGAGTTTTTAATGATCTTTCCTAGGAAGCGTCATCTCGTCCGAGTCCATCACGATCGTAAAAGGCCCGTCGTTCAGCAGGTCTATCTTCATGTCCGCCCCGAATCTCCCGCGGGCCACGTGGTCCACGTACTTTCCGCACTCCTCGATCATGTGCTCATAAAGCGGCTCCGCCATATCCGGCGCGCCGGCCTCGATGAACGACGGCCTGTTTCCGCGCCTCGTGTTCGCATAAAGCGTGAACTGCGATATCAGCATCACATCGCCGCCGACATCCGCCAGAGAAAGGTTCGTTTTTCCCTGCTCGTCCTCAAAGATCCTCAGCTTGCACATCTTGCTGATCATCTTGTCCGCGATCTCCTGAGTGTCAGTCTGGGCGATCCCCACCAGGACCATGAATCCCTTTCCGATCTCCCCCTCGACCTTTCCGTCTATAGTCACAGAAGCCCTGGTGACTCTCTGTATCACAAGTTTCATATGCACCTCTCGTATCTGTCGTGTTTCGACCGTCTTATCTTAAATTGCGTCAACTCGCTTAATTATAGCGGATGGCTGGCTGTGTGGCATAGGGATCTTTCCCGAAAAAAAATCTTTCGGTTCTTCGCAACGTTTGCGGCATGCCACCAATGTCACTAAATTCGCCGCCTGCAAGCTGTTTTGTGCTATACTCTCTGTAATTACTCGGGCGGCCGCGGCCGCCTTCTATGGAAAGGATCACAAAATGAACCCATTTACCACCGGCGGCGCCCTGATCAAGGCTGCTGCAGGAATAAACCATTTCAACAAACACTACGGCCCGGGGATCAGGCAGGCCAGGGCAGAAGGGGATTTTGCAAAGGCCCGGGAACTCCAGGTGCAGGGGACCTCTGAATTTGCCCGCAACATCTCCCCGAAACTCAAGATTACCTATGATATCTACGGCCAGGAAAACATCCCAGAGGACGGCCCTGTGCTCATCGTCCCTAACCACCAGGGATACGCAGACATCCTCCTGATGTACTACATTTTCCAGAAAATGCAGACCGGATTCGTTGCAAAGCAGGAGCTTTCAAAAGTCAAGCTAATTCAGGACGCCGCCGAGTTCACCGGCACTATCTTCCTGAACAGGGGAGACACCCGCGGCGCCATCGAGGGACTGAGAGAGGTTTCCTAACGGCTTAAGAGGGGAGACTCACTCGTCATTTTCCCCGAGGGGACACGAAGCAAGGGAGGCCCGGTCCGCCACTTCAAGGCCGGCAGCCTGAAATTCGCACAGAAGGCAAAAGTCCCGATCCTCCCTGTGTCCATCGAAGGCACATACCACACCTTCGAGGAATACGGCAGCTTCCATCCGGCCCACTACCAGTGCATGATCCACCCTCTCGTGCACATCGAGGAGATGGACAGAAGAGAGCAGGCGACCATCCACACACAGATAGAAGAGACTGTTTTCAAGGGGCTCGAGGAGCTCACCGGGAAAAAAGTAGAATTCGCAGAGTAGTTAAGATCACGGCTAATCGCAACCATAAGTAAGTGAAAGAGGCTTCTGTATTCAATTTTCAGAATGGGAAGCCTCTTTTTCATTGCAGTTCAAAGACTATACACAGAATCAGCTCCACAACCGTTGTTTGAGTCACCAACCTCATCGCTTTGCTGGGCGCCGCAGCGAACAAACAGATAATAAAAGAGGCCGCCGCATTCTGAAAATGCGCCAGCCTCTGTTCCACTATATCAATAATATCGATCTCATTTTCTTGGCTTTTCAACTTGCCTGTCTCAGCCCTATCCGGTTCATCCACACAGACCAAAGCCGGTCGAGACATCAGACTCTTCGATCTGCTCAATCAGCCCAGATCCTTTACACCTATTTCTGATGACCCTTGCTGATCACCACATCGTCCAGGCGGACCTTCGGAACGTGGTGGACTCCGTTTTCGTCTCTGTAGTAGTTGGTAGACTCTCCCTCAGGGATGTCCTCCAGCTGTATCTTCTCGGCCGACTTGCCGATGGCGATGACGAGCTTGATCTCATAGTCGTCCTTGAGGCCGATAGCGGGGCCGAGCCTCTTTCCCAGAAAATTACCGATCATGCATGCGTTCAGTCCCATCTCGGTAGCCGCAAGGGTTATGCTCTGTGCGCAGATGCCAACGTCCTTGGAAAAGCCATCTTTGCTGAAGCTCACTCTCGTGTCCTGGCAGATGAGGATGTACGCAACAGGCTCGGTGCCTTTTACAGGAAGACCGAGCTGCGGAAGGAGACCTCCCAGCTTCACGTGGGACGTTATCACGCTGACTTCGTCCTCTTCGTTTGAAATGTAGAATCTCAGCGGCTGCTTGTTGATGCTGGAAGCTGAAAGCCTGGCACAGTCCACCATCTCTCTCAGCTCTTCTGTGCTGACCTTTCGGGATCTGTCGAATCCCCTGGTGCTCCTGTTTTCCTTGATAAGATCCTTGAGCATATGATCACCTTCTCTCAAACAGATGTCTCGATACGTCGTATCAAATTGCTTTTCTGACCCTATCGATCCTATCCTTCGATTCGTTCTTGAAAATCGCCGCATTTGAACGACGTTTTCTATCTCCGCCTTCGGCAGTCGCCACCGACAGTTGTCTCCGATCGATGACGGAAATTCCATATAGCCGGATAATCGGCTTTCCCGTGGATATTCTACCACGATTTCTATCGGGATTCCGCAGAAACCTCTATATCAGAACAGTGTCTGCTGGTCGCTGGAACCCTCGCCCTTCGGATCTTCCTTTTCATCGTCGTCCACGACCTTTGCAAAGGACACGATCCTGTCGTCGTCCTCCACCTTCATGATCTTGACGCCCTGAGTGGTCCTGCCGGAAGTGGAGACCTCCTTGGCCCTGATCCTGATGATCACACCGTTGGAGTTGATGATCATCAGCTCGTCGTCTGTGGTCACGAGGGCTGCGCCTACTATAAATCCGGTCTTTTCGAATTTGTTCTTATCATAGGTCATGACGCCCTTGCCGCCTCTGGCCTGGAGCTTGTACTCCTTGAGGGCGGTGCGCTTGCCATAGCCCTTTTCGGTGAGGACGAACATCCGGACGTTCCTGGAGCCGTCGTCCAGTTCCATGGAGACGACCTCGTCTCCCTCGTCGAGCATGATGGCTCTAACGCCTGCGGCCGTCCTGCTGATGCTCCTGACCTCGTCTCCTGAGAAGGCGATGGCCTTGCCCATCTTGGTGACGATGTAGATGTTCTCATCTCCTCTTGCGTCGGCAACTCCGATGAGCTTGTCGTCGTCTTTCAGGTTGATGGCGATGAGGCCGTTGTTCCTGATGTTCTCGAACTGGTTCAGCGGGGTCTTCTTGATGGTTCCGTTGAGGGTGGCCATAACCAGATAGTCGTCCTCGTTGTAGTCCCTCATAGGGATGACGGCAGTGACTCTCTCGCCGGAATCGAGGTTCAGGAAGTTGATCACTGGCGTTCCCTTAGCAGTCCTCGAGGCCTCAGGGATCTCGTAGGCCTTCATCTTGAAGACTTTTCCCTTGTCCGTGAAGAACAGGAGGGTGTCATGGGTGGATACCATTATGAGGTCCTTCACGAAGTCGGACTCACGGGTGGTGAGTCCCACTATTCCCTTGCCTCCGCGCTTCTGGGCCTTGAAGGTGTCCTCTGGCATCCTCTTGATGTATCCCAGGTGGGTGAAGGTGATGGCGACGTTCTCCTCGTTGATCAGGTTCTCCTCGTCGATCTCTCCGGTGTCCTTGATGAAGCTCGTCCTCCGCTTGTCTCCGTAACGATCCTTTATCTCCAGGAGCTCATCCTTTACAACGCCCATGAGCTTGTGCTCGTCGGCGAGGAGCTCCTTGTAGTATGCGATCTTCTTGAGCAGCTCGTTCTGCTCGTCCTGGAGCTTCTCTCTCTCCAGTCCCTGCAGCCTTGCCAGTCTCATATCCAGAATGGCCTGAGCCTGCTTCTCGGAAAATCCGAATCTCACCATCAGGCGCTCTCTGGCATCGTTGTAACTCTCTCTGATGATCTTGATGACCTCGTCGACGTTGTCCAGGGCGATGAGCAATCCTTTCACGATGTGCTCTCTGGCCTCGGCCTTGTTCAGGTCGAACTTAGTACGCCTGGTCATCACGTTCTTCTGGTGCTTCAGGTACTCGTCCAGGATCTCATAAAGGTTCAGGATCTTCGGCTCTCCATTGACCAGGGCCAGCATGATGATGCTGAAGCTGGACTGAAGGGCGGTGTGCTTGTAGAGCCTGTTCAGAATGACGTTCGGATTAGTGTCCTTCTTGAGCTCGATGACTATGCGCATGCCCTCACGGTTGGACTCGTCGCGGATGGCTGTGATGCCCTCGATCTTTTTGTTTTTCACGAGGTCCGCCATAGACTCGATGAGCCTGGCCTTGTTCACCTGAAAAGGTATCTCCGTGACAACGATCCTCATCTTTCCCCTGGTGCTCTCCTCGAACTCGCACTTGGAGCGCACCTGTATCTTTCCGCGGCCAGTCATGTATGCCTCGCGGACGTCTTTTCTCCCCATGATCTGAGCACCGGTAGGAAAGTCCGGTCCCTTGATGATCTTCATGAGGTCATCGATAGTACAGTCATCATCGTCGATCATCTTGACGCAGCCGTCGATCACCTCTCCCAGGTTGTGAGGAGGGATGGATGTGGCCATTCCTACGGCGATACCGTTTGAACCGTTGATCAGCAGATTCGGCACTCTCGATGGGAGCACAACAGGCTCTCTCTCCTCGCCGTCGAAGTTGTCCATGAAGTCGACAGTGTCTTTTTCAATGTCCCTCACCATCTGCAGCGAGAAAGGGGACATCCTTGCCTCTGTGTACCTCATGGCGGCGGCACCGTCTCCATCGATGGAGCCGAAGTTGCCGTGACCGTCTACCAGAGGGTATCTGGTGGAAAAGTTCTGGGCCAGCTTCACCATGGCGTCGTATATCGAGCTGTCTCCATGAGGATGGTACTTACCCATTACCTCTCCCACGATACGGGCGGATTTCTTGTAAGGCTTGTCAGGCGTAGTCCCCAGCTGGCTCATGCCGTAGAGAATCCTCCTGTGCACCGGCTTCAGTCCGTCTCTCACGTCAGGAAGGGCACGGGCGACGATAACGCTCATGGCGTAGTCGATATACGAGTTCTTCATCTCGTCGTATATCTCATGCTTGATCAGCTTGCTCTGATCTATTAAATTCTCAGACATTCGTATCTGCTCCTTCCCGAACTAGATATCCAGGTTCTTCACGTACTTGGCGTTCTCCTCGATGAATTTCTTCCTCGGTGGGACCTTGTCTCCCATGAGGGTGTTGAAAATCTCGTCAGCCGCGGTGGCATCATCGATGGTTATCTGGATGAGGGTCCTGTGGTTGTAATCCATGGTGGTCTCCCACAGCTGGTTCTCATCCATCTCTCCAAGACCTTTGTATCTCTGGATCTCGATCTTCGCATTGCTCTTCTCTCTCCACTCCTTGAGGACGCGGTTCTGCTCCTCGTCAGAGTAGGTATAGGCGACCTCTTTTCCTCTCTTGTTCTGGAAAAGAGGTGGCTGAGCCGCGTACACGTATCCCTTCTCGATCAGAGGAGTCATGTAGCGGTAGAAGAACGTCAGGAGCAGCGTCCTGATATGAGCGCCGTCCACATCGGCATCGGTCATGATTATTATCTTGTGGTATCTCAGCTTGCTGATATCGAAGTGGTCTCCTATGCCGCATCCGAAGGCTGTGATCATGTTCTTGATCTCCTCAGAGTTGAGGATCCTGTCGAGTCTGGCTTTCTCCACGTTGAGGATCTTACCTCTCAGAGGCAGTATCGCCTGTCTCTTCCTGTCTCTTCCGGCCTTTGCGGAACCGCCGGCGGAGTCTCCCTCGACCAGGAAGATCTCTGACAGCTCAGGGTCTTTATCGGAACAATCTGCAAGCTTTCCGGGAATAGAAGTAGCCTCCAGGACGCTCTTTCTCCTGATCGTGTCCCTTGCCTTTCTGGCAGCGACTCTAGCTCTGGCCGCGTTCAGACACTTGTCTACGATGGCCCTGGCTTCCTTTGGGTGCTCGTCAAGATAGGCCGAGAAGTAGTCGGCCATGGCGCTCTCCACTATTCCTCTCATCTCGGAGTTTCCGAGCTTCGCCTTGGTCTGTCCCTCGAACTGAGGGTTGAGGAGCTTGACGCTGATGACCGCAGTGATGCCCTCGCGGATGTCCTCGCCCTGGAGAGAATCCTCATTTTCCTTGAGGAAGTTCTTCCTCCTGGCATAGTCGTTAACGGTCCTTGTGATTGCTGTCTTGAATCCCACAAGGTGGAATCCTCCGTCAACGGTGTTGATGTTGTTGGCGTAGGACAGTATCAGCTCGCTGAACCTGTCGGTGTACTGGAGGGATATCTCGACTTCGTAGCCTTCCTTCTTATACTCGAAGTAAAAAATATCCTCAGTCAGCGGGTGCTTGCTCTTGTTCAGGTAGTGGACGAATTCCTTGATGCCGCCCTCGTAGTGGAAGCTCTCCTGCTTTTCCTTGCCGGGCCTCTTATCCTCGAGGGAGATCCTCAGCCCCTTGTTCAGGAAAGCCATCTCTCTCAGCCTTCTCTGGAGAGTGTCGTAGTCGTAGACAGTCTCGTCGAAGATCTCCGGATCCGGCCAGAAGTGAGTGAACGAACCCGTCTCCTGCGATTCCCCGATGACCTCGAGAGGCGTCACTGTTTTTCCACGTTCATATACCTGCTTGTATACCTTGCCGTTCCTGCTGACCTCTACCTCCATGTGCGTGGAAAGGGCGTTAACGACGGAAGCTCCAACGCCGTGGAGTCCTCCGGATACCTTGTATCCTCCGCCTCCGAATTTTCCTCCCGCGTGGAGCTGAGTGTGGATGACCTCCACTGCAGGTATCTTCATCTTAGGGTGGATGTCCACCGGCATTCCTCGTCCGTCGTCGCGGACGGTGATGGAGTTGTCAGGCTCTATGGTCACTCTGATGTGGCTGCAGTACCCGGCGAGGGCCTCGTCCACGCTGTTGTCCACGATCTCGTAGACCAGGTGGTGGAGTCCGGCAGGGCCGGTGCTTCCTATGTACATTCCAGGTCTCAGTCTGACAGGCTCAAGCCCTTCCAGCACCTGGATCTGGGACGCGTCATATGAGTTTTCTTTTTTCTTTGCACACATTAATGATTACCTTCGTTTAACAATAAACAACAACAGTGGCAGCCCCGCCATCTGCGGATCGCAGCTGCCACCTAAAAATCGGCTTATTTTACCATTTTTTCATTTTTTCTTCAATAGCCGTATGGTACCTTATCTGGTCGGTTTTATACCGTTTTACGGCGAAATTTTCATGGTTTTTCGAAGGGTCTATCCGGGTGATACTGGAAAAAGGGCTTTCGGGCGGCCGTCAGTCTGCGTGAAGGGCGGTGAAGAGATGTGCGGAGCTTCTCTGCCATCCGTTTTGGTCATCCAAAAATGCAGTTATGCATACATGTTGATAAACATATGCATAACTGCATTTTTGCGCTGAACTCATTTTCTGTTTTCGACCTCACCGGATCCACCG
>ERZ1035014.854-NODE-854-length-12142-cov-5.299330_pt1 | contig 12142 bp, 10 predicted proteins | sample MGYA00520620_ERZ1035014 | MGnify/ENA primary metagenome ERZ1035014 (study PRJEB33766, sample SAMN09781744) | gut metagenome | biome: gut microbiome | host: Homo sapiens | place: Madagascar | study: EMG produced TPA metagenomics assembly of the PRJNA485056 data set...
CCCAGGCCCCCTGCCAGGCCGAACCACTGCAGCCCGGTCCCACCCACAAACATAAGCACCGCGCCGATGGACAAAATCAGCAGCGTGCCGGACAGGTGCGGCTCCAACAGCATCAGCACCGTGACCGTGCCCAGAATCAGCGCGAAGGGCAGCACGCCGGTGGAGAAGGTTTTCATCCTGTCATGATTCAGCGATATGATGTGGGAAAACACCAGCACCACCGAGAATTTTGCGATCTCGCTGGGCTGCAAGGTACCCAGCCCCGGCAGCACGATCCACCGCTTGCAGCCGTTGTACTCCGGCATAAACAGCACTACCGTGAGCAAAACCAGCGACAGACCCAGCATCGGCCAGGCCAGCTTGTGCCAAATGTGGTAGTCCACCAGGCTGGCCGCGTACATGGCCGCCACGCCCAGCGCCGCAAACAACAGCTGCGGCCGGATGTAGGTGTAGGCGTCGCCGCGGCGGTACAGCGCCACCGCATACCCGGCCGAAAACAGCATGATCAGCCCATAACTGAGCAGTGCCAGCAATATAATCAGGAACGGCACATCGAACGTGGGCAGCGCCGCCGCCCGGGCCTTGAATTTTTGCACCAACACAGCCATACAAAACGCCCCCTGCGCAGAGTGTACGCAGGGGACGGTGGGTTTATTCCTTATTTATGCAGGTCCAGGCTCAGCATCGTGTAGGCGTTCTCGCCCTGCTGAACGCTCTGGAAGCCGGCCTCGTAGCAGGCTTTCAACACTTCCATGTTTGGCTGAGGTGCATCGGGGTCGACGATCGTGCCGGTAGCCTGCGCTTCGGTATAGTTGTCAATGACTTGGGCACAGATGCGCCTGCGGTCCCGCAGCGGGGTCATCAGATTGGCCATCCACTGCTGGTACATACCGTGGTAATCACTGCCGTGATCCGCAAACAGGAAGTAATATTCCTGCTCGACTTCCAGGGGCGAGGCCTGGTGTTTGTAAAAGTCGGCCAGGGCGCTGCGCTTTTTGTCCGTGGCAAATCCACGGATGTCCGCCAATCCGTTGGGGAAAAGCTCCGGGTGGCGTATCCATTTTGAGTACGGCTCCATCTGGACTTTTAGTGCGTCGAAAATTTCGAGGAAATCCTCTAAGGCGATCTTCATTTCGCCCTTTTCCCACTTTTGGATCGTTCGCTTATCACGGCCAAGGCGGTCTGCCAATTCACGCTGAGAGACATCTACGCTCTCTCGTGCTGCAACGATCGCTTCGGCCACGCGTAATCGATATTCGGACATAAGTTTCTATCTCCCCCATCATTACCCGTTTTTGCCGGAAGAAGTAAAAGCAGCCGTACATTTTACGCCGCCAAAATTTCTAGCATTGGTTGTGTACTTTGCTCATGGGGCTGTGATATATTGGTAGAAGCACCACGAGAAAAGCCACATAAACCATATATGTATTTTATAGCAATTTCCATTTATTGTCAATGCGTTTTGTGATGTAACATAATAAAATTGGGTGAGAATCGTGTATATCTATCGTGTCGTTCGTCAACAACTTTCCATACCGGGAACAGGCTGCTATACGACCTTTGGCATTGCCGCGCTGCAGCTTTTGGCCGGGCAGTGGAAAAAAGTGCGCTTTATCGCAGATGTATCGCTCAACCAGCAGCTTGTGGAGACGCTGGCCGCCGCTTGCACCACCTGCCAGCTGGATCCCCGCCAGCTGGCGGATGTAGTGGATGATGCAATTGTATAATTTAGAGGAAAGTGTGCAAATTTTGAAATAGCACTAAAATTGCCCGAATACACCAACGGCGCACCACCCTGATCAGGTGATGCGCCGTTATTTTTCTATATAGAAGATGCTGATTCAGGTCAAGCCACCTGTCATCGCACCGCAAGCCCTTCGTGTTGCAGGTATTATCCCGTACTTCACAAAAAATGTAAATCGTTCCAAAGCATGATGCCGCAGAGCAAAAGCTGCGTTTAAAATTCGTCAATTTTTAGCAAATTTTATCACCCTCATTAGATAATTGTGGACAAAGCGCACAAGCAATGCTACAATATAGCTATTCTGGGTTTTATTGTCCCCCAAAAGTAAGGAGAATCGTCGTGAAGCTGAACAACCGCCGCACTATTCTGGTGGGTCTTGCATTTTTGTCGATCTGCACATTCTGGCAGATGTATGACAGCGTAATGACCCTGATTTTGACCGATACCTTTAAATTGAACGAGACGTTCGCCGGGGCCATCATGGCCGCAGATAACGTGTTGGCGCTGTTTTTGCTACCGTTCTTTGGGGCGCTGTCCGATAGAACACACACCCGCATCGGGCGGCGTATGCCCTTTATCGTGGGCGGCACGGCGGCGGCGGTCATTTTGATGAACCTCATCCCGCTGCTGGACGACCGCTATGCCGCCAACCCCAGCACCGGAACGTTAGTGCTGTTTATCGTGGTGCTGGGCCTGCTGCTGGTGGCCATGGGCACCTACCGCTCCCCCGCTGTGGCCCTGATGCCCGACGTGACCCCCAAGCCGCTGCGCAGCCGCGCAAACGCCATCATCAACCTGATGGGCGCGGTCGGCGGCATCCTGTACCTGGGGCTGGCCGCCGTGCTGTACCCGGCGTCCAAAACGAAGGGCGTGGAACACGTCAGCTATCGCCCGTTGTTCTTCATCGTCTCGATGATCATGGTCGTGGCTGTTGTCGTTTTGTACCTGACCATCAAAGAGCCGAAGCTTGAGGAAGCAAACCAGAAGCTGGAGGCCGCCCACCCCGAGTGGAACCTTGCCACCGACGACGGCGCAGGTCACGAGGTTTTGCCGACCCCGGTCAAGCGCAGCCTGGCGTTTTTGCTGGTCTCAATCTCACTGTGGTTTATCGGCTATAACGGCGTTACAACGTGGTTTACCAAGTATGTAGAGGCTGTCATGGGCGAGGGCCTGGGCGGTGCGTCCACCTGCCTGCTGGTCGCCACGGCGGGCGCAATCGTCTCGTACATTCCCATCGGTACGCTGGCCGCCAAAATTGGCCGCAAGCGCACAATCCAGTGCGGTATCGTGCTGCTGGCCACCTGCTTTATGCTGGGTTACCTGCTGACCACGATGTACACCTCGATCCAGCCCATCATGTACGTGGTGTTTGCGCTGGTGGGCCTGGCGTGGGCCGCCATCAACGTGAACTCGCTGCCCATGGTGGTGGAAATGTGCCGCGGCAGCGACATCGGCAAGTTCACCGGATATTACTACACCTTCTCGATGGCCGCGCAGGTCGTTACGCCCATCGTGGCCGGCTCCCTGATGCGAGCCATCGACTACCGCGTACTGTTCCCCTACGCCGCCCTGTTTGTAGCCCTGAGCTTTGTGACCATGTGCTTCGTCAGGCACGGCGACACCAAAGCTGAGGCAAAGAAGGGGCTGGATGCGTTTGAGGATATGGATACGTAAACGGCCTTTTCATTATTAAACTTTTAGGGGCCGTTGCACTAACAGCCCCTATTTTGTATGAAAATGCGTAAGACCATTTGGCCTTATGGCAGAGCCTTGCAGAAATCACTTGTGGGGTTTCTTGATGGCGGCCTGTCGGCCAAAAGTCCCCGGAAGTACCCTAAAATATAGCTTATTACCGCTATTTTTGTGCTATTTTGTTCCATCCCCGCGTTCATTATTCTGGGGGTTCCTGCACAATTTTGCCTACACGAATTTGCGCATCAGCCCCCGCACCTTCCCTCTCACACTGAACGGTACAATGGTTCTGCATCAGTTGCAACTCCCATATAAATCGTTCTCCGTCAATGGAAATAATGCGCGGGACAAATGCGTCCAGAAATTCTCGGCTGACTTTTTCATCCGGGAAGAGGTCATTCCAGGTGAACACATCCCCCATCTCCGGCACTTGCCATCGCTCCTGAAGTCTCGCCAGCAGTGCCTTCTCCTGACTGATTTTTGTGTCATAGCTTCTGCGCAAGGCTTTGTAGGCTCGTTCGACTACAAGGCCTTCTTGTTTTGCGCTTTCCAGCTCGGCCACGTCCTTCAAGATCTTCGCCATCCGTTTTTTGCATTGGCGTATCTTGTCCTGCGACTCCCTGCTGTAAGTTTGTTGGCGGCATAGTTCGCTGCAGCCCTCACGTATTTCTTCCCGGTACTCTGACCATGCTGCTGCAAAGACTTTTTCTGCCATTTTCTCCAACACCCAGCTATGTACTGTGTTGGTTCTGCACTTCGCCCCCATCTCAGCACCTGTCTGCGGGTTTGCGCGCCGGCACCCATAGCGTATGCTGTTGGGTGTCTTAAATTGGCGATACATTCCGGCTCCGCAGCTGCAGAACAGGCGGCAAGCCCATTTATCTCCCGGCGCTGCTCCTGCATTCCAGTATGTCTGCGCTGCCGGTCCTTGTTTTCGCGGTCCGCAGCTTGCTCTGCGCCTTCTGCATTTTTCCCACAGCTCTTCCGATACAATGGGCGGGAAATTTCCCTTGACATACTCCCGCTCCTCTTCCGGAATGCTGACTGATTTGTGGGTAAGATAGTCCGTGCAGCTGACTACCCTGCGGTACATATAGCCCTTGTAAATCGGATTTTTTATAATCCCGCGAACTTGCATAGTTGTCCAGCTATCGGAGTCATCTTTATTCCGGATTCCCTGCATATTCAGCTCATCCGCTATGATCGAACAGCTTATACCATCCGCGTACATTTCAAATATCTTCCGTACAGCTTCGACCTTGTCCGCCTCAATAGCAAGGGTCTTATGCTGCCTATCGTAAACATAGCCAAACGACGCATTGTGTGCTGACGGTTCACCTCGTTCTCTTTTCACCTGCTGCCCCGCTCTGGACCGCTCACTGATTTTCCGGCTCTCTTCCTGTGCCAAGCAAGCCAGGATCGACAGACGAAGTTCTCCGTCACTTTCCATCGTCCAGATATCTTCCATGACGAAATACACTTCGACGCCGTACTGCCGCAGCTCTCGCACCGTTTCCACCGTATCTACGGTATTGCGGGCAAACCGCGAGACCTCCCGCGTCACGATCAGATCAAACTTGCCCTCTTTGGCATCGTACAGCATCTTCATGAAAGCCCGGCGCACTTCTTTCACGGTTCCGGTCACGCCATCGTCCGCATATTGATTCACAACTGACCAGTTCGGGTACTGCGCTGCCAGCTTATGATACCATTCCATCTGGCTTTTAAGCGCTGCCGTCTGTGCTTCCAGCTCCGTGGAAACGCGCCCGTAGAAGGCCACCTTGCGCGGACGCCTGAGTGTTTCATCCGAATAACTCACTGATTATCCCTCCTTGCGCCTTCAGTATACCGCATTGTTTACGATTCCAAAAATGTACAAGTAGATGTTTTACTGAACTTGTTAGACGAGATATATCTCTACGCTTATATCCCGCCACCGAGCCGGATGCAGCTTGACGCCGGCCTTTCTCTGCCAATCGCTTGCCTCTTCAAAATCGATGATCTCCCTTGCAAGCGGAATGGGTTCTGCCAGAAAGCTCATATGCAATGACTGGCAGTCCTCATAGCGGTAATCCAGATGACGGCGTCTCTTGGCATCGCCCTCCTGCAACAGAAAGCCGTGAGTCCTCATAGGCGGGACCTCATAAGGGTTCTCCCCTTTCTTCTGTTCCACAATGTCCAGTGCGGTCTCTGGGCTGACCAATTCACCAGCCTTGTAGGTCCTGATCTGCTGGATGCGGGGTTTTTCCTTGGTCTCTGGCGGTTTTGGTTTGATTTTTTCCGTGAGTGAGAGCAGCCATATGTACCGTTCACCGCTTTTGATGATCCGCCGCACATACACATCCAGAAAGTACTCGTTGATCTCTCCGCCTGAAAAGTCTGCAGAATCGCAGAGGGATGCTTCCAGCTTTTCCAGATCCAACTGTTCTTCTGCACTGTTTTGCTGTTCAGCCTCCTGCAGTGCTTTCTCCGTTGCCATGACTTTTTCGTTCACCTGCGTGCTCATTTTCATGAACTCTGCAAGAGATATCCTGCTCTGTGCACGCCCCTGCACCAGTTTGTCCATCTCACCGTTCAGATCCTCCAGTTGCTTTTTCAGTGAGATTACCTCTGGTGACTCTGTATTGTTCCGCAGGTACTCATTCAATTCCTCGCCCAGCTTACGCAGATCATCGTTGTGCGTTACCCAAATGGTCTGATACATCTTCTTTGCGATCATTTCCATTTTCCAGTCCCAGGTATAGGGCAGCGGGCACGGCACGCCAAAGCCCTTTTCGTCCCGGACCCTTTTGCTGAGTTTTTTGGTAGCAGAGCACATAAGACGGACATCACTTCTGCCATTGCGCCTCTTGTCATGCCCTTCACACTGGTATCTGGCACCGCATTCACAGTAGAGCACTTTCGCCCACTTGTTTTGCGGAAAGCCTGTACCAAACCCGTATGTCCTTCCCTCTTTGTCCACATTGTGAGCAGCACGGTCCTTTCGGATCGCAAAGCAGGTGTCCCACAGCTTCTCCGAGACGATCGGCGGAAAATCTCCCTTGACAAGGGAATAATCGCGTTCACTGTGGTAAATGCGCTCCTGGCTCAGGTAATCCTTCACATGTGACTGGTTATAGGCCTTATAGCCCTTGTAAACGGGTTTTCGCAGTACACGCGACACTTTACTCGCCGTCCATGTGCAGCCGCCTCCGCCGTCTTTCCGGCCCTCTGCCATCAACATGTTGGCCACTGCGGTTTCACCATAGCCGTTCGCGTACAGCTCATAGACCCGACGAACGGTATCGGCCTGTTCCTCGTTGATGGTGTAGGTTTTATTGACCTTGTCCAGGTCATAGCCGAGAACATTGCCGTTACCGTACAGTACGCCATTTTCACGGCTGATTTTTTGCCCCGCCTTGACACGCTCGCTGGTCTTGCGGCTCTCGTCCTGCGCGATACTGGCCATGATCGTAAGGCGAACTTCACCATCCCCGTCCATTGTCCAGATGCCGTCATTCACAAAGTAAACTTCAACGCCATACTGCTTCAGTTCGCGCGTAGCCTTCAGTGCATCCACCGTGTTGCGGGCAAATCTCGACAGTTCACGGGTCACGATCAGATCAAATTGACGCTGCCGGGCGTGGTCCATCATCTGCATAAACGAGGGGCGTTTCTTCATCTGTGTACCGGTGATGCCCTCGTCAATATACTGCGCCACCACGGTCCAGTTCGGGTTGCGTTCTGCAAGGTTTGCATACCATTCCATCTGGTTTCCCAGTGCAGAGATCTGTTGCTCATGTTCGGTTGAAACGCGGCCATAGAACACCACGGTACGCGGCCGGTTTTTATAGGTCCCAAGATAGTCTTCCATTTCTCTTTTCCTACTTATAACAACATCACGCGGCGAAGCATGTCTGCCGTATGCGATACATTCTCCAGCGCAAGGCTCATTTGGGCCCGTTCACGTTTTTCCGGGTCTTCTTGCAGGAGGCACTCCAGAGTGTCCTGCAGCTCCTCCACACGCCGAATGATCAGTCTGTAATCCACCGGAGGATATTCGATCGGCGGTTTCTCCGCGATCAGACAGCGAATATATTTTTCTCTAGTCATTCGACTATGCGCGACTTTTGCATTCAACACTTCGAGTTCCTGCATGGGCAAACGCACCTTGATTTCCTTGTAACCTTCCTTGAGTGCCATAACAATCATCCCTTCTGCTGCATTTCCGTGTGGTTTGGATCTCTTCTGGTTTCATTGTACTCGTTCTCGAACTCAGTGTGAAATGTACACTTTAAACATCTCCGCATAATTCCAAAAGCTGCAGGGAGGAATTGTACGGGGTTTTCTTTCTATAACGGCACAAAAATGCCGTGGAAGATGGTTCCTCCACGGCACGATCTGTCGTTATAGCTGTTGCGTTTCTCTCCCTCTGCCATTCCAGACAGGCAACCCTTCCCGGCGCTGTGCCCTGCATCCCGTTGCCGGGGTACAGTATGTTTCCTCGCTTCTTGGCACGCTCCCTATCCGATCCTGGCGCTGCTTCCCCAAAGCGGTACTGCAGAGGACGCTATTCTCTTGTTAGAAGGTTTTTGGCCTTCTATACTATAAGAGATGAAAATTTCGGACAAAAGCGCACCTCGAATTCGTTAAATTTACAAAAAGTTCACAATTGAAGCTTGGCAAGCGATTTCCTTGCCTTTTTCCGACATTCTCTTTCCCAATGCAGATAAACAATAGTTTATATAGGTCGCCCCTGCCCGTGAACATAGTTAGCAGGGGCGATTAGATGTGCTACCGGCATGGTCACCACCTATTACCCATGCCGGGCGCACATACAGCAACAGCCTTCCCCTTGCTATATGTCAAGCAACAGGAAGGCTGTTATATTATTTTGGTCTACGAGATTTCACTAGTAAGCCAAAAAGAAAAGACCCTGCACATTTCTGTGCAGGGTCATAGTGCTTTGAACCCGAATTTATTTTAGCTGTTGTATCTCTTCCTTTGGTCATACGGCTGCCTCCTGTGTAACATTTCAGTTCCTTATGACTATTATACAACTTTATCCAGTCTTGAAGTCGCTTTTTGTTTCCGATTTTGTACTTTTTACAGATAGCCCGAAGCGAACCTGCACCGCTCAGATAATCTGCTACTGCCTGATATTTCAATTCTGCTGGATAGCTTTTGTTCTTCCTTGACATGAAAATACCCCCAAAGTATTCAGAGTTTTGTTTTTACTCTGTCTACTCTAGGGGTAGCATATCACTCTGCATGACACCTGAAATGGCTCTATAGTCACTGTGCTATATACAAATCTTTTAGTTCATCCAAAATCTGATCTTTCGTTCTCCCTACCAGCCCCAATTGCTTAATGTCCACGCTTTCGTTTTGCATCCGCTGCACGAACTCTTGAACATCTGTATAAACGCCTTGGGGAGCCGTAATCTTGACCGTGGGATCAATCAATTCCGTCAGGCGGAAAACATCGTTTTTATGCTTCTTGATATTTTTGCTGTCAACGTGTTCTCCAGCAGCTTTTCGATCCGTCAAATCCATCCACGCTTTTGCCTTAAATGGAATCAGATATGCCGCATTCAAAACAGTCACTCCATCGACAGTAACTTTCCCTTGTTTCAAAAATTCGTAGTAATCATCGTCCAATAGGATAGTGGACAAACTCGAAATATCTTCGTCCATCGTCAGCGGCGTTAATACTGCATTTTCTGGAAGCTGAATAGCATCTAACTTTCGGGTGAAAAGTTCAATCATCGCAGGATACTGATTCGAGATCGGGTGGCTAAAACGATAAAACTGCGGCACACCCGAACTTTTATTGCAATGTTCATATCCAGCTTGTTTTACATATTCCCAGAATTTCTTTCCGAAATTCGCGTCAACTGCTTCTATAATGAGAACAAGGTCAATGTCCTTTGTTGCTCGGAAGTCCAATCCTTCTTCCGTCATCAGAATGTCACACGCCGTTCCTCCAATGATGGCATATTGTTCTTCACTGCCCTTGAACCATTTCTTAAGGCAATACCGCACAATTCTAAGCACAGTAGCCGCCGGAGCAGTGCTTAAGCCGAAAGGCGGGGCACTGCTCCGGGCGGGCGTTGTTGTACTTCAAAATGGTTTCTGTCGACTTTACTTCGGCAGGGCCACGGTGAGGGCGCTGCGGGGGAAAGAACAGCAGGGGTGGAACACGCTGTTTTCGGGGGGCTTGGCCCGGCCGGGGTCAGTCCAGACCTGACCCTCAAGCAGAAGGGAACGGCAGAAGCCGCAGGAGCCGCTGCGGCAGTAGGCACGGGGTGACAGCCCTGCACGTTCCAGCGCTACCAGTACGCTTTCATTGGCGTTGGCTGTCACGGTGATGCTGCCGCTGTCGGTTTGGATGGTCAGGGGATACTGCTCTGCGGGAGCTGTGGCATAATCCGGACTGTGCAGCTCACCGGGAATCTCCTGATGATAGCGCTCCGAGGTGACGCCCCCTGCAATCAACCCGTCATGCAGGCTGTGATACATTTCCTGAGGGCCGCAGAGATAGTAAGCTGCCGCATGGGCATCCGTTTCCCGCAGAATATCCTGCGAGGTAAAATACCCCTGCTTGTCTCCCGGCTGGGGGTCCTGTACCAAGGAAAACTGAACATGAACGCGGCTGCATTTCCGAGCAAGCTGCATGAACTCCTCGCGGAACAGTACCTCCCGGCTGGTATCCCAGCCGCAGAAAAGGGTGATTTCCCGATCGGTCGATTCGTCCACAATACTGCGAACCATGGAGCGCAGAGGGGTAACGCTCATACCGCCGCTGATGCCCACGATTTTCTGTGGCGTTTGGGGGCAAATACAAAATTCTCCCAGCGGGTGGGAAGCCATGACAGTATCCCCCACGGTAATATGCCTGCCCAGCCAACGGGAGGTAAAGCTGCCACCCACATGGATAAACAGGTCATAGTACCCCCCTTGTGCAGCCTCCTTGGGGGAGGAGGCGATGGAATAGGGGCGGACGGCCGTGGCCCCATCGATCTCATAGTACAGGCAGAGAAACTGACCGGGCAGGAAAGGCGCCGGTGCCCCTTGGGCAGCGGTAAAGCGGTAGCGGTTGACATACGGAGCAACGGTTTCAATCTCCGCTACACGCAGAAGCTGTTTAGTGTGCTCCATACTGCTCCTCCCAACGCACAAAGGCCTCCAACGCCGTGAGAATCTCGTTGCTCTCCCCCTGCATGGCAAGGCGGTCGCCGTCCACATAGTCGGCAACACTTTCGGCCACATCACTTTCGTAGGGGGCTATATTGTTCAGGATAGAGGCTGTGGCGATTCCACGCAGACGGCCAATGGTATACAAGGCGGCTGTTTCCATATCTGCCCCCAGAATTCCCCTGTCAGACCATGTGCGGCAAATTTCCGATTCTCTATCCGTATAAAAGCTGTCGTGGCTGCGTACAAGGCCGCAACAATGGCCAAAGCCCTGCTCCTGCGCCGCCTGACAGCAGCACGCCAGCAGCCGATGGTCTGCCACGGCCGGGTAGCTCAGGGGTAGATAAGCTGCCGATGCGCCGTCATCCCGCACAGCGCCTTCAGCCAAAACCAGTTGGCCGGGGGCAATATCATGCTGCAATGCGCCACAGCTGCCAATGCGGATGGCACATTGGACACCGCAGCCATGCAACTCCTCCAAGGCGATGCCCATGGAAGCTCCGCCGATGCCGGTGGAGACTGCCAGCACCTGTACTCCTTTATAGGTGCCGCTGATGCTGCGGAACTCACGGTTATATGCCAGTTCCGTCACGTTTTCCAGATACCGGGCAATATGGTCGATACGAGCCGGATCTCCGGGCAGCAGGGCATAGGGGATATTCAAAGATACATCCAAACGGATATGGGCTTGCAAAGTTCCCATTTGAAATTCCTCGCTTTGCGTATGTTACGGTCAGTCCTGGTTCAGGAACTGCATCAGTTCAATGTGGACACCATCGGGATCCAGGGCATGAACCCAGGTGATGTTCAACTCAGGAACCACCATCACCTCGCTGGCCATCTTATAGCCGGCCTCCTCCAGATAGGCCACCATGGCCTGCAGGTCGTAGACCTCAAAGGAGATGTGCCCCACGCCAATGTGGTTGGGTTCCAGCGGGGCATCGGTACCGGGCTGGTCCAGGAACTGGATCAGCTCCACCTCGGCACCGTAACCCACCAGCTGCGCCAGCTCCAGCTTGCAGCCGGGCACACACATGCCCACATCACACTGCTCGGCAGTTTCAATCCAGCGCATTTTCAGATCCATTTTCAGGGTGTCCTGATAAAAACGCAGAGAACGATCCAGATCCTTTACGACGAAACCGGAGTGATGCATCTTTTTAATGCAGTTGGTTACTTCAAAGCTCATAATGATATACTCCTTCCATTGTGTAGAACCGTTTTATTTATCAGCCTGCAATTTGCGGGCCTTGGCCTGCTTGCGGGCCGAAACGATGACCAGCCCGATGACGGTAACAAGATAAGGTATCATGGCCACCAAGTCGGCCTTGAGGTTCATGGTGGCCAGGGTGATGGAGGCGGCGTTGGCTGTGCCGAAGCCCAGAGAGGCCAGCAGGGTAGAAAGGCAATGGCCGTCTGCCAGCGTGGCGGCGGCAATGCCAATGTAGCCGCGCCCCGCCATCATATCGCGGGCAAAATAAGACAGGTAGCCCATGGACATGAATGCGCCGCCCAGGGAGGCAAACAAGC
>ERZ1035014.855-NODE-855-length-12114-cov-5.357658_pt1 | contig 12114 bp, 9 predicted proteins | sample MGYA00520620_ERZ1035014 | MGnify/ENA primary metagenome ERZ1035014 (study PRJEB33766, sample SAMN09781744) | gut metagenome | biome: gut microbiome | host: Homo sapiens | place: Madagascar | study: EMG produced TPA metagenomics assembly of the PRJNA485056 data set...
TCGGCAACAGCATGACCGGCTCGGTCATGGACTCGATGTCCGGCATGGGTGCCAGCAACATTTCGGTCACGGTAACGCAGAAAAGCAGTTCCAGTACCTCGGGCACATCCCAGGGTGTCCGGCTGCGCCGGTTCATGGACTCGCAGCCGTCGGATTCCGACCTCATCACCCAGGATATGATGGATGACTTTATGGCCACCTTCCCGACGCAGGTGGACCACATCGAGCTTTCCCAGCAAGTAGGCGATGGGACGATTGCCAAGTACGGCGAACCGACCACGGCCATCAAGACCAGCGTCAGCGGTGCCAATGCTGCCACACTGGAAAATCTTGGCGCAGATTCGCAGATTTTGTATGGGCGCTGGCTTGACGATGAAAAGGACGCGGGCCGCAGAGTCGCTTGCGTGTCAGAAAAATTCGTCGAACAGGCTGTCGGCGGCACCGCGCAGGAGGCCATCGGCAAGGCGGTCACGCTGACGATCAACAAGAATTTGTATACGTTCTATATACAGGGCGTATATAAATACACAGAGGACAACTACTCCAGTATGTTCGGCGGCAGCGACGATGACAGCATCCAGACGAACTTTTATATCCCACTGGACGTGGCAAAGTCCATCGCCGGCGCGGGCGCAGGCTACCAGAGCATCACGGTGGTGGCAAACGGCGGCAGCGTGAACGTGACCACCTTTGTGGACACGGTGGGCGATTTCTTTGCCAGCTACTACACCCGCAACGATTCCTGGACCGCCAGCGCGTCGAGTCTGGCGAGCCTGCTGGATTCGATGTCTGAAATGATGAGCACAATTTCACTGGGCATTTCGGCCATTGCGGCGCTGTCGCTGCTGGTCGGCGGCATCGGCGTCATGAATATCATGATGGTCTCCGTCACCGAGCGCACCCGCGAGATCGGCACCCGCAAGGCGCTGGGTGCCCCCGCGTCGGCCATCCGGATGCAGTTCATCACCGAGAGCGTTATTCTCTGCCTGATTGGCGGTGCCATCGGCATTGTGCTGGGCCTGGGGCTGGGCGCAGCGTTGAGTAAGGCCGTGGGCTATACGGCGCGCCCGAGTCTTGCGGCCATTGTGATTGCCGTAGGGTTCAGTATGGCGATTGGCGTGTTCTTCGGGTATTACCCCGCCAATAAAGCGGCGAAGCTGGACCCGATCGAGGCGCTGCGGTATGAATAAAACCCCATGCCTTCCCCCAAAGGGGAAGCCTTTTATCTCCCCGCGCATTGCGCGGGGACTTTTTTTGTGGTATACTCAACCTGGGAAAGTGAGATGCTTTGAAAAATTGAAAAAAGAAAGGTTATTTACCAATCGGCAGCTGCTTACGCTGTTGTGGCCGCTCATCATAGAGCAGGCATTGGAAATCCTCGTAGGTATGGCAGATACCGTCATGGTATCCTCGGTGGGGGAGGCCGCCATCTCCGGCGTTTCGCTTGTCGATATGATCAACCAGCTTATCATTACGTTGTTCGGCGCACTGGCTACCGGCGGCGCGGTCGTTACCAGCCAGCACCTGGGTGCCAAACGGCGTGAGGAGGCCGCCCACAGCGCCGGACAGCTCGTGACGCTCAGTGCCATTCTGGGTGTGGGCGTGGCGGCGTTCTGCCTTATCACCCGCACGGCACAGCTGCGGCTCTTCTTCGGCACGATCACCGACGATGTCATGCAGGCCTGCCTGACCTACTTTACCATCACGGCGCTGTCCTTTCCGTTTCTGGCATTGTACAACGCAGGTGCGGCCATCTTCCGCTCCACCGGCAACAGCGCAGTATCGATGAAAGTATCGGTCATCGTCAATGCCATTAACTTCTGCGGCAACGCGCTCTGCGTGTTTGTGCTGAAGATGGGCGTCGCGGGCGTCGCGGTGCCTACGCTGATTTCCCGCGCGGTGGGTGCGGTTATCATCCTGTCGCTGGCAGCGCGGCCCGACTATGTGCTGCAGATCACGCCCCGCAGCGTCACCCGGCTGGAAGGCAAAACCGTCAAGAGCATCCTGTACATCGGTGTCCCCTCGGCATTTGAAAACAGTCTGTTCCAGCTGGGCCGCGTACTGGTCGTCTCGATGATTTCGCTGTTCGGTACGGTGCATATCTCAGCCAACGCGGTGGCGAACAACCTGGACGCCATCGGCTGCATTGTGGGCAACGCCATGGGCCTTGCCATGATTACCGTCGTGGGCCGCTGCGTCGGTGCACAGGACTTTGAACAAACGAAATATTACACCAAAAAGCTGCTGCTGTGGGATTACATCGCCCAGGGCGCGGTGAATGTTACGGTGCTGCTGCTGCTTAACGAGATTTTGAGTATGTACACCCTGACGCCGGAGACCCGGGCGCTGGCGTTCACGCTGGTCATGATCCACAACGGCTTTTCGATTTTGCTGTGGCCGGCCAGCTTTGTGCTGCCCAACGCCCTGCGCGCCGCCAACGATGTGCGGTACACGATGGTGGTCGCCACGATTTCCATGCTGGTATGGCGCATGGGCCTGAGCTGGGTGCTCTGCGTCAATATGGGCATGGGTGCGGTCGGCGTCTGGTACGCCATGCTTGTTGACTGGGTCTGCCGTGTGATTTGTTTTGTCGCCAGATTTGCCACCGGGGCGTGGAAGAAGAATGCGGTGAAAAAAGTATAAAAAGGAGCCACCCACATGAAATTTATCAGCTGGAATGTCAACGGTCTGCGGGCCTGCCTGAAAAAGGGGTTTGAGGATGTGTTCAACACCCTTGACGCGGATTTCTTCTGCATCCAGGAAACGAAAATGCAGCCCGGGCAGGCGGATTTTGCGCCCGAAGGTTACACCGAGTACATATACAGCGCCGATAAAAAAGGCTACTCCGGCACGGCCATCTGGGCCAGGGAACCGGCGCTGTCGGTACGGTACGGCCTGGACGAGGATATCCACAACCACGAGGGCCGCGCCATCACGCTGGAATACCCGGACTTTTACCTCGTGAACCTTTATGTGCCCAACTCCCAGAACGAGTTGGCCCGCATCGACTACCGTATGCAGTGGGAGGACGACCTGCGCCGCTACCTGCAAAAGCTGGATGCCGAGAAGCCGGTCATCCTGTGCGGGGACCTGAACGTGGCGCACGAGGACATTGACCTGAAGAACCCCGGCCCCAACCGCGGTGCGGCGGGTTTTTCGGATCAGGAGCGCGGTAAGCTGGGCGAGCTGCTGGCGGCGGGCTTCACGGACTCCTTCCGCCATCTGCACCCCGACGCCACCGGTATGTACAGCTGGTGGAGTATGCGCTTCCGCGCCCGCGAACGGAACGCAGGATGGCGTATCGACTATTTTCTGGTCAGTGACCGCATTGCCGACAAAATCCAGACCGCCGCGATCCTGATGGATGTGATGGGCAGCGACCATTGCCCGGTGGAGCTGGATATCAACCTGTAAAGCCTTTCCCCAAGGGGGAAGCCGGAGAAGAAAACTTTTTTTAAAAATTCCCCCGCGCTTGCAATATCGGCGCCGGGGGATTCGTTTTAGTATACAGAAGGACAAAGCAAGGGAGGTGTGGGCACTGACAAATGAAGAATTTACCGGGCTGATGCAGCAATACCAAAAGCTCATCTACACGGTCTGCCTGCAATTTGTGCACGAGCCCCACACCGCCGAGGACCTGACCCAGGATACCTTCCTCTCCGCGTTTTCGGCTATCGACCGATGCGAGCCGCAGTATTACAAACAGTGGCTCGTGCGGGTGGCGGCCAACAAATGCAAGGATCACCTGAAAAGCGCCTGGGTGCGCAAGGTGGATGCCCCGGGCGACGATGCCCTGCCGGAGCCGCGCGGCGCACCCGGCAGTGACGCCGACGACCCGGCGGTAAACCTGGCCGACCGCGCCGGGGCCGCAGAGCTGGAACAGCTGGTGCGGAACCTGCGTGAGCCTTACGGAAAGATCGCAGTCATGTACTTTTTGGAGCACAAGGAAAGCTCCGAGATTGCAAAGCTGGTGGGCCGCCCGCCTGCGACCATCAACAGCCAGCTATGGCGCGCCAAACTGCTGCTGCGCCAGCAAATTACCGAGAGGAGGCAGAACGAATGAGCCTTTATTTTGATAACGAAAAACTCTTTGACGCCGAAGGCCATTTGACCGACGAGGGCCTGTACGCTTTGAAGGACGGCACTCTGGACGACTTGGGTGCGCTGGAGGCTGCCGAGCACCTGAGCTTCTGCGACTACTGCCTGCTGCGCTACACAGCCATGATCGAGGCTGCGCCCGACTGCATGAAACAGCCGATGCGCGACCTGATCCCGCAAGTGCAAAACCTGATGCGGCTGCGCAGCTTCCGCATTATGACAAACCGCTATGTGTCGGCGGCGGCCGCCGTCGTGCTGGGGTTTGTGATGTGGGGCGCGGTCAGCACCTTTGGCGTGCCCAACGCCGCCGCCCTGCTGCCGCAGCAGCCCACCGCCCCGCGGGAGCGGTTTGGCACGAAATTCAGCACCGCCGTCAACGGCTTTTACAAGAGCCTCGACGATACCTTTAAAAGCTTTACCCTGACCGCTGAGAGCGGCCTGGAACAAATGCGAACCAAACCAATCGGCGGCAGCACCGCCAAGGGAGAATGACCTATGAAAAAGAATGGATTCCTGACCTTTATCTTCGCCTGCATCCCCGGTGCGGGGCAGATGTACTACGGCTATATGCAGCGCGGCCTGTCGATTGCGATGATGCTGATACTCTGTGTGATGGCGGCCACCGTCGTTGAACCGCTGCTGTTCCTCTGCCTTGTCATCTGGATGTACAGCTTTTTTGACACCTATGACCTCATCCGCCACATGGCGGCCGGTGAGCCGAAGGAGGATTCCCTGCTGGTTCTGGGCAATTATGAGGAGATCAAAAAGCTGCTCCCCCAGCACAACAAGCTGATCGGCTGGGGTCTGGTCGGCATCGGCGTCTGGGCGCTGTATGACACATTCATCTCAACCTGGCTCTATACGCTGCTGTGCAATCTTGTGGGCAACGGTTACGCCTACGACATCATCACCGGCATACCGAATGTTGTCATTGCGGCATTGCTGATTTTCGCAGGCCTCAAGCTGCTGGGCCTGCACCCCGAAACGAAGCACAACGATGACGAGCTGCCGCCGTATCCACATGAATAACGCCCTGCCTTCCCCCTTGGGGGAAGGTGGCGCCGCAGCGCCGGATGAGGGGCGGCTGTGAGAAGGCTGCCTGTGTGGCTTCCACTTCCGGGCAGGGGCGGGATATGTCCCGCCCGCTGCTTATCCGCTGGCGCTGCGTCTGCCCATATGCTGCGGGCCGGACATGCCCGGCCCCTACTGTGCAACGAAGAATAAATGAGGTAATAGAATCATGGACGAAAAAACCACCCCGAAAAAGATACGCCGCGTGGGGACGCTGGCGTTTGCACTGGTGCTGATTCTGGCCGGTGTGCTGCTGATGGTTTATCAGCTTGTGCCGCGATTCAATTTATTGCAAATTGTAAAATTCTCTCCAATTATCCTCGTCGTACTGGGTATTGAAATGCTCGTGTACAGCGCCAAGCCCGATGTGCTGGTCAAGTTTGACTGGCTGGCCATGCTGGGTACGGCGTTCACCCTCTGCGTGGTGGGTGCGGCGGCGCTGCTGCCCCTGGCTATCAGCGAGTGGGGCCCAGCCCGCAGCAGCGCCATAAGCCGCATCGAGACGGAAAAGGTGGACGCCCTGTACAGTGCCCTGACCGCCGACCCGGAGCTGAAAGCCAAAACGGGCTACTGCGGTGTCAACGTCTGGTTCAACCACGACGCGGGCGGCAGCTACACGCTGCAAAGCGGCGACGACTGTGTGCTGAACGCCACCCTGACCGGCCCCTACGCCGACGCCGAGGCTTTTGCCGCCGACTGCGTGGACATTATGCAGCTGGCCGCGGACAAGGACCTGGGCTTTACGAGCTACCACTTCTCCAGCGGGGAGGAGAGCGACGACGATGTCAGCTACTACCTGGACTGCGTCGCCTCCTACCCGGCGGGGCTGACCGCTGCCCAGGTGGCCCGGCGCGTGACGGAAAGCTACCACTATGACGGCTCCAGCTTCTCCAGCGAGGCCGACCGCGACGAGTACATCAAGACCCGGCTGCGCGATGATATCGCCGAGGAATACGCCAACACCCACGACGATGTCTACCCCGACGACGACTATGTAGACGCCGAGGTCGAGCGGCGGTTCAACGAGCAATTTGGCATAGCCACCCCGGAGAGCGCGGCAGAATGATAGAAAAAAGCAGGTATCCACGGTAAAACGTGGGTACCTGCTTTTTTGTTAAAGGCTTCCCCCTTGGGGGAAGCCTTTGTATCACACGCTCTCCCCCAAAATAAGCTCAAACGGCACAACCTCATGCACCGCAGGGGCGTTATGCTCGATGCTGGCAAGCAAAATCTGCGCGGCACGCTGGGAGAGCAGCGCGGTGTTCTGGCGGATGGTCGTCAGCCGCGGCACGGTGAACCGCCCCAGCGAAATACCGTCGTACCCGGCCACGCCGATATCCTGCGGCACCCGCAGGCCGTGATCTTGGAAAGCGCGCACGGCCCCCAGCGCCATCAGATCTGACATGGCAAACACGGCGTCCAGATCGGGGCAGTGGGCCAGCAGGTACTCCGCCGCCGCGTAGCTCTCCTCCATGGAAAAGCGGGCGTAACCGTACTGCTTGTCAAAATCAAAGGGCAGGCCAAGCTGCTGCATGGCCTCCAGACAGCCGTCCAGACGCTGTTGGCTCGGGCGGCTGCGATCGGGCCGGTCGCCAATGATGCCGATGCGGCGGCGGCCCTGTTTGTACATATGCTCGATCATGACCTTTGCAGCGGCGTGGTCGTCCACGCTGACGCTGGACAGGTTCGGGATGCCCAGGCTCGCCGCATTGTTCGTCAGCAGCACGCAGGGGATGCCCAGCCCGGCCAGCTCCGGCGTGAAGCAGTGCGGGTGCGAGCCGATGAAAAAGATGCCGTAGGGCTTGCGCTCGGTGCAGAGCATCTGGGCGTAGGCCATCTCGTCGCCGGTCTCGTTGATGTAGTAGACCGTAGGCGTGTAGCCGCACTTTTCAACATATGCCTGCAATTTGTCCAGCAAATCCGCAAACAGGGCGTTCTGGGTGCCCTTTACCACCAGGGCAAGGCCTTCGTAGGCCTGCTGCTTCAGGTGCTTGGCGTTGGCATTGGGCTGGTAGCCGTACTGCGCCACCACGGCAAGGATCTTCTCCCGTGCCTCGGGGCGGACGCTGGGGTTATGGTTCAACACGCGGGAGACGGTCCCCACCGCGTAGCCCGACTCGCGGGCGATATCCTTAATGGTCAAAAGGGTCTGCCTTCTTTCCTCAATCCACCACTTCCACGTCCAGCCCGAACTCCTGCGGGCGGAAGCGGGGGCAGACGTTTTCGGCGGTGCAGATGACCGACGCCGCCAACCGGCTGCCAATTTCGCAGGAATCCGCCAGGCTCTTGCCGTAGGTCAGGCCAATGACCGTGCCCGCAAAGAACGCGTCGCCCGCGCCGGTCGTGTCGATGACATCCACTTTCTTGGCGGGCACAATGCCGCACTCGCCGTTGGCGCGGGCGTAGACAGCGCCCTGGCTGCCCATCGTCACCACCATGCAGGGGATGCGGGCACTGCGCACATTGTCGGCCAGCACGCGGCACATGGCGGCGGGGGCAAGGTGGTCGTAATCGTCGGAGAAAAGCATCCCCGCCTCCTGCTGGTTGCAGACAAAACCGTCGATCTGCTGTAAAAAGTCGCGGCGCTCCATCGCAATGCTCATGTTGGAAATGACCGCATACACCCGCTTGCCGTACTTCTTGGCCGAGCGCAGCACCTGCTTGACCGTCTCTTTTTCCAGATCCAGCTCAAGGGCGACGCTGTCGCAGTCGGCAAAGATGCCCTCCTCGTTCTCGGCCAGCAGGGCGGTCAGTGGGCGGGTGTCGGGCCGCTTCGAGATGGCGGCGGTCACGTCGCCGTCATTGTCAAAGACGGCCAGCCAGGTGCCCATGCCGTCATGCACGCGGCGGATGAACCGGGTGTTGACCTTGTGCTTGTCCAGCTTGTCAATGACGTCCTGGCCGGAGCCGGTGTCGTCCACCAGGCTGACGAAGGTGGGGCGCAGCTCCACATTGGCGATATCCTCGGCCACGTTGCGGCTGACGCCGCCGTGGACTTGCTCGACCCGGCCGGCGTTGCGCCCGCCCGGGATATAGGTGGAAAGGGGATACCCCTTGATGTCAACAAAAACTGCGCCGATTACTACGATTCCCATGGTGTGTTTCCTTTCCGTTTGCTATAAAACCAGTGTACCGTATTACGGCAAAAATTGCAAGAATTTTACAATAAACGGACACGCAGAGGCCGGACATATCCGGCCCCTGCAAATGCGGCATAAAAAATGTAGGCAGCCACGAACAGCTGCCTACACTTTTTATGAACGGTGTCGGTTTTTCTTATATGCCGTTACTGCCAGGCCCGCGCCGCTGCAAAGCAGCAGGGCGGCCCACAAAATGGGGCTGCTGGTATCGCCGGTGGCGGGGATGGTGGATACCGGCTGCACGGTGGGGGCGGCCGTGGGCTGCACCGTGGGCTGTGCGGTCCGGCGGGGCTGCTCCGCAGCCTGCGGCGCGGTGGGCTGGGGCAGCTTGGCCGTCACGGTGTCGGCCTTGGTAATTTCCTTGGTTGCCGCAGCATCGGAGAAATACTTGTTGCAGCCGCCGCAGTACCAGTATTCCTTATTGCCCTCGGCGTCCGTGGTGGCTGCCACAGCGGGGAAGTGCTGTAAGTCCGCGTGCTTGCCGGTGTCCGGGCCGCCGTACTGCTGGCCGCAGACGGCGCAGGCCGACCCATCCTTGCAGGTGGCCGGGGTGATGGTGCAGGCCTCTGTCTCCGCAACGCCGCAGGCACAGCTGTGGGTGTGGGTCTTGGCCGCAGTGTCGGTCGTGTAAGCGCTCCACACATGGTCGTGGACGGTCAGGTTTTGCCTGGCGAATACCGGCAGGGTCATCCCGGCGGATTCCAGATATTTGCAGGTGGTGTCCCATGGCTGGGCGTCGGCCGGGCGGTTCGCCATCAGCAGGGCCAGCACGCCGCCGTTGGCAAAGTCAAAGGCGGATTTTTCGGTGGTGTTGGTGACGGTGGCTGTGCCATGGCCGTAAACCTGTCCGGCAGTGCCGGTCAGGTAGTAGCAGTTTGTGATGCCAACACTATTATAGCGAGACCAACCCACAATACCGCCCAGCATTGCATTTGCATTGGCAGCTGTGACACTGCCAACGTTATAACAGTTGGAAATTTGTACGGGATATGTGTCATTAAATCCTGCAGATCCTGCAATTCCGCCTGCCCCCTGCGTGGCGGACGAATTGCCTTGTTCATTGATTCTTACAGCACCGGCGTTGTAGCAATCGGATATACTTTTAGTATAAGCAAACCCTACAATGCCGCCAACATAAATCGCTGGGGTATGACTGTTGTCGATAAGGCCGATTACGGTGCCGAAGTTGCTGCAATTTGTAATGTTGGAAGACGCTGTAAGCCATCCGACAATACCGCCTGCATTGGTAGTGTCAGTTTCGGAAGTGATGCACTTTACAGTGCCATAATTGATACAGTCACTTACCTGGGTGTTGGATTCTGCAATACCGACAATGCCACCTGTCGAAGACTGAAAAGAGTGATGTCCATTTATAGAAGCGGTGCTCACACAGCCCGTAATGCGGGAGTTCTGCGCGAATGCTACAATACAGCCCGAGTGTTCAGCTTTGTCCGCGTTAAAGTGGCCTGTCACCCTTACGTCCTGGATAGTTGCCCCCTCTATACACCCGAACAATCCGGAAGATTCCCGGTAGCTATTGCAATATACGCCCTGTATGGTATGCCCCGCACCGTCAAAAGTACCCGCGTAAACAGTAGAATTGCTTACGCCCATAGGCGACCATTCCGTAAGGGTGGCACCGCTGGGGCCGGGGGTGTAATTGCCGTCCTCGGCAAAGGCGCCGTCGTTGAGGACGATGTCGTTCGTCAGCACAGCGCACGCGCCACGGTTCGGCGTCTGGCCGTTTTCGCCATTGACAATATCCCGGAACCGCTTCAACTGTTCGGCGGTGCCGATCTGATAGGGGTCGCTCTCCGTGCCGCTGCCGGTCATCGGGGTGTTAAATGTGCCGCCGTTGATGGTACCGCTGCCGGAGACTGTGCTGTTAAAAACGCCGCCGTTGATGGTTCCGTTGTTGATGACCTCGCCGTTGAATGTGCCGCTTTCGATGGTGCTGCCAGGGGTAACGGTCACTTTGCCATTGAACACAGTCCCGCCGGAGCCTGTAATGGTACCGGGACCGTCATTTGTATCTCCCAGCACGACGTCGCCGTAAACCGAGCCGCTGTTGGCGTAAAGAATCCCATAGCCAGGTAGCTGAGAGCCGGTGATGTATAGTCCGCTTCCGTTTGCCGCAGCACAGCCGACAATGTGCGCACTGTCCGCCAAGGTGATCTCCTTCACACAAGCGGCGCTTACGCCGCCGCCATAGGCTTCGCCGGGGTTGGCGGAATTTGTTGCCGTGCAATTTTGAATCACGGCGCTGCCCGACAGGGTGAGCGTCGTATTGTTTGAGAGATGGACGCCCCCGCCGTTGGAAGAGTTGGAAGAGTTGGAAGAGTTGGAGATTGCCTGACAGCCTTCGATTTTTGCCTCATTAGACATCACAAAGCTGCTGCTGCTGCTGACATATACGCCGCCGCCGTTGGAAGAATTGGAAGAGGTGGAGATTGCCTGACAGCCTTCGATTATTGCCGTATCAGACATTTCAAAGCGGCTGCTGACGTTGACATATACGCCTCCGCCGCAAACATATTGGGTCGCGCTTTCGACGGTGCAGCTGCGAATGACCGCCTGACCTGACATTTTGAACGTGCCGGAAACACAAACACCGCCGCCGATGTCGGAGGCGACGCATCCGGCGATGCTGCCGCCGGTCATCGAGAACTGGCCTTGTTTGCCGTTTAGCTCCGAATCAATACATACACCGCCGCCGGACTCCGCCGAGCAGCCGATAATATTGCCGCCGGTCATGGTCAACTGCCCGCCGGGTTCGATATACACACCGCCGCCGCAATACCACGTCGTTCCGCCGTACGTTGAGATGTCCGTTCCCGTGCCGCCGGTGATGACGCCGCCGGAAACGGTTTTACTGCCGTTTTCATCCGATACCCACAGGCCATCGCCGTTCGGGGTAAACTTGTGTTCTGCGGTGGTGTTGCTGTCCGTCAGCGTCAGATTGCCACCGTCTTTGATTGTGATAACGCTGCCGTTGCCGGTCATTTGCAGCACCTTGCCGTTCAAGTTCAGCGTCACGGTGCGGTTGACTGTCAGCGTAGCGTCAATGTCGATGTCCGACACAAGCTTGACGGTGGTCACGGTGCCGTCTGCCATTGCAGCGACCAACGTCGTCTGGTCTGTGACCGCTTGCACGTTCTCTGTCTCCCCCTCGGCAAAGACCGCCAGGGGCACAAGGCAGAGCACCATGCACAGGGCAAACAGGATGCTTACAAGCTGCTTTTTCATCATGTCTCCTTCTTCGCGCTGTTGGGCAGCAGTGCCCAAGGTATTTATAAAAATTATAGGGGTAAAAATCGCAAATTGTCAAGCCCTTTTTGAAAAAACATTGCGCAGTATCGAAAAAGCCAAAATGCAGCCGAACACGCGGACTATCTGCGAAAGAAATGCTTGCATGGAGAGATAAAACAAAAGTATGGCAGCAAGTATCCTGTTTTTTTTTGCAGCACGCGCTGCGCACACAAGTTTTTGTGGGCTGAAATGCGCCTGCCGCGACCTGGCATGGGTACGCAGTATCAGGAAATGGAAAGCATACCGGCAAAGGACATGATACCGAACCAGAGCAGGAACGCGGCAAACATAAAGAAGCACATCCCACCCAAAACAGGCTTTCGCGGCTTGTTTTCGGTAATACGGTCGGGCCGAGTGGGATCGTAATATCCGACCACCTGCCGTCCCAGTTCCCGCTTGCCGGAAACGGTCTGACGGCTTGCGTACCGGTAGGTTTTGCCGTTCACGGTGTACTCATAGGTTGGAAGATAGACTGTCTCCCGGCGCAGCTGTTCGC
>ERZ1035014.864-NODE-864-length-11956-cov-3.223006_pt1 | contig 11956 bp, 8 predicted proteins | sample MGYA00520620_ERZ1035014 | MGnify/ENA primary metagenome ERZ1035014 (study PRJEB33766, sample SAMN09781744) | gut metagenome | biome: gut microbiome | host: Homo sapiens | place: Madagascar | study: EMG produced TPA metagenomics assembly of the PRJNA485056 data set...
GACAGGAAGCTTCCGATGGCCGGTGCCGCAAAGCTGATGACCGCCATGGTGGTCCTGGACAACATGCACAGCAAGAATGAACTCAAAAATACCGTTCAGATGGACGCCGTCTCGGATGAGCAGGGAGACCTTTTCCAGAAGGACGAGACCGTTTCTGTCAACGACCTCCTCTACGCCATGCTGATCGACGACTCCGACGAGGCAGCCTACGCACTGGCGGTGTACTCCGCGGGATCCGTGTCTACTTTTACCGAGCAGATGAACCAGAAGGCATCACAGATGGGACTGCTGAATACGAAATTCGCGAACCCATCCGGAGCGAACCAGGACGGTCAGTACTCCACGGCGGAAGACGTGGGGGACATGCTCAAGACGGCCATGACCTACAAAAAGATCAAAAAGATCCTCGGAGCTAAGACATACAATATGGACGCCACGGACAAGTCGGCTGCCAGGACCCTTAGCAGCAGGAACGAGCTGCTCACGGGAGGGAGCGATGGAAGCCTGGCATATTCCGGCGTTTACGGAGGGATCCTGAGCCACGAGACCGTACCGCCTTCGACAGACGATGGAGGAGACGCCAGGGATTCCACGGTCTTTGCGGTCATCGCAGAGCAGGACGATATGTCTATGATGGTCATCCTCATGAACGATCCTGATTCTTCAAGGGTCGCCGATGCTACATCGCTTCTTGACTACGGCTTCAAGAACGTCACGAAGAAGGTGATCAGCAAGGCGGGCGTGGAAAAAGGAAAGGTCATGGTGCGCCACGGAGCGTCCACCCGGGTGCCGGTATACACTGAAAAGAAGGCTTACGTCTACATCCCGCCGGAGGGCAGCAGTTCTCTCGTGCAGGTGAAGGCGGAGGTGAACAAGAAGCTGACGGCACCAGTCAAGGCGGGCACCAAGGCCGGAGAGCTCAAGATCTATGTAGCCGATGAATACCAGGGGGCTGTGGATCTTGTGGTCAAGGAGGACATACCTGCGGGGTGGTTCCCTTCATATTTATATATTTCGAACAGGACGACCGTGATCATCGGAGTTGTACTCCTTGTTATCCTGCTGATCTTCATCAGGCTCCTCCAGATCAGGAGACGAAACCTGCGCAGGAAAAAAGCGCGCAGGCAGGCGAAGATCAGAGAGATGGCATTGAGAGAGATGAAGATCGAGGAGGACCGGAGAAAGAGGGACTGGTATTTCTGAAGCAATGTTTGACATCGAAGCTGAACTGAAAAAACTTCCGAAGAGCCCGGGCGTCTACATGCACAAGGACAGCCTGGGACAGGTCATTTATGTGGGGAAGGCCGTGAACCTGCGCAACAGGGTCAGATCCTATTTTCGCAGCCAGGGACAGTCGGATCCGAAGGTGCGGGCTCTCGTGGCCAACATCGCAGAGTTTGACTACATCACCTGCGCCACGGAGATGGAGGCGCTGATCCTGGAGTCCAACCTCATAAAGAAATACATGCCGAAGTACAACATTCTCCTCAAGGACGACAAGACCTACCCGTACATTGTGGTCACCACGAACGAGGAATATCCAAGGGTGATGAGGACGCGCCTTCTGAAAAGGGACGGGAGCAGGTACTTCGGTCCGTATTCCGACAGCGGGGCGGTGGGTCGCATAATAAAGATGCTGGACGAGATGTACCCGACGAAAAAGTGCGCCAGGACATCTTTTCCGGACAACTTCAGGCCGTGCCTCAACTACCACATAGGCAAGTGCATGGGACCGTGCCTCGGGAACGTTGACCGTGCCGAATACGACGATATGATAGAGGACATCCTCAAGATCCTGGAAGGACGGGACAAGGAGATCCGTGAGCACCTGAAGGAGCAGATGTACAAAGAGTCAGAGGCGCTCCGCTACGAACAGGCCGCCAAGTACAGGGACTACATTACGGCCCTGGAGACTCTCGGGGAGACCCAGCGGGCCACCATGATAGGGGAGAGAGACAAGGACGTGCTGATGCCTCTTTCCACCCAGAAGAATTCCATCGTCGTCCAGTACAAGGTGAGAGATGGTAAGATGACCGGGAGAGAGGTCTTCTACATGGACAGCCAGGGAGCATCCGGCAATAAGGAAGAGCTCCTCTCTGCGTTCATCAAGCAGTACTATCTCACGAGTACGAGACTTCCGAGAGAGATACTCTTGCCGGTCCACATAGAAGACCAGGAGCTGCTGGCCGATCTGCTGAACGAGACCAACGAGACCAACCGCCTGGAAAAGAGGGACACCGGTCACAAGACAAGGATCATCGTTCCGGAGAGAGGAGACAAAAAAGCAATCCTGGATATGGCTTCCACAGATTCCATGCAGCTGCTCAGGGATCTGGACCTCAGGGCGGACAGAGACCACGAGCGCCAGAGGAAGCTCAGGGAAAAGATAGAAAAGATCATAGTCAGGGCGTCGGAGATAAGCGGCTCACAGCCCTATCTTGCTGATCCGGAGGAGGATCGTGATTACAGGATCGAAGCCTACGATATATCCAACCTCAACGGCCTGGACATGGTCGGCGCCATGGTGGTATACGAAGGACGGAAGCCGGTAAGGAAGGACTACAGGAAATTCAAGATCAGGAACGCCGAGGCTGGAGACGACTACGGGAGCCTTCAGGAGGTCATGTACAGGCGCCTGAAGAGAGGAAAGGCGGGAGATCCGGGATTCGATCACTTCCCGGACCTGTTTTTCATAGACGGCGGACTGGGACAGGTGCACGCCGTGAAAAAGATCGTGGATGCCTTCAGAATGTCCATTCCCGTTGTTGGCCTTGCGAAGGACGACGTCCACAGGACCAGAGCCATCGTATTCGAGGACGGCAGCGAGATGGACCTGAAAGGTGACACAATGCTCTTCAGTTATGCGGGCTCCATCCAGGAGGAGGTACACCGGTTTGCCATCACCTTCCAGAAGGACAGGCGGAGCAAGCGCATGATCGCGTCGGGCCTGGAAAACATCCCCGGGATCGGTCCGAGGAGACGGGAGGAACTCCTCAGACATTTCCGCAGCGTGGAGGCGGTGAAAAACGCATCATACGAGGACCTTATCAAGGTGGACGGCATGAACGCAAGAGCCGCGGAGAGCGTTATAGAATATTTTCACAGCGGAAAGACCACTGAAACGAAATAGGTCGAAATGCCCGAAAGACCTTGCAAAACCACGGCATACATGTTACATTTACAAGGATCTTTTTTCCAGAACGGAAGACACGGTATTTAGTATTAAAAGGAGAAATGACATGTCTGAGGAACAGCGCGAGAATCTGGCAGAAGAGGTTACTGACGAGGATGAGGATTTCATAACTCTGGAGTTCGATGACGGCACAGCCGTTGACTGTTTTATCATCGGAGTTTTCGACCTCAACGACAAGGAGTACATCGCTCTCGCTCCTGACGACGGCACAGACGATGTATATATCTACGGATACAAGGATAACGATGACGACACCTTCGAGATCCTTGATATCGACGATGAGGACGAGTTCGATGCGGCGGTTGCAGAGCTGGACAAGCTCATGGACGCAGAGGACTAGTTCCGTATCCTGATAGGGACCGGTTTTATTCCAGACAAAAGCAAAGTGAGCCGTCACGCCTTTCCGGGTGTGACGGTCTTGTTGTGTGTAAAGGGATGAAAGGAAGAAATATATCGATGAAAGACTATGATGTGATCATCATTGGAGCCGGGGCCGGAGGAGTTTTCCTGTCCTATGAACTCACTAAGCTGAACACAGGCTGTAATGTACTGATGATGGACAAGGGGGCAGCTCTGGAAGAGCGCATCTGTCCCATCAAGGCCGGAAAGACCGAGAAATGCATAAAGTGCAGCCCGTGCCACATAATGAACGGGTATGGCGGAGCAGGGACTCTGTCAGACGGAAAGTACAACATCACCAACCAGTTCGGCGGCGACCTCCACGAATATGTGGGTGACGATACCGCCATGGAGCTCATGGAGTACGTGGATGACGTGCTGTGCTCCTTCGGTGGCTCAGAGGCCAAGCTTTACAGTACCGCAAACTCGGATCTCAAGAGAAAATGCCTTCAGCACGATCTCCACCTGCTGGACGCAAAGGTAAGGCATCTCGGAACAGACAGAAACGTTAAGATCCTCGGCAAGATCTACGACTACATCAGCAAGAAGGTGGATATCAGGCTCAGGACCACCGTGGATACTGTTGAGAAAAGGGGAGACCGTTTTGTGGTCACGGACAGCGACGGGAATGCCTACAGCGCAGCCCAGGTGGTACTGGCAACGGGAAGGTCCGGATCTAAGTGGATCTCCAAGGTCTGCCGGTCCTTCGGCATCCAGGAGATCAGCAACAGGGTGGACATCGGAGTCAGGGTCGAGCTACCGGCGGAGATATTCAAGCACATCACCGACGAGGTCTACGAGAGCAAGATCGTATACCAGACCAGGCAGTACAATGACCGGGTGCGGACTTTTTGCATGAATCCATACGGAGAGGTCGTGTCAGAAAACACCAATGGAATAATCACGGTGAACGGCCACAGCTATGCGGACCCGAAGAGGCACACGAACAACACGAACTTTGCGCTCCTCGTGACCAACAACTTCACGGAGCCGTTCAGAGACAGCAACGAATACGGAGAATCCATAGCAAAGCTGTCCAATCTCCTGGGAGGAGGAGTTCTCCTCCAGCGCTTCGGCGACCTGGTCAAGGGGAGAAGGAGCAGCGAGAGGAGGATGAAAAAGTCTTTCACCGTTCCTACGCTGAAGGCCACGGCAGGCGACCTGAGCCTTGTCATCCCTAAGCGCCAGCTGGACGACATCATCGAGATGATATACGCCCTTGACAAGATCGCTCCGGGAACTGCGAACGACGACACACTCCTCTACGGCGTCGAGGTGAAGTTCTACAACTCAAATGTTCAGGTGGATGACCATCTGGAGACTTCCGTAAAAGGACTGTACGCTATCGGAGATGGCGCGGGAGTCACCCACTCCCTGTCTCAGGCGTCGGCCAGCGGGGTCTACGTGGCGCGGCTGCTGAATGAGATGTACGGTCAGTAGACTGTAGGGATCTCTCCAACTGTCACGCAGGACGTCTGAAAGAAAAGATCGTATAAAAGAATTTTAAAAAGTGGCTTTACAAAGGGCGGCGATTAGTATATATTATTATCTGTCGTTGCGAATACGGAAAGCCACGATGAGCGGATGTGGCGGAATTGGCAGACGCGCACGGTTCAGGTCCGTGTGACCACAAATCATGTGGGTTCGAGTCCCACCATCCGCACCAGGAAACCCCCTTGCTCTGCAAGGGGGATTTTTTTAGCAAAGGTCCTCTTCACGGATCTTGCGGTAACAGGGGAGAGATGCTGAATGGACAACAGACCAATTGGATTCTTCGACTCGGGGATCGGAGGGCTCACCAGTGTGATGGCTCTTCACGAAAGACTGCCGCTGGAGCACGTGATCTTTTACGGTGACACGGCGAGGACGCCATACGGCTCCAAATCTCCGGAGACCATCAGGGAATTCGCAGTTCAGATCGTGGATTACCTTGCCGCAAAAGACGTCAAGATGATAATAATCGCTTGCAACACAGTGACGGCCATGGCCCTTCCGATGCTCAGGGAGAGGCATCCCGAGATCCCGATACTGGGAGTGGTCGAGCCGACTGCGAAAAGAGTCGCAGAAGACGGATGCAGAAGCGTGGGTATAATAGGTACAAAGGTCACTATAAAAAGCAATGTGTACCCGGACACTATACACTCATTCGACCCTCAGGTGAAGACGTTCAGCCTGGCGTGCCCTGCCTTCGTTCCACTGGTCGAGGAAGGGATAATCGACAACGAGATAATGGATCTTACCATCCGCTACTATATGGACGATTTCGTGGCCGAAAATGACTTTGACCGTCTGATCCTTGGCTGTACCCACTATCCTCTGATAGCCCACAGGATGCACAGCATCTATCCTAAGCTGGAGTTTTACAGTTCTTCCAGGGAAGTGATACTGGAGGCGGAAAGCCTTTTAAAGGAAAGAGACCAGCTGGCGGTCGAGAACCAGATGGTGGACAGGTATTACGCCAGCGATCTGTCGGACAATTTTCTCAGGATGACTGACATGCTGGTAGGGAACAATGATGCGAAAATCAAGCTGAAAAAGCTGGAAAACTGATTTTTTCCCGATGTTGAGACCAAATCACCATTGTTCGTGAAAAAAACAGAGACTTCAAACGGGGACAAGCCTGTTCTAATTGACAACAATAGGCAATTTATGTAGAATACAACGGTATATTTGCGGGGACGAGCCCTCTTTTGGTGCTGAAGGTTCTGCAGCCGGGGGTGTTCCTGAGGCGAAGCACCGCCTGAAGACCTGAAAACATTACAAACAGGAGTGTAATTATATACATGGAAACAGAATACAAGTACAGGCTTGAGGACAGAGCCCAGATACGGCAGATCCTCAACGACCCGATGCTGGATCCTTTTGTCAACAGGGATAATCTGGAGGACATCAGGATGCACGCAGTTTACTTCGATACTCAGGATCAGGACCTGAGAAAGGCGGGCATCGCGTACCGCATCAGGCACGAGAACGACCGCATCACGGCCACCATCAAGTGGGACAACCGGGTCGATGACGGACTCCACTCAAGAGAGGAGTTCAACCTGGTGATCAACGATGAGCGGTTTGCAGAGGATCCTGACATCAAGGCCTTTGAGTCCAGTGATGCATATGACGTGCTCCTCAAGGCTGCCGGCGACAAGAAGCTGGTGAAGCTGGTGGAGATGGAGTTCGTGAGACAGCTTATCAAGGTGGACGCAGGCAGGTCCATGAGTGCGCTTTCCTTTGATGACGGAGTCATCCACGGTGAGAACGGTGACAGCGTCATCCTTGAGATGGAGGTGGAGTGGTACCACGGAGACGAGGACGATTTCCGGGAAGTGGCGACAAGCATTGCCGAGAAGTTCGACCTCAAGCCGGAGAATGCCTCTAAGCTCCAGCGGGGGTTTGCACAGGACGTTTCAGAGATAGGTGAAAGCTACTGATCAGCCGGACCGGCCGGAAGGCAGGAGCGGACGCAGGCGCCCGGCTCCATCGGGTACAGTGTCAGTGGAAATAAACAAAGCAGTAACTAATTTGAGCAGAAATGCAGGAGGATATTAATGAAAGCTACATTCATTGAGAAGGATGGAGACAGCAAGAAGTTTGAGATGAGCTTCTCCCCTGAGGAATTTGATGCCGCGATCTCCAGAGCTTACAAGGCAAACAAGGACAAGTTCCGCATCGACGGATTCCGCAAGGGCAAGGCGCCTCGCAAGCTGATCGAGAATATGTACGGACAGGATATTTTTTATGAAGAGGCCCTGAATGACCTGCTCCAGTCCGGATATCCGGAAGCTCTCAATGACCTTGATCTTGACGTTATCGCACAGCCTCAGCTGGACGCGGATGAGATCAAGAACGGACAGGACGTCGTTATCAGAGCTACAGTCCTCTGCTTCCCTGAGAGAGAGATCAAGGACTACAAGGGCGTAGAGGTAGAGAAGCAGTTCAAGACCGTAACAGACGAAGAACTGGATGACAGGCTGGAGAGAGAGCGCAAGAGAGGCGCAAGGATGGAGTCCGTCGAGGACAGGCCGGCAGAGAATGACGATACGGTCATCATCGACTTCACCGGATATAAGGACGGTGAGGAGTTCCAGGGAGGAAAGGGCGAGAATTTCGAGCTCAAGCTGGGATCCGGACAGTTCATCCCTGGTTTCGAAGATCAGCTGGTAGGAGCTAAGCCTGGAGATGAGGTAGAGGTAAAGGTCACATTCCCTGAAGAGTATCAGGCAGAGGAGCTTGCCGGTGCTGACGCCGTGTTCAAGGTAAAGGTACACGAGATCAAGACCGAGGTGCTCCCTGAGCTGGACGACGACTTCGCCAGCGACGTGAGTGAGTTCGACACTCTCGAGGAGTACAAGAAGGATCTGAGAGAGCAGATGCAGAAGGCTGCGGACGACAGGGCCGTGGAGATCATGAAGGACAGACTGCTGGAGAGCGTTTACAAGAGCAACGGCCTCGAGCTTCCTCAGCAGATGATCGAGAACGAGACGGACAGCATGATCCAGGAGCTCCAGCAGCAGCTTCAGTATCAGGGACTCAGCCTTGATCAGTATCTGCAGTTCTCAGGTACATCCATGAAGGATCTGAGAGAGCAGACAAAGGAAGACGCTGAGAAGAGAGCAGCTTCCAAGGTCATCCTGAGAGGTATCATCAACCAGGAGGACATAAAGGCTTCCGACGAAGAGATCGAGAAGGAGATCCAGGACTTCGCAGAGCAGTACGGAAATACTGTTGATCAGGTCAAGAAGATGATCAACGGAGATACGAGACTGTTCGCAGACGATGTTCAGACGAGGAAGGCTCTTGACTTCATCTTCGACAACGCTGTACAGGTAGAGCCTAAGGAGGAGCCTGCACAAGAAGCCGCCGATGAGGACAAGGAAGAGGAAGATAAGTAGTTACGCGATTCTGAGATCAGATCCTCTGCAGTGAAGCAGGGGGCGAATCCTACTGATTGCAAAAGGACGCGGCTCCGGCACTGACCGCGGGCCGTGTCCAAATTTGTATATGGTAAATCAGGATCATATAAACCGAAGGGAGATGGATCCATGAACATGATCCCATATGTCATAGATCAGTCCGGGGCAGGGGAGAGAAGTTACGATATCTACTCGAGACTCCTGAAGGACAGGATCATTTTTATCGATGAGGAAATAACGGATCACACAGCCAGCCTGGTGGTAGCACAGCTGCTCTACCTGGAGGCGGAGGATCCGGAAAAGGACATAAACGTATACATCAATTCACCGGGAGGTTCGGTGACTGCAGGCATGGCGATATACGACACAATGAGATACGTAAAGCCTGACATCTGCACGATCTGCATGGGACTCGGAGCCAGCATGGGCTCTCTGCTCCTGTCTTCAGGTACGAAGGGCAAGCGCTACGCGCTTCCTAATGCAGAGATAATGATCCACCAGCCTCTGGGAGGGGCTCAGGGTCAGGCCACAGACGTAAAGATACACACAGAATGGCTCCTCAAGACCAGAGAGAAGCTGAACAGGATCCTGTCGGAGAATACCGGTCAGCCTCTTGAAACTATTGAAAAGGATACGGAGAGAGATAATTTCATGTCCGCGCAGGAGGCCCTGGAGTACGGTCTCATAGACAGGGTAGTTGAACACAGATAGTCCATATTTTACACAAAGGGCATGACATTCAGAAAGGCGGTATATGGATAATAAAGATACCAGGAGAACAGAGATGACCTGCTCGTTCTGCGGCAAGTCGAGCAGCCAGGTAAAGCGCATAATCGTTGGACCTGATGTGTACATCTGCAATGAGTGCGTTGAAGTGTGCGAGTCTCTCCTCAAGGAGGACATGCCGGGAATACCTGAGCTTCAGACCGAACTGCCTAAGCCTGAGGAAATAAAGAAGGAGCTCAGCTCCTATGTCATCGAGCAGGAGGATGCCAAGGTCTCTCTTGCCGTTGCTGTTTACAATCATTACAAGAGGATCAGATACCTGGAGGAGCACGACGACAGCGAGAAGGATGCTGTGGAGATCCAGAAGAGCAACATTCTCATGCTTGGACCTACGGGAAGCGGAAAAACGCTGCTGGCACAGACACTGGCCAGGACACTGAACGTGCCTTTTGCCATAGTCGACGCCACTTCACTCACTGAGGCCGGATACGTTGGAGAAGACGTGGAGAATATCCTCCTCAGGCTTTATCAGGCCGCGGACGGTGATCTGGAAAGGGCTCAGAAGGGAATAATATACATCGACGAGATCGACAAGATCGCCAGAAAGTCGGAGAACACGTCCATCACAAGAGACGTGAGCGGAGAGGGTGTACAGCAGGCGCTGCTCAAGATCATCGAGGGCACTGTCGCCAATGTACCTCCTCAGGGTGGTAGAAAGCACCCTCTGCAGGAGTTCATACAGTTCGACACGAAGGACGTACTCTTCATCTGCGGCGGTGCCTTTACTGGCCTGTCCCAGATCATCAAGAGAAGACTTGGAGACAAGATCATCGGATTCAACTCTGAGGCGGGTGAGAGCGTCAAGGACGACCACGACATCCTCCTGAAGGTGGAGCCGGAGGATCTCCTGAAGTTCGGGCTCATCCCTGAGCTCATCGGCAGGCTTCCTGTTATAGTCGCCCTGTCCGAGCTCACAGAGGAGGCCCTCACCAGGATCATGAAGGAGCCGAAGAACTCCCTTATCAGGCAGTATCAGGCCCTTCTGGCCATGGACGACGTTGACCTCACGATAGAGGACGATGCAGTAACGGCAATCGCCAACAAGGCCATCCAGCTCAAGACAGGAGCAAGAGGCCTGAGAGGTATTTTTGAAAAGATGATGACGGACATCATGTACAGGATCCCGTCGATCGACGGCGTCAGGGAGTGCATCATCACCCGTGATGTTGTGGAGTCCGGCGCCCAGCCAATACTAAAGGGAAAAGACGGAAAGCAGATCGCCATGTAGGTCGTTCCGTCAGACTGGAGGCATAATGGAAGACAAGAGAATCATGAGCCTCGAAGAGGTGGAGGAAATGGCTGCCCAGAGGGATGAGGAGGAAAAGGATGCCATTCAGGAGCAGGTAGCTCTCGAAGAGCCGCACACCCCCTACATACCGCTGAGAGGGCAGTGCTTTTTCCCGGACACCATCGTAGGCTTTGACATAGGAAGAGACGTGTCTCTCAAGGCGGCGGAGGCTGCCATGAACGGAGACAGATATGTGGTGGTCACGGCACAGAAGGATACGTCGGTAAACGAGCCGGAAAAGGATGATCTGTACCAGACAGGCGTGATCATCCGGCTGAAGCAGATAGTGAAGCGCCACGAGGAGTACGTCCGCGTGCTGGCGAGCTGCGAGGGCAGAGTGAAGATCAGAGAGCTTTTCAAAGAAGACGGGATGTTCACCTGCACCTACGACAGGCTCGAGGACTACTACGCTGAAGACAGCATGAACATTGAGGCGCTGCTGAGAGTCCTGAAGCAGTACTACTTCAAGTATATAGAGATGAGCAATGCCGGTGAGGCAGCGGCCAGAGCCCTCATCGAGGGCGTGGAGGATCCTTCCGCGCTCTGCAACATCATAGCCGGGGAGATCGACATCCCGTTCGACGAGAAGCAGGAGCTGCTGGAGACAAATTCCCTTTCGGCAAGGATCGAGCACCTCATCGACATCATCAACAGGGAGAACCAGATACTGGCTCTGACGAAGCGCATCAACAACAAGGTGATGCACAACCTGAGCAGGGGCCAGAAGGAGTACTACCTGAGGGAGCAGATGGAGGTCATCAAGGAAGAGCTCGGCGAGGGCGGCGACGAGGACGACGAGGCCGCAAAGTGGCTGAAGCAGCTCGATGAGCTCAAGCTCCCGGAAAAGATCGATGCGAAGGTCCGCAAGGAGATCGAGAGATATTCCAACATGAACATCATGAGTCCGGATGCGAACGTGAGCCGGACGTACATCGAGACCATACTCGAGCTCCCGTGGCACAAGGCATCGAAGACGAACATAAACATCAAGAAGGCGGAGAAGATCCTGAACGAGGATCACTACGGACTGGAGAAGGTCAAGGAGAGGATACTGGAGAACCTGGCCGTGATGCACCTCACGAAGGAGATCAAGGGTCCGATCCTCTGTCTGGTAGGCCCTCCGGGAGTCGGAAAGACTTCCATCGCCAGGTCCATCGCCAGAGCTACCAACAGGGAATTCGTCAGGATGTCCCTGGGCGGCGTAAGAGACGAGGCTGAGATAAGGGGGCACAGAAGGACTTATGTCGGAGCGATCCCGGGCCGTGTCATAAACGGCATCATCGAGGCAGGAACGAACAATCCGCTCTTCCTTTTCGACGAGGTGGACAAGATCGGCAGCGACTTCAGGGGCGACCCTGCATCGGCCCTGCTGGAGGTGCTGGA
>ERZ1035014.865-NODE-865-length-11951-cov-5.073638_pt1 | contig 11951 bp, 5 predicted proteins | sample MGYA00520620_ERZ1035014 | MGnify/ENA primary metagenome ERZ1035014 (study PRJEB33766, sample SAMN09781744) | gut metagenome | biome: gut microbiome | host: Homo sapiens | place: Madagascar | study: EMG produced TPA metagenomics assembly of the PRJNA485056 data set...
CATACCTCGATGTAGGTGCATAGTAGCCTGTCACCTGATATCCCCATGAGCCATCAAACGGATACTCTGAAATACCCATAAGCTCAATATGTGTATATCCCATAGTTTTTACATAGGATATGAGTGATTTTGCAAGCTCCCTGTATGTATAAAAGCCCTCATCATCCCTGCCCGGATGTCTCATCCATGAGCCCGGATGGCACTCATATATAGCCATAGGTGAAGAATATACATCAGCATCTGACTTTGCTGCTCTCTTATCCATCCACTCTTTGTCAGTCCATGTGAAGTGCTCGATATCTGTGATGATTGACGCTGTTCCCGGACGAAGCTCTGCGTAGTTTGCGTATGGATCCGCCTTGTACAGCTTATCACCCTGTTCAGTGACTATAATAAATTTATACATCTGACCCTTTTGCGCTCCCGGTACAAAAAGCTCATACACTCCCATGGTTTCCGGCTCTACACGCTTCATCTCATGACTGGTCTCATTCCAGTCATTGAACTCACCAAATACGTATACTTCCCTCGCATGTGGCGCCCAGACGTCAAAGCACACTCCTTTTTTTCCTTTGCGCTCAGCTAAGTGAGCACCCATCTTCTTGTAGATATCATAGTGTGTTGCCTGACCAAACAGGTAACAATCCATTGCTGTAAAATTACACATATATATACCCCCATAAGTATTTATTTTTCCCTGAAATGATCCTCTTTGAGTACAATTCGGTCATCATCTGTATATCTCTTGGCTGTCAGAATACTTATAGCCTTCTTAAGTCCGCTGTGAGCCTCCCTGTCTATGGCCTCGTCAATTATGTCCTTGACCTCTGTCAGAGTGGTAGCCTGGTCTATTCTCTCAATATTGCTGATTCTGTTGTGCAATGCCAGAATAGCCATCTCATCTATCTTGTACCCAAGCTCTGCAGAGTACGATTTTGCAAACAATACGAGTTCATCATTTGTAAAAATTGGAACCGATATCTTTTCCGTGAACTTGGATGCAAAGCCCTCATCCATTGAGAGAGCCTTCTTTATACCCTTTGATGTATCCTCTAGTATATAGAGTGTTCCGGTAATATCATGCTCCATCAAAAATGATAGCTGTGCCGCTATACTGCGGTCGATATCTCCGGCTCTTTCTATGATGAGACAGCCTCCTGTTATCTTTCTGACTACCTGCTGCACATCCTTTTTATTGAGTGCGGCAGCATCAATCTTGCCCATCTTTCCTGTGAGCTGTTCACCATCTTTTTGTAATACCTTTATAAAGCTTGTAGCAAGCATTGTCTTTCCACAGCCCTGCTCTCCCTGTATAATGAGGTTGCCTGTGGATGCGTTTTCTTTCCTGTTGAAATGATCAAGCACTGCATTATATGCCTTGCAGATCTGATCCTCCATACCCTTTACCGGTATGAAATATGAAAATATAGCCTTCTGTTCGCTTGTAAGCTGTTTTATATGTTTTGTTTCTTTCAATTTCGAGTCATCTTCTTCGCTGTCTAAATCCTCCGGCAATGAAATATCCGGCATTTTTCTTGTCTTAGCCATATCCAGCTTCTTCTCCAGTCCCGGATTCTTTGCTGTCATCTTGGCTATTTCCTGCTCGATAAATGATGTCACATGATCAAAATCTCTCTTCTCAGGAACGTTTTCTTCCTCCTGTGAAGCCTCATCATCTGCTGTATCATCATCGGCATTTAACATATCATCTGTTATTTCAGGCATCATGGTAGTCGGCTGCATGAGTATCTCGTCTTTCTCAGACTCCTCTGCCATAATTATATCCTCCGGCTCTCCAACCGGTTCCTTTGCTTCTTCTGCAGTATCTTCAGGTACTTCACGTGACTCCTGCACTTCTTCTATAGCTTCTTCCAGTGCTTCCTGTGACTCCTGTGCTTCGTCTATAGTATCTTCCGGTGCTTCCTGCGGCTCCTGTGCTTCGTCTATAGCCTCTTCCGGTGCTTCCTGCGGCTCCTGTACTTCATCCACAGTCTCATCTGCATAAAGCTCCTGCATATCCGGTTTCTGCTCTTCTTCAGGCTCCTTCACGGCAGCTTTCTGCTCTACAATATCAACCGGCACCTTCAAATACTCCTCCTCAAGAAGTTCCTTCGGAGTGACACCTGCATCCAGCTTTGGAATGACATCATTTAGTCTCTCCATGATGTCTCCTGCCTCCTGAAGAGCTCTTGCCTTAGCTGACTCAAGCTTCTGCTGCTCAGCCTCTTTAAGTGCAATTTCAGCCGCATGCCTGGTCTTTTCCCATTCTTCAAGCACATCCTGTATAGACATCTGTCCTGTAATCTGATGCTCAAGCTGAGTCTTTTCACTCATGACCATAGACATCTGTCCATCAGCGTCTTCACCCAAAAGCTCCTTGAAATTCAGCTTAAGTGAACCATCTATCTCTTCATCTGTAGCGATATGCTCTGTCTCTTCCGGCTGCTGTGCATACTCTTCCTGTTCCTTTTCAAGCTTGAGATAAGGAATATCCTCAACTATTTTTTTGATGGTATCCATCGTATCAGCAACTTCATTCTTGCCCTTGGCCTCCATGATCTGCTGCATACCCTTGGCAATCTCATGCTGTAAATTTACAGTATTGAACTTCTCCTGATTTACAGTAATCTGCGGAATAGTTACGTCATCATGCACTATCTCTCCGCCCTTTACCATCTCCATGGCACCTATCTCAGTGACCTCAGCCTCATCCTTTATCTTAGCCGGCTTTTCCTTCTCTGCCTTGAATCGTCTGTACTTTTCCTCCTGAGCCTTGGTAAGTGGCTGATAAAGCATCTTAAGCTCCAGCGCACGCTCCACATATGGTCCGTCTCCGAACCACAGAATGAGCTCATCGCAGGCATCTATACACTTATCGGCTTTTCCGGCCTTGTGGTATAGATATGCAAGCTCATATGCCCACTCCTCAGTGTATTCTTCATCCTTGTACTCTTCAAGAATAGTGATAAGCTCATCAAATGAAGCTCCCTGCCCTTTTTTGATGGCATATCTTAATACATACTTCATATCATCATGAGGCGCTATCTCAACAAACTCATCATAATACTCTGTAGCAGCATCATAATCACCCATCTTGATGGCGACCTCAGCCAATCTGTATATAATCATCCTGCCGATTGGTGAACGGTCATAGGCCATTAAAAGTATATCCCTTGCATCCTGGTATCTTTCGGCCTTCTCGTAGATTTCGCCGATTTTAACGAGTGTATTTACATTTTTAATTTTGTTCCAATTTATGCTATCTGCAATCTCTGCTGCGCTCATATAGCCCTCCTCGGCGCTTAGGGCTTTTATCTGATCCAGCTTGAGATTGTATTCGTATTTATCCACTTATTTCACCTACTCGTATTTAAGCTTATTATTTTTTGTATCTACACCTGTTGTCTTTGTATAATCCCTTGTGTCCTCAGGAAGCTTCTTTTTCCTGAGAGCATAATTAACAACTCTTCTCACAATATAGTATATCACAGCAAAGGTCGGAACACCAAGTAACATTCCAAGAAAACCAAACATTCCTCCGCCGATTAGTATGGCAAACATAACCCAGAAGGTCGAAAGACCGGTAGATGAGCCAAGTATCTTAGGCCCTATTATATTGCCATCCACCTGCTGCAGCACAACAATAAATATCAGAAGATAAAGCGCATGCCACGGACTCTGAATTACCACTATGAGTAACGATGGAATTGCACCGATAAACGGTCCGAATACCGGAATCACATTTGTGACGCCGATAATCACTGCAACGAGCACCGATGATGGAATCCTTAAAATCAGACATCCGAAATATGCAATCACACCTATAATCAGTGAATCTATAATCTTACCGCTTATGAAGCCTCCAAAAATCTCATTTGTCTTTCTGAGTGTCTCAATGATGATATTACCTGTCTTTGGCTTGCAGACAGCATATATTATCTTTTTGCTCTGTCCTGCGAGAGTCTCCTGAATACTCATCACATAGACCATCACGATTATTCCGATAATGAAATTGAGTAAGCCTCTGACTACCGAAATCACACCGGTTGTAATCTGTGCAACATACTTCTGTGCCTCAGGAATCAGTTTTTCTGTGGCATAATTCTCAATGTAGTCGGTTGCATCCTGTAAACCTGTACTCGCGAGCTCAGCAATTTTGCTGTCCCCGAAATTGCCGTTCTTTATCATGTTGATGAATGCCGCAACATCATTTGGCAGTGTCTTCATAAGTCCCGATATACTTGCTATGACAGAAGGCACAATAGCCGCAATGAGGAGCGAAATAATCGCTACAAGAATAATAACCGAGCCTGTGATTGCAAGAGCTCTTGAAACCTTTCGCAGCTTGCTTTCGTTTTTCATCTTTTTTGAAAGAAGCTTTTTAAAGCATCTTTCCAGCCACAGCATGACAGGATTCATCAGGTATGCAAGCACAAGTCCCATTATAATAGGCATTGCTGCCGCAAGCAGCTTGCTCCATATGCCTGCAAAGCCCTCAAATCTGTACAGTGCAAAGAAAAACAGTATACTGACTGCAAACGTGACAAATACCATGACACCTATTCTGATCAGATGTGGCCATTCCTCACGCCCCGGGTGCGAATTCTGCTTCGCACCCTTATCTGCATTTATCTCAATGTTTGATTTTTTACCAGCTTTTCCGGTTTCTTCCATCGGATTAAACTCTCCTTATTTACGGTTATAGTTGATGAGACATCCCTTTAATATTATCTCTCTTTCATCATCTGTGAGTTCACCCATCTTCAGTGTAAATGGCTTTAATTCACCATCCTTGACAACATATGCCTCAAACTCCGTCTTTGCATCCTCGATTTCCTTCTTGATTCCCGGAAGGAAGATATAGTCTAGGTTGTGGAACGGAAGCTCTCCCTCATCGATGATGAATGGAAGCATTCCCCAGTTGATAAGGTTTGAACGGTATCTCTTTGTGGCATACTCGTTTGCGATATTTGCCCAGCCTCCGAGTACCTTCTGGCAGCTGGCAGCCTGCTCTCTTGCTGAGCCGTCACCCGGCTTAACAGCAAAAATTGTGCTTCCGAAGCCCATATTCTCATGGCTTGCCTCAGGGAATTTTTTCTTTACTACTCCCATGATTTCAGCAACCTCAGGAACAGCCTTTCCTGCGCACTCACCACTCTCTATAGCCTTCTGGGCCTTCTGGATTTCCTTTGCTCTGCCTACATACTCCGGATCCTTTCTTGAAAGTGCGAACTCTGCAAGTCCAAGAGGGTTTGAACGATATGAAGATGTCTCTCCTGAAGGAATGAGCTCATCTGTTGTAGTAACAGGATCATGAATCTCTGAAACCACCTTAAGGAGCATATTCTCCGGAAGCGCGCTCATTGCCGGCCAGTCCTTGATGTTTGGTCCGAACTGGATTTCAACTGAAGGATCTGCCACTCCATGGCTGTCAAATACACGATTCTCATATATAGTCTTGTCAAAGAAATATTTTGGCTTTGTAAAGTTGACATCAATATCCGCTGCTGATGTAAGGAAGCCCTTGTTTGCTGCTGTTGCAGCGATTGAACGTGCATCCATGAGTGCCACTGAGCTGATCTGTCCGTTCTGTACCTTAGAGCCCTCTCTGTTAGGGAAGTTTCTTGTTGAATGACGGATAGAGAATGCGTTGTTGGCAGGTGTATCTCCTGCACCAAAGCAAGGTCCGCAGAAAGCAGTCTTTACGATTGCACCTGTCTCAAGAAGCTTTGCTACAGCTCCGTTTTTCACAAGCTCCATGTATATTGGAGTAGATGCCGGGTAGACACTCAGTGTAAACTCGTCTGCTCCGATTGAATGTCCGTTTAATATGTCAGCCGCATCGCAGATATTCTCAAATCCACCGCCTGCACAGCCTGCGATGATTCCCTGGTCTACATACAGCTTTCCGTCTCTTACCTTACTCTTTAAATCAAGCTTCACCTTGCCGTCAAAGCTTACCTCAGCTCTCTTCTCACAGTCATCGAGAATATCCATGAGGTTTGCATTAAGCTCATCGATAGTATAGGTATTGCTTGGGTGGAATGGCATAGCTATCATTGGGCGGATCTGGCTTAAATCAATCTCAATAAATCTGTCGTAGTAAGCCACCTCACCCGGATTAAGCTCCTTGTGGTCCTCAGCCCTACCGTGAATCTCAAAGAATTCCTTAACCTGGTCATCTGTTCTCCAGATAGAAGAAAGACATGTAGTCTCTGTTGTCATAACATCGACACCTATACGGAAGTCAACGCTCAGATTAGACACACCCGGTCCTACAAACTCCATAACTTTGTTCTTTACGAAGCCGTTTCCGAATACCTCTCCGATAATTGCAAGTGCGACATCCTGTGGTCCAACGCCCTTGATTGGCTCTCCTGTCAGGTAAATACCTACTACCTCAGGCATATCAATATCATATGTCTGTTCGAGAAGCTGCTTAACAAGCTCAGGTCCACCCTCGCCGACTGCCATAGTACCAAGTGCACCATAGCGTGTATGTGAATCAGAACCAAGTATCATTTTTCCGCCGCCGGCAAGCATCTCTCGTGCAAACTGATGGATAACTGCCTGATGAGGTGGTACATAGATTCCGCCATACTTCTTTGCACATGTGAGACCAAACATGTGGTCATCCTCATTGATTGTTCCACCAACTGCACAAAGGCTGTTGTGACAGTTTGTAAGTACATACGGGATAGGGAATTTCTCAAGTCCTGAAGCTCGTGCTGTCTGGATAATACCTACAAATGTGATATCATGCGATGTAAGCTTATCAAACTTAATCTGAAGCTTGTCCATATTGCCGGATGTATTGTGCTCCTTTAAAATACCGTAAGCAATTGTCTCCTGCTTAGCTGTCTGTTTATCGATGTCCATGCCGGTCTTGCTTTTGACAGCTGCCTGAGCCTTAGGTCCATCAATTATTACTTCCTTACCGTTTAAAAGGTAAGCACCATTTTCATATAATTTCACTTATTCTACCTCCGTATGTGTATTTCAAAATTCTATTATTTACTATTATATAATATTATAGGTAATTGTGGCAATAAATAAATCACCATCTACCTTAATTTCGAATTTTCCTCCCATCAAATGGGTCAGATTCTTTGCAATCGAAAGTCCAAGTCCACTTCCTTCAGTGGTTCTCGACCTCTCTCCCCTCACAAAACGCTCTGTCAGGTCCACATTTCCGTTGCTTACTATGTCAAGCTCGTTCTTAGACACATTCTTTATTGTAAAAACTGCCTTTTTATCTGCCTTTTCAAGTTCTACATATACTCTGGTATTTTCCAGTGCATATTTTGCGGCATTAGTATACAGATTTTCAATAGAGCGGTAAAGCTGACGCCCATCCGCATAGATAAATATCTGTTCTGATGGAATTTTTGTAACTATTGTCAGATTTCTCGACTCAAAGCGCTCATTGAATTCACCTCCGGTCTGGTATAAAAGCTCAACCAGATCAAGCTTTTGCATATTGAGCTTCACATTTCCCGAGGTAATCTTTGATGTTTCTACCAAATCCTCTGTAAGCTGCTTTAAGCGCTGTGACTTTTCCTCCAGCACATGTATATAGTATTTAGCATTTTCATTTTCCAGATTTTCCCTCTTAAGCAAGTCAACATAGTTGACTATTGAAGTCAGAGGTGTCTTTATATCATGTGATACGTTTGTTATTAAGTCTGCCTTTAGTTTTTCATTTTTAAGGCTCTCATTTACCGAGCTCATAAGACCCTGGCGTATATGGTTGACAGCCTCCGCCACCTTTTTCTGCTGCCCATGAAACTCATTGACATTGAGTGTAGTGTCAAGCGCTCCTTCCGAGATAGCTTCAAGTGCCTCCTGTATGCGCATTATCTCTTTGGTTTTTTGTGTGTGCACATCCTTTTTCTCAATAACTCTTTTCAAAAGTTCATAGCCCTTGTACATCAGGCTGTGTGTGTAAAGTATATTGCCTTTTATCTTCCTTACAATGCTCTGGTATAAAATAATAAAAGCCAGATCAAACAAAAAAGAAAATGTGCCTGCCGTCATAATAAGTGATGCATAGTCAAAGTGCTGGTTTTTTACGCCTGAAATCACTTTTCCCATAAATACCATGAGCAGTGTAAATATCACTAGCATCACATCAGAGTATACCTTGTCAATCGGTAAATAGTATATTGTATAATCATCCTCTGATTTTCTGCCGGCCACGTTTGCCATATATGCCAGGCTCACAAAGCTGCCTACTAGGCCCGCCAGCGATATGAGTGTATATATATCAATATTTTCATGCGCATCGTGCCTGAATGCATAGCCTGTGGCAAACACTCCTGTCACCATAAGTATCATGCATAGCTGATGTAAAACTATGACCGCTGCTTTTTTTCCTATCGTATACTGCTTCATTTGTTGTCCTCTATCTTATAGCCTACTCCCCAGACCACCTTCAGATAGCGTGGCTCCTTAGGATTTATCTCTATTTTTTCCCTGATATGTCTGATGTGCACAGCAACTGTATTGTCGGCGCCTATCGCCTCCTCGTTCCATATGCTCTCATATATTTCGTTTATTGAGTAGACCTTTCCCTTGTTTTTAAGGAGTAAAAGCAGGATATTGTACTCAATTGGTGTGAGCTTTACCTCCTCGCCATCCACAGTCACCTTTTTTAAATCATCATTTACCAAAAGGCCTCCGGCTTCATAAACCTTGTCTCCGGCTGCATCATTGCTTGAGAGAGTGGTATATCTGCGAAGCTGTGACTTTACCCTCGCCACAAGCTCAAGCGGATTAAAAGGCTTTGTGACATAATCATCAGCCCCCACATTGAGGCCTAAAATCTTGTCAGCATCCTCTGTCTTTGCCGATAGAATGATTATCGGCACCCTGCTTTCCTTTCGTATCTGCAGAGTAGCTCTTATTCCGTCGAGCTTTGGCATCATGACATCTATTATCATGAGGTCTATTTTTTTATTCTTCATAATTTCAACCGCCTGTATGCCGTCGTAGGCCTTCTCCACGTCGTAGCCCTCCTGCATCAGGTAAATCTCGATTGCCTCAACTATTTCCTTGTCGTCATCACAAACTAATATTGTCATATTATCCTCCTTCTATGAATTTTGAACAGAAACCTTCTCCTGCCGTTAGTCAGCTATATTTTATCAGATTATCCACTTTGTTTTTCTTAAAATCTGCTTAATATTGACCATTTTTCAATATAAGCCAAAAGCAGCCGTTCTACTTTGAACTGCTGCTTTATATTTTTAATCAGATTTGCTAATTATTTCTATTGCCGGTTATGCTCTGCCACATCTTGTGTATTCCGTCTGTGAGTTCCTTGCCCTCCTTAGTGTTGATGACAGGTGGCTTTGCAGCCTTGGCTTCATCCTTATCATTGCTATGATTTAATCCGGCATCAGGTGTATCGTCTGCAAGCTTCACTTCACCCACTACACCATCTCCCAGGTCCTCGCCCTCAGCAAGTCCCAGTTTTCTGATATAATCCATATTTACCTTGATTTCAGTCTGTCTGTTTGCATAGATGGACTTCTCTTCATTGTCAATAGTACGCTCCTCTACAGGTTTACCTGCATTTTTCTGACGTTCTATCTCCTTATTTCTGTCATCGATAATCTTAAGATACTTCTCCGTATCGGACAAATCCTGAAGCTGTCCCTTGAGCTCATACTGGTTAGTTTTAACTATCTTTTCCTGCTCTGCAATCTTATCCTTCATATTCTTGCACAGCTTTTCAAGTGACTCGTTGGTATCATTGATGATATCACGCACTCTTGAAAGCGCCTCATCCGTATAGATAACCGATGCAGCATACACATCCTCAGCCTTTCTGCTTGCATCCCAGACTATCTGATCCCCCTTCTTTCTGAACTCTCTCTCTGCGTGATTGCGACTCTGCTCAGTAAGCTCATACTCGTCCTGCATTGCATATATACACTTATTCAGCTCAGCAAGTAAATCTATCATCTGCTGCTTGTTTATGATCACCCTGCTCGGCTCCGGCTTATACGGCTCCGCCTTTGAGAGCATGATATGAATTTCTCTTAGTACCTTTTCTGTTTTATCGTTCGCATTCATTTTCTATTTCCTCGGATTTAAATTAACATTATAACTATTCAGGGTGGTTATAAATACTCACCACTTACCCATATTTTATATGAAAATCCGCTTCTCGTAAATAGCCAAATGAATAATAGTAGTTACTATAATTAAATCAGTCCCGCTGCCGCATTTCTCAGTTCATCTGCCGCATGCTTTATCTCGGCAGCCTGCTCTTCGCTCACATTTGTGGGCTTTGTCCTTGAAATAAGCTTCTTCACATATGAAAGTGACGATTTCACACTCTTTTTCTGTGCGCTGTCCATAGCCTTTCTTTTTTCCTTGTCAGCCATGACATTTTCCACCTGTCGCACAAGCGTATCAGCCTCACTTCTTGCATCAATATAAGCCTTTCTCTGTCCATCTGTTGCCTCATACTCCTGTGCCTCGCGGATTGCCTGCTCAATTTCAGAATCAGACAAATTTGAGCTTGCGGTAATCGTAATCTCCTGATGCTTTCCTGTACCCAGGTCCTTTGCAGAAACCTGCACAATGCCGTTTGCATCTATATCAAACGTCACCTCTATCTGCGGCACACCTGCCGGAGCCGGCTTGATGCCCTTTAGCCTGAAGTTTCCAATCAGCTTATTGTCCCTTGCAAACTGCCTCTCACCCTGCAGTACCTTTATATCCACAGAGGTCTGGAAGCTTCCTGCAGTTGTAAAAATCTGGCTGTATCTCGTAGGAATAGTCGTATTTCTGTCAATAATTTTGGTTGAGACACCACCAACTGTCTCAATTCCGAGTGAAAGCGGTGTGACATCCATCAGTATAATCTCTGCCGCACTGCTGCCTGCGACAATTGCTCCACCGAGCTTGCCACCCTGTACTGCTGCACCGAGTGCCACGCACTCATCAGGATTCAGGTTGTGTGAAGGCTCTTTTCCTGTAATTCTTCTGACCTCCTCAACAACAGCCGGCACACGTGTCGAGCCTCCTACCAACAACACCATACCAAGCTCTGATGCCGAAATTCCAGCATCTGAAAGTGCCTGATTTACAGGAATAGCCGTTCTCTCCACCAGATCCTTTGTTATCTCATTAAACTCAGCCCTTGTGAGGTTCATCTCCATGTGAACCGGCTGTCCCTTTACAGTGGTGATAAACGGCAGGTTGATAGTGGTTGAGGATGAGGATGAAAGCACCTTTTTTGCCTTCTCAGCCTCCTCCCTGACACGCTGCATAGCAGTATTATCCTTTCTCAGATCCACATTCTGCTGTCTGTAAAATTCTGTGACCAGATAATTGGTGATTCTCTCATCAAAATCATCTCCACCCAGATGATTATCACCGGCTGTGGCAAGCACCTCTATCAGATTGTCCCCTATTTCGATAACAGACACATCGAAGGTTCCTCCTCCGAGGTCGTAGACAAGAATTTTCTGCTGCTGTCCGTGGTCCAGTCCGTATGCGAGTGCCGCAGAGGTTGGCTCATTTATGATTCGAAGCACATTAAGCCCAGCAATCCTTCCTGCATCCTTAGTTGCCTGCCTTTGCGCATCCGAAAAATATGCAGGAACTGTGATTACAGCGTCTGTCACTGCCTCACCAATATAGTCCTCTGCATCCTTTTTCAGCTTTCTGAGAATCATAGAAGAAATCTCAGGAGCTGAATACAGCTTTCCGTCCACCTTTGCCCTGAAATCGCTTCCCATCTGTCTCTTTATTGAGAAAAATGTCCTGTCCACATTGACCGCTGCCTGCCTCTTTGCAGCCTCTCCAACCAGTCGCTCTCCATTCTTTGTAAAAGCCACTACAGATGGAGTGGTTCTCTGCCCCTCGCTGTTAGTTATGACTACCGGCTGATTGTTCTCCAATACAGCCACACAGCTGTTTGTTGTTCCTAAATC
>ERZ1035014.867-NODE-867-length-11929-cov-9.949975_pt1 | contig 11929 bp, 10 predicted proteins | sample MGYA00520620_ERZ1035014 | MGnify/ENA primary metagenome ERZ1035014 (study PRJEB33766, sample SAMN09781744) | gut metagenome | biome: gut microbiome | host: Homo sapiens | place: Madagascar | study: EMG produced TPA metagenomics assembly of the PRJNA485056 data set...
ATTTAAGAAAGAAAGACAGGTCCATGAATGCGACACCTCTTCCGGAGCATTCACGGTCAGATACTCCAGCGGGATAAAAAAGGAAATTGATATACTGTTCGGATCCAGGATCAAACTGTGGAGCTGCCCCCGATTGATCAAAAACACATCCTCTTTTTTTACACCGTAGTGTTTCCCATCCAGCTTAAGCTTGCCGCTTCCGGTCAGCATAAAAACGATTTCCACGGACTGATGGAACGAATAAACATCCTGCCCCTTTGCATTTTGTTCAAAAAATGGTAAATGATCCGCCATCTTTCTGCACCTTTGTAAAAAACAGGCTGTAAGAGCTTATATTCTCACAGCCTGCTTTTCTTCTTATTCTTTCCTGTACAAAATTAACGGTAAAGCACCTTCTTGAAGGTCTTCTTTCCTCTCCGGACAAGAATGCCGTCCTTCAGCTCTTCCTTCGTATACTTCTGCTTCAGATCTGTCACCTTTTCATCATTGACGGTAACGCCGCCCTGCTGAACGGAGGTACGTGCATTGTTTCTCGATTTCTCAAAGCCGCCCTTTACGAGGATTCCGAGAATATCGATGGTTCCATCCTCCATGAAGTCCTCATCGTGAAGCTCTGCTTCCGGGAGATTCTCGCTGTCTGCCGTAATGCCGGCGCCGCCGAACAGTGCCTGCGCTCCTGCCTCTGCCTTCTTTGCTTCCTCATCACCATGAACAAGCGTGGTCAGCTCATGTGCAAGGATCTTCTTCGCCTCATTCAGCTGAGAGCCCTCCCACTTATCCATTTCATCAATCTGTTCAAGCGGAAGGAAGGTCATCATGCGAAGGAACTTCAGAACATCGGCGTCATCCACATTTCTCCAGTACTGGTAAAAATCGTACGGGGAGGTCTTATCCGGATTGAGCCATACCGCACCGCCGGAGGTCTTTCCCATCTTGGTTCCGTCATGCTTCAGAAGAAGCGTGATCGTCATCGCATAGGCATCCTTCTGCAGCTTCTTGCGGATCAGATTGGCTCCGCCGAGCATGTTCGACCACTGATCGTCTCCGCCGAACTGCATCTGGCAGCCGTAATCTTGGTACAGACGATAGAAATCATAGCTCTGCATCAACATGTAGGAAAACTCAAGGAAAGAGAGTCCGCTCTCCATGCGGTTCACGTAGCAGCGTGCACGGAGCATTTCGTTGACGTTAAACTCCGAACCGATGTCGCGCATGAACTCAAGGAAATTGAGATCACGCAGCCAGTCTGCATTGTTGACCATCTGTGCCTGGCCGGGTCCGAAATCGATAAAACGACTCATCTGCTTCTTAAAGCAGTCACAGTTGTGATCAATCTGCTCGATCGTCATCATCTTACGCATGTCGCTTCGTCCGGAAGGATCTCCGATCATCGCGGTTCCGCCGCCTACAAGAGCGATCGGCTTGTTGCCTCTCTCCTGCATGCGCTTCATCAGCAGAAGTGCCATAAAATGTCCGACATGAAGGGAGTCCGCAGTAGGGTCAAAGCCAATATAAAACGTCGCCTTTCCATTATCGATCAGCTCCGAGATTTCCTTCTCATCGGTCAGCTGTGCGAGCAGTCCTCTTGCCTTCAGTTCCTGTGATAATGTCATATTTGTTTCCATGGATTCCTCCTGAAATCTCTGTTTACAATCTTATTCCCAGTCGAGTGCATTCGACTCTATTTTCTTGTCACGAAGCATCAGATCGCGAACGGCATCTGCCGGGCTTTTTCCTTCGTCGAGCACCATGCAGACCTGATCAATGATCGGTGTCTCAATGCCATACTTGACAGACAGCTGATGTGCCGCCTTCGCACTGAACACGCCTTCCACCACCTGCTGAACCTCTTTCATCGCTTCTTCCGAAGTTTCTCCCTGACCAATCAGAATTCCGGCTCTGCGATTTCTGGAATGCATGGATGCACAGGTGACGATCAGATCCCCGATCCCGGTAAGTCCCGTAAAGGTCTCCACCTTTCCGCCCATGGCAATGCCAAGCCTTGCGATCTCCATAATGCCTCTTGTAATAAGAGCCGCCTTTGTATTGTCTCCGCATCCAAGACCGTCCGCGATGCCGGCCGCCAGTGCAACCACATTCTTCAGGGCGGCACCAACCTGCATTCCGAGAACATCCGGACTCGTATAGACGCGGAATACCTCACTCATGAAGATATCCTGTACATACACAGCATCCTCCCGGCTGCGGGAGCCTGCAACAATGGCAGTCGGCATTCCTTTTCCGACCTCTTCTGCATGCGTAGGACCGCAGAGAACCGCTGTGCGGCACTGCGGAATTTCTTCCTCAATGATCTGTGTTAATGTCAGAAGAGAATCTGCCTCAATTCCCTTGGCTACTGAAACAATGAGCTGATTTTCACGGACAAAGGGCTTCATGCTGCGCGCCGTGCTTCTTGTAAACGGCGACGGAACGGCCAGAACCAGCAGATCCTTTCCTTCAATAACCCTCTGAAGATCCGTCGTTGCCTGCACCTCTGCAGGAAGCTTCACTCCGGGAAGCTTCACCTTCTGCTCATGCTCCGAATTCAGCATATCCACTTCATCCTGTGCAATCGACCAGACCGTCACATGATGTCCGCGGTTTGAAAGCTCAAAAGTCAGCGCGGTTCCCCAGCTTCCGGCTCCCAGCATTCCGATTTCTGCCATAGTAATTCTGTCCTCTCTTATTTCTCTGCAGATTTCCCTGCTTCTGTGCTGCTCTTGCTGTCCTTATCCGAATGCGTCAAATAGAGTTTTCTTTCCGTTCCGGACTTCAGCCTTCCGATGTTCGAGCGGTGACGCCAGAAGGCCATCGCCGTGAGAATTCCCATGATTACATCCATCTCAATCAAGACCGGAACGCCTGTGTGATACATGCCCATTGCTCCCTCAATCACAACAGCAAGGAACGTAAGACCGTAGACGCACAGGGAGCCAAGCGACACATAATGCGTCAGAAGAAACGGAACAAAAAAAGCAAGAACCGCAGGGATAAAAAGGCTGATGTGATAGCTGAGCACAAAGCCCGCCATAACGGCAACTCCCTTTCCGCCCCGGAACTTCATATAGAACGGATAATCGTGACCGAGAACGACACCTGCAAACGCCCACATCTTCAGCAGGTAAACAAGCTCGGGATGCTCTCCTCCGAACAATGCGCCGACCAGAAGAAGACAGATCAGTCCCTTACCGAAATCAAGAAAAAACACGAGATATCCCGTCTTCTTTCCCATAACGCGCATGGCATTGGTGGTTCCGGAATTGCCGCTTCCGTAATTCCGGATATCGATTCCCTTGTGTTTGCCGATCAGATAAGCCCACTGAATGCAGCCAAAGCCATACCCGATCAGCAGACAGATCAGCCGCAGTACGATGTTCATCTGTCAATGCTCCTTCCTTTTTCTGTTCAGGATTTACTTCTTCTCATCCTCGCTGCGCTCACGGATGATGAACTTAATCGGTGTTCCGACGAACCCGAAGGTCTGTCGGATCTGATTCTCCAGATAACGCAAATACGAGAAATGCATCAGATACTTATAATTTACAAACAGGACAAAGGTGGGCGGCTTCACACCGGCCTGCGTTCCGTAATAAATCTTCAGCATCTTGCCCTTGTCAGACGGCGGCTGCTGCATGACAGCGGCTTCCGTCAGAATTTCATTGAGGACACCGGTCTGGATGCGCATGTTCTGGTTGTTGGAAACCATATCGACTTCATCGTAAATAACCTTCATGCGCTGTCCCGTCTTCGCAGAAATATAGATGATCTCTGCGTACGGAATAAAGGACAGCGTCTGATGAATCTTCGCCGTGAAGTTCTTCATCGTAGAGTTGTCCTTGCTGATGGCATCCCACTTATTGACCGCAATAATGACAGCCTTTCCCCGGTCATGAGCAATTCCTGCAATCTTCGCATCCTGTTCGGTCACTCCGTCCTCTGCCGAAATGACAAGAAGCGCAATATCGGAACGCTCTACGGCCGCGACAGCACGAAGCACCATGTAGTGCTCCAGCTCCTCGGAAATCTTATTCTTCCTGCGAAGCCCCGCCGTATCCACGAAAATATAATCCTTTCCGTTGTGGCGGACCTTTGTATCAATTGCATCCCGCGTTGTGCCCGCAATATCCGAAACAATCACGCGGTTCTCGCCGATCAGGCGATTGACGATAGAGGACTTTCCGACGTTGGGCTTGCCGATAATGGCAACGCGAACGGTGTCATCCTCTTCGATATCATCGGAACCTTCCGGAAAATGACGGACAACCTCATCCAGAAGATCGCCGATTCCGGTCTTTCCGGCGGCAGAAACGGGGACCGGATCTCCGATTCCCAGGTTGTAAAATTCATAGACATACGGCTGCATCTGCACCGGCTTGTCCACCTTGTTGACCGTAAGGACAACCGGCTTGTGAGAGCGGCGCAGCATATCCGCGACCTTGGAATCCGCATCCTGCACGCCGGACTGAACGTCCACCAGAAACAGAATGACATCCGCCATATCAATGGCAATCTGTGCCTGCTCCCGCATCTGCGACAGAATGATATCATTGGAATCCGGCTCAATTCCGCCGGTATCAATCAGGGTAAAATTATAATTCAGCCAGCTGGCATCCGCATAGATCCGGTCCCTGGTGACTCCCGGGGTATCTTCTACGATCGAGATTCTCTCTCCCGCAATCGCGTTGAACAGCGTGGACTTTCCAACGTTGGGACGGCCGACAATGGCAACAATCGGTTTGTTTTTTCTTTTTGACATAAATGCTCTGAACTCCTGTAAATCTGAAAATCCGCCTGAAGACAGACTCTCCCTGCACACATAGAAAATATTGTAACACATGTTCCCGGAAAACAGAATTTTTTCGAAGGGATTGAATTGTTCCCCGGAGCGAGTGTACAGTCTTGTATAAGACTTTACGCAAAAAAGGAGCACTGCTTACTCAATGGTTTCTGCGAAATCTCCGGTCATTGCCGGCATTATCATGGAATGCAATCCTCTCCACGACGGTCATCGTTATATTCTGCAGGAAGCCCGCCGCATCACAGGTGCATCGGCTGTGATCGCTGTGATCAGCGGAGATTTTGCGCAGCGCGGCATTCCCACTGTTTTTTCCAAAGAGGCCCGAACACGAGCCATTCTGGAGGCCGGTGCCGACTTGTGTCTGGAGCTTCCCGTCTGCTGCGCCGTCTCCGGCGCAGAATATTTTGCAAGAGGCGGCGTTGCCATTTTACGGAAAACCGGCATTGTCACCGACCTGATATTCGGCTCCGAGACAGGCGATGCAGCAGCTCTTCTGGAGCAGGCGGATTTTCTTCTGCATGAACCGGAGGATTTTCGGGCTCTCCTTCGTAAATACACAGCCGAAGGCCTGACCTTTCCGCAGGCAAGAACACGTGCTGCCAAGGAATGCTCCGCCCATATTTCGCTTTCTCAGACTGCAAATGATGTCCTCGGTACGGAATATGTGAAGAATCTTCTTGCTGCCGGAAGCTCCGGAAAGCCCGCTCTTTCCTTCCATCCCATTCCGCGGATTACAGCCGATTCTGCCACAAAGCTCCGGAAGGACATGCAGGAGAAAGCTCCCTCGGAAGGAATGTTTGCCGATGACTTCTCCGGCCTTCTTCTCGGAAAGCTTCTGTCCATCGACTATGACCGTGATCGCTCCTTCTGCGATTATGCGGATGTCTCAGAAGATCTGTCCAACCGGATTCACCGGCTGCTTCCTTCCTTTGAATCCTGGACGCAGTTCTGCGCCCTCCTGAAGACGAGAAATCTGACCTATACCTCCGTCAGCCGCGCTCTGACGCATATTCTTCTGGATATGACAAAGGACTGTCTTTCCCTCTGTGAGCCCTCCTATGCGCGTGTTCTTGGTTGCCGGAAGGAAGCGCTGTCCCTGTTGTCAGAGATCCGGAAGCAGGCACTCCTGAGCGGTTCTTCAAAAGCTCCTTCCCGCGGCAGCGGTCTTTTCCTCATTACCCAAAAGTCAGACGCGGACCGGCTCCGGGCACTTCCGGAATATGCAGACGCCGTAAAAAGCCTTGCACTGGATCTCCATGCCTCCACGACGTACCACCTTGCAGCAAACGCCAAGGCAGACAAAAACACGGCCGCTGCCGATCCCGGCAGTGCCGCGTTCTCTGATTTCTCAAAACCGTTTATAAAAATTTAAATCCCCGTGCCGCTTCGGAAAAATCTGTGCGGGCGATATCGCCCGCCTGCGCGTGTGCTACTCATAATCATCCACTCCAAGGTAGGTGCTTTCTCCGAGATCCTCCTGCCCGATCAGCATGGTATCCTGCCAGATCTGAAGACTCGCCCGGTATCTGAGCTCTCCTGTCTGCTCCGATACCGGTACATATCGGAGTCCGTTCAGAAGCCTCCCGCCGTCCTTTGCCGCCGCTGCAACCATGAAGATTTGTTCTTCCTCGTCGTACCCGGCAAGCAGAACAACAGGTACCGTATATGAATTTCGGAAGCGGAAATCCATGGTTCCCCAGGAAACTGCAGCGTCCAGTCCGCCAGGTACGTACGGGACCAGAAGAGAATGCGGCGAACGCTCCAGCACCGTAAATCCGGACTGCAGACACAGGTTATAGAGAAGTGAGGAAATCTCACAGATTCCGCCGCCGAGTCCCATCTCCATTCTGCCCCCATTGATCACCGGTGCTTCCACAAAGCCATTCTCTTTGGTTCGTTCTCCGATTCTGTCATTATAGGAGAAGCTTTTTCCCGATGGAACAACCGCCCCGTTTAAAAGCTGCGCGGCCTTCTTCGCATTGTACTTGCTTCCGGAATTGGAGGGGTAAGGCGCTGCATAAAAGGAAATGATCACACTTTCCTCAGGCCGTGCGTCTTCTTCCGATGTAAGGCGAATCCCCGCACTTTTTGCAGAGGACTCCGGTATATTCTGCAGGAGCTTTCGCAAAAGCTTCTCCTTCGGAGAAAGCTGCGCCGCAAGCCGCTCTGCCTCTTTCTTCGCTTTTTCCCGTGCCGCTTTCTCCTCCTGAAGCTTTCTCTCCCGTTCCTCCTGCTCCAGAACGAGCCTTTGCTGCTCCAGTGCCGCCGCTTTCTTCTGCCGGACATAATGAACAGCCAGTGCCGAAGCGATCACCAAAACAGCGGCCGCGGCAACTGCCGCGACCGCTGTTTTCCTTAATTTCAGTTTTCCCGGAATCTGATGCTTCAATCCTTCTTATCCTCATCCGCTGCAGGAGCTTCCTTCGCCCCCTCTTTGGAAGTCTCCTTCTGCTCCGGGCGAATACCTGCCGCACGAAGAAGCAGCTCCTGTGCCTTATCCCTCGGAACAACAATTCCCTGTCCGCTCGGATTGATAATAATGCCTTCAATATTGCCTGCCACAAAGCGGAGCAGATTCTTATATTCAAAGCCAACCGGACGCATGTCGGTTTTCGCAAACTTTTTGCTGTACTCAAACAGATCGGTAAAGACCGGAAGATACATTTTCTCATTGACCTTGACGGCCGGGAACTGTACCTGCTTCGCAGCCTTCTGTCCCTCCGGAAGCTTCTCGATCTGCTCCGGTGTCGGTTCCGCCACACGGGAAGGAATGATGAATCGTCCGGACGGAATAAGCGCCATCATACGATCCGTCTTCTTCCGGAGAATTTCTTCTCTCTTCTCATATTTTACAGGCCATCTCATCTCGGAGACATAATCTGTCATGGCAAAAGACAGTGCCGGATTTGAGGGCGGGGTATTCTTGGGATCGCTGTTCCAGTCCATCGGTACCGAAATCTCACTTCGCTTCACGATGCCCTTGTACCAGCCGTTATCCACCACAATATTCTCCGCACCGATGTAGTACAGATAGTCAAACAGCGTGATCGGCTTTGCACCGTTCTCCGGGGCGGGAGCACCTTCGCCGTCACGCTCCACCACTGCGATGTCACGGAACTGCGCTTTGTAAAGCTCAACTGCCTTCTCAGCCCGCTCCTTCTCCAGATAAACCGGAACGAAGCCGCCGTCAATCAGCGGATAGCCGGTTCGTTTGTCATAAAGGACATAGAACTTCTCAGCCTTATGAATCCTGTTCAGAAATTCATTGTAGACAACGCGATGATTCTTCTCATAATTGCTGAGCGCAGCCTTCCGGTTGAACAAGGTCATGGTAAGCTGCACAAACAAAAGCTCCTGCAGCGTAAGCCCTGTCACCTGATCCGGTGCCAGATCCGGCTCAAATACAAGCGGTCCGATCTCATCCTTGCGCTCCGCCGTGAGCGGATCCTCTGCAAGAAGATTGCTGTCCTTGATATTCAGAATATTCAGGCGGGGAACCGTCGGCCAGGGCAGGTTCTCATGTGCCTTCTTCTGCGCATCCACCGCATTCTGATGCTCCTGCGCCTTCTGCTCTTCCAGAATTCTCTCCTGCTCTGCAGCACGGCTCTTTCCGCCAAACAAATCTCTAAGTCCCATAATATTATGTCCTTTCTGTGGTCTTCCCATCCGAAAGCGTTTCCTCATTTTCCCGTAAGCAGACAGGCTTCGGGCACTGCCGCTTTCCATGCAAAGCCAAGGAATAAGTATACCTTAGCCGGCATTCTCACGCAAGAAGCAGGCGGCAGTCCTGTTATTTTCCTGACATCCCAATCTGTGCAAACAATCTCTTTTTCAGGATCAGATAACAGGTAACCTGCATCACAATCGTTAACAGCCAGGATACCGGATAAGAAACAAACAGCACCGAAAGCGAACGATGCATCGGGAAAATACCATAAATCCACACCAGTCTTGTCCCGACTGTTCCGATAATGGAAAGAACCATCGGAGCCGCGGAAAATCCCATTCCGCGCAGAGCCCCCGGAAACAGATCCATAATACCGCACATGAAATAAGTCAGTGTTGTATACGACAGCACCTCCATGGCGCTTGCAATGACATCGGGCTCTTCGGTATACAGCTTCAGAATTTCCGGTCCGAAGGAATAAATGACACTGCCAAGCATCAGCGAAACCGCTGTCGTAAGAAACAGGCAATGCCGGAGAACCTTTCCCATCCTCTTCCACTGACCCGCACCGTAATTCTGACTTGTAAAGCTCATGCAGGCCTGCGTCACCGCATTGACAGAAGTATACATAAATCCGAACAAATTATTTGCCGCTGTATAGCCGGCCATCGCAGTGGAACCAAACGAATTTACCGAAGACTGCAGAAGCACGTTGGAGAAATTGATGACCGTGCTCTGAACTCCGGCAGGAATTCCCACCCGGAAAATCTGTCCGAGGCACCATCTGTTGACCCGAAGTTTCTTCCATTCCAGACGGTAAATGGCATCCGTCCGGATGAGGCAGCCAAGAACCAGAACACAGGAAATCATCTGTGAAATCACCGTCGCAATGGCAACCCCGGCAACGCCAAGGCCAAATACCGCAACAAAAATCAGGTTCAAAATGGCATTGGCGGCTCCTGCAATGATCAGAAACAGAAGCGGTCTCCTCGTATCTCCGATCGCGCGAAGAACCGCTGCGCCATAGTTGTACAGCATGAAAAACGGCATTCCGAGAAAGTAAATTCTCATATACAGGGAAGACTGATCAATGACATCCTCCGGCGTTGCCATCAGCTGCAAGGCTCCTCTGGAAAACGCCAGACCAACCACCGCCATAACCATTCCGCTGACCAGTGCAAACCAGATGGAGGTATGCACGGTTTCCGACATCTTCTCCTTCTGCTGTGAGGCGAAAAATCTTGCCGCCAGGACATTGGTTCCCTGTGACACGCCAATAAACAGATTGATAAACACGGCAATCAGCGCAGTCGTCGATCCCACTGCGGCAAGCGCCGTAGGACCGCTGAAGCGCCCGACCACAATCAGGTCCACGGCATTGAACATCAGCTGAAGAATACCGGACAGCATAAGCGGCAACGAAAAGAGAATCAGCTTATCCATCAGACTTCCGCTGCACATATCGATTTCATATCTGTTTTTCTGGTTCATGTAATTCCGCACTTCTTTCCAGGGAACTTCGCCCGATAATAGCTCCATTCTGTCACAGTTTCGGCCTCTTGAAAAGAGTTTGCGAAAAAGGGCCTCTCACCATGTTCAGTGAGAGGCCCTCCGGCAGATTTCTGAAATTATTCTGCATATTCGCCGGCAATCAATCCGCTGTCATAGGGAATGGTGACAAGCGACGGACCATAGGCGTAGGGAGCAATGTCGTAGTCGTTGAACAGAATGTTCAGACCGTCATCTCCCAGATACCACTGGACGGAAGAAGCAGGCATCGGGTAAAGCCCTGTCTCCTCACTGTTTGCATCTGTCACTGCACTTTCAGAGTCGGAGTTTCCGTAAAACATCTCCTTCACGGTGTCCTCATACCCATCAAAATAGCAGTTCTCGTTCTCCGGCTGCTTCTCATTCTTCGCAAGCTCATCCAGCACATACTGATAGACGTCGTCATAGTTTGCCACAACATCCTGAAGTGTCAGCTCACTGCCGGTCTTCGTGTCGTAATTCTTTCCGGCAAAAAATGTGGACGGATGCGCTCCGCCAAGCTGGCTGTAGCTCTCACGAAGATAGCTGACCACCTTGTCATCCGCACGTTTTTTCAGAACCGTGCTTTCCAGCGCAAAGGGAACAGCCGCCGATTCATTTTCCTCCACCATATTCTTCAAATCCTCGGCATTGTACGAATACTCCTCTTTTGCAAGCTCCAGGCTGTCAGCATTGTCCTTGTCAAGGGCCTTTTGCAGCGCGTCATAGCCGCTTTCGTCCACCTTGACATACTGGATTCTGGTAGAAAACGGAAGATCGGTATTCTCACTTGCTTCTTCAAGCTCCTTGTCCGTGACAGACAGCTTCAGCTTCGTATCTGCACTCCTGCTGATGTTCTCCCAGCGTAATGTGCCGGAATCTCCGGCATTTTCTGCAGACTCTGTTGTTTCCGTTGTCCCCGCTTCCTCTGTTGTCACGTTGTCTTCTGCATTGGCAGAAGCATCCGCAGCTGCCTCTGTCACAGCTTCCGTGGATTCCTCTGCAGGCGCTGACTCCGTCACGGCTTCCGTCGATCCTTCTGCAGGCGCTGCATTTGTTCCTGCAGAGCATGCAGTTGCCGCTGCCATCAGTGCTGCAGCAGTCATGACCGCCGCCAGTTTTCCTGTCAAAATCTTCTTTCTCATCATGGTACACTCCTTTCAAATCCTTCCCATTACCGACCCGGGTTTTCACACCCATCTGCCGGAAAAGGGCCTCGCATTCATCTGTATTATTTGTACTAGTACAGTATAGTTCGTGTCTTTGAAAAAGAAAGAGACTTCACGGAAAATTCATATTTTCTATATGGGCGCTCCCATTCTGGACCCATCTACCACTGAGGGCCGTGACATTATGGCATTGATCCAGATGATTACCAGCGAGCTGCATGCCGGTGCTGGATGTCTGCAGCCAGATGGGATACATGTCCCTTTCGAGCTTCAACCGCCAGTTTCGCAAGCTGACCAGCGAAAGCCCTCGTGAAATGCGCACCCGCATGCAGAATTAATCGTAAAAAAATCCCCCTGCTCGATTGCTTTCAGGATGATTTCTTCCAGGCCTTCGGCGACTTGAATTGATCAGCATCTCTGCCTGGCTTTTCTGTGCCACAGAGATTATTTCGGCCGATCAGATGCATCTCTATCTTGCTCTTTTGTTCCACAGAGATTATTTCAACCACCCGGATTCATCTCTATCTGGCTTTTCTATTCCACAGGGATTATTTCGGCCGCCCGGATTCATCTCTATCTGGCTCTTTTGCCCCACAGGGATTATTTCGGCCGATCAGATGCATCTCTATCTTGCTCTTTTGTTCCACAGGGATTATTTCGACCGGCTGAATGCATCTCTATCTTGCTCTTTTGTTCCACAGGGATTATTTCAACCGCCCGGATTCATCTCTATCTGGCTCTTTTGCCCCACAGGGATTATTTCGGCCG
>ERZ1035014.872-NODE-872-length-11862-cov-24.906242_pt1 | contig 11862 bp, 10 predicted proteins | sample MGYA00520620_ERZ1035014 | MGnify/ENA primary metagenome ERZ1035014 (study PRJEB33766, sample SAMN09781744) | gut metagenome | biome: gut microbiome | host: Homo sapiens | place: Madagascar | study: EMG produced TPA metagenomics assembly of the PRJNA485056 data...
TTTCCCTTAATAGTATGCCTATTTTCCCTTATGGGATTGAGCCGTCATTAAACTAGTTTTGCCACTATTTAATTCATCAAAATAGAAACGACAAGGCTTATGAAAAGACTATACTTGCAAAAATCCCTCAATGAGGGATAAAAATGATTAAATTCATCCCTCAATGAGGGATATTTTTAAAAGAATTCATCCCTCATTGAGGGATTATTTGTATCGTTGCTGCAGTTTTTAATGATATTCATTTAAAAGAGCAAGATAAGTCTTACGCTGACGGCTCAATCTAAAAGATGTTAAACAATAATAATTTAAAGGAGATTATCTTCTAAGCATCTTTATTTTTTCGTATCTTTGCGAAAAGTTTCGTTACGAAAAAATTCGATTATGGAAAATCCGTTTAAATTTGGCTCATTGGTTGATACCCCATACTTTACAGACAGAGTGAAAGAACTGGACTACATCGTACAGTTTCTCAAGAGCGAGAACCACCTTGTTCTTATGTCACCACGACGTTTTGGCAAATCAAGTCTCGTAAAAAAGGCTGTTGTCCAAACCCAACGACCATACCTATGGCTCAATATGCAAGCCGTGCTCAGCAAAGAAGATTTTGCGGCAAAGCTTCTGAAGGAACTGCTCAATCAATTCAAACTGGAAAAGATGAAGCACTATCTTCGTAACTTCCGCATCATTCCTTCTATCAACATGAACCCAATGACAGACGAGCTATCGGTTTCATTCCAACCATCAACTGACAATGGAACAACTGCAATAGAAGATGTTTTAAATACAATTCAGAAGGTTTCTACACCTCAAAACAAACTGATTGTTGTCTTTGACGAGTTTCAAAGCATCCTGGAAATCGATAAAAACATGGATAAGCAGCTCCGTTCCATCATGCAGGAACAGACAGGCATCAATTACATCTTTCTGGGCAGCCAGGAATCGATGATGACAGATATCTTTGAACGTGTGAAGTCTCCGTTCTATCATTTTGGAATGCTGATGAGACTCAACAAGATTCCATACGAAGATTTCAAATCATATATTGCAGACAGATTGAAAGATGTATCAGAGCAGCCTACTCAAATTGCAGACGAGATACTGGCCTTTACAAGTTGCCATCCATACTACACGCAACAGCTTTCATTCGCAGTTTGGAATAACCTGGTAGCTGGTAAAAACGAGGATGTACTCCAACTCGCCATAGAAGACATCATAACGACCCATGATTTAGACTACGAACGTTTATGGTTGAATTTCAACAAGACAGACAAATATGTAATGGTCAGTATCTGCGAGGGCAACAATCCTGCACAAGACAGGAACCAACCTACCAGCACGATGACCAGTGCCCTATTGCGTTTAAGCAAGAAAGGCTACATCATCCGAAGTGACAGATATGAAATAGAAGACCCATTCTTCAGGAAATGGATACTCAAGAATATGATTGAGTAAGATTATATACTGAGAAATCGCCAGCGAAGCTGTAGAAAGGCTTCACTGGCGATTTTACAAGAGAGATTTATCTATGTGTTAACAAAACAAACTCGCTCCAAATTGGACTTTGATTGGATATCAATTAGAGCGAGTGCTTATCCAGTGAAATCCCAATATTCTTGCAGCCTCATTGATGCCCAACATGGAGACACCTTCCGTTGTAGCAAAGCAAATCTTCGACAGAGAGTCCAAGGAGTACTCCCTGCCGAAAAATCTACATATCATCTGCAAGCAGGTGATTCCACATTGCATACTATCATGCTGAAAACAAACAGGAAATCTATTCATTTACTTTTCCACATCTAAATTCTTACTATTATTTAACTTTGTAGTCTTTCCCTTACCCAAACTATACTTAACACTGATAAGGGCAACAAAAGCATTTACTCTATTATCGCCATAGGTTTGATAAGCAAAATTTGGAAGACTCACTTTCGTATAAGTCTTCTTGGAAATCATGGAAGTCGGTATGCTTACTTCCAAAGATATTGGCAACTTACCTTTTAACAAAGAGTAAGAAGTTCCTACAAACAACTTTTCCTCTTCATCATACTGTTTACCTTGTAATAATGGCAATTTGTCGTGACGAAGGAAATAGCTAGCCATGAAACTCAATTTTGTATTTGGAACATTCCAAAGAAGCTGTGTATCAAGATACCAGGTTCTGCCAAAATGCTTCGTGTCATCTTTCATATAACGATGATACCATTGGTAATTTGCAACAAATAACAGTTCTACGCCTTTGCCAAGATTATAATCACCTTCCATTCCCAAGTAATGATGTCTGTAATTACAATTTGCTTGAGTTTGATAAGTTTTATCCTCTTCTTGCTGATAATAGTCTATAATCTCATCCTTGCTCTGCTTGTACATATAGTCAATCTTGACTATATTGACAAAGTTGACCGTAATTTCTGAATAATGCATTATTCTAGGTTTCAACTCAGAATTGCCTCTATGCCAAAGCACATCGTTCACTTGCCATCTTACCGTTGACAACTGATCAAGGTTGGGATACTCCACATCACAAAAATAATTATATTGCAAATACATCCACTTAACAGGTTTCCAATAACCCTTAAACAAAGGCATCCAAGATGTATGTTTCTCAGATACAGCCTTCAATTGGTTTTCATCTTTAACAGTCAACAAATGAGTGCCTAGCAAAGCATTGAAATTTCTAAATGGCTGATATGATATTGCTCCCATCAATTTACTTCGAGTTTCCTTGCTACTATGCAACAGAACATTCTCATTTCGGTCAGAATTAGAATAACTTTTCCATATTTGGGTGAAGTCTGCCCACAAAGACACCTTACTGCCTAAGTTATAGTAACCAGACAAATAATAACGCCAATAGTTTTTATCTCCCTTGTAAGGGGTTTGAGCTACATCATTTTTTGCACGATAAAATCTATCTTCATAAATATCATACCTGTTATATATAAGTTCCGAAGATAAATTTAAATGTTTTAGAACCGTTCCCTTATAAAACAATCCAATAGTATAATCATCTGTTTTGAAATCATCTAGGCTATTTGATTCATATTTTTCGTCCCTATTAGAAACAGAAAAGAAATCACTTTGTTTACTCCCCTTTGTCTCTATCCAAGCTTGCACAGATAGTGTTTGATTATCTGACAATTTATAATCTGTTCCCAAACTAAAACTACCAATATTGCTCCCAGTACTCATGTTTGGTTTTCTATAATCAATAGCCTTTGATTTTATCGTCACATCACCCAAGTTACTATATTCATAACCTAATACATCATAATTCTGACGATGCGTAAAGTTTAGGCTGCCATACAGATTAACCCTTGGAAATGTATAGGTAAAGTTTGCACCCATAGCTTCCCTATTGGAATGCTTATTTCTGAAAGAATACAAATTGCGAGAGAACGCACTTATATCCCATCCAGTATAGTCATTAACCAGTTCCATATTAAGCACTACTGGATATTCAGAATATTTACCAGCAGGATAACGCATAATTTCTACTGTCTTGATGCGCTTTGGGTTTATGCTGATGGCATATTCTCGTTTTACTTCCTTGCCATTGATAATTACAGGTACATTTTTATCTTTTCCTACATTCACTTCGTCTGTTCCCCAATCTGTTGTTATACCTGGAATTTTTGCTAATAGCTGTATAGCACTAGTGGTTCCTTTTCGAAGGGAATCGGTGATGAATACAGTTTCTTTAGATGCATTTCTACTCACCATATCAGCCACAGCTACCACCTCCTTTAAGTTTTCCACCTTTGATTGCAATACAACAACACCTATATCGCCCTTGAAACCAAGAGGAGATATAGTATCTCGTTTTTCAAAACCTATAGACTGGAAAGACAATTTATATATGTTTCCTTTGCTCTCCAAAGAGAATTCTCCTGTTTCCATACTGCGCACTCCACCCAGAAAACGATTTGTTTTATCAAAAGCAGAAACTGTAACAAAAGGCACACAAGAAGAATCCGATACAGATACAATTTTTCCTCTCACCTGCGCTAAACAAGTGAAAGGAAACAAAAATAACATCAACACTACCCAAATGTACTTCATCTCTTAAGTTTTTTATTATTAAAGACTCGCCAACAATAGTCTTTTATACGATGTTCCAACAATTCATATCGTCCTTGATGACCACAAAGAATTTTACCATGATTTTGCCCTGTTCATGTTTTTTCAATATATCCATAGCTGTTACTCTTTATATTAATTAAAATTTCCGGGTGCAAAATTACGTCAAATTGCTCAAACCACCAAACTTTTTACATCATTTCCCACATAATATTTACCCCCTAAATTTTCATATAAAAATGATGTTAGAAAGTACGCTACTTTGAAAAAATATTTGTATTTTTGCACTTTTGAAGTAAAATAAGTAAAAATACAAAGCATGAAAAAGTATTATTGTATAACGATTTTAGCACTTTTAGTTGTTACTTTGTTACAAGGATATAATGTGTCTTTGCAATACAAGGAATATATCTATAAGGAAATAGATAAGATCAATTCTGCACTAAAAGTTTCTGTTGATGAAGAATATGCTATCCGAGCACATCAAAATTACAATCCACATAAAGATGGAAAACAACGACTCTACACAAAAATAATGACGGACGAAGACTTTCTCAAGGCAAAGCCCAAGAAAGAAGATGTCATTCGCTTTGACGAAATAAACATTCAAGACCTAAGAGATAAAGGTATTGCAGAGACAGAAGCAGAAGCTATGGGATTATTGACAAAAGACAGGCTCACCGCCAAAGGCAATCCTATTAATCTCAAGAAACTCTCCCAAATATTCAAGAAAAATCTAAATGAGGGCTTTATCTATACCTTATTAATATTAGATGAGAACAAAAAGACCATTAAGAGTTATGGACAAACAAAGGATATTGAGAGTTGGCAGGCTAGCAAGCCTATCGCCATCGGACTCAAACCTATCCGTTTCGTACAGGCAAAGGTGGATATAACTCCATCTTCCTTCATCATAAATTCTATAGAGACTCTAATCTCTACCATACTGCTGGCCCTTATCATCGTCTTTTGCGTAGGATACCAGATGACTGCCATCAGAAACAAGGAAGACCTTCTGAGAAATCGTGAGGTAAGCCTTCATGGAACTGTACACGACTTGAAAGCACCATTGGCGAGCATCTTGCTAAAGTTGGGATTCATCAAAGACTGTATCAAGGATGCTGACTTGCAGGAGATGATTGCTTCTTCAGAAAGACAAATCAAGAATCTTGCCAATACCATCAAGACGATACTGATTACCTCTAAGGCTAGTGAAAGCAAGTTGGTTATCAACAAAGAGCAAGTTGACATCATCAAACTGACGCAACAAGCGCAAGAACAAATAGATATCAACTATGCCAGCAAGCCACATGCCATCGGAATCCACGACCATCGTGAAGAGAAAGCACTGGTGTATGCAGATAAGTACCTGATAGGAAATGTGATGCACAATCTGATGGAGAATGCCGTTAAATACTCAGACAAGGAGGCAAACGTTGAAGTCAACATCAAACAGGATGAACATTTCACCATCATCAGCGTGTCTGACCATGGCGTAGGCATCGACAAGAAATATCAGAAGAAGATATTCGAGCAGTTCTATCGCATACCAGCCACACACCATAAGAGCGGATATGGCATAGGTCTTGCCATGGTAAAATATGCCGTCAAGGCACATGGTGGAACCATCAAGGTGGTGAGCGAACCAGGCAAGGGCAGCACCTTTACATTCACATTGCCGCTCAACTAAAAGCAACAAATCGTAATGGGCAAGGAACAAGAAACAAGATAAAACATTATAAAATAAGAAATATGGAAAAGATAAAAGTACTATTGGTCGATGATGACCTGGATTTCGGCAACACAGCAGTCTTGCTGCTAAAAAAAGCAGGCTATGAGGTCTATTTTCAAAACACGTTGTTTGGAGTAGAAAGCCTTATCATGAAGTTGTCTCCCAACCTCATCATCCTCGATGTGATGATAGGAGAAGAGAACAGTCTGGAAAGAATCAACGACATCCGACTTGCCGCAGAAGACATCCCTATCATGTGTGTATCTTCATTACATGATCCAGAACTCAAAACTGAGGCTGCCAATAATGGTGCAATGATTTACATCGAGAAGCCTTTCGACAGCCGTGAGTTCCTGGGATGGGTAAACCGCTATGCCAAGCCTAAAGACTTCAGCAATTCCCGTATGATAAACATGGGAGCCTACACCGTAGATACAGAGACCCATGTGCTCAGCTTCCGTGGCTGCAGCGAGAAGACACTGGGCAATACCGAGTTTGCTACACTCAAGCTATTATGGATCAATAAGGGCGAAGTCGTGCCACGTCAAGACCTCAAGGATACAGTTTGGAGAGGTGTACACTGTAGCGAAGAAAGTCTCAATAATGTGATGTACAACTTGCGCCGATATTTCGCCAAGGATGCCTCCATCCACCTGGAGACTTTGCGCGGCGAAGGATTCAAGATGTGGATGGATGAGTAGTTTAATGACGGCTCAATCCCATAAGGGAAAATAGGCATACTATTAAGGGAAAATGGAAATATCCTTAAGGGAAAATAAAAACACCATTAAAGGAAAATAGGAATATCCTTTATGGTAAATGTTGATACTATTAAAGAAAATCTCCGTTCAATAGTTTTGAACGTACATTCAAAATCATTGAACGCACATTCAAAACTATTGAACGGAGATTCAAAATCACTGAATATAAAAAATCGTTAGGGCTTATAACTTTTTTCTATAAGCCTATCACCTTTTTTCTATAATTCTATAACCTTTTTCCTATGAAAGCGAAAGCATCTTTTCTATAGGCTTCACGGCATCCTTGGCTATTTCTGGAGCCACTTCTACTGTAGGCCAGCCGAACTTCAGGCTATTGTAGATCTTCTTCAATGAGTTCATCTTCATATACTCGCACTCATTGCAGCTGCAACCTACTCCACCCTCACTTACCTCTGGCGGTACAGGATAGAAGATGACGTCAGGGCAGTTGCGCTCCAACTCATGCAGAATACCAGCCTCTGTGGCGATGATATACTCCTTGATTTCAGGATGCTCCTGGGCATAATGCAGCATCGTGGCGGTAGAACCCTTTACGTCGGCTACGGCAAGCACTGGTGCCTTGCACTCCAGGTGAGCCATCACAACTGCCTCTGGATGCTCCTGCTTCAACTTGATGATAGCCTCTACCGAGAATTTCTCGTGTACATGGCAGCCACCATTCCAGAGCAGCATGTTTCTGCCTGTTACGCTGTTGATATAGTTGCCGAGGTTGTAATCAGGACCAAAGATAATCTTCGCATCCTGTGGGAAACTGTCGATAACCTTCTTGGCATTGCCACTAGTCACCACGCAATCGGTCAAAGCCTTCACGGCAGCAGTGGTATTCACATAGCTTACCACCTGGTAGCCTGGGTGCTCTTCCTTATACTTCTTCAGATCCTCAGCCTTGCAGCTGTCGGCAAGCGAGCAGCCGGCATTCAGGTCAGGGCAGAGCACAATCTTGTCTGGACTCAAGAGCTTGCAGGTTTCAGCCATGAAATGCACACCGCACATTACCATCACCTTAGCTTCTGTTTCAGCAGCCTTACGAGCCAAAGCCAGAGAATCACCCACAAAGTCGGCAATATCCTGAATCTCGCCTACTGTGTAGTAGTGCGCCAGGATAATCGCATCTTTCTCCTTGCAAAGCTTTCTGATTTCAGCTTTCAAGTCTAAGGTCTCGTCGATCGGTTCATCCACGTAACCTTTCTCAATCCATTCTTTTTTCACCATAACATTAATATTATATTTTTTATTTCTTATTTTTAAAAAGAGATTATAAGGATGATAATATGTCGTGGATAAGTGGATAAAAAACACCTTCTAAATTTGCTTTTTTCATTATCCATATCTTATGCAGAGTTATCCGTATTCGACTTTGAAATCTTTTTCTTGGTCTTTAAAGGATTAGCTCTTTTATCAACATTTCCCCAATTCGGTGCAAAGTTAATAAGTTTATATCTTTTTTCCGTCAAAAACTGCGAAAAAGTTTCTAAAAACTTATTAATAACCCTGTGGATATCCCTATTCCTCGGGTTTCGGGATGGGAGCAGTGGATATCCACAAAGTTATTAAATAGTTATTCCTATGGTTTTCCATACACTTATCCACGGGTTATTAGGATAAGTGTATGGAAATGATTTCGTGTTAAAAAGTGAAAAAGAACTTGGATGTATGAAAGTATTATCGTATATTTGCATCGTTAAGAAAGAATAGTTTGAGGATTATTCCTTGACGCTCAATAGTGTTTGTATTTTGATATTAATAGTAAATAATAAAGTTATGGGAAAGAAAATGAGTATGCTCATTAGTTTAGCTTTTGCTTTTGTGAGCTTGTTTACATTTGTTGGTTGTTCATCAGATGATGACGATATTCCTACAACCGGATTTGTTAGGGTTGAGTTTCCTTATTGGTCTGGTTCTGTGGGAACTGGTGATGTTTATGTCTATCTTGCAGATCAATACGCCTCTGGTAAATACGTATGCATTAAAAGTTCAAAAATACGCAGTACTAAAACCACAGACATTGAGTTGAATCCTGGCAACTATTTTGTGAGGATAAGCATGGATGGTATAGACACTGAGGGAGATGGATACTTGCAAGTGCAGGCTGGCAAGGTGGAAGTGATAAAAGTTTGTAAAAGGTAATTAGGAGATTGCTGATTAGAAATAAAACGCAAAGAAGAGTCATTGGTGGCTCTTCTTTGCGTTTTCATTTAATACGTTCTCAACCTTTTCTACAATCAGCTCCGGCGAGATGTTCTTCATGCAGGCAAAGTCGCCACGCATGCACGGCTTGTTGCCATAGATGCTGCATGGGCGGCACGGCATATCGAGCTGTACGGCATTGTCGGGACTCTGATGCCAGCCCATGAAACCGGCGTAAGGATGGGTGGCTCCCCAGATACTTACCACTGGGGTATTGACCAGAGATGCCAGATGCATGTTGCCGCTGTCCATACTGATCATCAGGCGGAGATGACTCATCAGGATGAGTTCGTCGGAAATGCCGTGGAGCTTGCCTGAAGCATTCACTACCTGTGGATATTTCTCTTCCCAGGCATCCATCACCGGAGTTTCGGTCTGTCCGCCTCCGAAAAGGAAGATGCGACAGTGAGGATGATTGTGAATCAGGCGTTCTACTACCTTCTCCATCTGCTGTACCGGATAAATCTTGCCTTCGTGGGCAGCGAATGGAGCCAGACCTATCCAAGGTTCCGCAGGGTTATGAGCATCCTTGTTGATAACTGTGGATTTATCCTTGCCGTTATCAACAGTAACCTGGAAAACTTGCTCAGGGAGCAGACTCAGGTCTCCTCCTTCTTCCGGAAATAGAGAAGTGAAATCCATCTGTACAGGATAACCCAACTTGGCAAAGACATCGGCGTAATTCTGGAAGGAAGATGGCTGTTTCTCCATCACCTTGCCGGAGGAAGCCACCAGCTTGCGCTTTCCCTTGCGATGCTTGTCGATATGTGCCACCTTGAAGTTGGAGAGGTTGAAGCGCATGCGCAGATAGCTGGAGCGCAAAACACTGTGAAGGTCGGCTATCGCAGTAAACTGCTTGGCGATGAGCCGGCGATAGAGTGCATTGAGACCTTTTACACCCTTATATTCCCCCTTGAGGTCAGCCTCCATGAAACCGACATTCGGGGCAAGATTCTCGAAGAACGGGCGAGCAAAGGAACGGCTTAACACGGTGATTCTTACGTGAGGATACTGCTTTGCCAATGAATAAATCACGGGTACAGTCATGGCAACGTCACCCATGGCCGAAAATCTAATAACGAGAATATGCTCTGTCTTCATCTTTTTTAGTCTCTTTATATATATAATAAGGTGTAAAACAGAACGGGCTTCGCTTTTTATGGTAAAAAACAAAGCCTACTCTGCTTCTATTCTGATTGATGCGGGTTTACTTCTTGTAGAGTACAGGGTTGGTAGAAGGATCGTTGTACATCTTCATCTGTCGATAAACCTTCATATACTTTCTTCCAGCCTCGATATCCTCCAGGAGCTGGTCGATGGCAGTAGAAAGATCCACCTGCTGTTCGAGGAGTACGTTGAGCTTAGCCTGGCACTTAGCCTTGTGCTCTTCAGAAGCCTCCGGGCGCTCCACCTGCTCCTTCATGTGATAGATCTTGAGGGCAAGGATGCTGAGACGGTCAACAGCCCATGCAGGACTTTCGGTATTGATGCGTGCATCATCCAGCACCTTTACATCCTTGTAAACCTCGCGGAAGTAAGAATCAATCTGCTCCACGAGATCAGTACGGTCCTGGTTGCTCTTATCGATTCTGCGCTTCAAGACGAGCGCCTCTGCAGGATCGATCTGAGGGTCGCGGATGATATCCTCGAAATGCCACTGAACGGTATCAATCCAGCACTTGAGGTAGAGACGGTTCTCGATGGTACCTTCCTCGAATGGATTATTGATAGGAGTATCAATGTTGTCTTTGATGTGATAATCGGCTATCGCCTGATTAAAAATCTTGTTAGCGTTTTCTGTAAATGTCATACGGTTTGAACTATTTGATTTAATACCGTACAAAAGTAACAAAATAATCTCAAAGAGCCAACAAAAAAGCGAAAAAAGGCGAAAAAGATGCACAATTAGGGGGTGTTTGTGCACCGAAAAGCACTTTTTTTGCTAAAATATTTGTTTATATCAAAAAAAAAGTGTTCCTTTGCACCCAGATTTTTAATTAGAAATTAAATTATAAACATTTTAAAGGTTACAATTATGTCAGAAATTGAAAGCAAAGTAAAGGCAATTATCGTAGATAAGCTCGGTGTTGATGAGGCAGAAGTTAAGCCAGAGGCAAGCTTCACAAATGATCTCGGTGCAGATTCTTTGGATACTGTAGAGTTGATCATGGAGTTCGAGAAGGAGTTCTCTATCTCTATCCCAGACGATAAGGCTGAGAAGATTGCTACTGTAGGTGACGCTATCGCTTACATCGAGGAGAACGCTAAGTAAATTAGCAACTAAAATTTTATAAATGGAATTAAAGAGAGTTGTAGTAACAGGTCTTGGTGCTGTGACTCCAGTTGGTAATTCTCCTGAGGAAACTTGGGAGAACCTCCTCGCTGGAAAGAGCGGTGCTGCCCCTATTACTCATTTCGATACAACTAATTTCAAGACAAAGTTCGCTTGCGAAGTAAAGGACCTGAACATCAATGAATGGATTGACCGTAAGGAGGCCCGCAAGCTCGACCGATATACCCAGTTGGCTATGATTGCCGCTATGCAGGGTGTAAAGGATGCAAACATTGATCTTGAAACAGAAGATTTGAACAACGTTGGTGTTGTATTCGGTGTAGGTATCGGTGGTATCAAGACATTCGAGGATGAAGTATCGTATTTCGCTACTCATGAGGAGAACGGTCCTAAGTTCAACCCATTCTTCATCCCTAAGATGATTGCTGATATCGCATCTGGTCAGATTTCAATCCATTTCGGATTCCACGGACCAAACTATACCACAACATCTGCATGTGCTTCTTCAAGCAACGCATTGGCAGATGCCTTCAACCTGATTCGTCTGGGCAAGGCAAACATCATTGTCAGTGGTGGTGCTGAGGCTGCTATCTGCGCTTGCGGCGTAGGTGGTTTCAATGCCATGCACGCATTGTCAACTCGTAACGATGACCCTGAGCATGCTTCACGTCCATTCAGCGCAAGCCGTGATGGATTTATCATGGGCGAGGGTGCTGGCTGCTTGATTCTCGAGGAGCTTGAGCACGCTAAGGCTCGTGGTGCGAAGATTTATGCTGAGATGGTAGGTGAGG
>ERZ1035014.878-NODE-878-length-11831-cov-18.965183_pt1 | contig 11831 bp, 9 predicted proteins | sample MGYA00520620_ERZ1035014 | MGnify/ENA primary metagenome ERZ1035014 (study PRJEB33766, sample SAMN09781744) | gut metagenome | biome: gut microbiome | host: Homo sapiens | place: Madagascar | study: EMG produced TPA metagenomics assembly of the PRJNA485056 data set...
CCATCAGCAAGAGCGCGGTGCCGTAGGCTGCGTTCATGTTGATGCCGTCGTTGGCGAGCAGGTACAGGTGAACGGTCATGGGACGACCGGAATCGAGCGGCGAAATAGGCAGGTTGATGGCCTGGCCCATGGTGTAGAGCACCACGGCGGTCTCGCCGATGGCGCGGCCGATGGCAAGGACAATGCCGGTGGCGATGCGGCCGAAGGCAGAGGGAAGCACGATATTGGAGACGACCTGCCACTTGGTGGCACCCAGGCCATATGCACCCCAACGGATATAGCGTGGAACGGCGCGGATTGCCTCCTCGGTGGTGCGCATGACGATAGGCAGCATCAAGAGCGCGAGTGCCAGAGCAGCAGAAACCATCGAAAGGCCCAGGCCCATGGCCTCGACAAACAAGGCGTAGCCAAACAGGCCCATAACGATGGAGGGCACCGAGGCCAAAGCGTCAGCAGCGTAGCGAATGAGCTCGACGACCTTGCCCTGCTTGGCGTACTCGGCCAGATAGACGGCTGCCAGCACAGCGATCGGCGTGCAGATAAGCATGGCGAGCGCCGTCACATAGACGGTCGAGACGATCGTGGGCCAAATACCGCCCTCGGCGTTGACGCCCTGGGGCCAACCGAAGATAAAGTCGAGCGAGATGTGTGGCAGGCCGTTAATGACCACGTAGGCAATGATAGCGACCAGCACCAGCGTGGTGATGTATGCCGCGGCACGGAACACGCCAAGCATGATCTTGTTGGACAGGTCCTTGTTGATGCGGCCCTTCTTGCCGTGGGAAAGGGCACGCTTGATGCGCTCGCGCGACGAGGTCGTATCGACCGTCGTGTCAACGGAATCGGACATAGCCTACCCCCTCTTCTTCTTGGAAATCAGACGGACAATGCCCACCAGCGCGGCGGAGATAATAAACAGGACCACGCCCATGCCAAAGAGCGCCGAGCGGTGCAAGCCCGAGGAGTAGCTCATGTCGAGCGCAATCTGGCTCGTGAGCGTCGAGATGGGGCTCGCGATGCTATCGGGAATGACCGGAGCATTGCCCACGACCATGAGCACGGCCATGGTCTCGCCGATGGCGCGCCCCATGCCCAAAACGATGGCGTCCACAATGCCCAGCTTGGCGGCCGGCAGCACGACCTTGTAGATGGTCTGCCACTTAGTAGCACCCATGGCATAGGACGCCTCGCGAATGCCCATGGGAATGGAATTGAGAGCATCGATGGTGAGCGTGGTGATGGTAGGGACGATCATGATGGCAAGCACGAACCACGCCGTCAGGGCACCAAAGCCAAGACCGCCGGTCAGCTGCGCGATAAACGGGCGGATGATGATCATGCCGAAGAAGCCGTAGATGATGGAGGGAATACCCGCCAGCAGGTCGACGGCAGGGCTGATGAGCCTGCGCACGCGCTTGCTGGCAATCTCGACCAGATACACAGCCGTGCCCACACCCAGGGGCACACCCATGGCAAGGGCACCGACAGTCACCAGGCCTGAGCCGGCCAGCAGCGACATGATGCCGTAGTGGCCCTCGGAGGGCGCCCACGTAAAGCTAAAGAAGTCCGCCAGACCAATGTCGGTAAAGACGGGCAGCGCTGAGTACGTGGTAAAGACAAAAATCAGGATGACCGTGACGACCGCCAAGAACGCGCAGGCAAAGAAGATCCACTGCAGTGCCTTCTCCTTAAGATAGGTGCTGCGCGACACCAACGCCAACTCACGCTTTTTGGGCGCCTGGGTCTCCTGCTCAATCTGGGGGGTTTCCTGTGCTTCCACGCTACTCACTCCCCTTTCCGTCGTTGGTGACGGGAATAAAGCCCGCCTCGCGAATCTGCTTGTCCATCTTTTCGGACGTCACGTAGTCGATGTAATCCTGCGCTTGCTGCGAAGGCGTCCCCTTCACAAAGAAGTAGAGGTCGCGGGAGATGGGATAACCGCCACTTGCGACCGTCTTCTCGGACGCCTCGACGTGATTGACCGAGACGGCCTTAACCGAGGTCTTGGCGTTGAGGCTCTCGACAAAACCCAGCGAGATGTAGCCAATAGCACCACGAGAGCGAGACACGACATCGCGTACCTGACCCGTACCCGAAAGAACGGCCGAGCGACGATCGAACGGCGTGCCGTCCATCACGATGGTGCGGAAGGCCTCACGCGTACCGGAAGCCTCGTCGCGGTTGATAACCTGAATCTTCAGGTCCTCGCCACCAACCTCTTTCCAATTAGTAATCTTGCCGGCATAGATATCGCGGAGCTGCTCGGTCGAGAGGTTATCGACCGGGTTGTCGTCGTTCACAATGACCGCGATGCCGTCGTGTGCGATAACGATAGGCGTCAGGCCCAGATCTTGCTCATCGGCGTTGAGGCCACGAGAGGAGCTGGCGATATCGGCGGTGCCGGCGCTAACAGCTTCGATGCCAGCAGATGAGCCCAGGCCAGAAACCAGCACGTCGATGCCGGTCTCTTCCTTAAAGCCCTCGGCCGCGATCTCGGCAATGGGAAGGCAGGTAGTCGAGCCGGCCACGGTAATAGAAGACGTAGAAGATCCCGAGGAGCAGGCGCACAGCGTGAGCGTGAGCACTGCTGCACTCAGGACCGATGCGATCTTTCTCATAGCATCACGCCGATCGCCGCATGGCGCCCGCAGGTGCCACCCTCGTTGCGGTAGGAATAAAAGCGGTCGTTCTGACGAACGGTGGAAAGTTTGGTGTCCACAATGCCGTTCACATCGACACCGGCATCCACCAGCGCCTCGCGAATGGCGGCGGAAAGATCGAGCATACGGGAAGCGGTAGCGTCGATGCACGCGAACTCGGCGGCAAAGCGATCCATGAGCTCTTGGGACACCTCGTACTCGTCGCCCAGGATATGGGGCCCAATATAGGCAGAGATGTCCTCCGGCTTGCAGCCAGCCGCCTCGCAGAGCGCCTGGCACGCCTTGGCGGAAATGCGCGCAATCGTACCCTTCCAGCCAGAATGCACCACGGCAAAACCGTTGGGAGCAACCAGCACCACGGGAACGCAATCGGCAAAGCAAAGCATCACGGGCACCTCATGGGCCGTACAGACGATGGCATCGCAGCCCTCGGCAATCTGCTCGCGAACAGCCTCAAGATCGTCGGCGCCGTTCGAAGTCACCGTAACGATATGGTCACCATGTACCTGATTGGGCACGAGCAGATTATGCTCGCACTTAGTGGCGCCCATAGCTTCGAGCGCTCGACGACGATTCTCTTGAACAGCAAAGGGGTCATCGCCTACATGCGAGCCCAGGTTGAGCGAGGAGTACGCATCTTCAGAAACGCCACCGGTGCGCTCGGTAAAGGCAAAGCGGACATCGGATGTCGCGCCCTCCACCAACGTAACTCCATCATGGTCGACACGCGAAACCTTGTCCGCACGTGCTGCCATACTAAAGCCTCCTAATAACACAAGTATCGCGGCGACGCCGCAGCAGTCCGCGTCATACGGCTGCCATACTTCATCAAAAGGATACCCGCAGCGGTAGGGACCAAACGTAAAGGGAACGTAAGGAGATTGGAGACTTTCGTTTACAAAGACGAAACACAACAAAAAAGGGATGCGTCCAATCGGACGCATCCCATGCAGGTCGTTGAGAAAAACGAACTAGAAGCTGCCGCGCTTGAGGAAGTCGGGAAGCTCAAACTGGTCGTTGCCAAAGTTGGGCAGCTCGGTACCACCGACGTTGCGAGTCGGGGCAGCCTGAGCAGGGCTGGCAGCCGGAGCGGTGCGCTGCGGCTCAGCAGAAGCAGCGGCCTTGCTCTGCGACTGCTGGGCAGCGAAGAGCTCGTCCTGACGATTGACGTTGGAGTCGGAGAAGCCCGTAGCGATAACGGTGATGCGAACCTGATCACCCAGGGACTCGTCAACAACGGTACCGAAGATGATGTTGGCCTCGGGGTCGACGGCATTGGCGACAACGTCGGCGGCGTCGCTGATCTCCTGGATGCCCAGGTCCTTGGAGCCGGCGATGGAAAGCAGGACGCGCGTGGCACCATCGATGGAGCTCTCGAGCAGCGGACTGGAGATAGCCTGCTGGGCAGCGTCGACGGCACGGGTGTCCCCAGAAGCGGTACCGATACCCATCATGGCGGTACCGGCCTGCTTCATGATGGTCTTAACATCGGCGAAGTCCAGGTTGATGATACCCGGGACGGTGATGAGGTCGGTGATGCCCTGGGTGCCCTGGGAAAGGACGCCATCGGCAATCGCGAACGCCTCGAGCATCGTGGTCTTCTTCTCGGCGATGTCGAGCAGCTTATCGTTAGGGATAACGATCATGGTGTCGACGCAATCGGAGAGGGTCTTGATGCCCTCCTCGGCGCTCTTCTTGCGCTTGCGGCCCTCGAAGGTGAAGGGTTTGGTCACGACGGCGACGGTCAGCGCGCCGACCTCGTTCATCGCGATATCGGCAACGATGGGAGCGGCGCCGGTACCGGTACCACCGCCCTCGCCGCAGGTGATGAACACCATGTCGGCGCCAGCGAGCGCCTCGGCGATATCGTCGCGGGACTCATCGGCGGCCTTGCGGCCAACCTCGGGGTTGGCGCCGGCGCCCAGGCCGCGGGTAAGGTCGGTGCCGATGTGCACCTTGATATCGGCATCAGAGATCGCGAGCGCCTGAGCATCGGTGTTGATGGCAACAAACTCGACGCCGCGGATGCCCTCTTCGATCATTCGATTGACCGCGTTGGTACCGCCGCCGCCGACGCCGACCACCTTAATGACGGCAAGGTAGTTGTTGATCTCTGTCTCGTGCATGTCGGTCCTCCGAACAAAGGTTATAGCCATAGCATGGGTTGACCCCTGCGCACATTAACCTTCAGGTTGAAAGTAAATGCAAAGGTAAACCGTATTATGTTTGCACATTATGAACGTATCAGTCAAATAATTGACCGTGAAAACCAAACAAACCAGATAAACGGCGTGGTATGGCCCCTCAACAAAGCCGTTTAGGATGCTAGGCGGTCGGTGCGTTCCTAAACGTGTAGTTGCCCGGAGAGCGCACATTGATATAGGTTACGCCCTCTACCTGCGAAAGTAGCTTGGTCACGATGCGTTCTTTCTTGGCGATATCGTCCGAATCGCCCAGCGACACCTCGACGCCGTTGTCGAGATTTGCCGAGATGGCCTCAACGGAAGGCGTGGAAATATCCTTCACCTGGTCCAAGAACTCGCTCGAAAACCCGCGTGCGTAATCCAGGCCGGCCTTGACGGCCTTGGAGCTCACCGCCCGACCCGAAACCGGTGCGACATCGGCCGAGACGTCAGTCAACAGCACGGCGCCGTAGTGCTTGGCAAGCGCCAGGGCCGCATCGATGCCGGTCAGGGTGTTGGCACCCTCCCCCGATGTAATGACGTTCCCCTGATCGTCCACCTCGACAGACGTCGACAGTGGAGCGATCCAGGTGTCATCGTCTCCGATAGCCCAGGCAAGGTCGTCGGAGCTGATATACGCAATGGCGATAACTTTACGCTCCGTCGGCGTGATGATAAGCGTATGGGGAAACTGGCGCTGGACATCCACGCCCGAGACCCACGGGTTTTGCTTGAGGCCCTCGGTGATCTGATCGGGATCCACGTTAAAGAGCGACGTGTTCTCGGGAAGACTGATGAGCTGCATGGCGTCGTGCTTGGTCACATGCTCGCTGCCATGAATCTGAATATCGGTGGCGGCGAACAGGCCAGAGTTGATGACGACGATGGCAATAATGGCAAGTAAGGCCACAGCTGCCAGGATGCCGCCCGCGATCTTGCCCTTACCCTTAATGGCAGAAGCGGCGTCGGTCGCCTTACCTGCCATGGCGCCGAGCGATGACAGAGGATTGATGCCCTTTTTTGCCGAAGACGCCTTGGCAGCGGGCACCGATGTCAGTGAACGCGGCTTAGCGCCAGCCAACGTACGGCTGGCATGCGACGCACGAGCTCCCAGCGAAAGCTTGGCCGTCGCCATGGGTCGGGAGGTCTTGGTGCCCATCGCCGGCTTGGGCGTCACCGAAGGACGCGGAGCCGGACGACTCGTCTTTTTAGAAGCGGGGCGTCCTCCCAGCTGCGAGCCGACGACCGGGCGCTTGGCAGGACGAACGGCCCCAACAGACTTAGAGGGCATGGCGGGCTTAAGTTGAGGCTGGGCAGGTGCGCCGGAACGCCCTCCGGCGCGGCGGAAGGTTGGTTTCGATGCTCTAGAAGCCGAGGAATTTAACTTCCGGTCTGAGCTCGATGCCATACGCCTCCCTCACCTTTCCGTGCACATGCCTGATAACCGCGGCCACGTCATCGGCCGAGGCGGTTCCGTTATTAACGATAAAATTAGCGTGTACGGGCGAAACTTCCGCACCGCCAACCGAAAAACCCTTTAATCCACAATCCTCAATCAACTTGCCCACGCTTGCGTCGGGCGGGTTGCGAAAGACCGATCCGCAGGATGCACGGCCCATGGGCTGCGTGCGCTTGCGGCGCGTCAGGTACCGCTCCATGCGCTCGCGAATGTCTGCCTTGGGCGCGGGCTTGAGTTTAAGCACGCACTCGAGAATGATCTCGTTACGGGGCAAGCTGCACTCGCGATACCCCCAAGCGATCTCGGACCCTGCATAGTGCTTAATACCGGACGCCGGATCAAACGTGACCACGTCCTCGATAAGGGAGCCGATCCACTCGGTCCGCGTGCCTGCGTTCATGGACACGGCGCCGCCGACCGAACCGGGAATACCGACCGCGAACTCAAGGCCCGAAAGCCCGCGCGACAAGGCATCGTTGACCAAACGCGCGAACATCACGCCCGCACCAACGGTCAGCGTGCAGCCGTCCTCGGCAACAACCGTGCGCTGAAACTCACGTCCCAGCGAAATAACGGCGCCGCGATAACCGGCATCGGCAACCAACAGGTTGGACCCCTTGCCGATAATCACCCACGGCACCTGCTCGCGGTCAAGCACCGCCACGGCGCGACGCAGGGCATGGTAGCTATGGCACGTCACAAAAAGGTCGGCCTTGCCGCCGATACGATAGCTTGTATGGCGTGCAAGACGTTCGTCCTCGACCACGTCCGTGTCGATCATGCCCGAAAGCGCCATGACGGCGTTAAACAGACCCATAGGGGTTAAGCGTCTTTCTTGGCAGTCAGATACTCGATGAACTCGGGGCCGACGGTCGTAACGTCGCCGGCACCCATGGTGAGCAGCAGGTCGCCCTCGCCCACGAGCTTCTCAAGCTCCTGGTTGAGCTCAAGACGGCTGGAGCAGTACACGACCTCCTTGCCGGGGTGCTTGGCGCGAACGGTATCTGCGAGCATCTTGGAGGTAACGCCCGGAATCGGCATCTCGCCGGCGGAGAACACATCGATCAGCAGCAGCTTATCGGCGTTGGCAAAGGCGTCGGCAAAGTCATCGCACAGAGCCTGCAGGCGCGAATAGCGGTGCGGCTGGAACACGACATCGACATGCTTGTAGCCCAGCGAAGAGGCGGCAGCGAGCGTCGCCTTGATCTCGGTGGGATGATGGCCGTAATCGTCAACCACCGTGATGCCGTCGATATCGCCCACGTGGGTAAAGCGACGGCGGACGCCCTCAAAACTCGAAAGTGCCTTAGCGGCGGCGTCGATATCGAGGCCTAGGACATGGGCGACGGTCAAGACGGCCGTGGCGTTGAGCATGTTGTGACGACCGGGGTTGCTCTTAATCTCGACAGCGTGCTCGGTGCCGTCCTCAAAGCGAACGATAAAGTCGCTCCGGATGCCCTTGACATCAGGATGTACGCAGACGATGTCGTTGCTCTCGGCAAAGCCATAGGAAAGCACATGACGGCCCGTCGACTTGGCGAGCTCGACCAGATGCGGGTCCTCGCCGCAAACGATGACGGTGCCGTCCTCGCCCACCAGCCCCATAAACTTGGCAAAGGTGGCCTCGATCTCCTCGATGCCCGAGTAGTGATCGAGATGGTCGGCCTCGACGTTGGTCACGATGACCACGTTGGGGTTCAGGAACAGGAACGAGCTGTCGGACTCGTCGGCCTCGGCGACAAAGTAGTCACCCGAGCCGTTCTTGCCGTTGGTGTCGTAGCCCTCGACGATGCCGCCGATCAGGAAGCTGGGGTCCAAGCCCATGCGGTCGAGCATGGTAGCGCACATCGAAGAGGTCGTGGTCTTGCCGTGCGTGCCGGCCACGGCGACGGTGGTGTAGCCGTGGCCCAGGGCAGAGAGCATCTTGGCACGGGGCCACACGGGAATACCGAGCTCGCGGGCACGCACGAGCTCGGGGTTGGACTCGGGAATTGCGGTGGAGACCACGACCACGTCGGGCTTGACCTCGTCAATCGTCGCAGCCTCGTGGCCCACGTGGACCTTCACGCCGGCGCGGGTAAGCTGGCGAATATAGCGCGACGTCTTAAGGTCGGAGCCGGTAACGGTATAACCGCGCTCGTGCAGGACGAGGGCGATGCCGCTCATGCCGGCGCCACCGATACCGATAAAGTGGGCGCTCTTGAACTCGGGCGCGGAGGTTGCAGTCTGGGAATCAGCCATGTGCTCGTGTACTCCTTGCGTAAACACTGCCTGTAACCCGTTAACTGTACCGCACCTACCGCATCAGCGCGAGGGCGACCGGCGATATCCCGTCTAACTAACGCAATCCCTCTACCGCGTCGGCCAAAAGTGCGGCGGCACGGTCCTGGGCCAAGCCACGCGCCGCCTGACGCATGGCATCACGCGCCGCAGCGTCATCAATCAGGTGCAGCAGCTCGTCGGCAAAGGCGGGGGCATCGATATCGGCATCGGCGCATAGCACGCCGGCACCGGCATCGACCAGGTAACGCGCATTCGTAGTCTGGTGGTCGGCCGTGGCGTGCGGGTACGGCACGAGTACCGAGGGCACGGCAAGCGCGGCGATCTCGGCCACGCTCGAGGCACCGGAACGCGAGAGCACCAGATCGGCCGCAGCCAGCATATCGCCCATGTTGTCGATGTAGGGCTGGACACGATAGCGCTTCGCCTCCTCGGGCGTCAGCGCCAAAGCGCGCTCGGTCTCCTCAAAGCCGTCGGCACCCGTCGAATGCAAAATGTAGAGATTCTCGCGGGTCAGCAGCTCACCCTTGAGCGAGGCAACGCGCTCGTTGAGATGCTGTGCACCAAGTGAACCGCCAAAGACGAGCAGAAGCGTCGCATCCTCGGGCACGCCGAGCGTCTTGCGACCGCGGGTGCGATCGCCCTCGATCACCGAACGACGCACAGGATTGCCCGTCATGAGCACATGGTCGGGGTCGCCCTCACGCTCAAAGACCGTGCGGGCCGCAGGTACCGAAATGCACACGCGGGCGGCATGCGAGTTCATCATCTTATTGGCCAGACCCGGAACAGAGTTCTGCTCGTGCAGCAGATACGGAACGCCGGCGTCCTTGCACCAGCCCAGCAGCGGGACCTCAACGTAAGCACCAAAGCCGATAGCGGCATCGGGCTTACCAACCTTCGAGAAGTGACTGGCAAGCGCACGCTTCGCCTTGTTGACGCGCCACAGCGAGGTCAGCGCCGTCCAGGGACGGGAGCGATCGAAGCCCGTAACTGTGATGGGCACAAAATCGAATCCGGCCTCGGGAACCAGACGACCCTCGAGCTTGCGCGATTGGCCCACGAACACAACGTGATGACCGCGGTCACGCAGCTCCTCGGCCAAGGCGAGCGCGGGGTTGATATGTCCTGCCGTACCGCCAGCTGCAATAGCAACGGTCATCTTATCGGTCATGGTAATCCCTTCGTACACGCGGCCCCTGGTCATCGGTGCGCAAACGCGCCGACGGGTCCGAATTCAAATCGATTCGATTATATCCGCCACCCGCATTGCGAGGAGTGGGGCGCTGCGGACGACCTTGCGGCGCCGTTCGCTGACGCGGACGAACTGCCGGCTCGGTCGCAGAGCCATCCAGAACGGTAAAGCCGTTACGCGAAGATTGCTCGCCGCGCACGTGGGGCACGCCGGCGGTACTCTCATCCATAACGGCAAAGCTCTCGCGGCGACGGTCGCACTCATCGCGACGGGCGCTCTCATACGAAACGCGCAGGATCAGACCGGCGAGCATGAGCGACACGATAATCGACGAACCGCCGTAGCTAATAAACGGCAGCGGCTTGCCCGTCATGGGAAACACATTGAGAATGCCCAGTGCGTTAATCAAAAACTGCACCGCAAGGATGACCGCGGAACCCGATGCCATAAGTGCTCCGCGACGGTCGGTCGCCTGCTCGGCAATGCGAAACGCCGAGTAGATCAGCATCGCAAACACCAAGAAGAACAGCACGGTTCCGATAAAGCCAACTTCCTCGCCGATAATAGCCAAGATGTAGTCGTTATGCGCCTCGGGCAAATACGAGTACTTCATGGTTGAGTTGCCGATACCGCGACCGAACAGGCCGCCCGAGGCAAACGCCATGATGGCAAGCGTGGCCTGATAGCCGTCACCATATTCGTCTGCCCAAGGATTCCAAGCAACCTCGACACGCGTCATACGATACGGCTCGGCGATAAGGGCGATCGCAATGACGGCGATGCCGGCAACGACCGTCCAAACGATATATTTGGGGTCCAATCCCGCAAACAACGCCATGCATATGAGGGTCAACAAGATGATCAGAACGGTGCCAAAATCGGGCTGAACAAAGATCAGAAAGAGCGAAATTCCCAGGTAGACACCCATCTTGCGAAGAAACTCGTTGATGTTGCCGCCGGGCGAAAAGATGCGGTCGAGCATGATTGCCGAATACGCGATGGCGAACGGCTTTAAAAACTCAGACGGCTGGAACTGAATGCCGGCGATGTTGAGCCAACGCGTGGCGCCACGACTGCCGCTACCCATAAAGAACACCAGAACCAGTAGCCCTATCATGCCCATGAGGAAGATCCTGAGCACGTCTTCCCCAAACCAACTGTCCGGCAAGATGCGCACGATGGCAACCATAGCCAGCACGCCAACTCCGGCAAATGCGGCTTGTCGAAACAGGAAAAACGTCGCCGAACCATTCTCGTGCAGCGCCTCGACCGAAGATGCCGAGTACACCATCAGCAAGCCAAAGCAAACCAAGCTGAACAGGCAGGCCATAAATATCAAACGGGGGCGCATGATGCGGGCGGGGACGCCGGCAATATAGCGCTCACTGAACGTCTGCCCGCCGCGTCCGGAACGCGTCGTGCTACGCAGCGAGGAAGCACGATCCGAGTCGGGCCTCCTCATATCACTTCGGGGGCTCTCCTCTCTCACCGGCAACCCCTATTCCGTTTGCGATTTCGCTGCTGCGGCAAGCTGGGCCACGTAGTCCTTAAACACGCGACCGCGCTCCTCGTAACCCGAGAACTCGTCGAACGAAGAGCAAGCGGGCGAAAGCAGGATCACGTCGCCGCGGCTCGAGAGCGAGCGGGCAACGTCAACGGCATCGCGCAGATCATCGGCCTGGGCGATATCCACGTCACCATCGACATCCGCCTCGTCCATAGCGGCGGTAAAGCGCTCGCGCGCATCGCCAAAGCAAACGACCGAGCGCACGTTGTCCATAACGACGCGGGCAAAGTCCGCAAGCGGCGTGCCCTTATCGTGGCCGCCGAGCAGCAAAATCACATCGTCGTCGGGAAACGCCGTCAGGGCCTTTTCGACCGCATCGGTGTTCGTTGCCTTGGAATCGTTGACGTAGCGCACGCCATCGATCTCGCCGCAGGGTTCCACGCGGTGTTCGAGCGGCTGGAACGATGCCAAACCGCGGCAAATGCCCTCGGAATCGGCACCGACGGCCAGAGCAGCCGTGGCGGCACATAGGGCATTGATGACATTG
>ERZ1035014.887-NODE-887-length-11737-cov-11.966787_pt1 | contig 11737 bp, 8 predicted proteins | sample MGYA00520620_ERZ1035014 | MGnify/ENA primary metagenome ERZ1035014 (study PRJEB33766, sample SAMN09781744) | gut metagenome | biome: gut microbiome | host: Homo sapiens | place: Madagascar | study: EMG produced TPA metagenomics assembly of the PRJNA485056 data set...
CTCCGCATGCTTACGTACCATTTCATCTCGCCGTCAAATCCAGTCAACCCCGAGATTTCTTGATAACTAGAGTGCAAAGGTAAAGCGAAATTTTGAAATCACCAAATATTTTCGGAAATTTCTTCGTTATTTCTTTAAAATATCGGAATATAGCCGTTGGGAGACCGTTTTTGTTTAGAATTTTGGAAGAAATGATGGGATTTTCGAAGCTATCTCGTTTTTTTGCAGTAACTTTGTGGGCAAAATAATTAAAAATGATGGCAATGGAGAAAAAAGGAAAGATACTGATAGTGGATGACAATGAGGATGTTCTCTTGTCGCTCAATATGCTTTTGAAACCATACGTGGAGGGTATCAGAGTTATCAATACGCCTGAACGAATCATCGAAATGATGGATTCGTTCATGCCTGATGTCATCATGCTCGATATGAACTTCCATCGGGATGCCATCAGTGGCGAAGAGGGGTATGAATGGCTGAAGAAGATTCTGGCGCATAACCCCAAGAGCGTGGTGCTGTTTATCACGGCATACGTGGATACGGAGAAGGCGGTGAGGGCTATCAAGGCGGGAGCCATCGACTTTATTCCGAAACCATGGGATAGGAATAAACTGCTCGATACGGTGAAGAGTGCCGTGGAATTGAGCAGGGAAAGGAATCTGGATTCTTCGGATTCGCAGGAAAAGGAATCGGAGCAGAAACTGAATATGAATCAATGTTCTGATTCCAAGTCTGTTGTATCTTCTCAAGATGTGTTTGCGAGAATGATTGGCGAATGCGCTGCCATGAAGGAACTGAAAGCGCAGATGATGCGTGTGGCGGCTACGGATGCCAACGTATTGATTACTGGAGAGAATGGTACGGGAAAGGATGTGGTGGCGCATGCCTTGCATCTGCTTTCAGACAGGGCAAGGAAGCCGTTTGTGAATATCGACCTGGGGTGTATCCCTGAGAATCTTTTCGAGAGCGAACTTTTCGGATACGAGAAGGGAGCGTTTACGGATGCCAGGAATGCGAAGGAAGGACGAATTGAGACGGCGGATGGCGGTACTCTCTTTCTGGATGAGATTGGAAATCTGAACCTGCCGATGCAGCAGAAACTCCTGACGGTGATAGAGAAGCGTGAAACTCAGCGCATTGGTTCCAACAAGGTGAGCTATGTGAATGTGAGAATTCTGGCGGCAACGAATGCTAATTTGCGTGAGAAGGTGGGAGAAGGAACATTCCGGCAGGACCTCTTCTATCGGTTGAATACCATTGAACTGCATCTTCCGCCGCTGCGTGAGCGTGGAGAGGATATCGTTCTGCTGGCAGAATATTTCCTGAAGATTTATTCGGGAAAATATAGTGTGGGTGATGTGGTGCTGGGTGCATCTGCCAAACAGAAACTTCTGAAACATACCTGGCCGGGGAATGTAAGAGAGCTGCAGCATTGCATCGAGAGGGCAATCGTATTAAGTGATAAGACGGAACTGACTGCCGAGGATATCAGATTGGAGGATTCTGTGGTGGCATCGGGGACTTCTTCAGGTTCCATAAAGGTTGATTCGCTCAATCTTCAGACCTTGGAGCGTGAAGCCATCAAACGTGCCATTTCCTTGAGCAATGGAAATCTTACACAGGCCGCAGAGTTGTTGGGTATTACCCGTTTCGCCCTTTACAGAAAAATCGACAAACTCGGGGTTTAATGCTTCGGAAATTTTTGAAACTATGTCAATCGTCAATAACTTATTCAATCATAAGAGCAATGAGCGGATGCGCCAACTGATTGAGGCTATCCGCACCCGTGACTTCTCGCTTCAGTATTCGTTGGATCATCTGAGGGGAGAAGAGCGGAATCTTGCAGAGCAGATTAACGAAGTGGTGAATGAATTTCGGGAAACTACTTTGCGACAGGAAGCGAAATACCAGTATTTCGGAACGATGCTCGATACCATCAACGCCTTTCTCATTGTGGCGGATGAACAGGGAAAGGTGCATTGGATGAATCGGGCTGCCGTGGAGGGACTCTGCGGTTTTTCGATTCATCACTTGCAGGATTTGCAGGTGCTGGATGAGACGCTGCCGGAATTGATGAAGCAGCTGAAGCCGGGATTGCAGAAACTGGTACAGTTGGAGACCAAGATCAACGAGGCTGCTGCTGGCAAGAAGGCTTTAGATGCCGGAAATCAGAATGCGGGGAAGGCTGACTTTGTATTGAGCGTGGTCAACTTTTTTAATAAAGGCTTTGCCTATCGCCTCTATACCTTGCAGAATGTGCAACCGGTGATTCAGAAGAATGAGACGGATGCGCAGCAGCAGCTGGTAAGGGTATTGACCCACGAAATCATGAACTCGCTGACTCCTATCATCTCTTTGGCTGATACGCTTTGCGAAGGTGTGGAGCAGAATACGCTGGAGCATGATGATTTGCTGATGGCATTGCAGGCCATCAACCGGAGAAGCAATGGCTTGCTGCAGTTTGTGGAGAACTATCGTAAGTTGCAACGCATATCGAAACCTCAGTTTGAGGATGTAAGGATTGGTGATCTGGTGGCAGATTTGCAGCATCTTTATCCGGATTCGATATTCCATTATGAGATAGAAAATGAAGACCAGAGGTTGCAGATGGATCGTTCGCAGATAGAACAGGTACTGATTAATCTGCTGAAGAATGCGCAGGAAGCTGTGGAGATTCGGATGAAGGAGGAGGCGGCAGATCTTTCCGATGAGGCTGAATCTGCTCAAAATCAGATTCCTTATGTTCGTCTTACCACTCATCTTTCGAGCAACAAGCGCGATTTCATCATTTCCATTACTGATAATGGTAAGGGAATCCTTCCGGAGGTGATGGAGCGCATTTTCGTGCCGTTCTTTACTACCAAGACGAGTGGTTCGGGCATCGGGTTGAGTATCTGCAAGCAGATAGTAACCCTGCATGGTGGAACCATCACCGCTTCTTCGAAGCCAGGCGATAAAACCACCTTTAGCGTGGTGCTTCCTGCCTGATAGAGACGGATGCCTATCATATTGAGGATGTGCGCACCGTGCGAAATCGCACACGTTTCGTGCGGTTTCGCACGGCTTTTTTATATCCGGAATTTCTTATCTTCCTGATAATCATATCTTTATCTTTGTGGCATAGCTTTTGTGTTAGTTTTTGCAAAAGAAATCATCATGAAGAAAAAGAATTATCTATTCATAGTATGGGCGCTTGCAGCCATGAATGTCCAGGCCGACACTTTGCAGCTCGACTTGGCAGCTACCATTGCGATGGCGCAGCGGCAGTCGCCATCGGTGCAGAGTGCCCGCAATACTTTTCTGTCTGCTTACTGGGCTTATCGGTATCATCAGGCCAACTATCTGCCTTCGCTTTCCCTCTCATCTTCACCTTATATTAATAAGGAGGTGAACAAGATAACCCAGTCGGATGGTACGGCTCTCTTTCTGAAGCAAGATCAGTTGAGTGCCGACCTTACTCTGAAAATCAACCAGAATATCTCCCTGACGGGTGGTAGCCTTTTTGTGAAGAGTTCGCTCAACCGCTTGGATGAGTTGCACAACAAGATAACAGCCTATAGTAGTCAACCCTTTATCGTGGGTTATGAGCAGAGTCTTTTTGGCTATAACTCGCTGAAATGGAATCGACGGATAGAACCTATCCGGTTCCGGGAATCCAAAAAGCGATATGCCGAAACGTTGGAGATTGTTTCGGCAAAAGCCTGTGAGCATTTCTTTGGTCTGGCTTCGGCGCAAGCAGAATGGGAGATGGCAAAACAGAACTTTGCTTCTGCTGATACGCTTTATCAGATGGCGAAGGGGCGATATGAGAATGGAACGATTTCGGAAAACGAGATGCTACAGCTGGAAATCAATCGTTTGAACGAGGAGACCAATGTGATGGATGCTCAGGTGGTACTGCGAGAGAAGATGCAGACCATCCGCTCGTTTCTGGGGTTGGAACAATCGCAGGACATCTGTCTGGTGATGCCGAAAGAGGTGCCTTCCTTTGAGGTTCCTTTGCAACGGGCGATAGATTGGGCTTTGTTGAATAGTCCGGATCCCGATTATTACCGTCGCATCCAGAAGGAGAGCGAAAGCCGGTTGGCGCAGGCTCGTGCCAACGCCGGATTGAAGGCGGATCTCTATATGCAGTTTGGACTCTCGCAGACGGGAGCCGACATCGGTGCCGCCTATCGCAGTCCGATGAGACAGCAATCGGCAAGCATCACCATCGCCCTTCCGATATTGGATTGGGGACGGGGAAAGGGTAGGGTAAGAGAAGCCAAATCGCAGCTGGCGCTTACCCAGACGCAGATGGAGCAAGGCATGAGGGATTTCTACCAGAACGTAGAAAAACTGGTATTGCAGTTTAATATGCAAGCCCGAAAGGTGCATGTGGCATCGCTTACCGACCAGCGTGCCGAGAAGCGACATGTGGTGGCGCGCCGACTCTACATCATGGGCCGCAACTCGATACTCGACCTGAATGCAGCCATCAGCGAGAAAGATGCAGCCCGGCGCAATTACATCTCGACGATGCAGACCTATTGGAGTCTTTACTATACGCTCCGAAGCATGACGGGATTCGATTTCGAGCACAATAAAGAATTGAAGGAAGAACTTCCTATAGAATAAAGAAATGAATAAAAACAGAACAATATGGATATAAAGAAACAACCGAAGCCGTGGTATATCCGTTACCGCTATCCTATACTGTCGGGTGTAGCAGGCATTGCCATCCTCGTCTATTCCCTTTTCCAGATAGTTACTTCGGGAACCCGAAGGGTGGATCCGGATAGCGTGGTGATAGCCGAAGTAAAGAAGGCTCCTTTCTGGGAGTATGTAGATGTAGAAGGACTGGTACATCCCTACAAGACCATCCAGGTGAATGCGATGGAGAATGGATTCGTGGAACGGGTGGTGGCTGAAGAAGGAGCCATGCTGCAGCAGGGCGATACCATCCTGGTGCTTCAGAATCCGGAACTCTATCATTCTATCGATGATGAGCAGGATGCATGGAGCAGTAAGCTTCGCAACTGTCAGGAACAGGAAATTGAGATGACGCAGAAGACCATCAACCTTCGCCAGCAAGCCTTGGATGCCCAACATCAGATGGCGAGCTTGAAGAAATCGCTCAAGCAGAGCCGGGAGGAATATCGCATGGGCATCAAGAGTAAGGCGGAACTGGAGGTGGCTGAGGAAGATTACGAATATCAACGGCAGAAGGTGCTCTTGCAGATGCAAAACCTGAAGCATGATTCCGTATCTACCCGATTGAAGCGCGAGATGATTGCTGCCAACCGGATGGAGGCTAATAAGAAATTATCGAGAATGAAGGGTCGCACCCAGCTGTTGGTGGTTCGGACTCCTGTAAGCGGACAACTGAGTTATTTGGGGGTAACCCAAGGTCAGCAGGTTTCGTCCGGGGCGAGCATCGGACAGATTAAGGTGATGAGCCAGTTTAAATTGCAGATTTCGCTGGCTGAGTATTACATCGACCGCGTTATCGCCGGACTTCCTGCCCATATTGAGTATGACGGTCATCAGTTTCCACTTCGTGTATCGCGGGTGATTCCCGAGGTGAAAGACCATCAGTTTGTCTGCGAATTAACTTTCACTGGCAAGACTCCCGCCAATATCCGATTGGGCAAGAGTTATCGGGTGCTGTTGGAATTGGGCAAGCCGGAGCAAGCCTTGGTGATTCCGAATGGTGATTTCTTCCAGACCACCAACGGATATTGGATATTCCGGGTATCTGATGATGGCAAGAAGGCGCAGCGGGTGAATATCAATGTAGGCAGACAGAATCCGCAGCAATTCGAAATCACTTCCGGATTGAAGCCGGGCGACAAGGTTATCGTAAGCGGATATACCCAAATCGCCAGCGAAAAAGAGATAGATTTGAGATAGACTTTTATCTTGGATTATCAAAATTCATCATCCATCATAGATAATAAAATTCAATATTTCACGTAAATAAATTATAAAGACTAAAAAATATGAACATGTTATTACACAACCTGAAGGTTGCCCTGCGCAACATTCTCAAGTACAAGGTGCAGACTCTGGGCAGCATCCTGTCGCTTGCCATCGGTATGGTGACGCTTGCCACGGTGCATTCGTTTCTGCTGAATTTCCGCATGGCTTCCATTAACCATGAACCTTATTATGACAGGGTTTATAACCTCCGGTTCGATTCCATCCAAAAACGTCAATCGGATAATTCAATTCGTATCAATGGTGATATCGTAAGGGCAGTGAAGGCGAATGGAGGACCTCGTTGCATAGAGCAGGGACCTTATGCTCCTAATGGTATGCTTACAGGCGGCTGGGCTGAGTTTACCCTAAACGGCAAGGCAAGGAGAAAGATGCCGTTGGATGCAGTTCCCCTTGATCGTCATTATCCCAACTTTGTAGGTATCCGTTCTGCCATTACGGGAGAAAAGATAAAGGTGCTGGGTCCTCATGATGCCATTATCAACGAAAAGCAGGCAAAGCAAATCTTTGGTGATAAGAATCCTGTGGGTGCAAGCATTCGTTTGACTAAGAACTATGGGAATTATCAGTTGAGATTGGTGGATGTCTATCAAGACTTATCATTGACTGAGCTAGACATGAGCAGTTCTGCTCTCTTTTACTCACCATGTGAGTTGGAAGATATGGATTCTGATCAATTTAATGCTGGGAATTTGTATGTGGTGTTGAAAGAGGGATGCACGCCACAACAGTTGAAAGCAGAGGTGAACGGCAGGTTAAAACCATTGGGGTTGAAGGTAAAAACAGAAAAGCTGAAAGATCGGTTGAGCAAAGAGTATTCAAGCGTTGCTATTGCTCGTTCCATCACTTATCTGATAGGCTCGTTGATCCTGCTGGCTGCCATCATCGGTTTTCTGAGGATGCAGACGCAGCTGTTCTGGATGCGCAGACGTGAAATCTCGCTTCGAATTACCAATGGTGCCACACGCCTCCAACTCTTCTCCATGTTTGCTACCGAGGTGTTGGTGATCGTGCTGGTGGCTTATTTGGTGGCAGTATTGATGGGATCCTGGATTTGTGATTATCTGGCAAGGCCTCAGTTTGCAGAAATCACCTCCGAGTTAGGAACCATCAGTCATCTGTATCTCTATAGTCTGGTGATCGGGCTGGTGGTTATGATGCTATGTCTCGCCATCATCTGGATTGTGCTGAGTCGCATTTGCAAGCGTACGCAAGCACTCGAATCAGGAATGAGAAGAAGCCATAACCATTGGTTCCGCAATACGATGCTGGGTGTGCAGGTGATGATCAGCATGTTCTTCCTGGGTGTTACTTTCTGCCTCCTGTGCTGGGTAGGCAAGATGGCTGATTTCAATCATATACCTGATGACGAGCGTGCATACAAGCAGAGTCTGTATATGCAGACAAATGCGGCAGAAAATGGGCAGCGCCTTAGAGACAAGCTCATCCATTTACCGCAGGTGGAACGATGGATTCCTTATAGCTGGGGATTTTGGCAAGTTAACGAGCTGGCAGAGAACGAGGAGTTCAGCAAGGCGGCTTGGCAAGGTGATCCTTATACTAGCTATAGGAATGTGACGGATTATTGCTTTAGGATTACATCAGATACCTCCTATCTCGATTTCTTCAAGATCAAGGTGAATTGGAAGCCGAAGGCAAACCGGAAGAAATGCATCCTGGTAAATGAGGAGTTGTATAAGCAGATACGCCAGCATCATGTTGCTCCTAATGATATATTGACCGTAGATGAGATGGATTCGTATCAGATAGCCGGAACGTTCCAGTCGATACCTTATCAGGGAAGTATGAAATATGATATATACTCATTCATAGTCATAGACCCCAAAGAAGCTTATGATGCCAAGCATTATATTCTTGTGGCAAAGCCAGGTGAATATAAGGAGATGCAGATTGCTGTAGATAGAATAATACAGAAATTGGAGCCTGCAGTGGTAAAACCGATGTTATCCAATCTGCGTGACTATATGGTGATAGAAATGTCAGCATTGGAAATACTGCAAAATATAGCATGGATCCTGGCTATTGTGAGTCTGGCTATCTGCCTGATAAGCATCTTCAGTACGGTGATGCTGGATACGCAGACCCGCAAGAAGGAAGTGGCTATCCGCAAGGTGAATGGTGCCCTGACAAAGGATATTGCCAAACTCTTCGGAAGAACCTATCTGGTGATTACGCTTATCGCCATGGTATTTGCGGTGGTAGCCATGTTGCTGTTTCATATCGTTCTTAGTCAGATGTTCGAAATGGTAGAAATCAATCCTGCCTTTCCTATTAGTTTGAGTGTTGTGATAGTCATTGGCTTCATTGCAGCTATCATTGCCTGTCAGGTACGCAAGATCATGAAGGTGGATCCTTCGGAGATTCTGGCTAAGGAATAAAATGTGTAATTTGAAAGTATAAAAGTATAATACGAATTTAAAGAAACGATAAAGATTATGATTCAATTAAATAATATCAAGAAAGTATTTCAGACAGAGGAAGTGGAGACCTGGGCTTTGCGTAATATCAGTCTGGAGGTGAAGGAAGGCGAATTTGTTGCCATCATGGGACCTTCGGGATGTGGCAAATCCACATTACTTAATATAATAGGTTTGCTGAATAATCCTACAAGCGGCAGCTATCTGCTCGACGGCAAGGATGTGAGCATGCTGAAGGAGAGCGAGCGCACCTTGATAAGAAGAGGCATGATAGGTTTTGTGTTCCAGAGTTTCAACCTGATTGATGAGTTGAATGTGGTGGAGAATATCGAGTTGCCGCTTCTGTATATGGGAGTATCGGGCAAGGAGCGCCGTAAGCGTGCAGAGGATGTGATGGAGCGCGTGGCGATATCCCATCGTGCCAAGCATTTCCCATCGCAGCTTTCGGGCGGTCAGCAGCAGCGCACCGCTATCGCCCGTGCCATCCTGCCGCATCCTAAGCTGATTCTTGCCGATGAGCCTACGGGAAACCTGGATTCCAAGAATGGCAAGGAGGTGATGGAACTGCTTTCTGAGCTGCACAAGGAGGGCACCACCATCGTAATGGTAACCCACTCGCTGCATGATGCCAATTATGCCGATAGAATCATCAATATGTTTGATGGTGAGATTGTGAATCAGGTGGAAATGTAGGAATTTATGATATGAAAATCGCCCGATAGCATCAAAGAATATGCTATCGGGCGATTATGTCTATATCTCTTCATCGATAAATCGGATGATTTCTTCCTGCTGGTCGGGATGATACCAGTGGATTTCGGCATCTCGCTTAAACCAGGTGAGCTGCTTGCGCATGTATTCACGGCTATGCGACTGTATCTGGCGGATGGCTTCATCCTTATCTATCTCGCCATCGAAATAGGCAAACATTTCCTTGTAGCCCACGGTTCTCAAGGCGGTGAGACCCTTGTGTGGATATACGCTGCGGGCTTCTGCCTCCAGGCCTTCCTCCATCATCATCAGCACACGCTGGTTGATTCGGTCGTACAATTCGGCACGGTCGCGGTTCAGGCCTATCTTGATGATGCGGAAAGGTCGCTGCTTCTTTTCGGCTACACGGAAAGAAGTGTAGGTCTTGCCAGTCTGGTGGCAGATTTCCAGGGCATGCACCACGCGGCGAGGATTCTTCTTATCTACTATCGCCCAATGCTCCGGGTCCATCTTGTGAAGTTCTTCTACCAGCGCTTCCAAGCCTTCTTCTTCCAGGCGCTGTTTCATCCAGGTACGGATGTCATCCCGCACGGTAGGAATATCGTCGATACCCTTGCATACGGCATCGATATACATCATGCTGCCGCCTGTAAGCAGCGCCACATCATGATTCTTGAAGATATCTTCTTCCAGAAGATTCATCACATCGGCCTCATATTGGGCTGCGCTGTAATAATCTTCGATGTGGTGGTTGCCAACGAAATAATGCTTCACCCGCTGCTGCTGTTCGGCAGTAGGCGCTGCGGTTCCGATAGGGAGTTCTGCGAAGATCTGGCGGGAGTCGGCATTAATAATAGGTATAGAGAGATGCTCTGCCAGAGAAAGACAGAGCTCGGTCTTACCTACACCTGTAGGGCCTAAAACAACGATTAATGTTTTTTCTTTCTTATTCATGCTTTTGCCCTTACAGGGCGTCTTCGTTATATAATAAATAAACCCAGGGCGATGCCCTGGGCTATGTGCTTTTGCCCTTTCAGGGCGTTTTCTTTATCGAATGATGCCTCGCTGAGAACTCTCTACGAAGTCGATGATGTACTGGATTTCCTTAGTCACCTCAAGATTCTTCTTGATTTCCTCGATACCTTCCTTCAGGATGCCCTTGCTGTAGAGCAGGCGATAAGCCTCGTGGATGTTCTGGATGGTCTCGTTGCTGAAACCACGGCGACGCAAACCGATGAGGTTGATGCTGCAATAGCGGGTAGGCTCCTTGCCGGCAATGATATAAGGAGGAATATCCTGAGAGAAACGGCAACCGCCCTGGATCATCACGTAGCCTGCGATGTGGCAGAACTGATGAACGAGAACGTTGGCACTGACGATGGCGTTGTCATCTACAACCACCTCGCCGGCAAACTTGGTAGAGTTACCGATAATCAAGCCGCTGCCCAGCTCGCAGTCGTGAGCCACGTGAACAGTCTCCATCAGGAGGTTGTTGCTGCCTACCACGGTCTTGCCCTTAGAGGCTGTACCACGAGAGATAGTAACGTTCTCACGGATGCTGTTGTTATCGCCCACCTCGCAGGTTGTCACCTCGCCCTTGAACTTCAAGTCCTGAGGCTTGGTAGAGATGCTGGCGCCTGGGAAGAATTCGTTATTGTTGCCGATACGAGCGCCCACGTGGATGGTAACGCTGTTCTGCAATACGTTGTTATCGCCCAAAACGGTGTCCTTGTCGATATAGCAGAAAGGACCGATAATGTTGTTGTCACCGAGTTTTGCCTCTGGATGAACAAACGCTAATGGACTAATCTGATTCATATTTCTATCTTATTATTACTTGTTCTTAACAATCTGTGCAGTGAAAGTAGCCTCTGCCACCACCTGGTCGCCTACGAACATATAGCCCTTCATTGAGCTGATGCCATGGCGTACTGGTGCGAGCAACTCCACACGGAAGAGGAGGGTATCGCCCGGAACCACCTTCTTGCGGAACTTCACGTCGTCGAGCTTCATGAAGTAAGTGCTCCAGCGCTCAGGCTCTTCCAGCTGGTTCAATACGAGCAGACCGCCACACTGTGCCATCGCCTCTACCTGGAGAACGCCTGGCATTACTGGCTCCTCAGGGAAGTGACCGGTGAAGAATGGCTCGTTGCTGGTTACGTTCTTAACGCCCACGATGCTGGTAGGACCCATAGCGATGACCTTATCTACCAACTGCATTGGGTAGCGATGAGGCAGAAGCTGACGGATGCGGATGTTATCCATGATTGGCTCCTCGTTTGGATCGTAGATTGGAGCCTGAATCTCGTGCTTGCGGATCTCCTTGCGCATGAGGCGGGCGAACTTGTTATTTACGGTATGGCCCGGACGGGTTGCAATGATGCGACCCTTGATAGGCTTGCCGATGAGCGCCATATCGCCGATGATGTCGAGCAGCTTATGGCGTGTACATTCGTTCTCCCACTGCAATGGGCGGTGCTGGATGTAACCCAACTTGTTGGCATCCATGTGAGGCACCTTGAGATGGTCGGCGAGCTGATCGAGCTGAGCCTGCTCTACCTGGCGCTCGTAGATAACGATGGCATTGTCCAAGTCGCCACCCTTGATAA
>ERZ1035014.889-NODE-889-length-11682-cov-2.916487_pt1 | contig 11682 bp, 12 predicted proteins | sample MGYA00520620_ERZ1035014 | MGnify/ENA primary metagenome ERZ1035014 (study PRJEB33766, sample SAMN09781744) | gut metagenome | biome: gut microbiome | host: Homo sapiens | place: Madagascar | study: EMG produced TPA metagenomics assembly of the PRJNA485056 data set...
TTCATGGTCATAGGCAGGAGCATCACAAGGGCGGAGGATCCTTCTTCTGCCTACGAGAGGTGTCTCCGGTAAAAAAGATTTTTACATATGCCGGGTTTCCGGCTGACGAGAGAAGTTTTCGTGTTCTGGGAGGAGGCAACAGATTTGGTAAGAGACGAAAATAAGGAAAGAGAGATAGCCAGAGGGCTTCTCAAGATAAAGGCGGTTTTCCTGAGACCAGATGAACCGTTCACCTGGGCCAGCGGAATAAAGAGCCCTATCTACTGCGACAACAGGCTGATCCTCACCGCTCCGGAGGTGAGAAACGTGGTGGAAAACGAGATGGCAGAGACCATACGGGAATTCTATCCACAGTGTGAAAAACTCATGGGCACCGCCACCGCAGGCATCGCTCATGCGGCCATAGCAGCGCATATCCTTGGGATGCCGATGGGATACGTGAGGAGCAGCTCAAAGTCCCACGGAAGAAACAATCGTATAGAGGGAGAACTGAAGAGCGGGGACAAGGTAGTGGTTATTGAAGACCTTTTCTCTACTGGAGGCTCTTCCATCGAGGCTGTGAAGGCGCTCAGAGAAGCAGGTGCCGATGTTCTCGGCATCGTAAGCATATTTACCTATAACACAAACAAAGCAGAGGTCAATTTCAGGGAGGCCGGAGTGGATCACAGGAGCCTGTGCACCATCGAGACTCTCATAGATGAAGCCGAGAAGGAAAACTACATCAGGACAGGGGAAGGAGAGAAGATAATCAAATGGCTAAGAGAGATCTGATCAACATCACCGACCTTTCCACAGAAGAAGTGGACGAGATGCTGGATCTTGCCGACAGGATAACGGCTGAACCGGAGAAGTACCAGGATGCCTGCGCCCACAAAAAGCTGGCTACCCTGTTCTACGAACCGTCTACCAGGACGAGGCTCAGCTTCGAGTCGGCCATGTACGAGCTCGGGGGAAACGTCATCGGCTTTTCCGATGCAAATTCCACATCTGTTTCAAAAGGAGAGAGCGTCCACGATACCATGAAGGTCATCTCCTGCTTCGCCGATATCATCGCCGTGAGGCATCCTAAGGAAGGAGCCGCCTACGTCGCGGCCCACAGCTGCGACATCCCCGTGATAAACGCGGGAGACGGAGGCCATTTTCACCCTTCACAGACCCTCGCCGACCTTCTCACCATCAGAAGGGAGAAGGGCAGGCTGGATTCGATAAAGATAGGGTTCTGCGGAGACCTCAAGTTCGGGCGGACCGTCCACTCTCTCATAGACGCCCTCCTGAGATACGAGAACGTGGAGTTCTGGCTCATCTCACCGGAGGAGCTGACACTGCCAGGATACATCAAGGAGAAGATGACCGGGGCAGGGGCCGTGTGGCACGAGACCAGGAGCCTCGAGGACTCCATCCCGGAGCTGGACGTGCTCTACATGACGAGGGTCCAGAAGGAGAGGTTCTTCAACGAGGAGGACTACATACGGCTGAAGAATACCTATGTGCTTGACAGGGCAAAACTGTCCGCCGCTCCTGAGGACATGATCGTCATGCATCCTCTGCCAAGGGTGAACGAGATCGAGGTGAGCGTGGATGACGACCCGCGGGCGAAGTATTTTGAACAGGTGAAAAACGGCAAGGACGTGAGGAAGGCGCTCATCCTCACGCTGCTTAAGTGGAAGGAGGACTAGATGAACGTAGATGGAGTGAATACCGGGATCGTTCTTGACCACATCCATGCAGGAAAGTCCATGGTCATATACAAGCTGCTCGGACTGGACCGCCTCGACTGCACGGTGGCCGTTATCCAGAATGTGAAGAGCGCGAAGTACGGCAGAAAGGACATCATCAAGATCGATAAGATCATTGATCTGGACTTCGACGCCATAGGCTTCGTAGACCCTAACATAACGGTGAACATAGTAAAAGAAGGGAAACTGGCCAGAAAAAGCCACGTCTCCCTTCCTGATGAGCTGACCGATGTTCTCAGGTGCAAGAACCCGAGGTGTATAACGTCTTCTGAGACCGATCTTCCTCAGCGCTTCAGGCTGGTGGATCCGGAAAAAAGACTTTATCGCTGTGTGTACTGTGACGCCATGGCAAGTGAAAAACATCTGTTTTAGATGCGTGCCGGGGCGTCGCGCCGAAGCGTCACGGCCTGTATTTGTCCAGGAGATCCTGGTAACTGCTCACATTGTCGTTCTTGATTATCTTGTACGACTTGTCGATGCCGGTCGCCAGGGCCTGGGCGATTTTTTTTGACTTGTTATCGATCGCCTTGTTGTCCGACTTGTCTGTCATGAATCCCAGCTCTACGAGGCAGGACGGCATGGTTGGTATCTCGTTTTCGTAGTAGTCGTCGTTCGGATCCGGGAGAGTTCCGGATTTTACTGCCCTTGCGCTCATGGTGCCAGATGCCTTCAGTTCCTTGAGTATCTCGGATCCCAGGAGCCTGCTGTCGTCAGGGTCGGAGGAGCTTATCCACACCTCTGCGCCAGAAGCCGTGGCTGCTGCCTCGGAACCAGCGTCTCCGGTGTTTCTGTGTATGGAGACGAACAGATCGGCCTTCTTCCTGTTTGCCATCTTGCCGCGCTCTTCGCGGTCAACGCTCTTGTCGGTGGTGCGGCTCATGTAGACTGTATAACCCTTTTTCTCCAGAGCCTTTTTAGTCAGCAGCGCGATCTTGAGCGTGTCGTCCTTTTCGTTCCTTCCTGAAGTCTGAGCCCCCGGATCGCTTCCGCCGTGTCCCGGATCCAGGAATATGACTCCGCCGTTCTTCACCGCGGCCGTTTCCGATGCGCCTGAAGAAGATGATGATGTGGTACCCGAGCTGCCAGTCCTTTCGGATATGTAATCTGCAGTGACCTTTATCAGGATCCCGGCAAGGAGAGCAAAGAGGATGAGTACGATCAGCAGCATGATCAGGTTTATCTGCCTGCGCCTTCTCTTCTGCCTGCGCAGTTTAGCCTTCTTCTGCTCGACTATTATCTGGATTATTTCGTCGTCGGTGTATTGCAAATCGGTCTACCTTTATAAGCAAATATGAGTAACAAATCAAAGAAATGAGATCCCAAAAGATCTTCGCGTATTATGTTACCCTAAATGAAATCGCATGTAAATATTGGCTCCCGGCGCAAAAGGACGCAAAAGGACGGCTTGCTCGATTGTCAGGGCGGAGTTAAGGTGGTAGAATCATTATGTATTTTTATGCGCAATTCATTGAAGAGGTGAATATACATGTATGCATTGACTGCCAAGGGCATGCGTTACATCGATAAATACACGATAGACCTGGGAGTACCGTCGCCTGTGCTGATGGAAAATGCTTCCAAGGCCGTGGTAGAACTCATCCAGAAGAGATTCCCTGAAAAGAGCACCAGGATACTCGTCCTCTGCGGATCCGGAAACAACGGAGGTGACGGGGTGTGCGCGGCCAGGTGGCTGAAGCATCTGGGGTATGACGTCCTCCTGTATTTTGCAGGAAATCCCGACAGGACATCTGAGGAGTTCCTGAGGCAGATGAATATATATACAAGGACCTTCCCAGATGCGTTCATAGGCGGACTTGAAGGTGACGAGGAGGATGCGGCCGCACTGGAAGCAAAATATGACGTCATACTGGACAGCATTTTCGGGACAGGTCTGAACAGGCGCCTCGGATACAACTTCATAAAATTCATCGAATACATAAACGGCAAGGACGCCTACAAGATATCCGTAGACATACCTTCAGGGCTGAACGAAACGACCGGGCAGAATATGGATGCCCTTTTCCTGGCAGATGAGACCGTGACCTTCGGGAGCTACAAAATAGGCATGCTCATGGGAGAGGGAAGAGCCTGCTGCGGAAAAGTGACAGTGGTGGACATCGGCCTGGTACCGTCGGCGTATGACGAGGTGCCGGACAAGCTCGTGGTCTGCGACAACGCTTTTTTCCGGGAAAACTACGACAGGGCCATACTTCCGCGTCCTGAAAAGTCTCACAAGGGAACATTCGGCACAGTGGGGATCGTCGTAGGTCAGGGCAGCATGATGGGGGCCAGTATCCTGGCTGCGAAGTCCGCCTACAGAGCCGGGTGCGGCCTGGTGAAGATCCTGTGCCCGAGAAAGTTCATGGGATACTTCAACATCTCCATCCCTGAGGCGGTGGTGGTGCCATACAAGCCTGAAAACGGTCCGGATGCGCTGGAGCACTTCCTCAAGGAGGTCGGGGTGGTGGTCATAGGTCCAGGCCTGGCAGAAAACGACTACGGCAGAGGACTTCTCGATGTGGTGTTCGGGAACTCTACTCCTGCCGTCGTGGACGCCGGAGCGCTGAACCTGATATCCAGAAACGCCAGGTCATTCAGAATGAGACGCTGCGAGTGCGTGATCACTCCTCATATAGGCGAGCTTGCACGGCTGTGCGGTGAAGATATCGCCGTGGTGGAAAAAAATATCATAGGATTTGTAAAAAGGTTTTCCGAGAAGTACCACGTCAGCATGGTGGCGAAGAACGATGTTTCGATCCTTTCCCTGATCAGGGGAAACGCTCAGCAGCTCTTCGTGAACACCATCGGAAATTCCGGACTTGCCACCGCCGGATCTGGAGACGTGCTCTCGGGGGCTATCGCCTCACTGGCGGCCCAGGGGAACAGCCTGAACAACAGCCTCCTTTTCGGAGTGATGCTCCACGGCAGGGCCGCAGAACGGTTCGCCAGGAACAAGAACGGGGAGCGGAAGATGATGGCAGGAGATATCGCTGACAATCTCTTCTGACCATGGAGACTGAGATAGAACAGCGTGTCGGTAATAAAAACTTGTATTGGCTTTTTACTGATGCTATAATACAGAACGTTATGGGCGTAAGTTCCAAGCATCACTCTATATATGACAGGAGGTGAATATCAATATGGCACAGGTCGTTGTTAGAGAGAACGAAAGCTTAGAGAGCGCTCTGAAGAGATTCAAGAGAAGCTGCGCGCGTGACGGCGTCATGGCTGAGCTCAGGAAGAGAGAGCACTACGAGAAGCCAAGCGTTAAGCGCAAGAAGAAGTCTGAAGCAGCCAGAAAGAAGGCAAGAAAGTATTAATTCCCGGGGAGTTGATGGAATTGAGTCTGAAAGAACAGCTTTTAGCAGATTACAAGACAGCGATGAAGGAGCACGACGTCACCTCCAAGGAGACGGTGAACCTCATCAGGGCGGCCATTAAGCAGCACGAGATCGACCAGAGGGTGACTCTGGAGGATGACGCTGATATTATCCCGATCATCAAGAAGCAGCTCAAGATGCGCACCGACGCGCTCGCCGACTTCGAGAAGGCGGGACGCCAGGATCTGCTTGACAGCTACAACAGGGAGATAGAGATCCTTAAGAAATATCTTCCTGAGGAGATGTCCGAGGAGCAGATCAGAGAGGCTGTTGAGAAGATCGCCGCCGACAGCGGCGTCGAGAGATCCATGAAGAGCATGGGTACACTCATGAAGACGGCCATGGCAGAACTTAAGGGCAAGGCTGACGGATCCCTTGTTTCAAAGGTGGTCAAGAGCTATCTGTCTGGTAAATAAACAGAACGAAACAGACTTTGGAAGGCAGGGCTGAGGCCCTGCCTTTTATCGTTGTTCTGTTCCCCCGTAAAGGTTATAATCAGCAGTAGGAAAAATCGAATTACAGAGGTGAAAATGAAGGAAGACAACAGATCGGTCAGAATGCTGCTGGATCAGGATGTGGACAGGACGGAGCTCTTCGGCAACATGGATGCCAACATGAAGAAGGTGGAGAAGAGCACCGGCACTAGCGTGATCCTGCGGGATGATGACCTGATAATCAGGGGCAGGGATCCGGAACACGCGGAGAGGATAATAAAGGGAATGGTGGATGCCTTGCACCACAACAGGAAGCTGGATCCACAGCGGCTCGGCTACATCATGGACATGGAGTCGATAGGACAGACCGTGGACAACACCACATCCTCGAAGGACATAATCTGCTACACGTGCCAGGGCAAGCCGCTAAGACCTAAAACCAGCGGCCAGAAGCACTATGTGGACATGATCAGGAAGAACGACATGGTCTTCGGCGTAGGCCCGGCCGGTACGGGAAAGACGTATCTCGCCTGTGCCATGGCCGTCACGGCACTGAAGGACAAGGACGTTGAGAGGATAATACTGGCAAGACCGGCAATAGAGGCAGGAGAGAGCCTGGGATTCCTGCCGGGAGATCTACAGGAGAAGGTCGATCCATATCTCAGGCCTCTGTACGATGCTCTCTTCGAGATAATGGGAAGGGAGACCGCATCGAGATATAAGGAAAAAGGAACTATCGAGGTGGTCCCTCTGGCGTACATGAGAGGGCGGACCCTTGACAACTCGTTCATAATCCTGGACGAGGCGCAGAACACGACCAGGGAGCAGATGAAAATGTTCCTCACCAGGATGGGCTTTAACTCCAAAGTGGTGATAACAGGAGACGTGACTCAGATAGACCTGCCAAAGGGCAAGGGATCCGGCCTGCTGGAAGCGGAAAAGGTACTGAAGGGCATCGATGGCATAGCCTTCTGCAGGCTTGCCGAGGTGGACGTGGTCCGTCACCCTCTGGTGAAGGAGATCATCAGGGCCTACAGCCAGTACGGCGAAAAACACAGATAACGGATCAAAGCTGATATCCGGAGAATGGAGGCGGAGAAATGATCATCATATACGGGGACGAGCACGGACATCTGACGGATGAGATGACCGCGCTGCTGGACACTGCAGCTGAAAAAGTTGTCAGAGACGAGCTCTCACCTCTTCTCAGCTGTGACGATATGGCTCTGGCCGAGACCGGAGAGATCCCTCTTGAGGTGGGAGTGACGATCGTCTCGGCACAGGAGATCCGAGAGATAAACAGGGACATGAGAAACGTGGACGCTGTTACCGACGTGCTTTCATTCCCTCAATACGAAGACAAGTATGAGGTCATCGAGGCCCTTCAGAATGCCGATGACGACGTGGATGACCAGGGCGAGCAAAGGAACATCCCGCTGGGCGACGTGGTGATATGCTGGACCAGGGTTGAGGAGCAGGCTCAGGAGTACGGCCACAGCTGGGAGCGTGAGCTGGCATATCTCTTCGTCCACAGTATGCTCCATCTGCTGGGCTACGATCACATGGAAGAGGATGAGAAGCGCATAATGCGCCGCCATGAAGAGGTGATCATGACCGGAATAGGACTCCCTCAGGAAAAGAGCGCCTTCGCCCGTTACAGGGATCTTTTCATGAAGGCTTCTCAGGCCTGCAGCAGCGCCTATGCGCCATACTCAGGGTTCAGAGTGGGGGCTGCCCTCCTGGCGTCATCGGGCAAGGTGTACACGGGGGTGAACGTGGAAAATGCATCCTACGGATGCTCGATATGCGCCGAGCGCACTGCTGCGGTGAAGGCGGTCTCTGAAGGAGAGAGGAGCTTCGCCGCCATCGCTGTGGCGTCTGACAGGGGCGTTGCGGAACCGTGCGGGATATGCCGCCAGTTCCTGGCGGAATTTTCCATCAACATGGACGTGATCACGGGAAACGCCCCTGAGCATCTGAAAGTGAGGACGCTCGGGCAGATGCTGCCGGAGGCCTTCGTCCTGCCGGCAGAAGATCGAGGCAGCAAATAATAAACGACAGGGTATCAAGAAAGACGATACTAGAAAGACTGTAATAGAAAGACGGTAATAGATGAGATCAGGATTTATCGGTATAATCGGAAGGCCTAATGTAGGAAAGTCGACGCTCCTCAACAGGATACTGGGGGAGAAGATAGCCATAACGTCGGCTAAGCCCCAGACGACGAGGAACAGGATCACGGGAATATACACTGATATGGCCGCAGATGAGGGCCGGGGCGTTCAGATGGTTTTCCTGGATACTCCGGGGATACATAAGCCCAAGAACAAGCTGGGGAGCGCCATCAACGAAACGGCGGTCAACACATACAAGGGAGTGGATGTCATACTCCTCCTGGCAGACGGGAGCAAGGAGATGTCCAGGGGAGACCAGTATCTGCTGGAGATGCTCAAGGAGTCTGATGCTCCGAAACTCCTGGCCATCAACAAGATGGACCTCATGAAACCTGAGGATTACCTGAAGCTTTACAATTCATACATGGAGACGGGCCTCTTTGACGATGTATACGGTGTCTCCGCGCTGAAGGGTACCGGGGTGCCCGAGCTCCTCGACCGCCTGAAGGAATATATGCCGGAGGGACCGATGTTTTTTTCGGAGGACATGGTCACCAGCGACCCGGAGAGGTTCCTCGTCAGCGAGATCATCCGGGAAAAGCTTCTGACGTATCTTGATCAGGAGGTGCCCCACGGGGTATTCGTGGAGATAGAGTCCTTCAAGGAAGAGGAGGACCTCACAAGCATCAGCGCCGTGATCTACTGTGAAAAGAAGTCTCACAAGAGCATCATCATCGGAAAGGGCGGAAGGAAGCTCAAGGGGATCGGAAAGAGCGCAAGAATGGAGATCCAGGAGCTCCTGGGCACCAAGGTTTATCTCGAGCTATGGGTGAAGGTGAAGGAGAACTGGCGCGACTCAGACAGGATGATAAGGAACCTGGGATACAAGGACGAGTAAAATGCTAATTGATACAGAAGGCATCGTACTCAGGCAGCAGAAGATCCCCGGCAACAGGCGGATGCTCACCCTTTTCACGAAAAGGTACGGACGCATTTCGGCAGGAACGTCTATCAACGAGAAGGGAAAGGGAAAATCGGCACTTGCCCTCAGACCTTTTACATACGCGGAATATGAGATCTTCAAAAACCGGGGATATTATAATATCAATTACGCCACGGTCAAGCGCAGCTATTACGGGATAGGAGAAGATCTGGACAGGTACTTTGCGGCATCGAAAGTCCTGGAATACCTCGATCAGGTCCTTCAGGAGGAAAAGGCCGAGCCGCGGCTCTTCGATCTGGTGCTCGAATCCATGGACGCACTTCAGGATGCAGAAGGGGACTGCACCATGATGCTCTATGCGTTCATAGTGAAGACATTTCCGCTGATGGGCATAAGACCGGAGCTGCGTCACTGCGCAAACTGTGGAAAACCCGTGGAAAAGGCCGGGCCGCACCACTTTTCCATAGATGCGGGAGGGATTCTGTGCGAAGATTGTTTCCGGATGGAACAAAGAGGCAAGGAGGCCGGAGAAAATGCTTCCGCGAGGGGAAGAAGAGGCCGGCGGGAATTGCTTTTCACCGTTGATTTTGATATAGTTGGTGTGCTGCAGTACTTCGGGGAAAAGCCCTTCAGAGTCTTCGACAGAGTGAGCCTGAAGCCGGAGTACAGAGAGCAGATAAGGCGCATCATATCTATATACGTAAGCTATTACCTGAATATAGATATTCTTGATGAGAAAGCACTTATTTAAACAGCGTTTTATGCAGGAGGTGCATCATGGAGATCACACTTGAGAAGATCGAGCTGGTTAAGGACAGAACAGGAGTGACCTACAGAGAGGCTAAGGAGGCCCTTGAGGCCGCCGATGGAAGCGTCGTAGACGCGATCATCAACATCGAAGAGTCCTCAGAACATACACAGGAAGAGCCTAAGGCGGGATTCAAGGACGGACTGAAGAACAACGAGCTGTTCGACAAGATCAAGGAGACAGCCAACAAGGGCAACATGTCAAGGATCGTGGTAAAGAAGGGTGATGAGGTGCTTCTCAACTTCCCTCTCACAGTAAGCATCCTGGGCGCCGTAGTTGCACCTTGGGGAGTCATCTTCGGGCTTATTGCCGCAGTGGGATTCAACTGCAGGATCGAGTTCGTCAACGACAAGGGCGAGGCGACCGACATCAACGGAAAGGTGATCGAGGGCTATGGCAAGGCCAGAGCAAAGGGCCAGGAGTACAAGACCATGGCGGACGATCAGCTGGACAGAATCAGAGACACCGACATCTACTCCAACATCAGGGAGAAAGGTGGAGACGCTCTGAACAAGATCAAGGAGACTGACGTTTACAGCGACATCAGAGAGAGGGGCGAAGATACCCTTAACAAGATCAAGGATGTTGATCTGAAGGACAATCTGGACTCCATCAGGGCAAAGGGGGAGGAGATCTTCAGTAAAGTAAAGGGAGATCAGTCCCAGCAGGAGGATCCTGTGGTAAAGGCTTCTGATGACGCCCAGGATGTTGAGCCTGCCGCTGAAGAACCGGCCACGGAGGTGGATCAGGTCCTCGATGAGGTCGAGCAGGAACTTTCCGATACACCGGAAGAGAATTAAATCGTGACACTTTGCGGATCCGGCAGATTTTTCTGCCGGAATTCGCTATGTAAGAACAGAGGACGAGTTTCGTCCCCAATGTATTTCAAAAGGATAATTTTTTTATGGCAGACAACAAGAAAAAGGGAAATCAGGACGGCGTGGACATGAACACCCTCATCGCTCTCTGCAAGGGCAGAGGGTATATCTTTCAGGGTTCGGAGATCTACGGCGGACTGGCTAACACGTGGGACTACGGGCCACTGGGCGTGGAGTTCAAGAACAACATCAAGAAAGCCTGGTGGAAGAAGTTCGTTCAGCAGAGCCCTTACAATGTAGGACTCGATGCGGCTATACTCATGAACCCGGAGACCTGGGTCGCTTCGGGACACGTGGGCAACTTCTCGGATCCACTGGTGGACTGCAGAGCCTGCAAGTCCCGGTTCAGGGCGGATAAGCTCATTGAGGAGTACATCCAGGAGAACGGTCTTGAGCCGATAGTGGTCGAGGGCATGAGCAACGATGAGCTTTCGGCCTATATAGAGGAGCATCAGATCAAGTGCCCTGAGTGCGGGAAGCACGATTTCACTCCGATCAGGAGATTCAACCTGATGTTCAAGACATTTCAGGGAGTGACAGAGGATTCATCTGCAGAGATATACCTCAGGCCTGAGACTGCACAGGGCATATTCGTGAACTTCAAGAACGTTCAGAGGTCTGCGAGAAAGAAGATACCTTTCGGGATCGCTCAGATCGGAAAGTCATTTAGAAACGAGATAACTCCAGGAAATTTCACCTTCAGGACGAGGGAATTCGAGCAGATGGAGCTGGAATTCTTCTGCAAGCCGGGAACTGACCTCGAGTGGTTCGACTACTGGAAGAAGTATTCGACCGACTTCCTGAGCTCTCTTGGGATGAACATGGACAACATCAGGGTGAGAGATCACGAACAGGCTGAGCTCGCTCATTACGCTGCAGCCGTATCCGACCTGGAGTACAAGTTCCCGTTCGGATGGGGAGAGCTGTGGGGCGTTGCAGACAGAACTGACTACGACCTCAGGAGCCACATGGATCACTCTGGAGAGGACATGACATATCTTGATCCGGAGACGAACGAGAGATATGTTCCTTATTGCATAGAGCCGTCTCTCGGCGCCGACAGAGTGGCTTTGGCCTTTCTTCTTGATGCCTATCACGAGGAGACCGTGACCGACGCAAAGGGCAAGGAAGACAAGAGGGTTGTGCTGAGGCTCCATCCGGCTCTGGCGCCGTACAAAGTGGCAGTACTGCCTCTTTCAAACAAGCTCAAGGACGATGCGTTCAAGGTGTATGAGGAGATGAGCAAGTACTTCAGCACCGATTACGATACTTCGGGATCCATCGGAAAGAGATACAGAAGAGAGGATGAGATCGGAACGCCTTTCTGCATCTGCGTGGACTTCCAGACGCCTGAAGACAATACTGTCACTATTCGTCATAGAGACACAA
>ERZ1035014.893-NODE-893-length-11657-cov-3.939924_pt1 | contig 11657 bp, 14 predicted proteins | sample MGYA00520620_ERZ1035014 | MGnify/ENA primary metagenome ERZ1035014 (study PRJEB33766, sample SAMN09781744) | gut metagenome | biome: gut microbiome | host: Homo sapiens | place: Madagascar | study: EMG produced TPA metagenomics assembly of the PRJNA485056 data set...
CGGATCTGATGGATCATTGTACGGAATTTTCCATCAATCTGCTCTAATTCAAGCAGATTTCCTTCCGTCATATTCAGCATATATCCACCCTCATCATATTGCTGAAGGTTTTGTGTGAACACTTTAAGCGGTTTCATAATATTGGAATACACATGAAAAAGTAAAATCCCACTCATAATAAGAATCATAAAGATCAATACTGTCATTCCGAGCAGACTTCCTGCCATCAGGCTTAAGACACCTCCTAAAGAGATCCCGATCCTGATCTCAAAGGGTGCTCTGGATAATCCCTGATGGATCGTATAAGTATTTTTGGTATTCATACTTTGCGGCTCTGATATGATTCCACTCTGGTCTAACATACCTATACAGACCTCATCCTGATCGACAAGGCTTACATATCCATGCTTTCCCAACGAAAGCTTTGAGAATGGTTCTAAGATACTTTTTACATTTACAATGCATCCTAAGGCAATTCCATTTTTTTGTGCAATTTTGCAGATATATACCTCATCATCACACTCCAAAACATCCCACTTCCGCTTCACTGCATATGCCTTTTCATCTAATTTGTCTATCTGCTCACGGATAGACGCTGCAATCTCGGGTGACATTGTGTAATTTCCATCCGAAGACAGGGAAAGCTGATATAATTTATCCGTATCGTTTGTGTATAAAAAAATCCTGTATTCCGTTCCATATTCCCATGCTGAAGAAAAATATTCTTCTCTGAGTTTTCCGATCGCATACTCCGAATAATCCCCATTCTTCATCAGATTGACATTTCCCCAGAATGTGGCATTTGTCTCGTTAGTATCCATGATCGTAGAAAAAAGATTCCGGCTGATCCTCAAAAAACGATTGTCAAGCTCCTGTGCATACAACTGTGCCATCTGGCTCATCTGTTCGTAAATCTGCCCACTTGTTTTGTTTAAAACATAAGTGCATCCTCCCAGAATAATTACCAGAATGACTGTCATTAAAATTAATATTTGCTTACTCTGTTGTGCTAAAGATTTCTTTTTTCGTCTTTTTAAATTCATCTTTTTTCCAAACGCCATGATATTCCTTTAACCTTTTACTGCCCCTAGCGTAATACCCTCTGCGAAATATTTCTGTAAAAACGGATAAATGATAAATAATGGAAGCATTGCTATAAAAGCAATTGCCATCCTTATGGATGTTGTCGGAAGTTTTGCAACTTCTGCCCCTATATTTCCGGCAACCTTACCGCTTGCAAGATACTGGATATCAGTGATCATCTGATTCAAAAGATTCTGGATACTATATAATTTCTGTCCCTGATTTCCTGATAAATAGTATAAACCATTTGTCCAGTCATTCCAATATGCCAGTGCCGAAAATAATCCCATGGTTACAAGGATAGGTTTACCAAGTGGAAACGTAATCTGAAAAAAGATTTTTGTATGTCCTGCGCCATCAATTTTTGCCGCTTCATACAATGCTTCCGGAATACTTGTCATAAAATAGCTCCGTATCATCAGCACATTGTTCGCACTCAGCAACAAATTAGGAATTATCAGTGCCCATATTGTATTTTTTATATGAAAATAATTTACATACATCAGATATGTAGGTACTAAACCGCCATTAAATAACATTGTAAAAAATACAAAAAAAGTAATCTGCCTTCTATAAGGCAAGGTCTTCACAGACAGCGGATATGCCAGTAATGCTGAAAACATCAGATTAAAAAAGGTACCTACTACTGTAATAAGAATTGTAACGCCATACGCACGGAGTATTTTCTCTCCCTGTCTGATAATATACTGATATGCATAAAAGCTTACCTTTTCCGGGAAAAAGGAATATCCATTCCGGATCAACACTGTTTCATCCGTGATGGATGAAATAAATACCAGCAAAAATGGTAAAATAATAGTCAATGTCATCACTATCAGTATCAGATTGATCCAAAACTGGTATCTCTTTGTTTTTTTTGAATTTGTCATAATGGACTCTCCTCCTAAAACAATGCTCTGTCTTTATCTACACGTCTAACGATCCAGTTACTTAACATGACAATGACAAAACCTACTAATGACTGGTATACACCCGCTGCGGATGACATACTGATATTTCCCTGTTCGATCAATGCACGATATACATACGTATCAATTACGTTTGTTGTTGGGAACAACACACCGGAGTTCATCGGAACCTGATAAAATAATCCAAAATCAGAATAGAAGATTCTTCCAATGCTCAATAATAACAGCGTAATGATTGTCGGTACCAGGCATGGCAAGGTGATTTTTGTGATTTCCTGCCACTTTGTGGCTCCATCGAGTCTTGCTGCCTCATAATAAGTCGGATCAATACCGATCAGAGATGCAATATAAATCAGGCATCCATATCCTACCCCTTTCCAGCAATTTGCAATGATAAGGATCGCCGGCCAGTATTTTGGTTTCTGATACCACTGGATCGGATCTATATGCAGTAATGGCAGGATCGTATTGTTTACAAGACCATTTTCGGCACTTAAAAGTGCATACACAATATAGCTTAAAATGACCATCGACATCAAAAATGGCAATAATATAGCACTCTGGTATATTTTTTTCATTTTTGTGTTCTTAACTTCACAGATTAAAATTGCGATTGCAATTCCAACGACCATATTGACAAGAATAAACGCTATATTATATAGCAATGTATTTCTTGTAATAATCCAGGCATCTTTTGACGAGAACAAAAATTTAAAATTATCCAGTCCTGCCCACGGGCTTGCCAAAATTCCTTTTGAAAAATTCAACTTTTTAAAAGCAAGTATAATACCTGTCATCGGAAGATAATTATTGATCAGCAGATATAATAATCCCGGAAGCATCATCAGATAGAGCGGCAGATATTCCTTAACTTTGTTCTTTTTCTTCTTCATAAGTTTCTCCTTTTATGAAAAAGTCCCACGTTGTATCTGTGGGACTTTCCTTCTGAACCTGATTATTTTGCTGCAAGAAAAGCATCTAACTGTTCCTGTTTTGCCTGGATTACTTCATTGATTCCCGCATCATCTAATGCTTCTAACAATTCCGGAATAAGTTCATCTGGATCTCCGGAACCGCTGTAAAGTGCTCCGCTGTATTGTTTTACAATATTGGAAAGAGCTGCGATCTCACTTGAATAATTACTGCTGTCAAATAAAAATCCTACTGCTTTGGAGTTCTTTGCAGAACCGTTAAATTCTTCCATTTTTTCCCATAATTGCGGATCTGAACCAGTCCATTTATAAGCAATAAACTGATTTGGCAATTCCCATCCAAGGTTTAAGTTATAGCCTGCATTATCAGAAGTGATTCCTTCCGGGAAATTGATAATGCCATTATCAGCATCTTCTATCACATAGTCTTTATCCTGTTCACCCCAGTTTAAAAGATTCATGATCTCTGAACTTCCGTAGATATAATCCAGTACTTCCATTGTTTTCTCCGGATTTTCTGAATTCTGGGCAATTGAGAATGTAACACCGTTATAGGATGAGCTATTTATGATCGGTTCATTATAAAATGGCACGATCTCAAAATCATAGCCGGTGGAGCTTTCAAATTCTACCGGTGTTCCAGGATGATAAGAAAAAAACAGTGAAAATAAATTTCCAGCCTTGCATACTGTTCTCCAGTTCTCTGTGTTAGTTCCTGCATCCTGGCTGATATATCCCTTCTGATACCAGTTATGCAGCATGGTAGTTGTATCTTTAAACCAGTCTGTCGCAAAGAAGTTTTCTAATTTTGTGCTGTTCGTCTGATCCATGAGTACACCAAGATAATTGTTATCTGACAGAGTATCTCCACGGAATAATCTTGTAGCCGGTGCATCATTCTCACTGCTCGAATATAACATTGTCATATCCGGCTCTCCCGCTTTTACTGTCTCAAAAACACTTTCCAGATCTTTTGGTTCTTTAATCTGTGTTGTATCAATATTGTACTTTTCCACCAGATCTTTTCTCATAAATATGGCAGGAATACTTCCTCGTTCAATCTGATTTGGCACGCCATATACAAAGCCTTCGACCTGATTGATCTTAGCTATATCCTCTCCATAAATCTGTTTGATGTTTGTTCCATATTTATCGATCAGTTCAGACATGTCTACAATCTGTCCTGCATTCATATACTGCACTGCATTGGTTGCCTGGGTATAAAAGACATCAATTTTTTCATCCCCTGATAACATAAGCTGTAACTGCTGGCTTGCACTTGCCCACGGCAGCACAACAATATCAAGATTCGCATTAAGTTCCGGTTCAAGAATCTCATTGATTTTTTGTTCGATTCTTTCTTCATCCGGCTGTGTGCTTCCATTCAGGACCATGGTAACTGTATATGGTTCATCCCCATTACCGCTATTTTTAGCAGAATCTTTTGATCCTCCCTCTTCTGAATTCCCGCATGCTGTCATGGACATGACCATAGACATAGTAAGCATAGCTGCTAATATTCTTTTTTTCATAGATTTTCTCCTCTCTGTGACAGGTTAATATAAATCCACCTCTCTTCTGGTGTATCTTTATATTAATCATTTTCTTTCATCATCTCTATAACTGAACTGACTCGTCAATATCACTCTTTTGACACTTTTTAACAAAATAACTCTAAAATGGAAGATACTTAAGATATCCTCCTATCCAATGCTATTTTTTCGGCTACCATCTCTACATGTACGTGGCATCCGATTCTCACAGCGACCTTCCCATATTTCCGCTTTTGGAACGGGCTTCCCGGCATGACATGCTTTCGTTTCTACATTCCTTTTTCACGATGAAAGCATATCTTCCTGAATTCCGGATTGAAAAACTCCTTCTGGATTCCGCCCATGATGCTTATGCTGTCTATGAATACTGTTGTCGGGAAAAGATCACGCCTTTTATCGACTTGAACACCGGGCGAAATACCGGTGTCCAAAGGCTAACCGGAAACGTGGCTGTTTCTGTGAACATCCCTGTTCGCCAGCAAAATACGGCAGAACCGTGCACATCTTTACTGAGGATAATCCAAGGCTGTTTAACATACCGCCAAGAGACTCAAAAGCATGGGAAAAGGAATACAATCGAAGAACTTCCGTGGAACGCTCTAATAAGCGTGAGAAAGAAGACTATAAATTAGAAGACGGCAGGCACCGATCGACTAAGATGTGGTACTGCCGCCTCTATGGCATCATGATGCTACAACATCTTGATGCCTGGGAAATGCCATCTGTTGAGGCATTTCAAAAATCATTATTAGGATTCACCGCCTAATTAATGATATCTTAAGCGATTCCATAAGATTTTTCAAGGCATAGTACCCGCTATGTCCAATTTCCCGTCGATGTAATCCTGATACATTTCCACGAGTCCGGACATGCAGCCATCACAGGCTGCATCAATATTTCCTAATGATTCCGCCACGATCTTCTCCCGCTCTTCTTTTGTTGTCTCTGAAATTAAATAGCCCATTGCATTTCTCTCCTTTTCTTCAAATGCTGTGTTTACTATTACACTTGATTTCATTCCATATCTGATTTCAGTTCGTATTTTGTTTACCTCATATTTTCTTCATTATCCTTGATTGCCGTCCACAGATTTTCCTTTACTTTTTCAAGCCCGGCAGACAATGTTTCCAGCTCACTCTCACTCATTCCGCTTTTCATTATACCATCTGTCATCTCAAATATCTCAATAACTTTATCCGCCATCTCACATCCTTCTTCCGTGAGTGCAATCGTCCATGAACGGCGGCAGGCGGGATTGCTCTCCCGCTTTACAAGTCCCATCTTTTCTAACCGGTCGATCGTCCGCGACATCGTCGTAACTTCGATCAGGCAGGCATCAGACAATTCTTTCTGGTTCATTGCACCGTGCTCCCTCAGTTCCTTTAAAATGTGCGGCTGTCCCTGTCCCACCGTAAGTCCAAGCTCTATAAAATACGGCCGGATAAACCGTCTTCTTAACATTTCAACATCAAAAATCTCATTTTTCACCCTAGCATCACTCCAATTCAAACTGTCCTGTATACAACTGATAATATCTGCCTTTCTGCTCTAAAAGCTCGTCATGACTGCCGCGCTCAATGATCTCACCTTTTTCAAGTACCATGATCGCATTGGAATTTCTTACGGTGGAAAGCCTGTGTGCGATCGTTGTCTTTCCGGCACCCGTTGATCCGACAAAAGCAATCTTCTGTCCCGGTTTTGCAAACAATGATATTCCGTTCAGCACCGTTTTCTCCGGCACATAGCTGAACACGACATCATGGAAACGCATATCTCCCTTTAACAGTGTCAGTTCTCCTGATGACAGTTTCCACGCATAAGGCAAAAATAAACCTCTTAACTCTTTCGGCTTTACGATTTTGTATACCTGAACGCAACTTAATTCGTAAATAAATGCAAAATATCTATAAAGGTAGCCAATCCAATATATTTCATGCAAGATTCCAAATTTGGTAACCTTGCCTTCTTGCCGAATCGTATACGGGATGCATATTTTTATCCAATATCTTACAGAACTCCTCTCTTGAATTTCCTTTTCGATAAAGTTCCTGATTTGCCCAAATGGAATGTAAATTATCTCTGTAACAGGCTTCATATAACTTGTGAATTCCAGGCTTTTCATGCATCTTTTCATATAAAATAAACTGATTATCTGCAAACTTAGAAAAAAACAAATCCCATTTTGGGAGCTTGTTATTTTTCCTGGAATTCCAAACGGAATCCATCGGCATGAGATTCCAGAGTTCATCATTCATCACAAATGAGTGTGGAATAAAATGATCCAGATCATATTCTTGTGTATTGATTGGTTCACCCTTAAATACATCTATAATTGGCGTAATTTCCATCACCGCGTCCCAAAGCTTTCTTGCATTTTCCAACTTGCGTATTTTTTCATCTGCGGAGGTAAGTTTATATACCAATCCCGGAACTTCCGGATTATTATTCTGCAGCCACCTAACCTTTTCCAACTGAATCCAACCGAGAATGTTTACGGTATTGTCCCGAATCATTTGAAACCAGTCATCTTGAAAGGTAATCACTCTTTTCAGACTTTTACCATCATTAAATGTATAGGGCAATAAGATTTCGGTCTGGCTTAGTTTGTTATAATATTCCATCATTCTTCCGGCACTGCTTTCCAGATTAATCTTCTCGACTCCACGATTTGCAAATCCAGATAAAGCCTTGTAAGGAACATTTTTCGTGAGGTCTTTTTTGTAAGTGCCAAGTTCTTTATCCTCCGAAAACTCCAGCAATTTATTTATGATTTCTACGTCACTTGCATTGTTTGCAAGTCCGCTTAATTTCTGTAATCTTAATACGGCTTTTTCAAGATTATCCTTAATAATTCCTTCCCCATAGATTCCACTTAAGTGGATGTGATACTCAAGAACCGGATACCAGGCATTTGATATCATTTTGTTGATGATTTCATCGTAGGCAGCTTCTTTTTTATTAGCAGATATCAGCCGCACAATTGCTTCGAGCCAATAAAACTTATAGCTGCACGTTGGAGAATTCATCATTTTAGAAAATCCATCTATGTCAAGCTTGTTGTAGTATTTCTTGTCGATGGGTAAATCAGCCAATATCTCACCTTCTCCCTTGATTATCTGTTTCAATTCGTCTTTTAAAATTGTAACTTTTTGTATTACAATTTTAAAATATCATGATGTTGGGGGCAAAACCATAAATAACTTTGCCCCTATTTCTATAGCACCTTGAAAAATTCATAATTTGTAGTATGTCGCCGGATTTTAGAAGATATATGCCGGGGCTTTCCTGCCTTGTTTTATGCAAGTACCGGATTTTGAGCGTAATGTCCTAAGCCCTTCACATAATTGAAGAGTTTCCGGAAATTCAATGCGGCTATTTTGGAACCGAAAGAGAACTTGCCACGCTGTTTTCCACGGGGCATCTTTTCCAAATGGTAATTCTTTCGAATATTTGACGGAACAGTTTCCACTCCATTACGGAGAATGTAGGTGTATATCAGTTCCATCCGGCTTAGTTTGCGGATGTTGGATTCAATCATCATGGAATCCATTCGTCTGACTTTGCCGCTGATTCCCATCAATTTTACAATGGAAGCACTTAGATCTTTCACACAGTCATGGTAGACTGACCAATAATGATCGGATGATAAATTTCTTCTTTTGCTAAGATTTCATAAAGCCATTCTGCCATGTCAGCCAGACTGTAATTATTCGTAAATGGTCTGGATAATGCATGTGATGGTGCATCCCATACAAACACATTCTGTTTATTCTCAAAATATTCTATCTGCTTCTCAAAAAGCCTGTGATCTGCTGTAAGTCCCGGTAAAAATACTAACGTAATTTTCTGCTTGTCTATTATATTTACAAAATAACGGATGCAGCCACAGGATGTCTTATAACTGTTTTCTATCATTTTCCGTCCCCTTTCCATAAACCATTTCCCAATGATTTATCATTTCCAGATATTCCTGCTCAAAAACAGTTACATCATAATTTCCTGTTCTGTACCAATGCTTCAGCATCCCTTCTGAAGCATATAGAATTTCTTTATATATACGAACAAATTCTATATCCTTACGGATGAAATCGAGATTCAAAATTGACAAAAGCAATTCCAATGTCGTTTGGGTAACATCCTGTACATACGGTTGGATAGTTGATTGAATATCTGGCTCTGTTTCAAAGTATGAATTTATGGAAAATAAAGACAAAAATGTGTATTTTCTCATCACTGCACACTTAGCCATCAGACCTCGACGCATCATTTCAAAAAAATCATCTGTTTCATATACCTTATATTTACACATGTATTTTTTTGTTAAATCCGCTGCATGATTCCATAAAAAAATATACAGCTCCTGCTTGTTATGAAAATAATGAAACAAAAGTGACTTGGAAATTCCGGCTTCTGCTGCAATTTCTGAGGTTGGTGCCTTTTTATATTGATTCATTGCAAATACTTTATATGCTGCATTCAATATTTGAGATTGTTTTTCTACAGGCAAAGCATAAAATTTATAATTCATAAGCCACCTCCGTTGACCAATTGGGTTAATGCGAGTATACACCCGTTGACCGATTAACGGAAGACCTCATTTGACCATCACTTCAATGACTAGGCTCCTTTACCTGTTTTCTTTTTCCGGCAGACAAGTCATAAGAAGAAAAATTGCTCCCAATACCACGATACTGCCCGCCATAATTAATATCATCTGTGTTGTATTAACTACATTTCCATGAAACTGCGGATTACAGTCTAACGTTTCCCTTATTGCCGTTATCAGCTCCTCTGGAAGCTTCTCACTCTCCATCTCCTCAAATATGCCACGAAGCATATGATTCTTAATAAGTGAAGTTCCATAAGTCCCCGGAAGATATGACAATGCTTTCTGCAATCCAGAGCCAAAATTAGAGATTGGCATATATGCTCCACAGATAAAGCCATAGCCTGCGCTGACAATCGTTCCTACTGCTGACATCTGCCCCTGCGTAGTAAGCGGATAGCTTATAATACTTGAAAGTGTACTTCCAAATAGCACCAGAAGAATCTCATCAATAATAATCCAAAGCACATCCACAAAGCTTAAATACCAGCCCATTTTTCCTATGTAAAGAAGTCCGATCACAAGTGCCAGCCCATTTACAAGCAATGAATTCAGCACTGTTGCAAGGAAATATCCAAGATATATCTTTGAGCGACTTATCGGTGAAACATTTAAGTCCTTCCTTATACCATTCACCTTGTCCTGAACCATTGTAAGATTCACGCAGAATGTAACTGTTACACAGCTTACTGCTAAGAGAGCGGCAACTAGCTGGGATGCAACTGTCCCATCAATCAACTTTTCCGCAATCGTAAATCCTTCCGGAAATGCTGATGTAAAAGAGTCCTTATAAACCTTTGCTAAAAATGTTGCATACAATACAATCAAAATAAATGGTGTGATAAGTGCAGAAAAAAACATTCCTTTATCTCTAAAAAATAATTTCCTGTTCCTATTCATAAGAGAAATAACTGCCTTCATTCGTTTTCACCTCCCAGTACCTTGCCTGTTACCGCAAGAAATACATCATCCATTCCGCCCTTTACTACCTCGTAATCTCTAAATATATCCTGATGTTTAACTATAAGCTTTGTTGCTTCAATGTCTATATGAGCATTACTAAGATGCATAATATATGAACCAAGATGCATTAAAACACAAAAAGGACGCAGGATTACTCCCACGCCCCAATTACTATCTGGCTTTATCTGTCCTTACCATTGGCACTTCTTTCGCTGCTTCAACCTTCATATCTGCACCGCCTCTTTACATTCACGTATAAAGACTCTTTCACATGCTTTGTTCGTCCTTTTCAAATATCAGAATCTTCTGCGTAACCTTTTTTGCAATCGGTAATAACGCCAAAAGTCTGTATGCAGATGAAAATAACTCCATGCCACGAAGAATATTATCATCTTTTATTTTATGATACCCTGTTGTCATATTCCCTAGGTCTTCAAAATGATCTGCACCGAAGACAAATTTTGAGCCTGTTTGCTGTATGGATTTTTCTATTCCTTCTTTCTTTACCCATGCCTTTGCCAGACATTCCATAAGAATACATGCATTATCAAAGTTGTCCTTTATTATTTTTAATATCTTACCGTTTTCTTCTGCTGTCAGATACATTGATAATCCTTCAATGATAAAAAGCATTTTTCCCCGCACTTTTACTTCTTTTGACCATGCAGGGTCAAGTGCAGAAATTCCTATCGTAGAAACACGTCCTGATTCCTCGAAAATCTGATTGCGGATTGCTATCGTTTCTGGCAGGTCCAGATTATACCAGGTGATTTTACCATTATCCATGCGATAAAATCTCGTATCCAGACCACAGGCAATATTAACCACCGTACAATCAGGATTTTTCTCTATAAAATTCTTTACTAATTCATCAAAAACTATCGTTCTAGCAATTACCCCTTTCCCCATCGTAGAATCCCTAGCCGCTGTAGAAAAATCATAATCAATTTTGTCGACTAATTCTACCGCCTTTGCATCATAGAATTTATTATGCTTACTTTTGGAATATTGGGCTCTGGCATAAAAGCTCTGGAGCATTGTCTCAGCACTGCCACTGATAGTAGGTTTTATTCTTTCACTCATACATTTACCTTTTTTACAATACAATTAGTTGTGACTAACTTGATTGTAACACATTTTATGAAAATAAACAATTCAAATTAACGTGTCTTGGAGACAGACCCCATAAACTTCTTAAACTGAGAAATCTCTCATCTACCTGAATTCAATTATATCTTCAAATGGTTTTCTTGGTCTTTTATCTGGAGATTCATCCGCAATTCCAACCGCAACCAATCCAGTCAGTTGGCAGTCAGTTCCAATAAAATCAACAAGATCATTGTATGCAAAGCATGTATTTGCAATCCACAAAGTACCTAATCCATACCCTGTTGCTGTAAGTATCATATTTTGAATGGCAGCACCTATAGATAATGAGTCACAGATTTCTAGCGCTGTATATCATATCTTCAATCATGGTTTTATTAACTCTATCTGGTTTATATTTTCTTATGCTTCTTCTATCTTCTATTTCCTTTATCATAATTTTTTACTCTTTCTCACTTATTCTATATGAATATCTGTATCCTGT
>ERZ1035014.904-NODE-904-length-11590-cov-14.368791_pt1 | contig 11590 bp, 7 predicted proteins | sample MGYA00520620_ERZ1035014 | MGnify/ENA primary metagenome ERZ1035014 (study PRJEB33766, sample SAMN09781744) | gut metagenome | biome: gut microbiome | host: Homo sapiens | place: Madagascar | study: EMG produced TPA metagenomics assembly of the PRJNA485056 data set...
GCCACCAGGTTAAGGGAAACGCCAAGGCGGGAAAGAAGGGCTCGGTTCGAATCGATGGCTCCTTGAGCGATTCAACGAGAAACGAGAAGAAAATCCTGTTTACACAGGAGTTCGAGGGCGACATGGCCCCGCAGCGTCCTGAGCTCCATTGGTATGCCCATGACTCAGATATTCTCTTGTTAATCGAAACGAGATGCGGTGGAGAGGATAAAAACAAGGCGAAGAGCTATCGGGTTGAATTGAAAAGTGAGACGACCATGACCATGTCCGTATCGCTTGCTATGGCTATCGATGAGGCATGCAGCAAGCTGAGCATAAGGGCGAATTCGAGCCTGACAAGTCAAGCCAAGCGAGAACTCCGGCAGTCGTTTGTATTTGAAGTTGAATTCTGACGTGAATCGCCAGCTGTCGAATGTGACAAAGGGACTGTCCCTTTGTCACATGCCGGCAAAGCCTGTTTGGCGCAGAGCCTCGTAGAGGACGATGGCGGCGCTGTTGGAGAGGTTGAGGGCGCTGATGCGGTAGTCGTCCGGGTCGACGAAGTTGCCGCAGATATCCTGCTGAAGGATGGCCTCGTGGCTGCCCTCGGTGTGCCCGAGCGATTCCTCGTGGGCTTCCCAGGCCTCGGCGTTATCGAGCGAGTCGCAATCGCGTAGCATGGGGATGCGCTCGCAACGCGCCGGCGCCGCGGCGAGCAACTCCTCGGGAATGCCCGAGCTCTCGCTGCCAAAGACCAAATACTCACCGTCGCGGTAGGTACTCTGCGCATAGGTGCGGCGTGCCTTTTTGGTCAGCAGATGTAGGCGCTCGTCGGCGGGGGAGAGGCCGTTGCGCGCAAGGAAATCCTCCCAGCCGGCATAGGTCGTCACATCCAAGTTTTGCCAGTAGCCCAGGCCGGCGCGGCGCACCGTCTTGTCATCGAGCGAAAAGCCCAACGGCTCCACCAGGTGCAGGCGGGCGCCGGTGACCACGCAGGTACGGCCGATGTTGCCCGTATTGGCCGGAATCTCGGGCGCGTACAGCACGATATTGAACATGAATCTCCTTGGCATAGAACGAAAAACCACCACGAAGGGGACAGTCACCTTCGTGGTGGTTTGGCGGTTGCATGGGCGATAATACCCGCTTCGATAACCCTAGGCGCGGTGCCAGTCGGTCAGGCAGGCATCGAGGGCGGCGATGAGCGCGTCCTTGTCCATGTGACGGCCGATGATGCACAGGCTCGTCATGCGGTCGCCCGTCTCGTCGTCCCAAATCTGCATGATTTCGGGGTTCTCGTCGATGATCTTCTGCTTCTCGCCCTCGGGCGCCGAGTCAACGAACAGGCCGTTCTCCATCAGGCGCATCTGGTGGCCGGCCTGCTCAAACATGTAGCACATGTCCGGATCGCCGGTCTGCCACAGCGGGCCCTTGACGCGGATGACCTCGTCGGGCCACTCCTGCTCAACAAAATCGGTGAACTTCTGCAGGTCAAACGGCTTGCGGCGCGAGTACACAAAGGTCTCGATGTCGTACTCGAGCACCTCGGGGTCGTCGTGCTCCTCGGGATGCTCCATGGCCTCGATCCAAGCGGCGGAGTTGTAGGCGCGCATAAAGTCGAAGCGGTCGGTATCGAGCAACTCCTCCATGGGAACCTCGCCGTTTTGGGCCTCGACGATCACGGCATCCTTCTGCAGGCTGCGCACGATGGCCTTGAGCTCGGCAATCTGCTCGGGCGTCACGGTATCGGTCTTGTTGAGGATCAGCGTGGAGCAGAATTCAATCTGCTGGATGAGCAGGCTCTCGATGTCGTCCTCGTCGATATCCTCGGCCAGCAGGTCGCGGCCGCCGTTGAACTCGTCGTACATGCGGGCGCAGTCGACCACGGCCACGATGTTATCGAGCGCGAGCTTGGGCTCGCCGCCCACCTTGGCCTCGTCGCAGAAGCTCGAGATGGTGTAGGCGATGGGGATAGGCTCGCAAATGCCCGAGGCCTCGATGATGATGTAGTCGAACTTGCCCGAATCGGCGATGCCCTGCAGCTGGTTTGCCAGGTCGTCCGAAAGCGTGCAGCAGATGCAGCCGTTGGTGAGCGGGATGAGGTCGTCGGTCTCGGAAAGGCCGCCGTCGGCGATGAGGCTGGCGTCGACGTTGATCTCGCCGATATCGTTGACGATCACGGCAGCACGGATGCCGCCGTCGTTGGCGAGGATGTGGTTGAGCAGCGTGGTCTTGCCGGCACCGAGGTAGCCGGTAAGCATGATGATCTTCACGGGTTTGTTGGGCATGTGCCCTCCTTTGTTAGACATGGCTTACAGTTGAATCTTATGCCAAACGCCTGCTCTTATACCCACGCGCCGGCAAATAACACAGGCTACTCCCAGGCTCCCCATACATCGGGGCAATAACCGACGGTGGCCTTTTTGCCGTTGCGCACGATGGGCTCAGCTAGAACCTGCTGGTTTTCGAGCAGCTTGTCGAAGCGCTGACTAGGGGTGAGGTGCTGGATAAGCGCGAGCGTCTCCTCGTCCTTGGCTTTGGGGTTGAGCAGCTTGTCGATGCCGCCGACCGCCTGCATCACGCTCGTGAGCTCGCCTTTGCTCATCTCCTTTTCCTTAAGGTCAATAAACTGCACCTTAATGCGGCGCTCCTTAAAATAGCGCTGGGCCTTCTTGGTATCGAAGGATTTTTTGGTGCCGAAGATTTGAATATTCATATTATATGTTCCGCCGTTCTAACGAACGGCGGTCACCTCGACGCTGCAAAGCCATCTGATGGGCAATCTGCCTTTCAATCGTCGGGCGCGGGCAAAAGCCCAGCGCCCTCCTCTTTCAAGGCACCTTGCCTCATCAGCTGGCTTTTCGCTGACATTGACGGTACATCGAGGTGACCACCGCCGGACTTATCGAATAAAGTTGGTCCTGGCGCGATCGGCTTCGGGGGCTTCGATGCCGGCGACCTTTCCTGCTTCGATGCAACGAAGGAGCCAGGCCATGTTCTTGCCGATGTTTCGCATGGTAGCAAGGCCCTCGGCATCTCCATCGGCCTCGCCCGGCGCAGCGCCAAAGACGTTGTTCCAGTAGGTGGAGGCGACCACGGGCATCTGGTTGATGGTGAAGTATTTATTGAGTACATCGAAGGTGGTCGACGTGCCGCCGCGGCGGGCAACGGCGACAGCGGCGCCCGGCTTGTGCGCAAAGGCCTTGCTGCCAGCATAGAAGGCGCGGTCGAGAGCCGAGAGGATGCGTCCGCTGGGATGCGCGTAGTAGACGGGTGAGCCAAAGACAAAGCCGTCGACCTGCTCGGCGGCGGCGATGAGCTCGTTCACCACGTCGTCATCAAAGGTGCAGCGGCCGCCAAGCTTGGCACACTGGCCGCAACCGATGCAATCACGAATGGGCTTGGCGCCCAGTTGGAACACCTCGGTATCGATGCCCTCGGCATGCAATTGCTCGGCGACCTCGGCGAGCGCGCGGGCGGTGTTGCCGTTTGCCTTGGGGCTGCCATTGACCAAAAGAACCTTCATCACAAACTCCCTCTGCTGTCGGTGACTTCTGTAGAGGATTATCTCACGAGCGGGCAGATAGCGTGGGGCGCGATGCCGGCCCCGAGGGCCCACGGCAGGCTCGCTCACCAGGTACGAGCGGGATACGGTCCAGAGGATGTTGGAGTGCGGGGCCTCGTGCGAGCAGATTGTAAGGGGTCTGGGCGGGTCGCCCTCGATGGCGAGCTTTGAGGTCTTGGAAGGCGGGCTGCTGTGCGGCTTGAGCCAACGACCTCGGCGGACGGGAAGTAGTGAGCGAGGCAGAACTGGCAGTTCGACAAATACGGAGGCTGAGAACTCCGCAGAGGTTTCCCCGGAGGCCAGTTTGCTTTTCCCGCTGCCGTCGTTTGCGGGTGTTTTCAGGCGGGTGGCGCTAGCGGGTCGTCGGTCCCTGCATGTCCCGCACGATATAGTTCATAGTGCGGTAGATCTATATGAATTATCTTGCCTCGGCCTCAGCTGATGTGACCTAACGATGCAATTTGCGATGTCGGCATTGTTTTGATTTCGGCGGGGATGTGCCTATGAAGAAATGAATGATGACGAACTGATCAGCGTTTTTCGACAACGAAACAGATCGGTATCTTTTGCCGCCCACTCTCTTGAAGGGAGTGATACTTAATGAGTTGATGGAAAGTGGTGTGGAGATTGGAGAACTGCAGATTGATCTGTAGTTTGGAGACTATTGCAAAGTTAGAATGAACGCAAAATATGGATTTTGATCCGCTGGTTGGCCAAGTTAACTTAAATGGTGGCAGTCCAGACCCAGAGCCAATGGTGGGAGTTGCTGTATTTCCGGCCACAGTTTGGGCAGTTGTGGTTTATGACATCGTAGTTGATGTTAACTACGGCCCAGTCGTTAATGCTGCTGCGGCGGCTATGGTTTATACGAAGGCGGTTGCTATCGAGTAATTCACACTTGGTTTGATTCGATTGTGAATGCGTAACTAGGACGGAAAGCAAAGGAAGCTCTATGGAAATAGGGGATGCTGTCTGCTTGATGACTTCGATTGCCCTGATTATCCTTTCAATCCAATACAGAAGAGGAAGATGGCTCTGCTCAATTGCTGGATATGATGTCACAAAAAGGGAGAGCGGGATTGATATACGCCCTTACGCAAAGTTGATTTCTTCTGTGACGTTATGGATGGGGCTGCTGTTTTTCTTGTTGGCGGTAGAGGGCTGGGTACGTGATTGGAACGCCAGCGTTTTTGAAGTTTTGGTTCTACTTCTGTTCAGCTTGGCCTCTTTGTCGTTCGTGCGGCTAGTTAGGTTTGTGTTTATGAGGCGATAGCCAGCGGAAGTGGCTGGATGACAAAATGGACCAATGCAGCCAATTGTCAATAGAATTTGATAGGCTTGGCTTAACAGATTTGCTTGAGGGCATATCCATGGCGGGTGATAGGTTCTATCTTGTTGAGCACTTATTTGCATCGGGTAAAGTAAACCAAGAGTATCGAAAACGGTGCCCCCGGGCCCCGGGAGGGGCTGCGGGGGCGTTCGGCTAACTGCGGGTACGACCTATTTGCCCAATGTGTTCGCCTGAGATCGGAAATTAACTATCATGCGTCCCGCAACGCTAGTCCAGTTTGGTACCTGGCACCTGCACGGCTTTCCCGAGCAACGCTTTGAGCTCGTTCAAAATGGAAACAGGCTGTCGATCGACAGCGTCCAGATGAAGCGTCGCCACACGAATGGGCGGCTGATATTCAAGCGAGCCGATGAGCACGGGAGAGCCCAGGAACCGCTCGATTTCCTCTGCGATCGCGTCGGTCTCTTCGGGATCGAATTCGTCGAAAAGCGCCACGAACATCGGTCCCGTCGAACGGAACAGACGACCCTTGCCGCGCGAACAATCCATGAGGCAGGCGGCGCTCTCCGCCAAAACGCGGTCGCCCGCATCAAAGCCAAAGCGGGCATTGACTCGAGCGATCTCGTCGATTTTAATGGCGACCAAGCTCGCCTTGCGCGCCACGCGACGCATTTCCCCAATGGCGTTGACCAGAGCGTGGACATCGCCCAGGCCGGTCACGGAATCGGTCGTATCGGCCAAGCTGCGGTTGATGATAATGCCCACGTACATGTTGGGCTCGGTGTCGGTGCCGTCCAGGCGGTAACCCGTGCAGTCGCAGAGCACGTACTTTCCGGTGGCATCCATCACGCGATACTGCATGTAATGGAAGTGCCACGATCCATTTACCACCATGTCGAGCTCAGAGCGCACGTTGTCGCGGTCCTCGGGGTGAACGCGGGCGAGCCACATATCGACCGAGTTAAAGGGATGCTGGGAAGGCAGGTCAAAATCGCGCACGGCATTGACCGACCATTGCGATTCGCCGGTATCGAGGTTGAGGATGAACGGGTAGCGTGTCTCGGAGCTCATGGAGATTGCCTGGAACACGCGGTCGTTGCACGGAAGATGGTCCGCGACGGGGTGTTGCTGCGCGCCGTCGCCTTCTGGTTGCTGCACGCGATGCATGAGTTTATAGCGATACATCTTGCGGTCGGCATCCATCGTCATCTGACGACGCGTGTCGCCGGCAAGCGGGTTAACGCTTGAACAGCCAAAGCTAAAGCTGGCGATCATGGGCGCCTTGCCGTCCGAGGTTGCCTCGATCAGATTGGTGCGCACCTGCTCCAGGCGCTGCTCAAGTTCCGTCTCGCTTGTCGTGGGTGAGATGAGCACGAACTCGTCTCCGCCAATGCGGAACAGCAACTCGTCGTGCTCCATGGTTTCGGAGAGTGAACGGCAGGTGCGCAGGATGTAGCGATTGCCCTCGGCGTGGCCGAATATATCGTTGCAGTGTTTAAGGTGGTCGATGTCAATATAGGCGCAGGTAAAGGGGTCGCCGTTGCGCCAGAGCTGATCGACGTGACGGTCGAGCCCGCCGCGGTTGCCCAGATTGGTGAGCGGGTCGATATGGGCGCTGCGTTCGAGCAGCTGGCGCTCTTGTTGCAGGATGGCGTGGGTCTTTTGCAGCTGCTCGCCGATGGCGCGGAGCTCGGTAGGCAGTGCGGCGACGTCGAGCTCAGCAGTCGGAACACCGTTCGCCAATCGTTGAAGGTAGGCGACAATCGATTGCTCGCCCAGGCGATACGACTCGTTCATGATGAATAACCTCCTCTGGGCGAAACAGTGGCTAGTATCATATCCCCAATTCGGTTTGATTTGGGGATATGAGTTAGCCAATGGGGACAATCGCGTCCCTTAACGGTAGCGTTTTGCGCGCGAGCGTATCAGTTGTTATTGCCACCATCGAACAATGCCTCAAACTCTGCCGCCGGCATGGGGCGATAGTAGAGGAAGCCCTGCGCGAAGCGGGCGCCCATCTGGCGCAGCAGCTGAGCCTGGCCTTTCGTCTCGACGCCTTCAATCACAACGGGCAGATGGAGCGACTGCGCCATACCCAGCATCGATGACACGATCTGCGTGCTGCGTTCGTCGGCTTTTCCGGCGGGCACAAAGGTTCGGTCGAGCTTAATGACGTCGACGTTGACGCTCTTGAGCATGGCGAGCGTGGACTGGCCGGTGCCAAAATCGTCCATGTAGGTCGAGAACCCTCGGGTGTGCAGGTCGGCTGTCAGTTTGTCCACGGCTTCGGACTCCCCCGTATAAGCCGTTTCGGTGATCTCGATACGCATGAGCTCGGGCGGTAGGTTATATTGGGCGGCGAGCGCCCCCATATGTTCGGCAACGTCGCAGGCAAGGATATCCACGCGCGACACATTAAGCGAGACCGGAACCACGCGAAGTCCTCGATCGATGCGCCCGCGCAGCCACGAGGCGACACCCTGCCAAATGTACTTGTCGAGCGTCACCACAAAACCGCTTTCCTCGAGAGCGGGGATAAAGGCGGCAGGCGAAATGAGGGAGCCGTCCTTGTCAATCCAGCGTGTGAGCGCCTCGGCGCCAATGATCTCGCCGGTTTCCATATCAACCAGTGGCTGCAGGTAGTAGGTGATGCGGTCGTTTGAGAGCGCATACTGGAACTCGGTGAGGGTGCGGTGAAACGCAACCTCGCGCTTGTATTCTTCGGGGCGAAAGACGGCAATGCGATCCTTAAAGTCGTTTTTCGCGCGCCGATTGGTAAACATAGCCTTGGCCTGTGCATCGATGGTGATTTCCTCGTTGGAGTCGATGGGGTAGACACCCATGGACGGCCAGAAACCTACGCCGTTATCATGCTTGGCCACGGCCTCGCGAACGCGGTTATAGATTTTATGGACGGTGTCGTGCTCAAAGGGGATGAGTACGCAAAAGTCATCTTGGCCCCAGTACCCTGCGACGCCCATGTCGGCATTCTCGATATCTTTGAGGACCGTGCCCACATCGGCGAGCATGCGGTCGCCCTCGGCCTGTCCGTGCCATTCGTTGAACAGCCGCATGTGTCCCATGTCGACGGTGGCGATACACCAAGCGCCGTCGCGCCCTGTCCTCAGAAATGCGTTGGCACGCCGCATAAACTCGCTGGGTCGATAGAGGCCCGTGAGCGTATCGATGCGTTCGGCGACGGCGCTTTTGCGCTCAATCTCAGGTATGGGGAGGCTGTCGTTGGGAACAAGCCCGCCGGCCGCACGAAGACGACGGTCGAGCTCGCCTAAAACGGCGGTCGCTTGATTGATTAAGCGCTCGTAAAAGGCCGGAACGACGAGGCAGACGGGGGTAATGGTATCGCCCGCGATTTGAACAGGAGCGAAAACGGCTTCTTTAAGAAGATGGGCCAGTTGCTCGAATGCCTCGTGGCCCAACTCGTTGCTAAGCACGACGAACTGGGCGTTTCGTGAGCGGAAGACGCGACTCCTGCCGCGGGTGATCGACAACATGCGGCCTGCGTATTCGGCGAGCATGTTGTCGACAGCCTCGGCCCCATAGAGCTCGTTGAGCTTTGCCGTGCCGCGAACGCGGACCGCTATAAGCCCCGTCTCGCAACGGTCGCGACGGCAGGCATCGATAGCGTTGATCAGCATACGCTGCGTTCCGAGGCCCGTAGCGGCGTCGACGGTTTCGGCAAGCGAATGGTTGACGAGCTCGCCGACATAGAGCGAGGGGGTATTTCCGTCGCCGTCGATACGAAACCCGCGAGCGCGGCAAAGGACGTAGTCGCCCGCGGCATTGCGCATGCGGTACTGCATGACGCGGCGGTGTTTGGAGCCGTTGTAGATTTGGTCGATATCGCTGGTATAGGCCTCAAGGTCATCGGGATGGACACGCGTTTTCCAGTAATCGTGGCAGTTGTCGATATGCTCGGAAGGAAGACCGAGATCGCGCAAGGCGCCTTGTGACCAAAGGGTGCGATGCTTGTTCAAGTTCTCGATAAAGCAATAACGGCCTTCGTTGAGCATCGAAAAGGCATCGAAAACGCGGTCGCTTATTTCGAAGTCGTCGGCGTGGACTTGCACGATATTGCGTCGATCAAGGTGCATGGCATGGCGCAGCTTGTAGTCGTACATGCGATGGTCGGCATCGAGTGTCATGCGATTGGAGGCTTCGCCCAGGGCGGGGTCGGCGTGTGCCACTCCGTAGCTAAACGAATGAGGCATCTCGGAATCGTTGTTCTTGAGCAGGACCGTTCGGCAGTGTTCCAGACGTTCGGCGAGGTCGTCCTCGGTCGCAATTGTAGATAGGATGGCAAACTCGTCGCCGCCTATGCGAAACGCCGCCTCGTCCACTTTCATATACAGTTTGAGATAAAGGCTTACCTGCAAGATGTAGCGGTTGCCCTCGTCATGCCCAAAGACGTCGTTGCAGTGCTTGAGATTGTCGATATCGATGAACGCCATGGTAACGGGGATGTCCTGCTCCCAGAGCTCCTCGAGGGAACGGGCAAAGCCGCCGCGGTTGCCAAGTCCGGTAAGCTGGTCGGTAAAGGCGGTCCTAATCAGATCATCCTGACGCTCGAGAAGGTCACGGATGGTCTTTTCGAGCGTTTCGGTGTAATTGCTGACAGTATCCATGTTCTAAGCGGCTTTCTGAGGTCGGGGCGGATTGCGTCGGGCGAGCTCGTTGTGTACACGCGTCGTTGCTCAGCGTATTGCGTGTATCCAGGCCTCCGCCTTGCTGCGTTGTTGGGTTACTTTGCCGGCTAATGTTCGCTGTTGATAACTGCTGAGTAGTATAAACAACAGTACAAAAATATATAGGGGTGCCCATACTATGGGTGACAATTATTTGCCAAGCGGTAACACGACGATGCGATGTTCGATGAAAATGCGACTGAGACGATATATGTTGACGGGTATACTTGTCCCGTTTTAAAACGCAGGGACGGAGATGGTCGCATGACACAGCCAAATACGACGCATACGGTGGGGCTGGCGCTTGAAGGAGGCGGCTATCGCGGTATGTATACGGCGGGTGTGCTCGATGTTTGGATGGAGCATGGCCTGACCTGCGATCATATGGTGGGCGTCTCGGCGGGGGCGGCGTTTGGCTATAACTTTAAATCGCGCCAGATCGGTCGCGCCATCCGCTACAACAAGGCTTATTGTGCCGACAAGCGCTACGCGAGCGTGACGAGCTGGCTGCGTACCGGCGATATGTTCAATGCCGAGTTTGCCTATCACGAGGTGCCGCTCGAGCGCGATCCTATCGACCTTGAGTCATACCGCGCCTGTCCCATGCGGTTTACGTGCGTATGTACCGATATCGAGACGGGCGAGGCGGTCTATCACGACCTGCCCTATGGCGATGAGCGCGATATCGAGTGGATTCGCGCGTCGTCGGCGATTCCCGTGGCAACGCGCCCCGTGGCCATTGAGGGACGCAAATATCTGGATGGCGGTGTTGCGGATTCCATTCCCAGCGCCTGGCTGTTTGCGCAGGGCTACGATCGCAATGTGGTGGTGCTCACGCAGCCGGCGGGCTTTGTGAAGCAGCCCAATAGTGTGATGCCCATGCTGCGGCGCGTGTTCCGCCACTATCCTGCTTTTGTTTCAGCGCTTGAGCATCGACATGAGGTCTACAATGCCACGCTCGAGGACCTAGCGCGTCGTGAGGCCGCCGGCGAGATCTTTGTGGTGCGGCCGAGCGAATCGGTAAAGGTGCCGTCACTCTGCCGCGAGCCCGATGAGCTTGAGCGCATCTATCAGGTCGGTCGCCATGATGCAGAGGCGACGCTGCCGGCGCTGGAGACATACCTGGCAGGGTAGGGCATCGGCCGCAGGCTCAGCGGAAAGCGCATCCCGGAATTTGCCTTCGGAATGGGATGTAGTTTCCCTATGAGAGCGGTTTGGGAAAGCGCGTCCCAGAATGAGCTTGAGAAATGGGACGCACTTTCCCGTTGAGCCCTTGTGGGAAACTGTGCCCCACTTTTCGGCTGCGGAACGGGATGCAGTTTCCGAAACAGGGGCCTTTGGGAAACTGTGGCCCGGAATTTGCGTTCAGAACGGGACGCAGTTTCCCGTTGAGCCTCTATACGGAAAGCGCATCCCAGTTTGGACGTCCATTCTGGGATGCGCTTTCCGCTCTTGAAGATATGAGGCCGCGGAGCAGCTGCTCGGCCTATGTCTATGCCTGCTGCCAGGTGTCGACGAGCTCCTTGGCCGCGGCGTAGGGGTCATCGGCGCTGCAAACGGCGCTCACCACGAAGAAGCCGTCGACGCCGGTGGCCTTGAGCTGCGGCAGGTCGGCCGTCTTGACGCCGCCGCCCACCACGATGGGCACGGGGCTTGCCACATGGAGCGCGGCCAGGTCCTCAAAGCTCTTGGTGATGATGGAGCCGTCGGCCGCGCGTCCGCAGTCGCGCTTGGTCTCGGTCTCGTGGAGCGGGCCGATGCCCAGGTAGTCGACCAGGCTCATGTCGGCGGTCTTGACGTACTCGAGCATTTCCTCGCAACGGGCCGAAAGACCCACGATGGCATCGGGGCCCAGCAGCTTGCGGCAGACCTCGACGGGGATGTCGCTCTGGCCCACATGCACGCCATCGACGGCAATGCCCTGCTCGCGTGCAGCAAGCACGCAGCCCAGACGGTCGTCGATGAGCAGCGCGACCTGACCGGTCTTGCCCGCACGGGCGATAGCCTGCGCGGCGTCGTCGGTCAGCGCGATGATCTCGCGGGCACTTGCCA
>ERZ1035014.907-NODE-907-length-11584-cov-12.780206_pt1 | contig 11584 bp, 8 predicted proteins | sample MGYA00520620_ERZ1035014 | MGnify/ENA primary metagenome ERZ1035014 (study PRJEB33766, sample SAMN09781744) | gut metagenome | biome: gut microbiome | host: Homo sapiens | place: Madagascar | study: EMG produced TPA metagenomics assembly of the PRJNA485056 data set...
TTTTTATCCCTTTGCAGAGCATATTATTTCTTAGCATTCAGCATCAGCTTCTCCAGAAACCTGAGTTGATCTACATAATAGGCACTCTTTTGTGGGTGCTGCTTATGCAGGCGATCGATAATCTGATAGGCTCTCTCATACTTTCCCTGCTTGATGTAGATTCTAGCAAGGGTTTCTGTAAAGATTCCGCCATTATCGCTAGACTCATTATGAGGAGCTGCTTCTGCAGGCTCTGTGTCTGCTGATGATTTTGGTTCAGATTCCTCTGTGCCGTTAATCTTTTCCAGGTTAAAACCACCTTCTTCAATGAAGTCATCGATGAGACTGATTGTACGGGATGGTTGCTCCATCTTCTGTTCTGTCTCTGTCTCCATCAGATATGATACGTAATCTACTGCTGCATCTGCTGGTGTAGGTTTGCGTTTCTCTTTCTTCTTCTCGTTTTCCTCAGCATCGGTAGGGATGGAGTCGAGGAAGTGGTCGATGAGGCTGCTGGTGCGATCTTCTTTCTTCTTGGCATCAAGAATGCCCATACCTTGTGGCTTATTCTGGGTACGCTTGAGCTGATAGTGAGCTGCCTCTATCATCTGGAAGATGACTTTGCGGTCGGAGATATAGATGGCTGCTCGGCGAAGTTCTTCATCGAAGCTGGGGTCGTGGAGCAGGTATAGATTTTTCAACATCAGCAGGCGAGCCGTCTGATAGTACGGATAAAGAGCCAAGAGCGCACGTAGGTCGTAGAGCGTCTCTCGGTCCATTTCCTCAGGATGTTGTATTAATCTATTTAATTCCACGATGTTTTGCTTTTTTCTTTGAACATTGAATTTTTTACCAGTTAGCTACAGTTGCATTGAATATCTGATCAACCAAATCCTTTACCATCTGGGTAACCAGCTCTTCCTGCACTGATGCCAGGCTCTGAGTGGTATCGTAGGTCTTGGCGGAGGTAAACTGTCGCTCGAAGTCCTCGTTGTGGTTTTTGGTATTGGTGAAGCGGACGTTCACTGTAATGCTCAATTCGGTCTGTGCAGAATATCCCTCTGCACTCACCGACTTGTTACGCTGTGAGTATTGGGTGATTTCTCCCTCAATCTTCAAATCTCCGTTTCGGGAAACCTGGCGCAGCTGAGTGTTGCTGGCAAACTTGTCTTTCAGCTCATTGTTGAACATCGGACCCATTGGTCCCCAAACATACGAGCTTCGGATAGGGAAGTCGGCCAACTGGATGGTCTTGGTCTTGGTATAGTCAATGCTGGCTCCGTTAAACTTGTAGCTTACGGAGCAGGCAGCAGTAGCTCCCATTACCAATATGATGCCTATTATATATAGGTACGCGCGTAAGTGCTTCATTTTTTTTATTCTTTATTATTGTCTTTCCCAGCAATGAGTCATTAATCATTTCCGAGCCCGTATTTCTTGATTCTTCGATAGAGGGTGCGGTCGGAGATTCCCAATTCGTCGGCTGCTTTTTTTCTATTGCCATTGTTTCTCTCCAATGCTTTTTCTATCATCTGCCTGCCCAGTTTGCTGAGGTTAAGCGATTCGTTCTCGCTCATCTCTTCGTTGTCGAAGTCCTTGATTTCCTCTGCCTCTACTTCCTGAGCTTCTGGTCGGGAATGTATCAGGTCTGGATGAGAGTTCAGCATCTCCTGGTGAGACTGTATGATATCCGACGTACGAGATGGTGTCACATCTATTGGATAGTTTGCGGGTATGATGCTATTGTCTATCGGTTGTGATTGAGAGAACCCTTGGGCACCGTTCAGTCCGCGCGCTTCATCAAGTTGTTTTCTCAACGAGTTCATTTCGCGTCTCAAGTCGCTTACGTTTCCTCTCAATTCGTACAGAATCTTATAGAGAATTTCTCGTTCGCTTTCATAGCTGTGCTGCCCTCCACTCTGTTGGGGAATCGGGGCCAGCTGTGTACTCTCCTCATCTTTTGGGATGAATTGGAGAAGTGCATCCAGTCCGATTTCTCTTTCTTTTGAGAGTACCGACATCTGCTCTGTGATATTCTTGAGCTGTCGAACATTTCCCGGCCACTTGTATTTCAACATCAGTTGCTTGGCATCTTCCGTAAGCGAGATTTTCGGCAAGTGATATTTCTCAGCCATTTGCATAGCAAAGAGACGGAAGAGCAAAAGTATGTCACCGCCACGTTCGCGCAAAGGAGGCATCTGGATAGGAATCGTATTGAGACGATAGTAGAGATCCTCACGGAATCTTCCTTCGCTCACAGCCTTGCGCATATTCACATTGGTGGCAGCTACGATACGAACATTGGTCTTTCGGATTTCTGTGCCTCCTACTCGAATATATTCACCAGTTTCCAGCACACGAAGCAGTCGGGCTTGGGTCTGAATAGGGAGTTCTCCTACCTCGTCGAGGAAGATGGTTCCCTTGTTGGCTATTCCGAAGTAGCCTTCGCTTTCACCGATGGCTCCAGTGAAGGAACCCTTTTCGTGTCCGAAGAGTTCGCTGTCGATAGTTCCCTCTGGGATGCTGCCGCAGTTGATGGCGAAGTATTTCTCTCTTCTTCGTGGAGAATTGTCGTGGATGACTCTTGGAATGATTTCCTTACCCACTCCGCTTTCTCCGATGATGAGCACGGAAAGGTCTGTCGGTGCCACCTGTAAGGCAACATCGAGAGCACGATTCAATCCGTCGCTGTTTCCGACGATATTGTATCGTTGTTTTATCTTTTGAAGTTCGGAATTATCCATTTAGCTGCCAAAATTACATATTTTTTTTGAATTATCTGCTTTTTTCGTCCAAAAATAGGTTATGAAGAGCAGAAAATAGGGGATTTTTAACTTTTTCACCTGTCTTTCTGCTCTTTTTCCTTAATTTCTAGTCACGTATCAGGCTGATATTGCTGCCGGAAACATACAAGTTCCAGCAGCTAATTTCGCCTTGTTTTTTACTCTTTTGAAGCTGGCTTCTGACCAGCCTGAACTGCAGAGAGAACAGCAGAGAGTGCTGCAGCAGCCTGTGCAGCCTTCTGCTTGTTTGGCTGTTGAGCTTTCTGGTTGTTGTTTTGCTGCTCATTGTTTCTTGGAGCATTGTTCTGCGCCTCCTTCTGCTCGTTGTTTCTTGGAGCATTGTTCTGTGCCTCCTTCTGCTCGTTGTTTTTTGGTGCTCCCTGTTTTCCGTTCTTGGAAGGGAATGGAGATGGAGCATGCTTCTTAGGGATAGAGAAGCGAACCTTTTCACTTTCGTCTCGCTTCTCGTGATAGAGTTTTGGCAGCGGGTTTGTACCCACCTCGTCGCTTGTTTCGCGATGGCGGAAAGCATCGAGAGCCGTGAAGATAGCATGGCGGAATGATGTTGGGTCTGCCTCGTTGCAGCCTGCCATGAAGTAGCAAGGAGTAGTGTTGGCTGCGGTATGGATGAGTGGCAAGCCTGCAGTGTAGAGCACGCCATCCTCGTTGTAGAGAGCATGGAATGGAACGGTAGCCTGATCGTAGTACATTGCCATGATTCCATCGAATTCGCTGAAGTAACCGCTGCCGAAGAATTCGTCTGCAGGGTAAGGACCAAACGCCTGGATTCCCTTGTCTGCAAGGTGGTCGATGGCAGGGATGATGATTTCGCGTTCCTCTTTGCCGCAACTCTGTTCCTCGTTGATGCTAGGATTCAGGGCGAGTACGGCGATACGTGGATTGGTGATGAGGAAGTCGCGCTTCAATGTCTGCCAGAGCAATGTTGTCTTGCTCACAATACTTTCCTGACTGATTGCACCAGCTACTTGAGCCAAAGGTGTCTTTTCTGTGATAGCTGCGATACGGAGGTCGTCTCCGATGAGGATGCTCAGGGAACTGTTGCGGTCGCCGATGCATGTTTCGATGTACTCCTTGTGTCCCTTGAAGGTATATCCTTCTATTTTGACGTTCTGACTGCTTACTGGTGCTGTAATCAAGACATCATAGAGATTGTTGCGATAGTCGGTCATAGCACGGTCGAGTGCTTTGATGGCTGCAGCTCCTGATTCATCAGTAGGAAGTCCCATATCTACCTTAACCTCTTCATCTACGGCTGCGAGGAGGTTGATACGTCCATCTTCTGCATCTTCTGCTTTCTGGATGATAGAGAACTGGGCTGGCAGATTCATCGCCTTGCGATAATAAGCTGCCACTTTAGGTGAACCATAGATGATTGGGGTGCAAAACTCCAACATCTCTGGCTCACTGAATGCCTTAAAAATGAGTTCATATCCGATACCATTGGTATCTCCGTGGGTGATAGCCACCCTGATTTTCTTGTTGTCCATTAATACTTATTTTATAGTAGAAATCGCAGCTTCGAGCTGCTTGATTAATATTTTCTTTTTCATTTCTGGAGCATAGACGAAGCCGATGATGTAGAGGTCGTAGCCTTGCTGAATTTCTGCTTGGCTTGTTGACTTATGAATGCGATGCATGACATAAGGTCCTCCCATGGCATCCCCCTTCATCTCCCAGAGCCCTCTTTCTGAAAGAACTGGAATCACCATATACATGCTGTCGGTTTCGCCGAGCATGTTGGTTCGAAGAATGCTGTCGATCTGAGCTTTATCATTTGCATAAGCTGCATTTGAATTCTTCATTCTTCGTTCTTCACTCTTCACTTTAAACACGAGCAGGTTTTGCATTCCCGTACTTGCATTATTCGAGATCCAGATGAAGTCTTTTGCTTTTTTGCTGGCGTTCATCGAGACCGGAATCTTCATGTCAATTCCAAACATCTTCTTGATTTCGTCCTGCATCTCCTTGTTTTGTTTGCTGGGGTTGCAGGAGATGATATCTGCCAGATGTTTCAACTCTACCTCATTCACGATTTGGCGGAGTCTTTCGCCATTGAGCCTTTCCTGCAACTGCTGTGCCGAGCGGGCTGTAATGCGGATGATATTCTGCGGTGCAGCATTTTCGTCGTGGCTCAGCCTGACGGAGAAATCCCGTTCTCCAATATTCACGACGATTCGGGTTCTTACGAGCAGATAGTTTCCCTGGGTCTTGCCCTTTTTCACCTGAATCAGTCGGCAGAGTGGTTCGGGTTGGGGCAGTCCTGTCACATCCTCCGTCAGCATCTTGGTCACGATGCTGTGGGTATCACCCTCGAGTACCACCTCGTAAGGTTGTCCCGTGCTGGCTGGCTTTTTCCTGTTCTTACCTGTTATATCGCAACTTGTCAGGAGAACGAATATAAGATAGAACGGGAAAAGGAACGTTATCGTTTTTCTCACCATTATGCTATTCTCTCTACATCTCCTCTTTCTGCTTCTCATCCTCATGATGTCGGATTTCTCCGATCTTTTTCGAGGTGCTGAGCAGACCGCAGGCTGCATAGATGTCCTGGCCGCGGCTGGCACGGATAGTGGTGAAAACCCCATGGGAAGTGAGGTAATCACGGAACTGCTCCATCTTCTCATCGTTCACCCCCTGCAGCGGGATGTCGGGAATCTGATGGAAGCGGATGAGATTGAAACGGCAATCGAGCCCCTTCACCAGTTTGATGATGGCCTTGGCATGCTGCATACTGTCGTTCACTCCCTTGAATACGATGTACTCGAAACTCAGGCGGCGCTGATGAGAGAAATCGTAGTTCTTCAGAAGCTCTACCACCTGTTCTATACTCATTCCGCGTTCAGCAGGCATCAGTTCTGCACGTTCTGATGGTATCGGGTCGTGCATTGAAATTGCCACATGGCATTCGCTCTCTTCCAGGAATCGCTTCAGCTTATTCTTCACGCCCACAGAACTTACAGTGATTCGTTTCGGACTCCACGCCCAACCGTAATCGGCGGTGAGAATTTCAGTGGCACGAAGCACATTGTCGAGATTGTCCATCGGCTCGCCCTGTCCCATGAATACGATGTTGGTGAGCTTGTCCACCTCAGGCAGCGAGTAAATCTGGTTCAGGATGTCGCCGGCAGGTAAGCTACCCTCGAATCCCTGCTTTCCTGTCTGGCAGAAGAGGCAGTTCATTTTACAGCCCACCTGTGATGAAACGCAGAGGGTGGCACGGTCTTTATCCGGGATATAGACCGTTTCTACGAATTTGCCGCTTCGGGTAGGGAAGAGGTACTTGATGGTACCATCCACAGAGTATTGTGCGTCAGAGAATTCTGCGCATCCTATTTCGTATTCGGCAGCGAGCTTGGCACGGTTGGCTTTCGAGATGTTGGTCATCTCATCAATGCTCTTTACGTGCTGCTCATAGAGCCACTTCGCCATCTGCCCGCCGGTGAAGGCAGGCATGCCGAGATCCTTAGCCACCTGCTTCAATTCAGCAAGTGTAAGACCTAAAAGATATTTTTTTTCATTATTCATACTGCAAAGATACGCTTTTTTGCTGAAAAATTCGTATCTTTGCCACATATTTTAATATAATAAGCTAAAATAAGGTGAAAATGAGAGAAAAAATAGATCTTTTCTTGCCTTGTGACGACCTACAGGAAGCTAGATTTACGACCATAGATCTTCACGAAGACAAAACAGTACAGCATATCAACCTCCTGGTGAGCGCTGACTTCGCTGCCCAGCATCCGGTGCCGGAAGGTTGCACCTTCATTGCCGTTGACCGCCTTGAGAGTTCTAACACAGTAGAGAGCATCGCTGAGAACACCGATGCCGACTATGTGTTGATCTGTACCAAAAATACAGATATCCAATGGGGCAATCTCGCATTGGAGCGTTTTCTCCGTGTGGCTGATGACACGGGAGCGGTGATGGTTTACTCTGATCATTACACAATGGTAGTGGATGAGGAGAAAACAGCCAAATTCCAGGCTTCATTGGGTGAAGATGCTTCTGACCTGGAAAAATCACTGAGAGTTCCTAAGTTGGAAAAGCATCCGGTAATCGACTATCAGCAGGGTTCACTCCGTGATGATTTCGATTTTGGAAGCCTCTGGCTCATCAAGGCACAGGCTCTCCGTGATTATGTAGCTCAGCGCGATCGTCAGGAATACCTCTATGCAGGTCTCTACGACCTGAGACTTTATCTGAGTCGAGTGGGAGAAATCTTCCATATCAATGAGTATCTCTATACCGAGACTGAAAGAGACAATCGCAAGAGCGGTGAGAAGCAGTTTGACTATGTGAATCCTCGTAACAGGGAGGTGCAGATAGAAATGGAAAAGGCTTGTACCCAGCATCTTGGCAAATTGGGCGCTCTGATTGATACCTGTTACTATCGTCAGCCGAATTTTGATGAGCAGGACTTTGAATATGAGGCATCCGTCATCATCCCAGTTTTCAATAGAGAGAAGACCATCGCAGACGCAGTGCTTAGTGCAATGAGCCAGAAGACCAATTTCAAGTTCAATGTCATCGTCGTAGATAATCATTCTACCGATCGTACCGGTGAAATCGTGCAGAAAATAGCTGATAGTCCACGTCTCTTTCTGCTCCAACCTGCAAGCAAAGACCTTGGAATAGGTGGCTGCTGGAATCTGGCCATCTCTAGCGAGTTTTGCGGAAAGTTTGCCGTTCAGCTCGATAGCGATGACCTCTATTCTTCTACCGATACACTGCAGAAGATAGTAGATGCTTTCCATCAGCAGAAGGCTGCGATGATTGTGGGTTCTTATCGTATGTGCAACTTCGATCTGCAGACCCTTCCTCCTGGACTTATCGACCATAAGGAGTGGACCGAGGAGAATGGCTGCAACAATGCCTTGCGCATCAACGGATTAGGCGCTCCTCGTGCTTTCTTTACCCCGTTGGCTAGACAGATACCGTTTCCTAATACCAGCTATGGCGAGGACTATGCGATGGGCTTGGCTTTCTCTCGCCGCTACCGCATCGGCAGAATCTATGAGGAACTCTACCTCTGTCGTCGCTGGGGAGGAAACTCTGATGCTGCCCTCAGTATAGAAAAGGTGAACGCCAATAATCTTTATAAAGACCGTTTGCGCACCATGGAGTTGAAGGCACGTCAGCAAATGCTGTTGGGTAAGGCTGATATCATGGAAGATAGCAGTATCTCCCGATTCTTCAATCGACAGTTGGAGCAATGGGGGGAGGCACGCCATCGTTATCGCGACCTCAAGCACGTAGAGACCAGGACACTCTCTGAGTTTGTGAAGTTGCAGTGGAATCCGGCTCGTATGGTTAGCACGGGAGCCAAAATCGACAAGAAGGCATTGAGCGAGCGCCCTTGCTTCCTCTGTGCTGCCAATCGTCCGGAAGAACAGATGGTGCAGCAGATAGACGATAAGTTCCAGCTGTTGGTGAATCCGTTCCCTATCTTGCCAATCCATTTCACGATTCCGGCACGCAAACACCAGTATCAGCTCATTTATAAGAACTATGGTGAGATGCATAGATTCCTGAGTCTGCACAGCGACTTGATGGTATTCTATAATGGTCCGAAGTGTGGAGCTTCTGCTCCAGACCACCTGCATTTCCAGGCTGGTTCTAGTGGACTTCTTCCTTTGCAGGCAAACTGGCAGCGTCTTTCCCGTAATCTTACCGATATCATCTCGCTGAATGATGATGAGAAGATTGCATTGGTTCGCGATTTCATCGTGCCAGCCTTTGTTATCATCTCGAAGAGCGAAGAGAGTGATGAAACCCTCTTCCGCCGACTTTACAAGGCTTTGCCTCATCGTGGCGACGAGAAAGAGCCAATGATGAACATCGTTGCCTGGCGTAAGTGTGAAGAATTCATCACTGTGGTTATCCCAAGAGAGAAACATCGACCAGATGCTTACTTTGCTGAAGGGGATGCACAGGTGATGGTTTCGCCGGGAGCACTCGATATGAGCGGACTCATCATTACTCCTCGTGAGGAAGATTTCCGTAAACTCACCGATGAAAAGGCTACTGCTATCTTGCAGGAATGCGGCATCAGTCCAGAGAAGGTAGAAACTATCGTTAACAAGCTGAAGGCGGCAAAGGAAGCTAAGGCTGCTGTCGGAACTTCTGCCTTATATAATAATGGTAAGGAGCCGGAAGTAACTGTTGGAATCGTGAGTGCGCAGAAGGTTCATTTCATACTCAACAAACCTTATCTTGCCAAGGGAGAAATCGTGATTGGTGAGCAGGAGGTGGAATTCTCTGAAGGTGGCGTGCTTTGGAACGGAAATCAGTATAGTTCACTGACTTTCCATCCGCAGAGCTCGAATGCCTCTTTCTCCTTGAGTGATGTAACCATCGGTGTAAACTTCCATTGGGAACGCAAGGAAACCCAGACTTTCCTGGGTACGCTGAGATTCCTGGTAGAATCTGATAAGATTTTAGCCATTAATGAGCTGCCTGTAGAGAAATATCTGGAGAGTGTTATCAGTAGTGAGATGAGTGCCACATCCAGTCTCGAACTCCTGAAGGCGCACGCCGTGATTTCCCGTTCTTGGCTTTTGGCTCAGATGCAGCATCGCAGAGAGGTGGCGGAGAGTGGCAACAATTTCTTCTCTTTCGTGAAGAAGGAGGATATGCTCATCCGTTGGTACGATCGCGAAGATCATACTCTTTTCGATGTTTGTGCCGATGACCACTGTCAGCGTTATCAGGGAATTACGAAGGAGACCTCACCACATGTGGCAGAGGCAGTAAGACTCACCAGAGGACAGGTTCTGCTGGATGGTGATGAGATTTGTGATGCCAGATTCTCGAAGTGTTGTGGCGGTATTACCGAAGAGTTCCAGTATTGCTGGGAGAATACGCCGAAGAATTATCTCACAGCCGTAAGGGATATTGCCTTGGGTGTAGAGGATGCAAAGGTTATGCCTGATCTTACCAGCGAGGAAGAGGCTGAGAAGTGGATTCGCTCGAACCCACCTGCTTTCTGCAATACGACAGACAAGAAGATTCTTTCGCAGGTATTGAATGACTATGACCAGGAGACTGCCGATTTCTATCGCTGGAAGGTAACGCTCACTCAGGAGAAACTCCAGCAGCTTATCGCTGACAAACTGAAGATGGACTTTGGTGCCATCCTCGACCTGAAGGCCGTGGAGCGAGGTAAGAGTGGAAGAATCAGCAAACTCCAGATTATCGGTACCGAGAAGACCTTCACCATCGGTAAGGAACTCGAAATCCGACGTGCGCTCAGCGATTCTCATCTTTTAAGTTCAGCTTTTGTGGTAGATAAACAGGATGAAGATGAGCAGGGAGTACCTCAGTGTTTCGAACTCATCGGTGCAGGATGGGGCCATGGAGTAGGTCTCTGTCAGATTGGTGCTGCTGTGATGGGAGAGGAAGGTTATCTGTATGATGCCATCCTCCTGCACTATTATCAGGGTGCTGAAATCAAGAAACTCTATAAATAGTGATGTAAAATGGTAACAAAGAAAAATAGTCGGAATCCATGGGCTTGGATTCCGACACTCTACTTTGCGGAAGGACTGCCTAACGTTATCGTGACAGCCCTCTCTGTGGTAATGTATATGCAGTTGGGCTTGACCGATGCTGAGGTGGGTCTCTATACCGGATGGCTCGCCCTGCCTTGGGTTATCAAACCCTTGTGGAGTCCATTCATCGACCTGCTGAAGACCAAGCGCTGGTGGGTATTGACGATGCAGGCGCTCATCGGAGCAGCTCTTGCCGGAATCGCCTTTTCGCTGCCTACTGCCTTCTGGTTCCAGGCAACGATGTGTTTCTTCTTCCTCATCGCCTTCTGTAGTGCCACCCACGATATTTCGGCGGATGGTTTCTATATGATAGAGTTGGATGAGCATACGCAGACCAAGTTTGTGGGACTGCGAAACACCTTCTATCGCCTTGCCATCATCTTCGTGAATGGATTCCTGGTGATGCTGGCTGGTGTTCTCCAGGTGCTGTTCCGTAACCAGATTCGCTTCTCATGGGCGCTTATCTTCTACGGATTGGCAGGTATCTTCATCGGATTGTGGCTCTATCACAGCCGGTTTATGCCTCGTCCGAAGGAGGATGTGCAGACCGATAGAACGGTGGGCGAAGTGGCGCACGAACTGAAGAATATGTTCCGCACTTTCTTTGTGAAATTCGGATTGGGAGAAACCATCTGTGTGATGCTCTTCCTCCTGCTTTATCGTTTCCCGGAAGCACTCTTGAATACGATGACCAAAACCTTCATCCTTCGTCCTAATTCACAGGGCGGACTGGGATTGTCTCCGCAGGAATATGGCTTTGCCAATGGTACGGTGGGACTGATCGGTTTGCTGCTGGGTGGCATCATCGGCGGTATTCTGGTGAGTAGGGATGGTATGAAGAAATGGCTTTGGCCGATGGTTTGTGCCATCACCTTGCCTGATGTGGTTTACATCTATTTGAGTTACTCACTCAATAGTGACATCATCGTGGTTTCGAGCTGCCTCTTTATCGAGCAGTTCGGTTATGGTTTGGGCTTCACGGTTCTTACCCTTTATATGCTGTTCTATAGCCAGGGCAAGTTCAAGACATCCCATTATTCCATCTGTACAGGTATCTCTTATTTAGGTTTGATGTTGCCTGGTATGGTTTCGGGATATCTGAAAGATATGGTAGGCTATCGCTTGTTCTTCATTATCGTGATGGCATGCTGCGCCATCACCTTCCTGGTTACCGCTTTCCTGAAGATAGATCCTGAGTCTCTTTCTTTCCGAACTCAGGATCTATCTTCAGGACAGCGGTAACCAGGAAGG
>ERZ1035014.911-NODE-911-length-11568-cov-12.074438_pt1 | contig 11568 bp, 6 predicted proteins | sample MGYA00520620_ERZ1035014 | MGnify/ENA primary metagenome ERZ1035014 (study PRJEB33766, sample SAMN09781744) | gut metagenome | biome: gut microbiome | host: Homo sapiens | place: Madagascar | study: EMG produced TPA metagenomics assembly of the PRJNA485056 data set...
GTATTTAGTCTTATCTATATAGAGATAATTTTTCGTGCGGATTTCTTCAAAAGTCTGTATTCCTACAGGATATTTATTTACGATTTCTGCCATATTCTCACTTGATTTTACGTTTCACGCTGCTAAGTTACAAATATTTTTTGGAATATAGGCAGCGATTAAGTTTTTTTTTTGCGTGGTATTTCGTATAAGCGGAATTGTTTTTGAATGTTTTTCCCAAAAAGGTTTGTGATTTCAGGAATAATGGCTAATTTTGCGGGCGGGAAAGCGTCATTCCTCATAGGTGATGCTTTAGGGAATGATAAAATAAATAGGATATGAATAAGATATTTGATAGTATCAGACAGATGGATAAGGCTGGACAAGAATATTGGTCGGCTAGGGAATTGGCGTCTGTTATTGGTTATGCAGATTATCGTAATTTTAGCAAAATCATAGATAAGGCTAAGGTCTTATGTGTACAAAACAATAAGAGTGTAGAAGACCATTTCGTTGAAGTCAACGAAATGGTTACTATTGGTAGTGAGGCAAAGAGAAAGCTGAAGTCCTACCATCTTTCCCGTTATGCTTGCCTTCTTATTTCTATGTCGCTCAGTTCCAAGAAAGAGAATGCATTGCCTGCATTAGAGTATTTTTCTGGTAAGCAGAATTTATCTTCTTCTTCATTACAAAATGCTGATACTTATACCAATACGGATATTGTGTTCTTCTCTGATTCGGAAGGAAAACTGAGAGTGGAATTAGTCTTTGATGGAGATACGGTTTGGACGACACAGAAGAGAATTGCAGAAATCTTTCAAGTAGATGTGCGAACAGTGAGCTATCACATCAATGAAATCTTGAACAGCGGAGAACTCAATAAATATTCAGTTATCCAAAAATCTTGGATAACTGCGGATGATGGGAAGAAATACGAAATGAATGTATATAATCTGGATATGATTATTGCGGTGGGCTATCGTGTGAACAGTTACAAGGCAACTCGTTTTCGGCAATGGGCAACCAATACCTTGAGCGAATTTATCCGAAACGGTTACGTGTTAGATGATGAGCGTTTTAAGCAAGGTGGAAAGCAGGTTCAGGTGAAGTTTGACCAGTTGCTGGAACGTATTCAGGAGATTCGAGCATCCGAGCGTATGGCTTATCAAAAAATAACAGATATTTATGCCACGGCTTGCGATTATCAGAAGAATGCTACTACAACGCAGGAGTTTTATGCCAAGGTACAGAATAAGTTGCATTGGGCAATAACGGGTAAGACGGCAGCAGAAATCGTTTATTCTTCTGCTGATGCAACCAAGAAACACATGGGATTAACTTCTTGGGCTCAAGCTCCCGATGGTAAGGTGTTGAAATCGGATGTGACAATAGCAAAGAATTATTTGCATATAGAACAGATGAAGGAATTGAATGGTATTGTTTCTGCTTATATCGACTTAGCTGCCAATCGTGCCAAACGCCATATTCCAACGACTATGGAACAATGGGTCAAGTTCTTGGATGGTTTTCTTGAATTATCATCTTATCCAATTTTGATAGATAAGGGAAAGGTTTCGGCTCTTGAAGCTCGGTTGAAAGCTTATGAGGAATATGATAAGTTCAGGGTGATTCAAGACCGTGAGTTCTTGTCGGATTTTGACAAGGAAGTGATGAGGTTAAAAGGAGAATTGGGGTTGTTTGATAATTGATGATTAAGCATGAAAAAAATAATAATTGCTTGCGACTCTTATAAGGGTTGCCTTTCGAGCAGAGAGGTGAATGAGGCGATTGCTTCGGGAGTGCAGGAATGGAATGCGGAAGATGCTTCTTCTGGAATAGAGAATGTGGATTCTGATGCTGCTTCCCCCGAAATCATTTGTCTCGAAATGAGTGATGGGGGAGAGGGAATGCTCGATGCCTTTCTCTCGGCGATGAAAGGAGAGCGGGTGAGCATTCATGCCCATGATGCCCTGATGAGATGGATAGAGGCGGAGTATGGAATCGTGAATGATACGGCAATTATTGAGATTGCGCAGACTGCCGGATTGGCTTTGATAGAACCAGAACAGCGTAACCCGATGAAGGCTACTTCCTGGGGCGTGGGCGAGATGATAATGAATGCTTATCGCCGGGGTGTGCGCCACTTCATCGTAGGATTGGGCGGAAGTGCTACGTCCGACTGCGGTATCGGAATGCTTAAGGCAATGGGAGATGACTGGAAGAAAATCCGACAGGAATGCAGTTTTGTGCTGGCTTCGGATGTTACCAATCCGCTTTGTGGCGAAAACGGGGCGGCTCATGTCTTTGCCCCTCAGAAGGGAGCTGATGCTGAGATGGTGGAAATGCTGGATGCTCGGGCAAGGAAGTTTGCTGAGGTGAGCGCCAAGCATTTCGGTTATGATAGGAGTGAGGTGCCTGGTGCTGGTGCAGCCGGTGGTTTGGGCTATGCTTTCCTGCAATATTTTGGTGCAGAGGTTTCTGCTGGAGCCGAACTTCTGTTGCGAGAAATCGGCTTTGATGAGATGATTAGGGATGCTGATCTCGTGATAACGGGTGAAGGACATAGCGACAGACAGACCTTGATGGGAAAGTTGCCACAGCGGATTTTGGAACATGTCTTGAAAAATAAAGCCACGACAGACCAGCAAATCTGGTTGGTATCTGGAGGAGTCAGCGAAAAGCAGGCGCTTCTTGACGCAGGCTTTGATCAGGTTCTTGCCGTATCTCCTCAGAATATGGATTTAGAGGAAGCGATGAATCCTGAAATTGCCAAAAGAAATATTGCGAATGCAATCAGAGTTTTCTTTGGAAATGATTAGACCTCTTTTAGAGAATAATCCATGTTTTTGCCAATGATCAGGACTTTCTTTGCCATTCTTCGGTTCTTTCTTTTGAGGATCATAAATTTTTCTTTGGATTGATTCCTGATTGAGAAAAAGCGAAATCGTATATTTTTAGGTACAATAAGCTTAAAAATATACGATTTTACATATTTATTTTCTGTTTTTACATGTTATTTGAACGATTGATGGTTGTTTTTGAACGTTTTGAAGGAAAAAACGACCATCCGTATGGTTGGTGATTCAGTATTTTTCAGTGTAGTATCATCAGTTGTAAATTTCCATAAATACAAACATTTTTTCTCATTTTGCAATTTCAAAAACGAGGAATTTCATACTTTTGCACCCAGTTATGATTTAACAAAACAGTAACTTGATGTCCTATCACATTTTGTTGCCTATATGATGATTACTTATTTATTGAACTTTAAATTTTGAAAGATGATGAAAATGTTTTTACTCTCATTTAATGCTTTTAAGCATCGCTCCATCTTTGCCGTTTTCTTGGCTATATTCTTGCTTTTCGGAGCAGTCAAGGGAACCAAGGCACAAGAAAGTAATGGTTCTGCTTCCGCATTCGATGGTTTGGAAAATCTTGTTGGTATTTCTGCAAGTGAGATGGCGAATTATGCAAGTAAAGGTGTGCATGGTACTTTTCCAACGGAAAAGAACAAAATCTTTTTCTTGTATAATGTAAAGACAGGTCTGCTGCTCAATGTAGGAGGCTATTGGGGAACCCATGTGTCTCTTCAGGAATATGGAATGCCTCTTTCTGTTTATCAAGATAAAGACAATTGGATTCATTTCCAGCAGGATATAGATAAGCAAGGTGCAGCATCAGGAAATCAGGAAGGCTGTTCGTTGGAATACTTCTGGGAAGAAGGTTATGCCTCTACAAGTATAGGTGTCTTTGTAGATCGCGATATCTATAAATCAAGTACAGATAAAACCGTGATTCAGCGTGGTTGGAAGATTGAATCTGTTTCTGGAGATGCAAAAAATACCTTCAAAATATACACTTATCGCCGTAGTGCAAATGGGTATAGCAAATATACCACTTATAAAAGATACTATCTCTCTGCAGCCACTTCTCAGGGTGATGTGGATAAAAATTGTGGTGCTTTCTTGACAACTGATAAAGACTATAGTGAAGACGGCTCTAAGTGGCGTATTTTCTCCTATGAGCAGCTTTATAATTTGCAAACGAATTCTATCGGCTTTAAGAGTTCATTAGATTTGTCATTCAAATTAGAGTGCCCTGGATTCAACCGTGATAATGGTGCGCTTGATAAATGGACGACTGCTGTTTATAAGAAGGAAGCTACCGGATCATTCCGATTTGGTTTGGAGAAACGTTATAAAACAGACCCGAGTCATGGATTAAACGACTATAAAGGTAGTGTTACATCTGATAATCCATATACTTTCAATGGAACCACATATTATAATATAAATGATTACCAGACTCATCTCGGTAAATATTATTGCGCAGATATCAAGCATACCCGTGGTGCAGTCTATCAGGTGGTACACGTAGATCATGGCGGTTCTTATGTTATCGAATGCAAGGCTTATTCTAATACCAATAAGGCTAAGCTCTTTGCAGTTCTTTTGAAAGAAACACAAGAAGGGACTACAAATTATAAAGAAATAGTTGAAGGTTCTCTCCGCGAAACTGTAGTCATGCAGACTGCAAACATGTCTCAGACAGAACAGGACAATTTGCATGTTAGCGAACAGAACATGGATTATGCTGGTAAGGAATTCTATGGCAGCCATAAGTACTTCAATAGTGTCCTCGTGCAGGTTCCAGAAGGTGGCGGTAACATCTGCTTCGGTGTTCGTGTAGGTTCTGTTGCTGATAATGTAGCTAAAGATGGTGAGTGGACTGTATTTGATGATTTCCGTCTTCTCTATGCAGGTTCTACCACCTCTCGCGACTTGATATTGGATGAAGACAAGGATAATCTGAACTATCTTCTTGGCTGTACAGAGACTTATGACGATGTGGTTCTCCATCTCAACAAGAAATCTTTCAATAAGAATATCAATAAATGGAACACCATCGTTCTACCAGTTGACTTGAATAAAGACCAGTTCACTCAGGCATTCGGAGCTAATGCCCGATTGGCAGAACTAACCACGCTCACTCGAAATCAGATCCAGTTTGAAACGGTAAAGATTGCAGAAAAGGGAAATAATGACGTAGTTCTTGCGGCGTACGTACCTTATATCATCTATCCTACAAAGGACTTGGCAAATGAGAGAACACCTAAATATACGGCAACCCTTCATGAGACAGGTACTGCTTCTGAAAGCGTGGAGCATAAGGTAACTATCGCAGAGAATCATATTGATATTCCGAATGTAAGCCTCAAGAGAAATGACCAAAACAAGAATGATCTCTTTGGACTCATTAAGGAAACTTGGTCGTTGAGTTTGGATAAAGTGAAAGTTGCAGAAAAGCCAGGCGATAGTGAAATCGTGACAGACGGTACGTTGGCCGCTTATGGTACGTTTGCAAGAACATACGGAAGTGAAATAGCTGATACTGAGACAAACTTTACCGTAGATAAGGAAAATCCGATTATTGAGGGTAGAGATAATCTGAAAGGTTGCTATTTCTTCCATGAAGGAAAAATGGTCTATGCTGGCGACAAAGTACGTGGTTTGCGTGGTTTCAGCGTATGGTTCAAACCTGTAGAGACTCCTGCTTCTGCTACTGCCACTTCCAAGTTTATCCTGGATGGAATTGACTATACTACAGATGTAGAGCGAATCATGGCCACAGAAGACAGCAGTATCGATTCCGAGTTTGCTAAACTCGGTGTGTTCAATCTCAACGGCCAGCTCGTTCGCAGCGGCAGTACCGATGTTTTAGGCTTACCTTCCGGTATCTATATCGTGAATGGCAAGAAAGTGTTTGTTAAGTAATGACTAACTTATTGAAGATAAGAAAGGATGATTATGATGAAAACTCAATATATTAAACCGGAAATACAAATGGTTCTCTTGGAGAAAAAGCTGATGGCAAGCAACTCCATAAGTTGGACAGTCGATAACTCAAACAAAGAAAATGATCCAAATGGAGAAAACCGCGGACCTATCTATGGCTATGGTCCTTATGGAGACTGGGGTACAAACTTTGAAAAAGATCCATTTGACAGCGACAACTGGTAATCAGAAGTATATGTAGCGTACTATTAAACAGTGAAATATATTAAAAATGTGTTATCTTGGCAGAAATTCTGCTGGGATAACACATTTTTTTGTTTAAATAATTTGGAGATAACTTATTTTTTTGTACTTTTGCAAGCAGGGTAGTTGAAAAACTATGCCTATAAACATCATATAGATTCAACAAAAAGTGATAGAAACCTAATGACGATCTTCAAGATACTCAAGATCTAAGGATTTTTAGTAGATTATGTACGTATAATATATACTCTCTGTTCGTATGGCAATCAGATTGCTATGTGAATCAAAGTGTGCTAAAAGAAAGTGATGATAATTTATTGATTTGATAAAAGCTGTTCATTATGGAGTTACTGGAAAATTATTTCGCAGAACTGATTAAGTGTGTCGATGCCAGTTATCTGGTGATAGGCATTATCCTGGTGTTCCTGAGTGTACCGGATACTGCAGACTATGCCCCTTATCGTAAGGCAAAATATTTCTTGGCATCAGCATTTTTTGTTATGTTCATCAACCTGTATCTTTGGTTGGAAATCTTTTCCTCGCAAGATTGGGAGGCGCTCAATTCCATCATTGCCTGTATGGACATCAGCCTGTTTTTCCTGACATGTATATGCTTTGCTTATTCGTTTGCCTCGTTGCTGGATTCGCAATATATCAATAAAAAGAGGATGCTGAAGGATTTCGGGTGTTGGATATTGACGGTTTCCTTTTCCTGGATTACCCTTTTGGAGCCTTTTGCACCTTATGCCTATTGTCTGTATATCGTTTCCACCCTGATTTTCTGTAGCATCGTGGTAAGATACATGTTCCATTTCCAGTTTATCTATAGGAAGAAAAGGGAACAGTTGGATAATTACTTCTCCGATGATAATATGCAGCGCTTCATGCTCTGGACGAAGAAAAGCCTCTTCTTCCTGTGCCTCTTGGGTGTTTTTGCCTATCTCACTCTCTTCTTCGGAATCTATTTCAATTATGCCTACCAGGTGTATATCGTCAGTGTCAATCTTTATATCGTCATCTCTTTTATCAATTACCGCCCGTATTATGGCACGCTCAATTTAGCGTCAGTGATGAATGATGAAATAGAAAACGATTCCAACCAGGAACCGGAAACGTCTAAGTTGGAGAATTATGAGAATCTCTTCGGAGCACGTTTGCAACAATGGGTGGATGATAAGAAGTATCTCTCATCCCAGTTGACCATCGACAGTCTGGCTTCCGAAATGGGCACCAATAAGGTTTATCTTTCCCGTTATATCAACGGGAAACATGCCGTCAACTTCAGTACCTGGATTACCACCTTGCGCATCAAGGAGGCACAGGCCTATATGTTGGCTCATCCCGGTGCCACATTGGAAGAAGTAGCTTATCATGTCGGTTTCTCTTCTGCTTCCTATTTCTCCCGAGTCTTCTCCCGCATCGTCAAGACGAGTCCTACAATATGGCGAAGTAATATCTGAACAATATGCAAAAAATGAACGGAAAAACTAATGTTTTTGAAAAAGATATTGTACTTTTGTAGCCAAATTAACAAATAACTAAAACATATAATGAAGAAACAAACGAAATGGCTACTCGCCGGTATGATGATGCTGGCGATGTCCGCAAATGTGAAAGCCCAGACTTTCGAGGTAGATCTGAGTAAGCAAAATCCTAAAAGTTACGCTGTGGAAGTGCCTGATGGCAACTACAAGGTGACGGTTGTCCTCGGCTCCAAGAAAAAGGCAGCCAAGACGGTGGTGCGTGCTGAAGCCAGAAGACTCATGGTGGATGAAATTTCTACCAAGAAGGGTAAATTCCAGACCGTCCAGTTTATCGTCAACAAGCGTTCACCTAAGATTTCTGATAAGATGAACGTACGTATCAAACCTCGTGAGAAGGGCACACCTGACTGGGATGACAAGCTGACTCTTGACTTCTATGGTGCTGCTCCTGCCGTAAAACAGGTGAAGATAGAGCGTGACACGACTGCCACAACCATCTTCCTCTGTGGTAACTCAACCGTAGTGGATCAGGCTCATGAACCATACGCCAGTTGGGGACAGATGATTCCATGCTGGTTTGGTTCGGAAGTCGCTATTTCCAATCATGCAGAGAGCGGATTGACAGCCGGATCCTTCTTAGCTTCCAACCGTCTGGAGAAAGTATTGGCCATGATGAAGAAGGGCGACTATGTGATTTGTGAGTTCGGACACAACGACCAGAAAGAGAAGACTCCAGGAAGTGGAGCCTGGTATAATTTCTCCTACAATCTGAAGCAGTATATTGATAAGGTACGCGCGAAGGGTGGAAACATCATCTTTGTGACCCCTACCCAGCGCCGTTTCTTTGACAAAGCTACCCGCAGCAAAATACAGGAAACGCATGGCGACTATCCTGATGCCATGAGAGCTGTGGCAAAAAGAGAGGGTGTGCCTGTCATCGAACTGCATGATATGACCCGTACATTCTTCGAGACTTTGGGTTATGAGAACAGTAAGAAATCGCTGGTTCACTATCCAGCCAACACTTATCCTAATCAGCCGAAGGCATTAGAGGATAATACCCACTTCAATCCATACGGAGCCTATGAGGTGGCCAAGATGGTGGTGATGGGAATGAAGCAGCTCCATCTGCCATTCCTGAAATATCTCCGTCCAGACTGGCAGGATTTCAATCCAGCCCAGCCTGATGACTTCAATAAGTTCCTCTGGTATCCATCCACAGACCTGGATGTTACCAAGCCAGATGGAAACTAAAGATGTTCCGTTAACTCAGCGTCATCCGATGAAGAAAATCAAATGAGAATAAATATGAGCCGGTTCTTCAAAGTGTATAAGAACCGGCTTTTTTTGTCTTTTTAGCTGTTATTCCTGCCTATTTCCCCCGAAATTTAAATATTTATGCAGATTTTCGTTATTTTTTTAGCAAATTGTTAGGTATATCAATGTTTTTTATTAAATTTGCAACATCAATATGAAGTTCAACTAACACATAGTTATTATGAAGAAGGAAAAAAGCCTGTTGCTCCTGATGGCAGCAGCTTCAGTGGGAGCAGTCCATGCTACCCCTCCTGCAAGCATGGGCGAAGAGATGAGTATTGTAAAAGTTCAAGAAAAAGGTCACACCTTTGTGAAAGGCCGTGTTATTGATTCCGAAGGAAATCCTCTGGTAGGAGTTACCGTCAAGATTGAAGGCACCAGCTATGGTGTCATCACGGATGCTGACGGCAATTATATCCTGGAATTCCCTTCCATGTCTCATCCTAAAATCGTGTATTCGAGCATCGGTTTCAAGACGAAATCTATCGAATTCATGGGTGTGAAAGAACAGAACATGATGCTTGAACTGGATCATGTGGCTCTCGATGACCTCGTAGTAATCGGTTATGGCAGCAAGAGTCGCAAGGATGTGACCAGTGCCATCTCTACCGTAAACCAGGAGCAGATCAGCAAATTGGCTGCTACGACTCCTACAATCGACGGACTTCTTCAAGGTACCGTGAAGGGTGTGTTGGCCACAACTTCCAATGGTGAACCGGGTTCTACCCTCAAGTTGAATATCCGTGGTATCACTTCTCCTTATCCAAAATCGGGTAAGGGCAATAACAACCAGCCTCTTTTCGTGATTGACGGTGTGCCTACCTTCATGGAGGATACCGGTATCAATCCGCTCATTAATATTTCTCCTAACGACATCGAAAGCATCGATGTGCTGAAAGATGCTGCTGCCACAGCCATCTACGGTTCTCGTGGTGCCAACGGTGTGGTCATTGTCAAGACGAAAAATGGTAAGCGCAATGAAAAGACCAAGGTAAGCTTCGGCTACACCTTCTCTTTCAGCAATCCTATCAAGAATTATGAACCGCTGAACACGGCTGAATACAAGAATGTACAGGACGAAATCCTGCGCAATACCGTAAACGGCATGAACGACGGCAGCTCGATGGTGGATATGTATGGCGTAGCCGACTATCTGAGCCAATTTGGTAACATCGGATATAATGCCGAGACGGGTGTCTATACATATAATGGACTCAATGAGAGCCTTTTCGGTTCTGCGAATACCAACTGGGCTAAGGAGGTGATCAACAAGAATGCGCCTACTCACCAGTATAATGTAGCCATCAGAGGTGGCAGCAATAGGACCAACTATTCATTCTCCTTCAACGGTATGAACCAGGAAGGTCTGCTCATCAACGACCGTATGGAGAGATATGGTGCCAGACTCTCTTTGGATTCTGAAATCAATAAGTATATCACCGTGGGTGGTGTGCTCGACTATACCTACTCTTCTCGCAAGAGCGGAAGCAACGATCCTGCATTGGGCTATGATAACGACTCATGGAAGACTCGCCCAGACCTGACCGTACGCGATGCAGACGGTAACCTGAATCGAGTAGATAAGTTTGGCGAATATGCAGATAGCTATATGGATGCAAGTCCGGTGGGCAAACTCCAGAGAAAGACCCAGTATGAGAACGACCAGTTCTCCGGAAATGCCTATATTGACATCAAGCCTATTGAAGGTCTTACCCTCCATGCTGATGCCAACATTTCCCGTTTCATCTTCAGCAATAGCTATTTCTCTCCGAAGGTTTCCTTGCCGGAACAGTATGAGACAGAACCAACTTCTACGCTCGCAGAGGCTAACTATCGCAACACGAATACGTCTATCAACTTCCGTGCTGACTATAAATTCAAGATTACTGACGACCATCGCTTCGACGTGATGGCTGGTTATAGTGCTGACAGATACTGGAGCAAGGAACACGACCAGGCTTACAGCGGATTCCCTAATGACGATGTGCTCAACAATGCCAGTTCTGCAACTACCGTCAACAAGCCTATGGAGACTTATTCCAAGAGTGGACTCAATTCCCTCTATGGCCGTTTGAGCTATGATTATCTTTCACGTTATCTGCTCGACTTCAGTCTCCGTTCCGATGAGTCATCCAAGTTTGGTCCTGGCAACAAGCGTGGTACTTTCCCTGCACTTTCTTTGGCATGGCGCGTCAATCAGGAGCCTTTCATGGCATCAGTACAGGATGTGGATGATCTGAAACTCCGTCTGAGCTGGGGTAAGACCGGTTCTACCAATGTATCCGACTTCTCTTACATCCAGTATTTCAACTCCAATATCTACGGTGGACAGAGTGCCATTACCTTAGCCACTACTTATCCTAACAAGGATATCAAGTGGGAGATGACTACTGAGTACAATGCCGGTGTTGACTTCTCGTTCTTCAATGGCAGACTGAACGGTAGCTTTGATATCTATCATCGTAAGACAGATGGCGCCTTGGCTCCAGCTCCTATCGCCTTGGAGTTTGGTATCGGTACATTCTACAGCAATATCCTCGACCTGACCAATAATGGTTTCGAGTTCTCTATCGGTGGAGATGTGGTTCGCACCAAGGATTTCACCTACAATACGATGCTCAGTATCTCATCCAACAAGAATAAGATAACCAAGCTCAATGGTTCTACACTCGACATGATCCACCAGGATCTCTACATGGAAGGTCATGCGATGGGAACCGTGAAGGGTTACAAGGTGGCTGGTATTTTCC
>ERZ1035014.918-NODE-918-length-11527-cov-3.795676_pt1 | contig 11527 bp, 5 predicted proteins | sample MGYA00520620_ERZ1035014 | MGnify/ENA primary metagenome ERZ1035014 (study PRJEB33766, sample SAMN09781744) | gut metagenome | biome: gut microbiome | host: Homo sapiens | place: Madagascar | study: EMG produced TPA metagenomics assembly of the PRJNA485056 data set...
GTATTATATATGAAGATTATATTATGTGATTGTATATGATATGTGGAAGTCCTATTTAAAAATAAAAATGGTATCCGACAGTATAGATTGTTATGCTATTGTTAAGCGGCTGTTTGTATGCATTTTATAAATGGTCTGACTGAATGGAGGAGTTGTATGAGGAGAGCATTAGCAAAAAGGCTTATTCCATTGTTGATGGTACTTGTGCTTGTAATACCATATTTTGCAGTGTCATATTATGATGTATATGGAGATGATAAGCAGAATCTCAATGATGCTAACAGCAAGAAAAAAGATTTGCAGAGCCAGTATGAACAGACAGAGAAAATAATTGAAGACTTAAAGGCACAGAACGATGATATGATAGCTTATATTGCCCAGCTTGATGCACAGATGTCCAGTGTTGATGGTGAGCTTAATGAGGTTAATGAGCAGGTTGAGCAGATAGAGGCTGAGATAGCGGATACAGAAGAAAAGCTTGCACAGGCAGAGATAGAGGCAGAAGAACAGTATAGTTCAATGAAGCTTAGAATTCAGTTTATGTATGAACATAATGATGAAACATATTTTGCATTGCTTATGAATTCCCAGAGTATGGGTGATATGCTTAATAAGGCGGAATATATTACAAAAATCTCACAGTATGACAGGGAAATGCTTGAAAAATATAATGCTACTGTTACTTATATAACTGTCGCCAAAGCACAGTTAGAAACGGACAGGGAGACACTTGTAACCAAGCAGGAGGAGCTTGAAGATAAGAGAGCTTCACTTTCACTGCTTGAGTCAACCAAGAAGAGTGAAATGGCTTCATTACAGAAGAATAAGCAGCAGCAGGAGAATTATAAAGCTAAGATAGAAGCTGATATAAAGGCTCAGGACGAATATATTGCAGAGATTAAGGCCAAGGAGAATAGTGGAAGTGCCAATGTTGTAAAATATGATGGTGGAAAGTTCAAGTGGCCTACAGAGTCAACAAGGATAACCTCACCTTATGGTGATACAGAGGGCAGAAGCTCTCCGCATAAGGGAATTGATATCGGTGCACTTAACAGAGGCGTTGCGGGTGATGCTATATATGCGGCGTATGATGGTGATGTGGTAATTGCGACATTTAGTTCATCAGCGGGTAATTATATTATGATTAATCATGGTGGTGGATTGTATACAAGATATCTGCATGCTTCAAAGCTTCTTGTCAGTGCAGGAACACATGTAACTAAGGGACAGAAGATAGCACTTATGGGAACAACTGGTGATTCTGACGGAGTTCATCTACATTTTGATGTAAGATATAACGGAAGTTATGTTTCACCTTGGAACTACTTAAGCAAATAAAAATTTAATAAATGCAGAGGCATATAGGTATGGACAATCAAAATAACAACATTTATTCAAATGATAATGTCAATAGTGATGATTTTAATGCTGGTGATAACATTAATGTAATTAATAATGTTAATGCAGATAATGACAATAATGCCGGAAACAGAATTAATAATAGTGCTTCGGATAATCGTGGAAATATTGGTGATTTGTATGGAATGAATGATTTAAGAAGAAATGCACAGCCGCCAAGAAAGAAGAAATCACAAGGCTTTGCAAGTGGAATGATTATCGGTGCTGTATCAGCATTTATGGCTGTTATACTTCTAATATTAAGTGTGGCAGCAGTGTGTATAGCTAAAGGCTACATTCATATAGGTGTTAATGGAGATGTATATATACAATCTGATGCAGTCACAGATTCAGACGGAATTGGAAGTGAGGTAGAAGGCAAGCTTAATGCAATTGATTCTGTGCTTGAATCCTTTTATTTTGGTGATGTAGATGATGAAACCGCCAAAGATAACATTTACAAGGCGTATCTTAGTTCATATGGTGACAAGTATACCATGTATTATACAGCGGATGAATATAAAGCCTTAAAGGAGTCAACAAATGGCAAGTTCTATGGCATAGGAGCAGTCTGCCAGCTTAGCGGTGAAGGTGGTGTTCTTCTTGTAGATGTATATGATAATGGGGCAGGTTATCAGGCTGGACTCAGGAGTGGCGACAGGGTTGTAAATGTTGATGGCAGGGACATAACAGGTATGGAGCTTTCATCAGCCGTTGCACTTATTAAAGGCGACAAGGGTACATCTGTCACGCTGGAGGTCATTCGTGGAACTGAGCGACTGACATTTTCTGCGGTAAGAGATGCTGTTGAAGCAAAGACAGTGTCATATACACTTCTTGATAATAATATAGGTTATCTTTCGATATCACAGTTTGAGGAGGTAACAACAAAGCAGTTCAAGGCGGCTGTTGAAGATTTGCAGTCACAGGGTATGAAAGGACTTGTAATTGATATAAGAAACAATCCAGGTGGATTGCTTGATACGGTTGTAGGTATGCTTAAATATATGCTTCCTGACGGACTTATTGTGTATACAGAGGATAAGCAAGGCAATAGAAAAGAGTATAAAGGTCAGGATAATGATGAGTTCAATCTGCCACTGGCAGTCATTGTAAATGGCAACAGTGCCAGTGCCTCAGAGATATTTGCAGGTGCTATACAGGATTATGGCAAAGGAACGATAATTGGAACCCAGACATATGGCAAAGGAATTGTGCAGACAGTTAAACCACTTACAGATGGAAGTGCAATAAAGTTCACAATTGCCAAGTATTTTACACCAAAGGGTCAGGATATACACGGAAAAGGTGTTACTCCAGATATGGTAGTGGAATATGATACTGATGCAGATGTTGATACCCAGCTTGATGCGGCAATTAAGAATGTGGAAGCGCAGATTAATTAAATATATGCAAATGGAAAATATATAAATTACAGTAAGCCTGATGGCTGATATGCAGATTGGCAGTTTGTTGAAATCTGTTGTGTATCAGCAGTCAGGTAATTTTTATCACAAAATAAAACAAATGTTCTATTTTTAATAGACAAAGACATTTATTTGTAGTAAAATCAATATATAAGGTAAATACTATTAAATAATATTGTTGTTGACTATTTTACTATAGATTAACGAAGGGAGAATTGTTATGGAATTCAAGTTACACGCTCCTTATAAACCGACAGGAGATCAGCCCCGTGCAATAGAGAAGCTTGTGCAGGGATTTGAAGAGGGTAATCAGTTCGAGACACTTGTCGGTGTTACAGGCTCTGGTAAGACATTTACTATGGCGAACATAATACAGTATGTGCAGAAGCCAACACTTATTATCAGTCATAATAAGACATTGGCGGCACAGTTATATAGCGAGATGAAAGAATTCTTTCCTGAGAATGCAGTAGAGTATTTTGTTTCTTATTATGATTATTATCAGCCAGAGGCTTATGTGCCACAGAGCGATACTTATATAGCCAAGGATTCTTCGATTAATGATGAGATAGATAAGTTAAGACATTCAGCAACAGCGGCATTGTCAGAGAGAGATGATGTTATTATAGTAGCGTCAGTTTCGTGTATATATGGTCTTGGTGCGCCTATTGATTATAAGAATATGGTTATCTCACTTCGTCCAGGTATGGAAAAAGACAGGGATGAAATGATAAGAAAGCTTATAGATATACAGTATATGCGCAATGACCAGGATTTTAAGCGAGGAACATTCAGGGTAAGGGGAGATGTTGTAGAGATATATCCGTCAGCTTCTAGTGGAGATGCTGTGAGGGTTGAGTTCTTTGGAGATGAGATAGACAGGATAAGCGAGATTGATTCTCTTACTGGTGAGGTTAGGTGTAACCTTGACCATGTTGCTATATTTCCTAATTCACATTATGTTGTTGAAAAAGAGAAGATGGAAAAGGCGATTGAGAATATAAAGAAAGAGCTTGCAGAGAGAATAGAGTATTTTAAGAGTGAGGATAAGCTTCTTGAGGCACAGAGAATAGAAGAACGAACGAACTTTGATATAGAGATGATGCAGGAAACAGGCTTCTGTTCAGGTATTGAGAATTATTCAAGACATTTAGCAGGGCTTCCGGCAGGGTGTCCACCATATACGCTTATGGACTATTTTCCAGATGATTTTATGATTATTGTCGATGAGTCACATATTACTATTCCACAGATAAGGGGAATGTATGCAGGCGATCAGGCAAGAAAGACGACACTTGTAGACTATGGCTTCAGGCTTCCTTCAGCGAAGGATAACAGACCGCTTAATTTTCAGGAGTTTGAGAGCAAGATATCACAGATGCTTTTTGTATCTGCTACGCCTAGCAGGTATGAGGAAGAACATGAACTTATGAGGGCAGAGCAGATTATAAGGCCTACAGGACTTCTTGATCCAGAGATAACAGTAAGACCAATAGATGGGCAGATAGATGATCTTATAAGTGAGATTAATAAGGAAGTTGAGAAAAAGAACAAGATACTTGTAACTACACTTACCAAGCGTATGGCAGAGGATCTCACAGATTATCTTAAGGAAGTCGGCATAAGAGTCAAGTATCTTCATGCTGATATTGATACACTAGAGCGACAGAAGATTATAAGGGATATGCGACTTGACGGATTCGATGTGCTTGTTGGTATCAATCTGCTTAGAGAGGGACTTGATATTCCGGAGATAAGTCTTGTGGCTATTCTTGATGCTGATAAAGAGGGCTTCTTAAGAACAGAGACTTCACTTATCCAGACGATAGGACGAGCTGCCAGAAATGCAGAGGGACACGTTATTATGTATGCAGATACTATAACAGAGTCTATGGAAAAGGCTATATCTGAGACGGAAAGACGTAGAAAGATACAGCAGGAGTACAATGAGGTACACGGAATAACCCCTCAGACTATAAAGAAGGCAGTAAGAGATCTTATAAGTATATCTAAGGCAGCAGAAGCAGATAATTCAAATGGAAGGCTTGATGTAGATTATGAATCTATGAGCATTAAAGATCTTGAAAAGGTTAAGAAGCAGATTGAGAAAAATATGCGTAAGGCTGCAGCAGAGCTTGACTTTGAACAGGCGGCTATGCTTCGTGATAAGATGATCGAGATTAATAAGTATATTTATGAGGATAAGAAGTCAGGCAGATAGAATTAATAGCTATTATACCAGGTGAGGCTATAAGTTCAAAAGCAATATTACGCAGTCAGAATTATAAAAAGCAGTTGCTGATTACAGAAAAAGCTTTATGTACCTGAGATGATTAAGGATTAAGAAAGAAGAAATAACGGAGAAAATAGAATATGGAAAAAGGCGATTACAGGAATTATATAAGAATAAGAGGTGCAAATGAGCATAATCTTAAAAATATTGATGTAGATATACCAAGGGACAGTCTTGTAGTACTTACAGGTCTGTCAGGTTCTGGTAAGTCAAGTCTTGCCTTTGATACTATATATGCAGAAGGCCAGAGAAGATATATGGAGTCATTATCTTCATATGCAAGGCAATTCTTAGGACAGATGGAAAAGCCGGCGGTAGAGAGTATAGAAGGACTTTCACCAGCTATTTCCATAGACCAGAAGTCAACTAACAGAAATCCACGTTCAACAGTTGGAACTGTTACAGAGATATATGATTATTTCAGATTATTATATGCAAGAATAGGTACACCACATTGTCCAAAGTGTGGCAAAGTAATCAACAAGCAGACTGTAGACCAGATGGTTGATACTATTATGGAGCTTCCAGAAAGAACAAAGATACAGATATTAGCTCCAGTTGTAAGAGGAAGAAAAGGTGAACATAAGAAGCTTTTTGAACAGGCTAAAAAGAGCGGTTATGTAAGAGTTATTGCTGATGGCAATATGTATGAGCTTACAGATGAGATAAATCTTGATAAGAACAAGAAGCATAATATAGAAATTGTCATTGACCGTCTTGTAGTCAAAGATGGAATTAATAAAAGACTTACAGACTCAATAGAAACAGCACTTAAGCTTGCAGAGGGACTTATGACAGTTGACGTTATAGACGGTGAGCCGATTAACTTTTCACAGAGCTTTTCGTGTCCGGATTGTGGCATAAGCATAGATGAGATAGAGCCAAGAAGCTTTTCATTCAATAATCCATTTGGTGCGTGTCCAGATTGTTACGGACTTGGTTATACAATGAATTTTGATGCAGAGCTTCTTATACCAGATGATTCATTAAGCATCGATGAGGGAGCTATAGTTGGTATGGGATGGCAGTCTGTAAAGGATGAGGGCAGCTTTTCAAGGGCTATTATGAGTGCGCTTGCAAAGGAATATAACTTCAGTTTATCAACACCATTTAAGGATTATCCAGATGATATTAAGAATATGATTATAAATGGTACTAATGGCAGGAGTGTTAAAGTGCATTACAAAGGCCAGAGAGGCGTTGGAGAATACGATATAGCATTTGAAGGCCTTATCCATAATATGGAGAAAAGATATAGGGAAACTTACTCAGACAGTGCAAAGCAGCAGTATGAGGAATTCATGCGCATAAGACCTTGTAAATCCTGCCACGGACAGAGATTAAAGTCATCATCTCTTGCTGTTACGATAGCAGATAAGAATATATATCAGATTACAGATATGTCTATTGTTAAGTTAAAGAAGTTCTTAGATGAGCTTGAGCTTACAGACAGACAGAAGTTTATCGGTGCAGAGATACTTAAGGAGATTAAGGCAAGAATACAGTTTCTTATGGATGTAGGACTTGATTATCTTTCATTATCAAGAGCTACAGGTACGCTTTCAGGAGGAGAGGCACAGAGAATAAGACTTGCGACACAGATAGGTTCAGGACTTGTTGGTGTGGCTTATATACTTGATGAGCCAAGTATCGGACTTCACCAGAGAGATAACGACAAGCTGCTTGGGACACTTATACATTTGCGTGACCTTGGTAACTCAGTTATTGTGGTTGAACACGATGAAGATACTATGCGTGCCGCAGATTATATTGTTGATATAGGACCGGGTGCAGGACGTAATGGTGGAGAAGTCGTTGCGACAGGAACAGCAGCTGATATTATGGCATGCAAGGATTCGCTTACAGGTGCATATCTTAGCGGAAGAATCAAGATTCCAGTGCCGGCGAAGAGAAGAAAGCCGACAGGCTGGATAACTGTTAAGGGTGCAAGGGAGAATAATCTTAAAAATATTGATGTTGATATACCACTTGGAGTATTTACATGTGTAACAGGTGTATCGGGTTCAGGAAAGAGTTCCCTAGTGAATGAAATTCTGTATAAGCACCTTGCTAAGTCTTTAAACCGTGCAAGATGTATCGCTGGTGACCATGATGATATTACAGGAATCGAGCAGCTTGATAAGGTTATAGATATTGACCAGTCGCCAATAGGAAGAACTCCACGTTCTAATCCTGCGACATATACAGGTGTATTTGATATGATAAGGGATCTTTTTGCTTCAACAACAGATGCTAAGGAAAGAGGTTATAACAAAGGACGTTTCAGCTTTAATGTAAAGGGAGGACGTTGTGAGGCTTGTTCCGGAGATGGTATTATCAAGATAGAAATGCATTTCCTGCCTGATGTATACGTGCCTTGTGAAGTGTGTGACGGAAAGCGTTATAACAGAGAAACACTTGAAGTTAAGTATAAGGGAAAGAGCATATATGATGTGCTTGATATGACAGTTGAGGATGCAGTTGATTTCTTTGAAAATGTGCCATCAGTCAGAAGAAAAATAGAAACTCTTAATGACGTTGGACTTTCATACATTAAGTTAGGACAGCCATCTACAGAGCTTTCAGGTGGAGAGGCACAGAGAATAAAGCTTGCTACAGAGCTTTCAAAAAGAAGTACAGGAAAGACTATATACATTCTTGATGAACCTACAACAGGACTTCATTTTGCTGATGTCCACAAGCTTGTTGATATACTTCATAAGCTTGCAGAGGGCGGTAACACCGTTGTTGTTATTGAGCATAATCTTGATGTTATTAAAACAGCCGATTATATTATAGATATGGGACCAGAAGGCGGCGACAGAGGTGGTACAGTTATTGCAAAGGGTACACCAGAAGAGGTTGCCAAGGTTAAGAAGTCTTATACGGGACAGTATGTTAAGAAGTATTTATAAGGATGGTGCAGATGACGGCATTGTGGATGAAAGTTCAATGATAGAAGATGTTTAAAATATCTAAATTGGCAAATTTGAAAATTGCAGGTGCTGGTCAGTGTTATAAATTATAAAACATATCTTTTATAGTTATTTTGAATAATATAAAGTGTAAAAATACGACATTTGATTGCTAGGAGAAGAAAAATGGTATCAGGCATTATATTTGATATGGATGGTATTCTTATAGATTCAGAAAGACAGTCTAATGAGGGCTGGCTATGGGCGGCAGGGCAGCTTGGAGTGGATATGCCCATGTGGCTTATAGACAGCTTTAAGGGGGCTCCGGCAGAGCTTTGCTGCAAGTTCTTTGATGATTATTACAAGGGTGTGATAGATTATTGGGAAGCGAAGGAGCTTAGAACACAGCATGTATACAAGATAAGGGAAACAGAAGGTATTCCTGTTAAAAAGGGCGTAAAGGACATATTTGAATATATAAGAAATAATGGACTAAATTGTGCAGTTGCTACATCAACAAGGCGTGAAAGTGCTGAGAAAACACTTCACGAAATAGGAGTGTGGGATTATCTTGATGCGGTTGTATATGGAGATGAAGTCGAACGTGGAAAGCCAGAACCTGATATATTTCTTCGTGCTGCTAAGGCAATAGGCGTAAATCCGTCAGAGGCAGTAGTAGTTGAGGACAGCATTAATGGCATTAAGGCTGGATATGCGGCAGGTATGAGAGTTGTCCATATTCCTGATACAATAGCAATAGATGATGATATCAGGAAGCTTACATATATGGTATGTGATGACCTTAATGGACTTATCGATGTTGTGGAAAGTATTAACAAACCGGCTATTAACAGGAAAAATGTTATCAATGCATTTGCAGAGTATGTAAGAAATTATGACCCATCAGATGAAAAGATAAAGCTTAAGATAGATCATACCTACAGAGTAGCAGGACTGTGTCAAAGAATTGCAGAATCATTAGGCTTAAGTGAACCGGATGTAGATATTGCATGGCTTCTTGGAATGTTACACGATATAGGAAGATTTGAGCAGATAAGGCGTTTCGGTACATTTAATGATGCCCAGTCAGTAGACCATGCAGAATTCGGGGCAGATCTGCTGTTTAAGGAAGGTCTTATAAGGAAGTTTGCAGAAGGGTATTATGAAGAATGTGAGCTTGCACGTTCAGGGAATGAAGAAGCTGAGCAGATAATAAAAAATAATGAGCACCACAATAAAGATACAGGACTTCTTGAAATGGCAATAAGACAGCATAATAAGTATCGTGTAAAAGAAGACCTCACCGAAAGACAGCGTATGTTTTGTGATATACTGCGTGATGCAGATAAGGTTGACATATTTAAGGTAAATGCAGATATTCCTATGGAGATTATATATGATGTAACAACAGAGGAACTTAAGAATGGAGTTATAACCAAAGAGGTACTTGAGAGCTTTTATAAGAAGGAAACAGTGCTTAAAAGTGTAAGAAAGAGTGCTGTTGACCATATAGTAGGACATATATCACTGCTTTTTGAACTTGTATATAAAGAAAGCTATAGGCAGGCCAAGGAACAAGGCTATGTATATAAACTGCTGGATTTTAAGTCTGATGTACCTGAGGTTAATGCAGAATTTGACGATATGAGGAAATATGTAGACGAGTTCCTTATGGAAATATAAAGCTGTATAAATCTGAAATTAAGCGGTATAAGCATACAACAGATTAATAATAGGAGGTTGTGTTGTATGGGATTGTAATAAAGACTGAAGAATAGATTGTAATAAAGATTGAAGAATAGGCTTGTCATTATACCGCTTGTTTACTATAATAAATGTATATATGAGTTGTAGATGTGTTATATATACTGATATATACTTTGAAAGCAATGGAAAGAAATATAAAATATATCTTCAACGCAAACTTATGATTAGGAAAGGGACAATATGAATCAGGAAAAGGTTATAGTTATTGACTTTGGCGGACAGTACAATCAGTTAGTTGCACGTCGTGTCCGTGAATGTAACGTATATTGTGAGATATATTCTTACAAAACACCTCTTGAGCAGATTAAGGCGATGAACCCTAAAGGAATTATCCTTACAGGTGGTCCGAATAGCTGCTATGAAGAAGGTTCACCTACTTGTACTAAAGAGCTTTTTGAACTTGGTGTTCCAGTGCTTGGAATATGTTATGGTGCTCAGCTTATGCAGCACGTTCTTGGCGGCAAGGTTGAGAAAGCTCCAGTAAGAGAGTATGGAAAGACAGAGACATTTGTTGATAAGAGCAGTGCTTTATTTGGAGATGTTTCAGAAAAGACTATCGTGTGGATGAGCCATTTTGACTACATTTCACAGGTTGCTCCAGGATTTAAGATAATTGCACATACAGCAGACTGTCCAGTGGCAGCAGCAGAGTGTTCAGAAAAGAACCTCTATGCAATCCAGTTCCATCCAGAAGTTCTTCATACACAGGAAGGTACTAAGATGCTTCACAACTTTGTGCGTGGAGTATGCGGATGTGCTGGAACCTGGAAAATGGATGCATTTGTAGAGAATACTATTAAGGAAATACGTGAAAAGGTTGGCGATGGTAAGGTATTACTTGCACTTTCTGGTGGAGTTGATTCATCAGTGGCAGCAGGTCTTCTTTCAAGAGCTATCGGAAAGCAGCTTACATGCGTATTCGTAGACCATGGTCTTCTTCGTAAGAACGAGGGCGATGAGGTTGAAAGTGTATTCGGTCCAGAAGGACAGTTTGACCTTAACTTTATAAGGGTAAATGCACAGGAAAGATATTACTCTAAGCTTGCAGGTGTTACTGAACCAGAAGCTAAGAGAAAGATAATCGGTGAAGAGTTCATTCGTGTGTTTGAGGAAGAAGCCAAGAAGATTGGTGCAGTTGACTTCCTTGCACAGGGAACTATATATCCAGACGTTGTAGAGAGTGGACTTGGCGGTGAATCAGCGGTAATCAAGTCACATCACAATGTAGGTGGTCTTCCTGATTTTGTTGATTTCAAGGAGATTATTGAGCCACTCCGCGACTTATTCAAGGATGAAGTACGTAAGGCTGGTCTTGAACTTGGCATACCAGAGCATCTTGTGTTCCGTCAGCCATTCCCAGGTCCAGGACTTGGAATAAGAATTATCGGCGAAGTAACAGGCGACAAGGTTCGTATCGTACAGGATGCCTATTACATCTACCGTGAAGAAGTAGACAAGGCAGTAGAAGCCTACAAGAAAGAAAATGGCAAGGCACCAGCCTGGATGCCAAACCAGTACTTTGCAGCCCTCACTAATATGCGTTCAGTTGGTGTTATGGGTGATGAAAGAACTTATGACTACGCAGTTGCACTTCGTGCAGTCAATACAATTGACTTTATGACAGCCGAAAGTGCCCAGATACCATTTGAGGTACTCCAGACAGTTATGAGTAGAATTATAAACGAGGTGCGTGGGGTTAATAGGGTATTCTATGACCTGACTAGTAA
>ERZ1035014.919-NODE-919-length-11514-cov-8.815603_pt1 | contig 11514 bp, 9 predicted proteins | sample MGYA00520620_ERZ1035014 | MGnify/ENA primary metagenome ERZ1035014 (study PRJEB33766, sample SAMN09781744) | gut metagenome | biome: gut microbiome | host: Homo sapiens | place: Madagascar | study: EMG produced TPA metagenomics assembly of the PRJNA485056 data set...
CTCCATTTGGGGCAATCTCACCCAATGGCGAGAGCACCAAAATTGGGAGGAGGCGGATTTGAAATATCGTGCCTTGCGAATGGTTCTCCCATCTGACGACCCGAACATTCGCTACATCGAAAAGAACTTCTCTGTATGCCGAGACGAAAATGTAATAAATGATGTGAGAAATCGTGTCACTGTTTACGAGGATTCTATTCGTCGCCACCATGAAATGCTTGAAATGGCTGCTTACAAGGATAGCATGGCTAATAAACTTTGGGAAGAATCCAAGGGAATCAAACGAATATTAGAAAACAGGAAGTGACCCCATAATAACCTCTCTCCTTGAATTGTCATAACATAAAAAATGCTCCACATAAAAACGTGGAGCATTTTTTATAAATGATTTAGAATGTATAAGCAACATTGAAAGCCCATTTGTTCATTCGTGTCTTATATCCATCACCAACATCTTGGTAACATTCATTATTTGTAATACCCTTTGAATAAGTTGCGCCTAAGGCAAAACCTTTAATTCGCATATTGAGTCCTATTTCTGCTGTCATATTCAAACGTTTTGGACCATAGATGTCATAACTATCAGTGTTGAACACTGGTTCCCCATAATAATCTGTTATGTCCTCATTATAGTCAGAATCATCAGCCTTATATGATGCTGCAATACCAATATTGAATCCGAGACCGCCATGTACCCACAATGCCACTTTGTTTCCAAATGGGAATCGGAACAAAGCATGAGCAGGTATATAAATATTGTGCTCTTGGAAGCTACTCCAATCATATTCATCATTCGAAGATATATACATTTCGTAATAAACACCAGAGTAGAATCCAAGTCCAAACTTAAAGCAAGGATGCACACCGACACCTATCTGGAAACCACGCAACCACTTGCTGTCACCTTCAAACCACGCAGGAGACTCCTTTACTTTCTCACCATTTCCTGAAGTAACAATCTGTTTCTGAACATATCCAACAGAGATATCAACAGGAGTAGGACTATACTCTCTTTCCCAAGGCCATTGGAAATCCTTGCGTGTCTCTACTGCCAACTGTATATCTGACGGCATATTAGCACTTACTTTGATAGATTTTGTTCTTGACTTTTGTCCATAGTAAGTTGCATAATACTTAAAAGTTTGACCTATAGGTCGGGTAACTTCATAGGAGTTTCCACTTACTACTACACCCTCGTCTGTATTTTTTAGCATATTATTGTTTTCAAAAACAGAAGCACTTGTACCAGCCTGCTTACCATTATACATTGGCGTAACAGTATAGGTCTTGGTATTATAGATAGTTTTGGTTGTATTTCCATGCAATGTTATCATATTCTTCACTGCATCAGGATTTCCAGGGAAATAGGCAATCACCTCGTATGCCTTTTCAGCAAGTTGCATATTAGGTTGGTAATCCATTTCCATTTCACCATCTTTGATAACCAATCGTGCCCCCTCTGGCTTTGTTTTTAAGTTGAGAGTGTATTTTGCTCTACTATCATGGGTGTAGATTTTTGTATCATCCTTTATATCTACAGTACCACGAACACTTCCATCAGCAGCATATATAGTTGCTACATGGTCACCAGACGGAGCATTTTCTATCGTTATTCTACCATTGCTGTCGGCATAGTGCTTCTTCGTATCTCCATTAATAACGGCGTAAGCACCAGGCAATTGTGTATCTATAAGAACAGGAGCAGGGTCACGAAGTACAAGACGATAGACTTTTCCTGCTTGCAAGCCACCTTTCTTGTTACGAACTGTATATTTAGAAATTCCATATTCCGAGAAATTAATTAACAGAGACTGATATAAATTTCCTTTAGGAACAATACGTAGGCTATTACTATGTTGCTCTACCCAAATATAATTGGCATACCCACCTCCACCAGGAGACAACTTTCTATCTATCGACTTTGTTGGTCTTGGGTCCGTTGATTCCACTTCTCCTGGCATAAAGACTTTTACCAAGGCTGAGTTTGCCAACTTTCCAGAGAAATTTGACGGTGTGGTGACATCAAAATCACTTTTGTCAGCTTCAGTAAAAGAGACTATTTTCAATTCTCTTCCTAAAGCAGCTTGCTGTGCATTTGCTTCCATGCTAGAGAAGCCTACAGCTAACAGACCTATTGCCAAGGTCTTCATTAAAAACGCTTTAATCATAATACTCATTTTTTGTTTATAATCAGTTTATCTAAAATCATCTACCATTATGAAATCATCATCAGGTGTATCTTTAGGTTGCCAAGCTCTGACATGAATGACTGGAGGGTCTTCATTGAAATCCCAAAGCAGAAACAGATACCCTGTATCTTCATATTCCTTTCCGCTTTTGTTTTTACTCTTCCAATGCTGAATAAGGTTTACACCATAATAATTACTCATTGCTTCCGAATTAGCAGGCGATATCATTATCTCATCAAAAGAAACATCTATGTACTTATTGTTTCTAAACAACATAGCCAAATTATTCAAGTACCCTTCCTTATCTTGAACTGTATAGGTTGTTCTCTTTTTAATCTGTTGACTAAAGTCACCCGATTCTTTACGAGTTTCCACCCTACCTGTTATGATGAGAGCATCATCACTATAAATCTTTCTTAAAGACTCCAAATCCTTCTCATTATAATAATTGCGAAAATCCTCGACAAACTTCAAGATTTCGTTCTTTCGGCGCACATCATACACTTCCTGCTCTCTCTTTGCTACAGAAAGATGATTGTTCAAGAGAGCAAAGCCAACACGTGTGACATTTCCCGATTTATCAAAAGAAATGGTCAACTCTCTTGTCTTCGGGTCTGTACAATCATCAGGTTGTCGAGTAACCGTCGCCTGAATACCTCGTGCTTGATAACCACTCGTTAGTCCATAGCAAATGCTTTTAGCGTTGCTTTGACATACAAAACCGAAATTTTCCCACAACATATCAAGGCGTTCAGCAGCTTCCATTCCCACCTTTCCATTTAATTGTAAAGAACGCCCCTGCTCCGCTGCCTGATTTATCTCAGTCAGTAAGGCGGAAGCATTACGCTCCATTCTTGATTTCAATGCTGCATTATAGATGCCATCTGTAAAATGGAATGAGACTTCTTGCGCCAAAATACTCACAGTCATGAGTACCCCCATAAAAACTAACAACAATTTTCTCATATCGCTATTTCTTTATTTTCTTCTTCAATTTATCCATGAAATCCTTTGGCAGTTCCTTTCCCATCAGTTGCCGAACATTTGATGTTGGAATAAATAGCCATGCCACCCCCTCAACAACAAGACCTTTATCTGCAACTTTCTTGATAGGCCAGGATAGATTTAGGACATGAAGCCATTTGTTTTCATTGTTGAAAAGAAATAAATCAACTTTCATCTCTTTCTTACCCATACTCTCTATGCCAACAAACATTTCATAGCCTTTGTTTCTACAAAAAGTCATCAATTGCTTGAATTGAATGTTTACACTATCCTTTTGATAACGATACTTTTGAAAAGTCAACTTGATACTACCATCAGGCAATTCCCTATTCGGTAGGAGCAACCGATTGGCAATTGTTTCTTTAGGATATTTTGCATCACAAAGAGGAATAAAACTTTTGCCTTTACGCTCATAATACGTAGCAGTAGAAATACCGTCAACGATGTAAGTCTCTCCAGGATGCACATAATAATTTTCACCTTCCACACGACTCATCACCGTAGAATCATTCTTGATACGTGACAAAACATCCATCTTGGCAGCCATCTTCATCTGTTCGATGAAAGCATCCTCCATGGACTTACGCTTGGAATCAGTTTGTTGTGCCGAAGACACGGCACAACAGAACAGACTTATTGTCATAAATAATAGTAATCGTCTCATCATTTTATTCTCCTAACATGATTGTTTCTGTAGTTCCATCAGATTTATACCATTTGCCAAAACTCAGATGCCCATTGACATACGATCCTTCAACTTTATCTCCAGCCTCAGCAATACGCCCCTTAGGATCACGAGAGTCGATACGATGACTTGAAGAGAACCTCATTGTCCCCCTGCCATCAGGCTTTCCACTCTTTATAGCTCCTTCCCAAGTTGCATATCCTAGAGAAAGAGTTCCTTGTCTAGCAGTACTGGACGGAGTTTCAACTTTTGGTGCAACTACCCTTACAGACTTAGTTTTTACTTTTGCGATTGCAGAACCTGTTTTTTTCTCTTCTTTAGTTACCACAACCTTCTTTTTTGTTGCCTCAGGCGATTTCGCAGGCGTCACTTCCTTTACCACCTTAACAGTATTCCCCTTTGGTTGTTCTTCACGAGTTCCATTCCATACGAAGAATACAGCCAAAGCAAGAACTACAACAGCAGTCAACCCAACTAAAGGTTTCTTCCACCAAGTTTTTGAAGCAATAGGCTCAGAATTGTTGACATGTTCATCTATTTCCTGCTTGCTTTCACTCTGAGTATTGCCAGTAGCTCCACTTACATGAGGATTGGTTGCCCTTGGATCACTCTTTTCACCTTTTACAGTGGATGTTGCTTTCCCTTTCATATTTGCGATGAGTTCTTCAACGCATACCTCACCTTGTGAATCTATAACTTCCTTGGCTATTTTTTCCACTTGGTCAGCCCTAGCTCTATCCCAAGTTTCCTTTTCCAGACACCATCGCATGATGTCATTGAGATTCTTAGACCATCCAGCACCAAGCAATGGAATCTCCGCCCCTTGGTTCATCATCACGCCACCCATACCAGAAAAGGGCAGTTCCCCTTCTGTAAGTTCATAGATAGATGCACCAAGAGACCATACATCACTTGCCAGAATGGGTTCTGGATTGGCAGAAAAACGCTCTGGCCCCATATAGGCTGGTGCACCAGCCTTCAAAGCCCGAGTCGATTGCTTGCTCATCGTATTGCGTATTCGCTTACTGATGCCAAAGTCTGTTATGAGGAAAGTTCCATCCGAAGCTATCAGTACATTGTCCGGCTTGATGTCTTGATGGACTATAGGCTCAGGCTTGACATGGTGCAGATAGGCAAGTCCTGCTGCCACATCATGGATAAATCGCCATATTGTACGTTCATCTTCCGATGTCGGTCTGAGTGTACCAACCATATCACCAGCAGAACCTGAGTCACAAAACCTCATCGTCAGCCAAGGATAATCTTGCCACACCCCAAAGTCCTTTGTCACCAATAGATTCGGATGTTCAAGACCAGCAGCTATACGGTATTCCTGTATAAACTCCTCACGGCCTTTGTGGTCAAGAGCCACATAAAACTTAATGGCTACATTTTCGTCCTTGGCTTTGTCATAGGCCAACCATACTTGCCCGAACGTACCACGTCCCTTGTACTCTTTCAGCACATAACGACCATTAATTTCTTCACCTTGTTGTATCTCAACCATAGTTACTTGCTTTGTTCTTGTTTTTTCTTCACTGGTGTAACTTCATCTTTATTGCTACCTTTGGCAGGAACAGGAGTCAGTTTGTCTTGACCATTTTCCATTGGAACCAACTTAAAGCCACCCGTCTTACTCGTTTTGGAAGGCTTGTTTACTTCTTGCTTAGCCTCTTTCTTTACTTCTTGTTGCTTATTCTTTTTTAGTTCGTTACGCTCCTTATTCTCTGTTTTCTGAAGTTTCTTAGCTTCTATCTTCTTTTTCTGTGGAGCAACATCCACTGTATCAACTTTTTCCTTGACATTTGTTGAATCAACAGACTGTACCTTATATGGAGTTTCGACATTCTTCTTTCCTTTTCCGTGAAAGAGCAAGCCTGCTAACATACCACAGACTAGTAAGAAACCAAATACAGAAGCCAACACCATCTTTTTTCGTGAAACCCGAATCGTCAATCCATCAAAAGTTTTATTAAGTGGTTTTTCTTGGAGATTTACAGAGCCTACTGCTCCCTTCGTTCTCTCCTTAGCCACACAATCACCTGCCCCAGAACATATTTTACAAAGAATGACAGTTACGTTGTCATACCAATCAGCCTTCTCTGCCGCTATCCACAGAGCCTCTCTACATTCACGAAGAGATTCTTGATGGTTTCTAATAATGTCTTCAAGATTATCACCAGGATAAAGCTGTCCATTTTCATCATACGTTTTCTTGTCACGCAACACACCACTCAAGCCATCACTACAAAGAAAGATGATGTCATTGTCACACACTTCAAACAAACGTGATTCTGGCTTAGCCTTTTGAGTTGTATCGCCAAGACTTCGAGTAATGATATTTCCTTGCGGATGCTCGAAAGTTTGCTCGTATGTAATGATACCTTTGTTGGCTAATTCCTGTACATAAGAGTGGTCTATTGACAACGGTTCGATACCTGTTACTGGATTAAAACGATACGCACGGCTATCACCAATCCAAGTTAGTGTCAACTCGCCGTTTACTATCCATGCCATAATGAGTGTAGAACCCATCCCTTCATGTTCGCTATTGCTCCGAGCATCCTCTTTGATACGGTGGTCAGTCTCTCGAACCACCTTTTCCAAATAACGGCTACGGCTTTCATGGGTTGCAGCCAACTGTTCCGTTATCTTTCCTGGGGCAAAGAACTCTGCCACCGTGTCATGGGCTATCTGGGAGGCAACCTCCCCTGCATTCATACCACCCATGCCATCAGCGACAGCCATCAACATGCCACAATCAGAAAGCAAGATGTCTTCATCGGCAATTAAATGACTAGGAGTATTATCTCCTAAGTCATCATCTACATAATAGTTGTCCTCATTGCCTTCTAGAGGGGCTTTCGGGTCGTACTTACCAGCAGCATCCGTCCATGCCGCCATACGAAAAATAATATGCTCTGCCATTATTTCTTGCCTTTCTTGTTTTGTTTCTTATTGCCTTTCTTTACATAGACATCATCTTCAACAGGAGTCAAACTATCTTTAGTTACATTTGGCTCAACGTTACTTTTCTTTTGCAATCCATCATTTTCTTTTATGCCAACAAAAGGAAATGAAACATTCCATTTATCTTCCTTCTCTGTTATTATACCACAAAGCAAGAACTTCACTACACCTACACCTGTTACGCTTGGTACAATGAAAATACCACCAAGGATATTTTTATCTTTTGGTGGCAACACACTTTCCTTTCCATCTGTTGCCACATTCAGTTCTTTTTCTATGTAAACAAAAGACAACTTAGCCGTTTTATTCAAATCAGCATCCTTATCAGTATAAGCCCAAACTACCCATCCCTTTTGAACACCTTCTGCTATATCATAATCCAAGCCTTTTCCTTTAAATATATTTGATTTAAAACAATAAACCTCTAAAGGGTTCATAGTCTCTTGCAGAGAATATGTTAGAGAATCATAGTCTGTTTTTTCCCCTTGTTCTGTATATTCTGATAAATATGGAACAGGCTTATACCCATCCCGATAACTATTAAACTTAGAGTTGTACTCCCAAGGTCTAACCGCTTTATCCGTCAACAAGAAACCATCCCTCAACTTTACACCGAATGTGATTTCCGTACCGAACTCGTCATGGTTATTCAGTCCATATAATTCACCAGTCTTTTTATCGGCAACTTGAAAACTCTGTCGTGAAAGAAAAAAAGCAGAACACACAGCATCTATCACTAAACCTTTATCCAAAGCTTGCCCTACATTATCTATCCCTTTCAATAGATCTTCACGGATGATTTGCCCTGGAATGACCTTTTGAGAATATGAAAATGAAGCACATAAAAAACAAAAAAATGAAATAAAAAACTTTTTCATATCAATTATCATCTTAAATTACAAAGTGGAACAATACCTCCCATATGTTGTCCTGTACCAAAAGATACAATACCTATAGCCTTCGGCTTACCATTGTCATTATAGAAAACAGGACCTCCAGAATTACCATGTTCGTAATTATTACCCGTTATAAGGATAACTCCACCCTTTAACCCTCTACTGGATGTCTGGCAAGAACCATAAAGACAAGAGCCTCCATCTGCTTTCATTCCAAGCGGATAACCTAACACTTGAAGTTTTACCCCTGCTGGTAAAGAAGAAGACAAAGAAGCATCCCCAGGAATATTTCCACTCTTGTTTGCTCTAGCATAAGCCCAATCGTTTCCACCACCTGTGGAAACTCTTACTTTTATCTTGCCATCCTCATCTATAGCCATGGTTCTTTCTTCACTCATTGGCATCCTAAAGTTTGTTGATAGTAGTTTTATTTCATCCGTAGGAGAAGTAGCTAATATATAGGATACTAATTTTACTCCATTTTCTCCTGCCATACCAGACAACAAAAGAGCTTCGTGTGTATCGTCTTTCATTTTCGACACATATGACTTTAGAAAACTAGCAACATCGAATTTCCAACCTTCCACACAATGCTTGGCGGTCACGAATCTTCCATCCGACAACAAGAAACCTGTACCTGTCCATCCTATATAGCCGCCATCAGAAGTTTCCAATGGTATTCTCTGACCATTATATACAGCCATCACTACAGCTTGAATAAAATAGATATTCTTCTCATACGCCTGTAAATTAGCAGCTTCACCACCAGTACCACTCGTCCCTACATGTGTACCTGTCCCACCACGTACAACAACCGTTTTTCTTATTGGACGTTGTTTAATCTTTAACAAAGAATCCAATCTTTTTTGTTCTTTGGCAGATTCTGCCATAAGCTTCTCCAATTCTCCATTTTTACCTTTTAACGTTTCTAGTCTTTGTTGAGCTTCCGCTATCAATCTCTCATATTCATTACCGCGGAGATAGCTCCATGTTCCCAAACCACCTACAGATAGGACTAAAAGTATTGACAAAACTGCTATCGCATACTTATAAGGTCTCAAAGCTTGCTGTCCAAACAAAGATAGTCGGCGTGTAAGTCCAAGTGATCCTACCGTACCTTTCTTTCCTGCAGGAGTAATGAACCCCATTTTGGGACCATTCACAGAAAGTTGGATTTCATCACCATTCTGGAGATACCATTCTTTCTGGACTTGATGACCATTAAGGAATGTCGAATTGGTCTGCGACAACTGAACTAATTTCCAATTGTCCCCATCTCGCACAATAGCTGCATGACGACGAGAAACTGTTGGAAACGATTCATCAAATCGAACTTGGCAAGTTGAAGCTCTTCCGAGTTCTATCTGGTCAACAATAATCTGCTGATTTTCACCAGTTTTGTGATACTTAGAAGAAATCTTGTGCTCCAAGATATAAAAACGACGGTCTGAGCCTAGCACAGACTGCACACCGGCTCCAATAGAGCCTTTGAGTGTTCGCTTATAGCGTTGAGTTGGTTGAGTCATATTTTTATTATTTTTAAGTGTCCCACTTATTTTTAAAAGAATACTTTCTAAAGTTTACTTTCGGATAACCTTCCACACGTAATTTAGTATCACCAATGGTTATGATGTCTCCCACTTGTAGCACAAAGCCATGACACCCCACTTCCGTAGAATTAACATAAGTACCATTCATACTATTTTTCCATTGCCGATTGCGCCATTGCCCATCGCGTATAATCCACTGTCCTGTTTCGGCATTCTGTTCCAAAGTACAATGACAACGAGAGATGTAAGCATTCAAGGTATCTTTTATCGGTATGGAATTGACAACTTCATCGTCCTCTCTTCCCATCGTCAGCAAACGGCATACACCATTTACCATATCATCCAACCTATATATATTGCCATACTCTTCTCCTTGCATTATATGCAGTTGAATACCACTATCCCCTTGATTCCATGATTCAAACGAAGTTTTCAAGGTTGGCCGATAACCTTTTGCCTTAACAGACTGCGGCATTAGCGCCAGCACATCATCAACACTCTGAAGCCTTTCCTTGAAATTAGGTATCAAACAGCCTTCCACCATTTTCTCCCATTGGAGTCCATTTGGCACTTGTTGCAAAAGTGTTCGATTCCACATTCCCTTACGTCCTCGTTCCACATAGGCAGGCAAGTCGGCTTCCGTAGCACATTCACCGAATGGTAGCTCATAAGTAAGAAGTTGATACATCATGACACCAAAAGAAAATATGTCTGTAGTCGGAAGTACAGTAGCATTGCCTCTCCTTGGATTTATTTGCTCAGGAGGCATATAAGGAAATGTACCAAACTGTTGTTGTGGGATACCAAATATACCTCGTTGAGTAAGTCGATTGTTTTGGTCGCCTGATATTCCGAAATCAGTAAGTATCGCCGTTCCATTTTCTCGCATTAGGACGTTTTCTGGTTTCAAGTCACGATGAACCTTTCCTCGCCGATGCAAGTCACGAAGTCCATAAAGTACATCACGCCCTACCGCAGCAAAATCGACACTTTCCTTTTCGGCTGCTGTCATTAGGTCACCATAAGGACAATACTCCATGACAATGTAAGGGTTACCACCAACTTGCCCTTTTGTATAAGAATGTACGAGATAGTTGCTTTCAATATGACCTGTCTCATACTCCATATCGAAACGTTTCAACAGTTCCTCTCGTTCTGCGGATGGCGACTCCCATAACTTCAGGAGTTTCAAGGCATATACCTTTCCATCATTCCCATTTACTTTATACACGCAGCCGAAAGTTCCTGCACCAAGCATTTTTTCCACAAGATAATCATTGCCAATTCTGTCACCAGAACAAAATTCACAACGTTCACATTGTATGTAATGACTGCTCATATATATAATAATAAGGTGAAAATTCCAAACTAATCTCTGAACTCGAAAAGACGGTTGCCTAAAGCAATAACATCTCCAGACTGCAACTTAGTCTTTCTGGAAACACGAATCATTGTAGAGTGCTGGTCGCTTAAATCCTCGATATACCAATCTTTCCCATCATTGGTAAGCACTGCTTGCTCACGAGACGTTATAGATTGGTTGTTAGGGTCTGTGTTCGCACGATTCAAAACGATTCTTTGCCCCGAATATGAAATAGGAGCATATTCCGTGTTTTCACGAGACCAAGGCATTGGCTTTAAAGAACAGAAATCATTACCTTGTGGATTATCCCAAGCATTGACAGTTCCACGCATAGTTAATGGTTGCCCACATGAAGGACAGAATTTTGCACTTCGCAGCACATCCGCTCCACATTTCGGACACAGCTTATTTCCTGCCTGTGACTTCTGATAAATGCTACTAACTTCCTGTTGCATTCTCTCACATTGTTCTCGATTTCGAGAAGTTCCACACTGTGGGCAAATGTTCATTACAGGTGACAAACTGTAACCACAATTACGGCAAACATCATTTTGATTTTCTGTACTTCCGCTATTACTCTCAGGGGAAAGATTACCACCAAAAGCAACTGCCTCTCTTAATGTAGAACGAAGTGGAGAAGACGCTTCTTGATTATAGTCATTTTGTTGAATAGATTTATCTGCGTCCAAGTTATTTTGACTACTTAGGGCTGAACCACATCTTTCACAGCAAACAACTCCATCAGGATTTTGCCATCCACAATTATTACATCTCATATTTTATTGTTTTATTTGTCTCACGCTTACAGATACTTCCTGTGTTATGCGCTGCCGAATCGGTTCGGTTATGATTCATG
>ERZ1035014.921-NODE-921-length-11483-cov-3.585579_pt1 | contig 11483 bp, 8 predicted proteins | sample MGYA00520620_ERZ1035014 | MGnify/ENA primary metagenome ERZ1035014 (study PRJEB33766, sample SAMN09781744) | gut metagenome | biome: gut microbiome | host: Homo sapiens | place: Madagascar | study: EMG produced TPA metagenomics assembly of the PRJNA485056 data set...
AATCTTATCGATCCAGAAGTCATGGTCGGTGTCGGTGCCGGCCAGGTTCTTCACGTCGTTATCGAATGTCTCCTGCAGATAGCTGGCGGCAGGGTTATATGTGGTGTTGTTCGCCGCCGTCTTCATCGGATCATCAGATCCCTTGAACGACGGATATGCCACATCCGCATTCTTGATGACGGGCGTATCGGCTGCCTGCGCGGTGACTGCACCGCCGGTAGCCAGTGTGGCGACCGCTGCAACCGCGCCGATTGACGCAAGCCACCGCTTTCGTGTTGATTGATGCATTCCTGCTTGGACCTCTCCGCCCCGGTCTTTCGCGTCTTCGCTCAGGCTACGTCGCGTCTATGCGACCAGGACTTCTTCTGTGGATGCTGGGCCGCAGAGCCCGTTCTCCATCAGTTTCCTTTATTGGTTATTGGGTTCACCGGAATGAGTGTCTTCAGTAAATCTGGTGTGATATCCGCCATGGATATCCCGGTTGGAGCAATTCACCGAAGCTGATTCCACATCATAACCGAGCGAATACGGTTTCACAACTTTCCCTCAGTGATATCAACCATCTTATACAACAAAAACCCGGTAATTTCTCAGCTTTCGCATTTATTTTCGCATTAGAGCATTGCTGCGTTTCGCCGTGTCGCAGTACCTACGGCGCAACGATTCAGCCTCGCTGAATCAGGAACCAACAGGCTCCCGCTGGCGGGAGCTGGCTCGCAAAGCGAGACTGAGAGTGGCTTACACGGTACCGCTTATGACCGCCCTCAGTCGACTCCGCCGACAGCTCTCACAGCAGGAGCATATAATTAAAAAATAATCTCCTGCACGGGTATTACCCCGCACAGGAGACCTCATTCCCCGGATGTGTTTTCGGCTCCAATCGATACTGACATCCGGCCTATGCCGTCATCGACTTATTACAGACGATGGCGGCATAAGTATTTTTTTGCCGGCCAGTTGCGCGCAGGCCGGCATATCGCCGATATTTATCGACGCTGGAAGACACGCATCTCGCCTATCTCGCGGTTGGCCCACGAGTAGTACGGCACCAAGCGCAGCGTCGCGGGTTCGCCCGCACGCGGTTCGTCGGCATCCACGTACAGCGGCGTGTCATCCTCGTCGGCGTGCTCGCGCACTGCCGGCAAATCAACGGTATCGACGCCACCCAGCAAGTCGGCCTGGAAAGCCACAGCGGCATCCGCACCGGTGACGCCATCGGCCAGACGATAGTTCCACAGATCACCGGGGTTATCGACCTGTTCGGCGCAGTAGACCAGCGGACCGCGCATAACGGCCACCTGGCCGGCGTCGGAGCGCACGCGGGAGTTGGCGCGCACGAACTTGACGGACATGTCGAGCTCGAGCGCAATCTCCAACGTATCGCCGGCGTTGACCACAAGGTATACGAAGCCGTCTTCCAGCGAACCCACTGCGGGCTTGCCGTTCACGGTCAGCGTGTAGGAGCCCAAGGACCAGCCGGGGATGCGCAGTCCAAATCGGACCGAGCTGTCCGCAGCGCTGGCGGGCAGGCTCACCGTGTATTCCACGTGACTGTCCCACGGGAAGTCCGAACGCTGTTCGACCGTAAGGCCGGAAGCAAAATCGGCCTTGTTGGCGATGAACTGGTGGCTCAGCACGGTCTTGCCGCCGTCGCGCTCGGTGTAGATGTAACGGTCCACTGAAGCGATGAGTCGGGCGATGTTGGCCGGGCAGCATGCGCAGCCGAACCAGTCGACACGGTGGGAGAGCACGTGGTGACGATCCGGGTTGTCCAGTCCGTCGGGAGTAGTCTCCAGTGCGTTGACGTAGTAGTACTGCTTGCCGTCAAGCGAGATGCCGGCGATGGAACCATTGAACAGTTCCTTCTCCAGCACATCGGCGTATTCGCCCTTGGGCTCGAGGTCAAGCATCTGCTGGGCGAACATGCTCATGGCCACGGAAGCGCAGGTCTCGCCGTACATCGTGTCGTTCGGCAGGTCGTAATCGTAGGTGAACGATTCGCCCACATGGGTGGAGCCGATCGCACCGGTGACATACATGCGACGGGTGACGATGTTCTTCCAGAAACGCTTGGCAGTGTCAATCAGCCCCTGATCGCCGAGTAGTCGGCCCACGTGAGCCACGCCGGTGCACAGGTAACCGACGCGCACGGCGTGGCCGTCCGCGGTCTGCTGGTCGCGTACGGGCTCGGCAGCCTGGAAGTAGGTGGGCTTGTAGAAGCCGAGATCATGGAAGATGTTGTCGCCGTTCATCGCCTTGAGCTGCTTGGCGTAGAACTGCGGATCCTGACCGCGCACGTCGATGAGATACTGGGAAAGCGTCAGATAACGCTTCTCACCGGTCTCTTCATACAGCTTGGCGAGGGCGAGCTCGATCTCAGGATGACCATCGGCGCCGTGGATCTTGCCTTCTTCGGGGCCGAAGTTGGCATCCAGGCAGTCGGCCATCTTTTTGGCGACTTCAAGGGCCTGCTCGTTGCCGGTCACCTGATGGTAGGCGACGGCGGCCTCGATGTAGTGACCCATCACGTACATCTCGTGGCTCTGCTGAATCAGGCTGAAGCGCGGGCGGTCGGCCCATACGCCGGACTTGATCTGGTACGGGGTGTCCAAATAGCCGTCCGACTGCTGGGCGCGGGCGATGAGATCGACCGTGCGGTCGCACAGCGCCTTGAGCTCGGGATCCGGGTGGTATGCCAATGCGTAGGCGGCTTCCTCAAGCCACTTGTAGACGTCGGAGTCTTGGAAGACCATGCCATGGAACTCGTCGTCCAATTCGCCGGCGGCAACCTTCAGGTTGGCAACCGCATGGCTCTTGTTGTCAGCCAGCTGGTTGCCGGCTGGGTCGTCGGGCACCGTGGTGTCGATCTCGTCGTTCATCACGCCCCACTGGTAGGGGATGACGGATTCGACGATCTGGTCGCGACGCCGCTTCCAGAACGGGGAAGTGATTGTAACGTTCATGATTGTCCTTTTTTTAAGGCCCTTGACCACACCGCCTCCGGCCCTGCAATTAAGGACCGGTTTCAGCCGGGCTCAGTATTGGCTTCGACGCTGTCGCGTCTCAGCACGGAGCTTGCTGGGAGCCCACCGGGCTCCCAGCCAAGGGCCGGCGGCACGAGCCGTCAGCCCTTGACAGCTCCGGCCATAAAGCCCTTGACGTAGTACTTCTGGAGTGCGAGGAACAGGATGGCGCAGGGAATCAGCAGGATCACGACGCCGGCCTCGGTGGCACCGTAGTCGATGACGCCCATGGTCTGCTGACGCATGTTCACCATCGCCAGCGGCAGCGTGGACTTGGACGAAGAGCTCAAGTACAGCGGAATCATGAAGTTGTTCCATGCCTCGAGGAAGGCGAGCAGGCCAACCGTAACCATCGAAGGCTTGACCACCGGCACCAGGATCTTGAACAAGGCCTGGAGGCTGTTGCAGCCGTCGACCATGGCGGCCTCCTCCATGTCCTTGGGGATCGCGTCAAATGCGTTACGCATGATGAACGTGCTCATAGGCAGCTGGAACAGGGTGATGACCAGGCCCACGCCCAGCAGGCTGTCGTTCAGGCCGATCTGCTTGTACCAGACCATCAGCGGGATCAGCAGCGAGGCGTACGGTACCATCAGGATCGACAGGGTGACCATGAAGCCGAGGTTGCGGCCCGGGTAGTCGAAGCGGGAGAACGAGTAGCCGGCCAGCGTACAGACGACCACGGAGAACACGACCGCGACCAGAGTCACGATTACCGAGTTGAACAGGTACTTGGGCAGACCTTCCTGATAACCGAACAGGGTCAGGTAGTTGGCCACGCCCCAGCCCTTGGACTGGGCCGAACCGGCCTGCGGGCTGAACGAGCAGATGATGACCCAGACCAGCGGGCTGATGAAGATGATGGCCAGCAGGGCCTCGAGGATCCGGGCGATGATACGCTTCCACAATGGGGTAGTCATAATGTGTTACCTCCCCTTTCTCACTTGGTGTTGTCGCGCATGCCGCGCATCTGGATGGAGTTGATGATGACCAAGGCCACCAGCACGATCAGCGAGAGCGCCGCGGCCATACCCAGATCCTTCTTGGAATCGAAGGCGAAGTTGTAGATGAGCTGCACCACGGTCATGGTGGAGTTGTTCGGACCACCCTTGGTCAGAATGAAGAACTGATCGAACGCGAGGATCGAGCCGGTCACGCAGTAGACCAGGCACATCACGATGGTCGGCTTCATCAGCGGCAGGGTGATGGAGCGGAAGATACGCCAGGAACCGGCGCCGTCCATGCGGGCCGCCTCGTACAGATCACCGGGGATGGCCTGCAGACCGATCATCATCAGCAGCATGTAGTAGCCCGAGAAACGCCAAACAATCACGATAATCGTGGCCCACAGGGCCGACTGGCCGGTGGCCAGCACCGAACCACCCTCCTGCATCAGGCCCAACGAGCTCAGAATCTTGGTGACAGGGCCCACCTGCGGGGAATACAGGGCGTAGAACAGCAGGGACGCGGACGCCAGGCCCGTCGCGGACGGCAGCAGGAAGCAGGTACGCAGCACGTTGTTCCACTTCGAGCTCTCCTGCACGATCATGGCCATGCCCAGGCCAAGGACCAACAGGAAGATCGTGACGATCACGGTGTACTCGAGCGTGAACCAAATCGAGGGCCAGAACAATTTGTTCTCGAACACCTTGACGAAGTTGTCCGGTAAGTTCACGCCGCGGTTGCCACCCAGCAGGCTCCAACGAGAGCAGGCCATGACGACCAGTAGAACAATCGGCACGAAGAACAGGACGATAATCATCAGCCAGTCCGGAAGTGCGTACAGCAGACCTCGCCTGGTCTGCGCCGCCTTCGCCTTGGACTTATGCACGGGCACAGCCCCGGCGCTCTTGGAAACACTCGACATGTTTCTCTCTCCTTTGGGAAATTACTGTGAAATGGTAATCACGGAATCCGAATGCAATCCGATGTCAGGGCTTCGAGGAAGGAGGACTCCGAAGCCCCGCCAACACACCGCATTCATAAGGTATGTAGTGATGAAGGAAGAGAAGGAATGAAGAAGAAGATAGAAGTTCGATTATGTGGTTGAGCCGGCTCCTGCCCTCACAAGGGAGGGACCGGCTCAATCTGTTCAGTTATTATTCAGTTATTGCTGTGATTTGATGAGTGATGGTGAGGAGCATCACCACCGAATCACTGGGCAGACAGGACGTCGGTGACGGCCTTGTTGTCGGCCTTGAGGTCACCGGAACCCCACACGGCGTTCTGCACGAGCAGCTGCCACGGGGAGCCAGCGGCGTTGAAGGCTTCGTTGAAGGCCGGGGACTTCGGGGTCTGGCCGTTGCCGTCGATAATCACGGAGTTGATGGTCTGGATGCGTGGGTCAGCGTCTTTGTAAGCGGTCTTCAGGGTCTGGATGTTGGAGGCGGTGTCGCCTTGGTCAGCGAAGACTTCCTTCTGAGCGTCAGACTGCATCAGCCAGTAGAGGAAGTTCCAGGCCTGAGCAACGTGCTTGGAGTCCTTGGAGATACCCATGGCATCGCCGCCGAGGAACGTGGAGGTCTTGCCTTCCTTGGTGCCCGGGATCGGAGCAACGCCGACCTCGAAGCCGCCGTCCTTCTCAGCATCGAACAGAGCAGTGGTGGAGGTGTTCGGGTAAGGCATAACGCCGATCTTGCCGTTCGCGAACGGAGCGGTCCAGGTGGCGCCGGTCTCTTCCTTGGAGCCTGCACCCAGGCCGTTGGTGGTGTTGGCCAGCTCCTTGTAAGCGTCCAAGACGCCCTTCATGGAGTCGTTGTCCAGGGTGGCCTCGGAGCCATCCTTGTTCATGACGGATTCGCCGTCAGCCCACACGGACGGGAAGAGGTCGAAGACCAGAGCACCACCGGACTGACCGGCGAGGTAGGAGCCTGCGACGCCATCCTTGTTGAGGGCGGCGACCTTCTTGGCCTGCTCGACGAACTGGTCGATGCTCTTCGGACCCTGCTCCGGGTCCAGACCGGCTTCCTTGTACAGGTTCTTGTTCCAGACCATCACGGAAACGTCAGTGATGAACGGCAGGGTGTACTCGGCGCCATCAACAGTACCGGCTTCGATGTGGCCCTGCTGCAGGTCGGCCTTGTTGTCCAGGCCATCGATTTGCTTGGTGATGTCGGTGAAGATGCCCTCGGAAGCCCAGTACGGAATACGGACCACGTCGCCGGCGAGGATGTCAGGCAGGGAGTCGGTCTGCGAAGCGCCGCCGACCTTGCCTTCCATATCGTCGTTCGGGATGATCTCGAGCTTGACCTGGTTCTTGTGGCTCTTGTTGTAAGCCTCGACCACGTTCTTGGCCTGACGCTCCAGAGGGGAACGGGTCCACAGGGTGATCTCGGTACCATCGTCGGTGCCCTTGGCCGGGATACCTTCGGCGGTGGCAGTGCCACCATTGCCGGAGCCACCACAGGCGGCCAGCGGAACGATCAACGCGGCGGCAGCGATGCCAGCAAGAGTACGGGTCAGTTTATTGAAAGACACCATGTTCGCTTCTTTCTCTATATATCCGCTCAACTATGAGAGGCGGTGGCGGACGGTCCGCCTCCTTGGTTTCGCCCTGCTCGCTCCTTTGCCCGGAGCAGGTAACACTGCGAAAGCCTTTTCTCAATATAAACGAACATGGAAGTTTTTGCAAAAGCGCTTTCGCATTTTCGCGTTTTTCTCACATCAAACGGGTTCGAGACTGTGATTCGACTATGAATAACGTGCTTGAATTGGCTTAATATCAATGATTATTCCGGCGTGTCGAGCAAATCAAACAAAAGCGAACATGGAAGTAACGCTTTCTTTCACTTACCTTGCACTTGAACAATTTCCCTGACTACGCCACGCCGAAAAAAAGATGTTTGCGAAAGTTTTCGCATTGAAGCTACAATTATTCCCAGATGCAATGGCGCGCCACACCGTATGAGGTATTTCATCGCAAAACAATGCGCTATATACTGCTGAAGAACCAAGGAATCGAGGCATGATGACCCAGCCAGCAACCGGACGGGCAGCGCGACTTGAGGATGTGGCGGCATTGGCCGGAGTCTCGACGGCCACTGCATCCAAGGCACTGCACAACAAACCCCGTATCAGCGAAGAAACCAAGCAGCGTGTACTGGATGCCGCCAAGCAACTCAACTACTCTCCCAACAAACTCGCCCAATCCCTAGCCCGCGGCACCACCGGCACCATCGGCCTGGTCACCTCCGATCTGCAGGGTCGTTTCTCCACACCGATTCTTATCGGCGCGGAGAACGAGTTGCGAGCCCAATCGACCTCAGTATTGTTGGCCAACGCTCGTGGCGACGCCGCCTTGGAACGTCAGCATGTCGAGAAACTGCTGTCCCTCAAGGTCGACGGACTGCTCATCGTGCAGTGCGAAACCAACCCCAGGCCCACGCTTGGCCATGACTGGGGCGTGCCACTGGTCTACGTCTACGGCCCCTCCACCGACCCCAAAGACTGCTCGGTCACTTGCGACAACGTGGACGCCGGTCGCATGGCCATCAACCATCTCATCTCGTGTGGCCGCCGGCACATCGCCATTATCGGCGGCGACGAAACCTATACCGCTGCCACCGACCGCACCAAGGGCGCGCTCGAGGCACTGGCTGAGCTAGGCATCGAACCGGCCGGGCCAATCCGGTACGGCAAATGGGACGAAGGCTGGGGCCGCGCCGCCACCCGCCTGCTGCTCGACCAAGGGGTCAAGTTCGATGCAGTGGTCTGCCAAAACGACCAACTGGCCCGAGGCTGCATTGACGTGCTCAAGCAGCAGGGACTGCGCATCCCGGATGACGTCGCCGTCATCGGCCACGATAACTGGTCGGTACTGACCTCCAGCTCGAGGCCCGCACTGACGTCGATCGACAACGAAACCGAAACCATCGGACGGCGTGCGGCACGATACTTGGTCGATGCCATCGACGGCAACCCGCATCACGGTGTCGACTACGTACCCTGCCACCTTATCCAGCGCGAATCCACCCTCCCGCTGGACTGATATCAATCGATACCCTACCGCTTCTTGGTTTTGCGCCCCTTTAAGTAGATGTCGATGACGATCCATACGCCGAGGGCGAAGGCCACGACGTAGCCCATGAAGCCGATGACCGGAATGCCGAAGATAATCGGCTTCATGCCGGCGTAGTAGACAATCGACGAGCCAACGAACAAACCGACCACAATCAGGGCCATCGTCAGACGATTCACCATATCCGAAAGCAGCTGGAACGGCTCTTCGGAGCCGACCAGTTCCATGTTGACGCGCAACTGACCACGGGTCAGCATACGGGCCACGGTCTTGAGTTCGGTCATGGTGCCGAGCGTGGCATGCAAAGCCTGATGTCCCTCAACGCCCAGCGACTTGATCTCGTCTTTGGTGGCGTTCTTCAGCGATTTCGACGTGGCGATATGGTCGGAAATGATTTCGATCATATTCACATCAGGAATGAACTCGTCCAGCAAGCCTTCGAGCGTAACCAACGCGCGGCCGACGGTGGTCACCGTACTGGGCACCTCGATGTTGTGGCGGCCGGCCATCTGCGTCAGTGCGGTCAGGAAGGCGGCAATGTCCAGTTCGGCCAGATCCACGGTGCCGAATTCCTTGACGATCACGTCCAGATCAGCCAGCAGTGCTGGATGTGGGTCAGCGTGGAAGAAGCCGTCGTCGAGAATCTGCGTGGCGTAATTGTCGACGAGCTTGGTGCCGATCTCCTTCAAGTCATAACCAGCATCGACGAGCCGGCCCGGGTGGGAGACGGAGATGCCGTCGATGTACTCCATGACCACCACATGCTCGGTGCACAGTTCGGTGTACGCCGTCGGGCAGTCCATGTATTTGAATCGGGCGGCGAAACGCTTGAATTCGGCGAGGTTGCGGGCCTCGATCAGAAAGTCAGTCTCCGATTCGAAGGTGTCCCACAGCTCCTCGACCACGCCCTTCAGGTCCACGATCTGTGAGGTGCGAATCACCTTAGTGGCGGCCTTGGCTATGGAGCGCATGATGGAGACGTCCTGGGCCATGGTTTCGCGCACACCCGGGCGCTGCACTTTAATGGCCACATCTTCGCCGGTTTTCAGCGTGGCGCGATGCACTTGCGCCAGTGAAGCAGAGCCCAACGGCTTGGGGTCGATATGCGCGAACACCTCGTCGGCGGGATGCCCGTATTCGGCGGCAAGCACATCCAACACCGTGGAATACGGCATCGGGTCGGCGTCGGCGCGCAGTTTGGCGAGTTCGTCGCAGAAGCTTTGCGGCAGAATCTCGGAGCGCATCGACAGAATCTGGCCCACTTTGACGAACGTGGGGCCGAGCGCCTCGAACATGAGGCGCATTTTGACCGGAGTCAGGCCGTGCAGCACGTCGAATTGCTCGACGATTCTGGTGATCTGCCCCAGTCGTTTGATCTTGCCACGGCGCGTCAGATGGTAGCGCGTGGCGAAATCGTTCCTGCGTCCGAACAGTGCCAGCGTTTCGTCGGATACGCTCGGAGTCGCCTTGGTAACGGTCTGCTTGAGCGTGTCCGACGTGTCGACGGACCGGTTCGCCGCCGCCTCACGTTCGGCTTTCGCAGGCGTCAGAATAGGGTCGACCCTGCTGGAAAGCGGGGTCGACCCTGATTCCGGCGTAGCGCGTGTGGGCTTGGTCACTCGGCCTTGCCCTCGTCAGCGGGCTTGTCGGCGGCACTGGTGTCGGCTGCGGCAGCAGCTTTGTCGCCGGCTTCGGCGGCGGCCTTCTTGGCGTCATCCACCGTCTCGCTCACCTTGCGCTTGAGCTCGGTGTTCAGCGCCTTGCCCTGCTCGACCGTAATCTCACCCTTCTTGACGAGTTCGTCGACGAGCTCGCTGCTCTTCTCGTATCCGGTGGCAAGGGCTCCGATGCCCGCCAGCAGGACCTTGCGCAGGCCATCACCCAGAAGATCAAAATCAGCCATGATACCCCTCCTTCGAGGTCCGACATGGCCTGGTGCCATGTCTCGTACCACCAAGCCTAGCGCAAACAACAGGGCAATGTACTAGACCCTCAGACTGATTTCGACTGATTTTTCGCTGATTGGTACTTACCGAGGACTCACCGAGAATTCACCGAGGACGTTCGGCGGCAGCCTTGCGCGCGTTGGTGGCTACTTGATCGAGCCGGGCGAGCTCCTTGGCTTGTTCGGGGGTCTGATCGGACGTATCGAACGTACCGTAACGACGAGTCACGGCAGTTTCGATAAGGAAATCGCTGATGGCGGGGTTTTTAGGCAGCAACGAGCCGTGCATGTAGGTGCCGATCACGTTGTGCACGCGCGCGCCCTCGGTATGGTCTTCGCCATTGTTGCCTCGGCCGTCCTGATTGACGGTGCCGAGTGGCTGAACGCCTTCGCGCAGGAAGGTCTGGCCGGAGTGGTTCTCGTAGCCAATCACATCGCCGAACTGGTCGGAATGCTCAACAAGATTGCCGATCATACGCACGTTCTGGCCCACGGTATAAGCACCGATAACGCCGATGCCGTCCAGACGGGTGCCGTCCACGGTTTCAAAGTACTCGCCGAACAGCTGGTACAGGCCGCAGATCATCAGCATCGGCGTACCGTCTGCGGCAAGCGAACGCAACAGGTCGGCGCAATGGTAGAAGTCGTCGATGATTTTCTTCTGGCCGGTGTCTTGGCCGCCGCCTCCCAGAATAAGGTCCACCTGGTCGGGCCAGTCGTCGCCTTGATTGTACTGGTGGACGACCGGTTCATAACCGTACAGTTCCAGACGGCGGCGGATAGTCAGCACGTTGCCGGAATCGCCGTAGATGTTCATGTCTTTGGGATACAGGGACACCACATCAATTGTTCTGGCCATGTCACGTTCTCCTTGTCGATGTCTTCCCGCTGACGGGAAGCGTCTTATTCCTCACCATGTCCTCCCGCAGGCGGGAGGTGGCGCGCGGGCGCTAGAGGATAGTTACTTGCCCACGCCCGCGTCCCGTACTTCGGTGATGCGGCCCAGTACGGCGCGGGTTTTGAGCATGGCGGTGTAGGTGCAGTAGATGTGCTTGCGTGTGCCGGGATTGGCGTTGACGAATGCGGTGACGGCCTGTTCGAGGTCGGTGTTCGTATCGGCGACTGGCACTTGGTCATACCCCAGGCGCAATGCCATGTCCCAGGCACGCACGCCGGAGACCATGGCGACACCGGACGCGCGCAGGGAAGTGAAGTCCACGTCCCACAGCCAGCTCATGTCGCGGCCGTCGGCATATTCGTCGTTGATGGCGATCATGGTGTCCGCGTTGGCCGGGTCGAAGCTGGCGAGCGAGAGGCGGAAGCCCATCGGGTTCTTGACCAGCAGCAGTTCGACCGGGGAACCGTTGACGTCGATGACCTCGCCACGGCCGAAAGCCGGCGTGACGCGGGAAACGGCGGCGATGAGCTCGTCGGCGGACACGGCGCAGGCGTTGGCTGCGGCGGTGGCCTTGGATGCGGCGGCATTGTCTTGCATCAC
>ERZ1035014.926-NODE-926-length-11444-cov-3.153745_pt1 | contig 11444 bp, 8 predicted proteins | sample MGYA00520620_ERZ1035014 | MGnify/ENA primary metagenome ERZ1035014 (study PRJEB33766, sample SAMN09781744) | gut metagenome | biome: gut microbiome | host: Homo sapiens | place: Madagascar | study: EMG produced TPA metagenomics assembly of the PRJNA485056 data set...
CGCAGCTCCTGGGCCTTGTTGATCACGTTGCGGTAGCCGCGCTTGTAGCGGAGGTGCCTGAGGCCGAGGTCCTTTTCCAGGAAAAGGCTCAGCTCGTCGGAGGTGATGCTGTCGGTGACCACCGTGCCGCCCGGGTGATCCTCCGCGGCCAGGGCTGCGGCCAGGGCGATGATGTGATTCCGGCTTATCGGCTCACCATGTCCGTCCACGGCGGAGATCCGGTCAACATCAGTGTCGAAGATGATGCCCAGGTCCGCGCCGGAGGCCTTGACGGCATCGCAGATGCTTTTCATGGCCTCAGGGTTTTCCGGGTTCGGGATGTGATTCGGAAAATGCCCGTCCGGCTCCAGGAACTGGCTCCCCGAGATGTCCGCTCCGAGAGGGGCGAGGACGTCCGTGGCGAAAAAGCCGCCGGAACCGTTGCCCGCGTCGATGACGATGTGCATCCCCGAGAGGTCGCTGCGGAGCCCGCTGGCTATCATCTGCCTGAGAGTGGCGGAGTACATGTCCATGAGCTGGACTTTTTCGGTCTCGTAAGGGAAATCCGGGGACATGTTTATCTTGGAGGCCATCTTGAGGATGGAAGCCACATCCTCCTTGTTCAGCCCGCCTTCAGCCGTGAAGAACTTGAAGCCGTTCCTGTTGAAAGGCAGGTGGCTCGCCGTCACCATGACTGCGGCGTCGAAATCGTAGTATTCCATAACCGTGGACATGAACATCGCCGGGGTGGACGCCAGTCCCGCATCGGCAGACTGAGCACCGTAATATGCGATTCCCTTCAGCAGTCCGTCCACCAGGTCCTCCCCGGAGAGCCTCGGATCCCTGCCCACGCAGATCTTCAGATTCAGCGGATTCTTGTTAAGCTTGTATGTCAGCCAGTTGGCGAAGGACGCCCCGATCTTCATGGCGTCCAGCGGAGTCAGATCCACTTCTTCTCCCTCGACTCCCGGGAGAGCCACTCCGCGTATATCGCTGCCGTTCTGCAGCTCCATAAAACGATTCTTTTTCATAGTACTTCTCCTGTTCCGGGCCATGCCCTGCTCCGAATATGATAACCCAATGCGGGCCGCATTGCCATAGCTTTGGCGGGCGTGTTATAATCGAGCGCATTGAATGAAGGCGAAAGGCATTACATATGAAAAAAAGACAGAAGGGCGGCGCCAGGGATGCGGCCTACAAGGTCATCATCGTGGCACTCGTGGGTATAATCGCGGTGAGCGGCTACAAGGTGGCCACGGGACTGTGGGGCTACTACTCGGACCGCCAGGATTATAAGAAAGTAGAAAAGACAGCAAAGGTGGATCCGGACCAGTTCACGGGAGTCATAGATTTCGACGCCCTGCACGACATAGACCCGAACGTGGCGGGATGGCTGTATTCCAAGGACACCATCATCAATTACCCGGTGGCCAAGGGAGCGGACAACGACTACTATCTTCACCACAACATCTATGGAGAGGCAGCGGGAGCGGGGACCCTTTTCATAGACTGCAACAACCAGGACGACCTGGGCGATTTCAACACCATCATCTACGGACACCATATGAAAGACGGCAGCATGTTCGGGTCCCTCCAGAGCTACAAGGAACAGGACTACTACGACCAGCACAGCCAGCTTGAGTACGTGACACCGACGGGCAAGTACCACCTGCAGGTCATCTCCTTTTACACCACTCCGGCGGTGAGTGACACCTACAAGACCTCGTTCGCAGACGACCAGGCGAAGCAGGATTTTCTGGACATGACCGTTTCCAAGTCCGAGATAACGCCTAAGTACACGGCGACCATCAGCGACAAGCTGATCACACTTTCCACCTGTGCCTATGAGTACGATCAGGCCAGGTACGTGGCGGTCTGCAAGGCGGTTCCCTGGATGAAAAAGGAGATCGCAAAAGGCGAGAAGCTCCAGAAGAAGATCGACGCACAGAAGTAGGCGCTGAGACCGGTCAGAAGAGAAGACGGGCGCTTCGTGAAGCCTGTCCGAAAGTGGTGTTGCAAGACCCGCAGACATTGAAAACACGCAGGTCTGTGGTATAATAACCCCGTTACAGACAGCGGGCGGCCGGGTGAAAACAGCGGAGCGCGCCCCTTCGATGAACTTTAAGAGAAGAAAAGACTGAAAACAGACTGAAGAGAACAGACTGAGAGGAAGAATCATGGATCACATCATGAAGATAGCAGGGCTCGAGAGACATCTTCCCCTGTGCAAGGTAACAGACGATCTGTATATCGGAGCCTTCATCATGTTCGGAGACACGGAGATCACCGTGGCATCGGCAGAGGCCCTTCTGAAAAAGTCACCTGAGTTCGACGTCATCATCACGGCAGAGAGCAAGGGGATCCCTCTGGCATACGAGATGTCCAGGCAGTCGGGAAAGCCTTATATCGTAGCGAGAAAGGGCCCGAAGCTGTATATGCAGGACATCATGACCGTTAACGTCGATTCCATTACGACGGATCATATGCAGACCCTGTGCCTGGGCCGCCAGGAGAGGGATATTATGAACGGCAAGCGGATCCTCATCGTAGATGATGTCATCAGCACGGGTGAGTCCCTGAGGGCTCTGGAGCAGCTGGTAGAAGCCACCGGAGGAGTGATAACGGCAAGGGAAGCGGTCCTGGCAGAGGGAGATGCCACCGAGATGGACGGCATAATCTACCTGGAGAAGCTCCCTGTCTTCAACCCTGACGGCTCCATCAAGGAACCGGCCGAGGCTGACAACATCGACAACCATCCGGAGATCAAGTAGCTTCGGATAAGAGGAAAACCGCCGGCCGGGAAACCGGAGGTAGAGATGGCTGAAACAGCCCCTAAGCACATTAAGAAGGAAAACAGGAAAACTGGCAGAAAGTGGCGGAAGGTCCTTGCCATCATCATCATCGTTTTGGTGGCACTGGGTTTGATCTTCCGTCTCTTCGTGTATGACAAACTGATCTCGAAGGTCTCGGAGGAGGCCGTCAGCCAGGCCCTGGCCAGCCAGGGTTACACCCAGGAGCAGGTGGACAGCGTCCTCTCTCAGATGAGCAGCCAGGACAAGGCCACGGTGGAGAACATCATCAAGAACCACGACGATCCGGCCACGGTAAAGGAGGCCCTCGGATACGCCAGCAGCGGTGACACAGAGGCGCTGGCTCAGCTTGCACAGCAGAAGCTCACCGCAGAAGAGCAGGCACAGCTCGAGGAGATATACGCCAAGTACGACAGCACACTGGGATAGATATCATATTCAACGGGGGAAAATGAATTGAACAGCAAGAAGTATGAAAACAGCCTGTACAAGGTCGAATATGTGGAGACCATCCGTGAGTTCATAAGGGCCACTGTCAACAGATACCCTGATAAGTGGGCCTATATGTACAAGGACGTCCACGGCGAGCCGTGGAAGCACATAACCTACCAGGATTTTTATCGCAAGATGAACGGTCTGGGCACATCACTCCTGAACATGGGACTTAAGGGATCGAACATGGCCGTAGTTGGAGAGTCCAGCTACAGGTGGGTGCTTTCCTACTTCACCATAGCCTCGGGAGCGGGTGTTGTGGTTCCGATAGACAAGAACCTGGAGGAGGGAGAGATGGTTAACCTCCTGACCAGGGCGGACGTGAAGCTCCTCTTTGCCTCGGCGAAGATGGCGGACAAGATCGGCTCTTTCCTGGATCAGCTCCCCGAGCTGAAGTACCTGGTGATCATGGATTCACCGGTCGATGATGTTGACAAGTATCTCCAGGAAAAGGAAGGGCATGACGGCGCTCGTCTCAACGCTTTCGGCAGCAAGGCTGAGATACTGCTTCAGTCCGACCTCATCGAAAAAGGCCGGGAGCGCCTGGCCGCAGGAGACCGGATCTACATGGAGCAGGAGGTGGACCAGGAAGACCTTTCCACGATACTGTTCACATCGGGCACGACGGGACTGGCCAAGGGAGCGATGCTCTCCCACAGGAACCTGACACAGAACGTGGTGAACATGAGCAAGTACTTCCACATACCGGAAGGCGGGAGAGTTCTTTCCGTGCTCCCGATACACCACGCATACGAGTGCACATGCACCATCATGACATGCTTTTACCAGGGAGCGACGGTGGTCATCTGCGAGGGCCTGAAGCACATACAGACCAACTTCGTGGACGCCGGCTGCTGCATCATGCTGGGAGTGCCTCTGATATTCGAAAACATCTACAGGAAGATCTGGCACCAGGCGGAAAAGAGCGGCAGCTCTGAGCAGCTGAGGAGGGCGATCGCCCTTTCCAAGAGGCTGAACCTCCAGAACAGGCCTTCGGTGACGAAGCGGATGTTCAAGCCGGTACACCAGATCTTCGGCGATAAATTATACTGCCTGATCGCCGGCGGAGCTGCGATCGACCCTAAGGTGATCATAGAGTTCCAGGCCATGGGTCTCCCGATAATCCAGGGTTACGGAATGACCGAGAACGCTCCGATCATCGCCATGAACACCGACAGGTACAGCAAGGCCAACGCCGCAGGAAAGGTGATGCCGGGCACGGAGGTCAGGGTGATCGACCAGGACGAGACCGGTATCGGAGAGATCATCTGTAAAGGGCCATCGGTGATGATGGGCTACTACAAGGACCCGGAGAACACCGAGAAGACAATAGTGAACGGATGGCTCCAGACTGGAGACTACGGATACATGGACGAGGACGGCTTCGTGTACATCACAGGCCGCAAGAAGAACGTGATCGTGACGAAGGGCGGGAAGAACATCTTCCCTGAGGAAGTGGAGTACTACCTGCTCCTGAATCCGTACATCAATGAGGTCCTGGTCTACGGCAAACCGGAGGAGAGCAAGGGAGACCTGCTCTGCACGGCCATCATCTATCCTGAGATGGCCGCCCTCAAGGAGATCGGGGCTACATCCGACAAGGAGATCGCCAGCATCCTGAGCGCCGCAGTGGAGGAGGCCAACGCCAAGATGCCGCCGTACATGAGAGTGCGGAGGTTCGAGGTGAGGGACAAGGAGTTCGTGAAGACCACCACGCTCAAGATCAAGCGCTTCGAGGAAGCAAATTACGAATACAAGTACGACGACCGTACTTTCAGGTGATGCCGCCACGCGGGGCACCACCGTATACGTTTTTTCATCAGCCCGAGAACGAGGAGAGGCGAAATGTGGGATCAACTGACAAATCCGGAAAACCAGTCTTCTGAGTACCTGGCGGTCAAGGCCAGGGAAATGAAGGAAATGGAGAGGTTCATGGAGGAGCTCAACGGGAGCCCCGATCCGTGCGTGCTCTACAGGTGGAGGGACGCCGTGACGGACATCCGGCAGATGCTCCAGAAGAGGGCGACCACGGACGGAGACAGGACTCTTTTCCTTCAGAAGTTCAGGCGGGACGAGCCTTTTAAGCCCATCACCTACAGGCAGGTGCTGGAGGATGTGAACGCGCTTGGAACGGCGCTGCTGGGGCTGGGCCTCAAGGACCGCAACATCGGCGTCATCGGCAGGAACTGCTACCAGTGGGCCGAGACCTATCTTGCGGTCGTGGGCGGTGTCGGGGTGATCGTGCCGCTCGACAAGGAGCTCCACGAGGGAGAGCTGCACCAGCTCTCCGGAAAGGGAGATCTGGCAGCCGTCGTCACCGACTCGAAGCACTTCGACGACTTCATCCGGATCAAGGACAGCGGAGATACCGATATACGGTATGTCATCGGGATCGACCTGGCGCCGGAGGACGAGGACACGGACAAGGGCATCCTTTCCTGGGAAAAGCTCAGGGAGACCGGCCGAAGGATGACGGAGAGCGGCGTCAGGGACTACATAGACGCGGAGGTCTACAACGACAGGCTGGCCATCATCCTTTTCACATCCGGGACCACCGGAGTCTCAAAGGGCGTGATGCTCTGCCACAAGAACATCATCACCGACGTCATGATGGCCCAGACATTCATAAAGGTGGACAAGGGGGACATATTCTTTTCCCTGCTCCCTATACACCACACCTACGAGTGCACCTGCTCCTTCATAGAGTCCATCTACTGCACGGGTTCATTGGCCTTCTGTCAGGGACTGAAGTACATCGTGAGCGACATGCAGGAGGTGGAGCCGACGCTGCTGCTGGCCGTGCCGCTCGTCTTCGAAAAGGTATATTCGAAGATCATCCGCGAGGTCAGGAAGCAGGGGAAGGAAAAGAGCCTGAACGCCGTCTTCGCCTTGAGCCGTGTGACCAGAAAGGTCGGCCTCGACCCATCGAAGCTGGTGACGAAGCAGATAAGGGCGACCTTCGGTTCGAAGCTCAGGACACCGATCGTTGGAGGCGCAGCCGCCGACGTGAAGGTGCTGGACTTCCTCACAGACCTTGGATACAGGGCTGTGCAGGGATACGGACTGACGGAGACCTCGCCTATGGTGACGCTGAACCCCGACGCAGGCGGCCACACCAGGAACGAATCCATAGGACATGTTTTTCCAATGGATCAGTGCATGATCTACGAGCCGAACAAAGAGGGCGTCGGAGAGATCTGCTTCAAGGGGCCGAACATCATGCTGGGGTACTACAAGGACCCTGATGCCACCGCCGCCGCCATGGTGGACGGCTGGTTCCACACTGGGGATCTCGGGTACATGACCGACGACAACTACGTTTACATCACGGGCAGGAAGAAGAACATGATCCTCACCGCCAACGGAGAGAACGTGTATCCAGAGGAGCTGGAGAACTACCTGCTGAACTCCGATTACATCGAGGAGTGCATGGTCTGGGGAGACGAGGAAGCCGGCACGGTGAACAACAACCGGATCTGCGTGACCCTGAGGACATCTCAGGAGAACGTGGAGGACAAGCTGGGGAAGGACTTCACCGATGAACAGGAATACGCCCTGATCATGGGAGAGGTGGAGGAAGTGAATAAGAAGCTTCCGGCATTCAAGAAGATAAACAAATTGATAATAAGGAAGAGGCCTTTTGACGTGACCACCGCCATGAAGATCAGGCGGTTCGTAAAGGACAACAGAAGGGCCTAGTTGCGGGGACCCGAGGCTGCCTGGCGCGGCCGGGGCCCGAAGAGAGAAGGAAACTCATGGGAGAGATCAGATATCCTGCGGTAGTGATAGACCACAGGAAGCTCAGAGAAAATGTGACAAAGATCCGGGAGCTCTGCGAAGGCCACGGCATCAAGGTGGCAGGAGTCATCAAGGGTGCCAACGGGATCGTATCCGTGGCGAAGGACTTCACCGACTGCGGGATAGAGATGCTGGCGTCGTCCAGGCTGGAGCAGCTGGCCAGGGTGAAAAACGCCGGCATACCGGCAAAGCTCCTGATGATCCGCGTGCCGATGCTCTCGGAGGCGGAGGAGCTGGTGAGGATCTGCGAAGCCAGTCTGAACAGCGAGATGAAGACGCTGGAGGCCCTGAACGAGGCGGCCCTCGGCCAGAACAGGAAGCACGGGGTCATCCTCATGGCGGACCTGGGAGACCTGAGGGAAGGGTACTTCGATCACCGGGAACTCAAGGACGCCGCTGTGAAGGTGGAAAAGGAGATGAAGGGCCTCGAGCTCCTGGGCATCGGAACGAACCTGGGGTGCTACGGCTCCGTTATGCCGACGAAGGACAAGATGGATGCCCTGGCGGCCCTGGCGGAGGACGTGGAAGGCCTCATCGGGCGCCCACTGGAGATCGTATCCGGAGGAGCCACCAGCAGCCTCATGGGAGTCTTCGACGACTACATGCCAGAGAAGATAAACATGCTCCGGATCGGGGCAGGGATACTTGTAGGTCCGCTGGACGAGACATGCACCTGCTATGGCTACCACCAGATGGAGATGCTCAACGACGACAGCTTCACCCTGGAGGCCCAGGTCATAGAGGTGAAGCTCAAGGCCTCTCACCCGATCGGGACCCTTGGAGTGGATGCCTTCGGCCACAAGAACACCTATGTGGACAGGGGCATGAGAAAAAGGGCGCTCTGCGCCGTCGGAGGCGCGGACTTCGGCGACCCGGGCGACATAATCCCGCTGGACCCGGGAGTTCAGGTAGTCGGCTGCTCGGGAGACCACCTGATCCTGGACGTAGAAGACGCCCCGGCGACACCGGAGGTCGGAGACATTATCAGATTCAAGCCAAGATATACGGCGCTTCTCAGGCTGACTGGGAGCGAAAACGTTCATATCATAGATAAGCAGGAGAATTGAAAGGAGACATAACGCGATGACAGAAGTTGTAGAAATGACGAAAGAGGGCAAGGAACAGCTTGAGGAAGAACTGGATCACCTTGTCTCTGTAACGAGAAAGGAAAACGCTGAAAGGCTCAAGGTCGCCATTTCCTACGGAGACCTTTCCGAGAACGCTGAGTACGACGCCGCCAAGGAAGCTCAGGCCGAGACAGAGCAGAGGATCGCCGAGCTGGAAAACATGCTGAGGACAGCCAAGGTAGTCGGAGACGATGACCTGGCCGACGACGTTGCCGGCATCGGAAGAAAGGTAACTGTGAAGAATATCCTCACGAATGAGGAAGAGGCATACACCATCGTCGGCATCACGGAGGCAGATCCGTTCAGCGGGAAGATCTCCAAGGACTCTCCTGTAGGCTCCAACCTGGACGGCCACAAGGTGGGAGACCTGGTGGAATTCACCACACCGGGCGGAGATGTTAAGTACGAGGTAATGAAGATAGAGAAGGCATAGGCTTTCAGTTATAACAGAAAAAACAGGAAAGGAATTTTAATGAGCAAGGATAATGGACAGAAGGCTCCTGTTGAAGATCGCGAGATGACCGCAGAGGACCTCAGCGAGCAGAGGAAGATCCGCAGGGAGAAGCTGAAGAACCTCCAGGAGATGGGCCGTGACCCTTTCGTACACGAGACTTACGACGTGACAGCCCACAGCGGTGACATCAAGGACAACTTTGAGGCCATGGATGGAGAGGAAGTGGCCATCGCCGGAAGGATAATGACCAAGAGGGTCATGGGAAAAGCAGCCTTCTTCGACCTCCAGGACAAGCAGGGCAGGATCCAGTGCTACGTCAGGAGAGACGATATCGGCCAGGAGGAGTACAAGCTTTTCAAGACCTACGACATCGGAGACATAGTGGGCATCAAGGGGATCGTCTTCAAGACGAAGACCGGAGAGATATCCGTCCACACAAATGAGCTCACTCTGCTCACCAAGTCCATCCAGGTGCTCCCTGATAAGTGGAGCGGTCTGAAGGACCCGGATCTCAGATACCGCCAGCGTTACGTCGACCTGATCATGAACAGCGAGGTGAGGGACACATTCGTGAAGAGGTCTCGCATCGAGCACATCATCAGGCAGGTGCTGGAGGAGGACTACGGATTCCTGGAGGTGCGGACCCCTATACTCCAGACCATAGCAGGAGGAGCCGCGGCCCGTCCTTTCATCACCCACCACAACACCCTGGACATCGACATGTACCTGAGGATCGCCACAGAGCTTTATCTGAAGCGTTGTATCGTCGGAGGAATGGACAGAGTCTACGAGCTGGGACAGTGCTTCAGGAACGAGGGAATGGACCAGCGCCACAACCCTGAGTACACCTCCATGGAGTGCTACATGGCCTACGGCAACCTGGACAACATGATGGATATCACGGAGCAGATCGTGTACAAGTCCGCTATGGAGATCAACGGCTCACCTATCATCAAGTATCAGGGCAAGGAGTTCGACGTGACTCCGCCGTGGAATAAGATCGACATGACCGAGACCGTCCAGAAGGTTACAGGAATCCCTTTTGACAGGATCGATACCGACGAGGAGGCCAGAAAGGCCGCGATCGAATACGGGATGGATCCGGAAGATGTAAACAAGTGGACTTGCGGAAAGATCATCGCCGAGATGTTCGACGACTACTGCGAGGACGTTCCGGGCCTGATGGACGGACCTGTTTTCCTCACTGGACATCCGGTGGAGATATCCCCGCTGGCCAAGAAGGATCCTCATGATCCGCGCATCACCCGCCGCTTCGAGGCATACATCAACGGATGGGAGCTGGGAAACGCCTTTTCCGAGCTCAACGACCCTATCGACCAGTACGAGCGATTCGCCGAGCAGCAGAGGGAAAGAGAGGCGGGAGACGATGAGGCCCATCCGATGGATATGGACTTCGTGAACGCCATCGAGGTCGGCCTGCCTCCTACAGGCGGACTCGGGATCGGCGTGGACAGGCTGATCATGCTGATCACCGATCAGCCTTCGATCAGGGACGTGATCCTCTTCCCGACGATGAAGCCTGAGGGCATGAAGGCTCCTAAGGAAAAGGTGAATCTGGATCTCTCCAAGGTCCAGGTGGAGCCGCTATTCCAGGACATGGTGGATTTCGACACCTTCAGCAAGTGCGACTTCAGGGCAGTGAAGATCAAGTCCTGCGAGGCCGTGCCTAAGAGCAGCAAGTTGCTGAAGTTCGTGGTGAATGACGGATCCGGAGAGGACAGGGTGATCCTCAGCGGCATCCACATGTACTACGAGCCGGAGGAGCTTACGGGCAAGACTGCCCTGGCCATCACGAACCTGCCGCCGAGGAAGATGATGGGCATCGATTCCTGCGGCATGCTTTGCTCCATGGTGTGCCAGTACCAGGGCGAAGAGCACCTGGACTTCATACTGCTGGACGACCACATACCGGCGGGGGCGAAGCTGTACTAAGACAGGAATAATAGAATAATAAAGAAGAAACGAGGCACTCCATTTCAGAAGCGGTCTGAGAGGGAGTGCCTTTTTGAGGTTACCCCGGGATCAGAAAATATTGAAATCTCGCCGTAGGTCGAGTAAGCCGATCAAAAGAACATGAGTTTTTTACGACGGGATAGCGTTTATTATTAAATCCCGTGGTAGATCACAAGCATGATTCTTGCAATTGCTGTTTCTGTATATTTGATTTTGATGAATTTTATTGCAGTTGTGGTGGACAGTTTCATGTATTATGCAAATATAACGACCCTGATCACCACGGATCACCACGGGTATCCGAAAGATCCATTTTTTCGCTGTAACAGCATGCGGAAAAATCTTGTTCTTTACCACTATTTTTTTGACATTTGAAATCTAGTGGTACGCCATAGTAGCAATCACGAATCTCGGGGTAATATCCGACGCTTCAGATATCAACTGTTCCAACATGGAGCAAAGCTGAGCCAGTACATGGATAATAGGATGCTACTGAAGAAAAATGCCATATTTGGCAAAAATCTTCATTAGACCGTGGCGGACAGATGATGGTATATTGGTGATCAGAGCAATGGATTTTATATTGGACCCGGGAAGCCTGGATCTCTGATCTGGATTCAGGTATTCTCTTCATCAGGAAAAGGGGTGATGGTATGAACGACAGTGATCTCAGGAAACGAATAGGAGACCTGGCTTTCCAGGTCACCCAGTACGGCGCCACGGAGAGACCTTTTTCCGGGGAGTATGATGACTTCTTTGAAAAGGGGATATACGTGGACGTGGTGAGCGGCGAGGTGCTCTTTTCATCTC
>ERZ1035014.927-NODE-927-length-11443-cov-3.352828_pt1 | contig 11443 bp, 13 predicted proteins | sample MGYA00520620_ERZ1035014 | MGnify/ENA primary metagenome ERZ1035014 (study PRJEB33766, sample SAMN09781744) | gut metagenome | biome: gut microbiome | host: Homo sapiens | place: Madagascar | study: EMG produced TPA metagenomics assembly of the PRJNA485056 data set...
CATCATATTCAATGACGGCATTGCAGGCGCCGTAAGCATGGCATTTGCCATTGCGGACCTCATGGTCCCATAATTGCGCTGCATCGCTGTCACCGCCGCGCTGGTCCCTCGATCCGTTCCGACGATCAGTCCTTCCGTGAGCATTTGCCCTATCCACATCGTAAATCTGGACGGGGAGTTTACGTTGAAGACCTTCTTGAGTGCGTTTTTACACTTTTTACCCAGGCTTTCAATTATGCTGAAGGCTTTGTTGAACCCCGACCTGATTCCATTGACAAAGCCCGTCATGACATCGACTCCAATACCGTAAAGGCTTCCGACAGCACTGGAAATCCTAGAAGGAATTGCCCTAGCATTGCTTGTTACAGTCTGGAATACCGAAATAAAACCCGACCGGATACCACCAGACAGCCTTTCCATAAGGTTTACACCAGCCGACAGGACTAGCCCTCCCAGGGCCACTATGCCGCTAGCGATACCTCTCACCAGTCCTGGAAGGTAGCTGATCAGAATCGGCAGAGACTGGATGATCCCAGTACCAAGTGCCAGGATGATCTGCCCAGCTGCACTCAGTATCATAGGCAGATTATTCTGGATGCCTGTTGCTATCGTCTGCACTACCTCCGGCAGCTTAGCTGACAGGTTAGGTAAACCGGCACCTATGCCCTGAGCGATCTGAACAATGATCTCCAGTCCAGCCTGTAGCAGCTGAGGTCCATAAGTCATGATCGTTGAAGCTATAGTCTTCACAATTGTTACAATGCTCTGGATTATTTGCGGCAAATTCTGCCCGATGGCCTGTACTATTGCCATTACCATCTGACCTACGGCAGCTATCACAGACGGTAAGGCCTGCACTATGCCCTGGATCAGGGCCGTCACTACCGTGATGCCCGCGGATATAAATTCCGCACCATGCGCACTGATCGCCTGTGTGAAGCCATTGACCTTTGAAACTATGGACTCTGCAACTGCCTGCACTTTTGACGATACGTCACCAGCGCTTACTCCCAACTTACCAAATATAACCACAAGGGCCGCTATTGCCGCTATTACTGCAAAGATTGGATGTGCCGACAGCACGGAAAAAAGGGATCCTATCTTAGATGTAAGCCCAGGGCATATCCTCCCCAGATTCTGCATGACTACACCTGTGTTGCTGATTGCGGATCCCAGCACGATCATTACTGGCGCTACGGCTGCCACTGCGGCCGCTATGCCTCCGATGATCGATAGTGTTTTCCCACTCATTCCAGCAAGCTTACCTGCAAACGCTGCAAATTTATCTGCAAAATTTTCCATTATCGGCGCCAGATACCCCGCGACTTTAGTCCCTATAATCAGAGATGCACGCTGAAAGGTAGCCTTAATTGTGTCAATCGCGTCGTTAAACTCGTTCGCTTTGTCCAGCTGCTCCTGGCTCACGGGTTCCAGCTTATTTTTCCTCATCAGGTCGGTGAACTTCTGGTACTGCTCAGCTCCGCCCTCAAGGAGAGGGTTCAAGTCTGCTGCAGATTTGCCAAAAATAGCCATCGCGTAAGCATCTCGCTCAGTCTCATTCTTCATTCCGGCCAGTTTCTGGATCGCTTCGTCATATACGACATTAGCGTTACGCAAGTGGCCATTTGATTTGGTCACCTTGATGCCCAGTGCATCAAAGGCTTTTGCCGCTGTCCCTGAAGCACTTTGTGAAGCCGTCAGCATGTTTTTCTTTAGCTTGACGTGAGTCTTAGCCAAAGTCTCTACAGATACATCGACAAGCTCCGCCGTGGACTGATAATTCTGGAGAGACTTTGTTGAAAGGCCATATTGCTTTGACATCGTGTTAAGGTCATCAGCTGCTCTTGCAGCCTTATATGCCACAGTGCCAATTGCTCCAGCCACTACAGCTCCAGCGGCAGAAACAACTTTCATTTTCTGTCCAATGCCAGAGATCTTGTTCCCTACAAGCTCCCATTTGCGGCCGATCATGCCAAGATTTGAAGTTGAAGCATTAAAAGCCAGCTGCTCGGCTTTAAGCTTTTTCAGCTGCTGCTCCGATGCGATGATCTCCCTCTCCAGTTTGCGATATTCCTGTGCAGATATCTCGCCTTTTTCAAAAGCTTCCCGTGCACCGTCCTGACTCGCTTTCAGGGCCTTCAATTTGTTCTCTGTCTGACTGATGGACTCCTTCAGGACCTGTTGTTTCTGCGCAATCAGGGTGGAGTTTAACGGGTCCTTCTTCATGAGGGAATCTATGCCGCGTATCTCACTGCTAAGAGCTCGTGACTTGCTGGCGCACTGGCGCATTGCTTTTTGAAAGCCTACGGTTTTGCCATCTATTTCGATTTCAAGCTTTTTTACCGTTGTCGCCATTGGTTTATCCTCTCGCAAAATTATCAAAAAATGACTGATCCGGTGCATTGTTGGAATCGCTTTCATCCAGCTCATCAAAATCAATGCTCCGTTCAGTCAGCATGTCGAAAACCTCTCCCATGTCCATTTGGTCGAGGTCATCTATCGAAAGTCCCAGCTCCAAACACCTAAGTGTGAAGAGCGCCGTAGTTACAGGCCGGTCTTCCGTTATTTTTTTTTATCCTGATTCAGTGGCTCCACTCCATTTGCTTCCATCGTCTGCAGGTTTTCTGTCCACAGGCCCATGATCTGGTCAATGAGCTCAAGGATGGAAAATGTGTCGAAGCCGTCCAGCCAGTCCTCCACGTCTTCTGGTTTGGTTTTATCTGCACACATGATATATGCACAATTTTCCATGAACTCATAGTCACCTGGCAACAGCTGCTTATCTTCTACATTTTCAGAAAAAGATTTCATGCGGCTAAGCATGTCTTCATGGAATTTATTACGGAAACGTCTTGGAGTCGCCGCCGTGGACCTAAAAAGAACATCTCGACCATCGATATTTATCATTTTTTCAGCCATAACTTATCCCCTTTAGTTACTGGAGCTTGTACTTGTTGTTCCTGTGAAAGTTGGTGCCTTTGGAGTCGAGTACCAGGTGTTGTAAGCACTTTCGGTAGTAGCCGCACTGGATACTTTTCTTCTTCCAAAGCCATCTACTCCTGCAGCTGTCAGCTTGAGCTTTATCGTCTTAGGCTCCGCTTTGTCACTCTTTGTCTCTGCCTCATCAGATGGCTTTGCTGCAGTGCAATAGAAATAAAGATACCTTGTCGCTCTCTTATCAGTGGAAAACTCAAAAGCGAAAGCAAACGGCGTGGAAACATCATCATCACCATCTACGATGTTCCCATCATCGTCTTTCTTTGCCCCAAGATAGCTCACCAGAAAATCTTCAGGGATCATATAAGACTCCAGTTCGAGCTCCTCTGTAGGGATCGCATTTGAAATATAGTACACTGTGTCATCCCCGTATGATTTAGTAGAGTCAGCACTCACGTCTATGCTCATGCTTACTGCACCCGGCCATTCTTTGCCCTCTCCAAATGTCAAAGTCCTGGCTCCTGCCTCTCCTCCCACTGTTACGGGATAATAGTGCACATTTTTGAGGCCCAGTTTAACTTTTGCCTGATCTCCCATTATCTTATCCTTTCCCCTTAAAGCTTTCCTTTAAGGTCATTTTTAAAAACATCCATTACCGCTTCTGTATTCTCCTTCACGGTTTTTTCCACAAACGGGTGGCCGTGTGAAGTCGAGTATTCCAGTATGTTGACCAGCGGCACTCCGCGGCCATGACTCTTGACGTTCTTTGAGTTACTGATCTTGCGCTTCTTATCCAGCTTTTTGACACGCCACTTATCAACCAAATGCGATGTCGAAGTGCCTCGCGGTGTAGCCGCCTTCAGCTTTTCCTTCATAAGATCAGCTGCATCATCCAGGGCTTCGTCTGTGACTTCCTGCACTTCTTTCTCTGTCTTTGCCAAAATCTTTTCAAGATCAAGGTCAAAGGTCTCCGGTGTGGTCTTCATTCCGCAGTCTCCAACTCGAACAAATAAAAATCGAAGCCGGTTACATCGTAGCCTATGAGGTCGATATCTCCAAGGTCATAGTATCCAGAGGGACAGGTAAAGCCCGCCGCTCTCATCTCCTTTAGTATCTTCCTCGCTTTTTCACGTACCGCCTTTCCTGACAGTCCAAAGCGATGAAAATAGAACAGCTGGATATATTCATTTCCGCCCTGGTAGACATCATCTCCATAAATCTGCGATGTCATAGACTCCACGGTATAGATCAAATATTCTGACGGTCTGTTTTTCTCCTGACTCTCTGTGAGTCTCTGATGATAGGTCTTAATGCCATCGCTCAGCACTGCATCATCAAGAGTTTTTTTCAGGGTCTCTTCTATCATCGATCTCTATACCTCCGTACAACGAACCGAAGTTTTCTGTTTGTCTCATTGACATTTTCAACGCCGGTATAAAGGACATAGGCATCCGGGGACGTTGGATCCACCACGCCGTCTTTTACGATTTCGGCGGCAGCCTTTGCGATAATTACAGGTTTTTCATCCAGTGCCTTAAAAAGATTAGGCGCATAAGGCATCGTTATCGTAGCGCTGTCCATGATCCCGTCATTCATGGTCGACACTTTGGCCGCACCGTAAGTACCTGCCCACGAACAGTAAAAGGTATCTCTACCATCATCTTCCGTAACGCCTTCCCAAGTTTCTTCGGCGTCTTCGCCTGCTGTGTACGAGTCAACACGTTGATAGACCTTTATCGGCATGGTGTATCTCATTCGGTTTCTTCCTCTCCCCTGTTCTGCCCTATCAAGGCCAGCCACATCGGATTGATTTTCATTTTGTCAGGATCCTCATCAAGGCCCATTTTTATCTGTATGGCAATCGCATCCAGTGCCTGGTCACTGTCCAGGCTGGTCTCAGGCCACCCTGCATTCCGCAGAGTAGCCTGTGCAGCCATGATCATGGAGGTAATTTGACCGTCTTTTTCGGGGGTAGAGTAAGGCACCCCCACGCGCAATTTTATGGCGTCCAGAGTCTCATCCTTCATTTCTGCCCCCTTTCATGCTATGCAGTAACTTTTACGATCGGCAGGAATGCCTTGTAAGCAGAAACTACGCCGCCGAGAGGCCACTTGCCGAAGAAAGCGATATGCCCCTTGTTCTGGTAAATATAATCATTTTCAGACACGGTTACAGGAGCGAACTCCGGAACCTCGTACTTCTGAGGATCACCGTAGACCATGAACTTTGTATTAGCCTCGGCAGCACTGAATGCTGCCAGACCGGAGTTGATGCTATATGGCACCTGAAGTCCACCATTAGCCTCTGAAATGATTCCGCCGGTTCCTTCAAATGTCACCCTATAAACCGGATCGCCATTCTTGTTCTCGACTGCAAGGAATTCGTTCAGCGTAGCCTTATTGAGGAAGAGGGTCAGAGGTGATGTTACATCCTCGTCTCCGCCGTATGCCATTACGATCTTCCTCAGGGTTGTTTTATCAAAGGCAGAAACCTCCAGCTTATAGCTTTCTGGCATTACCTTAGCCGGTGCATTGATCGCACCCAGCAAGTGGTTCGAGGTCCCGTCTCCCGCAATGATATCCTTGGATGCTTTCTTTCTGAGAGCGGCCTCGACGTTGCTCACAACTGCACTGAGGTAATCGATCGTATTAAGATCTTTTACCTCTTCGTTGACAACGGATGATGCCGTGATCTTATGCACGCCAGTATCGTTGGTGTTAAATGTTCCCTCAGTTGTCGTATACTCTCCACCTTCCGCAGTGTAATCTGCGTCTCCAGTGTCAACGCCGAAGGCAACCTCATACTTTGCCGCTCCGGTCATTGGTACCATCTTTACCAGGTCGATTGCCTGTGCATAAGTCCTGTCTGCAGGCTCCAGCTCGCTCTTATAGGCTGTTGGTGCCATCGTACTTGAGGATGCGAGTGCTCTCTTATGGATCTCTGCCCTCTGCTCTGCAGTAATTGTCACCTCTTTGCCGCTCCTGATCTCCGCAGCCAGCTTTTCGAGGTCCATCTTAACCTCTGGTGTCTTTATGCCAGGCTCTACGGCGGCCGGTACTGCAGTAGATCTCTCCTCTGCTGCCTTTCTCTCGGGGGATGGCTCCTGTGCCTTCTTCATCTCCGCAATCTGGGTATCAATCTTTCTTATGTCAAGTTCCAGCGCATCCAGCTCCTCATTTGTCTTTGCATCTGCGATCTGGTTAACCAGTTCATTTCTCTTTTCTATCAGTTCTTTGATATTCATTTCAGATCCTTTCTGTTAACTTTGCTATTAGCTCCAACTTTCTTTTTCTCACTTCAAACGCTTTCTGCTCATCCAGCAGGCTTTCCTTCCAGCTCTCCAGCTTTTCAAAGCTCCTCGCGTAAATTGATGTGTCATCATAAAAAGGGACATCCACGACGCTGACATCATAGAGCTTCTCAATGTCTGTGATTGTCCGCTTCGTATCATCTCCCTGCTGCTCCCACAGATCTGTGTCAGCCCTCGAAGTGAAAGCAAAAGACATTTTATCCAGGAGCCCTTCCTTGATGGCCTGATAGACATCACGGTTTGATTGCGTGTCCAGCAATTCCGCGCGTATCATTAGACCTTTTTCATCCCTGATCAATTCGAGCGACTTGTTCCTGGTCCTCGCCATGATCAAAAAGCTGTCATTGTGGTTATACCGCAACGGGACGTCCTTCATATCCGTCTTGTCCAGTGCGCCCGGTTGAATTACTTCCGTGTAACTGTAGTCCCCATATGTGTATGTCTGTGGAGAGTTGTAGCAAATCGCCCGGCCTTCTATGATCATGCTCTGATCATTTCTGCCGTCAGCCGCCCTCATCTCCAGGAGTCTTTTCTCCATTTTCGGCTTACTCATCTTCCTCTCCTTCCTCGTTATTGCTATTGGTAGTAGTCCCACTAAGTTGATACTGATTTGCTTTACTGGCATCCACAAAGTTCAAGCTCTGTATTCTGACATGTCCCTCTCCGTCAGGCAGCGGCTCCAGGCCAAAAAGTTCAGTCCTGATTTCATCAAGATACATAAGCCCTGTGTTCGTTGCCAATGTCGATAGACTGATAGCGTCCGTAGGCGACTGTCTCTGCAATAGTGAAAAATAGCATCTAATCTGATGTCCTACATCCTTTTCCCTCTGCGTGAAACAATAGTCCGTGAATGCCTGTTCAAATTGATTGATGAAATCCTCAATCGCAGTTTGGTAAAAGCTGCTATAGTCTTCTGTGTCATATGCTCCTGACAGAATTTCCAGGGACACCCCATACCTCTCACAGATTGTGCCTTTCAGGAATTCCAGCGTTTCTTTATCGACTGATGCATAATCCATTTTTATAGGCTCGAAGTCTCCGATCAGGTCTGTGGCAACGATACCCATCTTGGACTTGTGGATGTGATCTTCAAAAGAGTCCCGCTCTTCTGACAGCTTTGCAGCATCTTTCACGGTCTTGACCGTGTACATGCCGTTGATCTGCAGCGATGCCTCTATGCTTTTCGGCAGACCGTCAATGGTTTTGTGTAGCGCATCGACCACTGGTGCAAGGTTCTGTGCATCTTCACCGCCGTAGTCGTTTCCACCCAGGACCATATTGGTCCCTCTCCGCCATTTCACATTTATCAGTTCACTTTCTGGGAATGTGAAAGTCGTCCCATCCTGGAAGTGCATCTTGATCTCTATGATGCTGTCACCGATTCCCACCTCTACAGACTGGGGGTTCAGCACATGAAAAGCCTTGAACCACTTGATATAGTTCCCGCTTGCTGTTATCCTCCACTCGTACTCCGGATAGATCCAGCAGTTCATATGCTTCTTTCTGGTCCACTCGATTACAGAAAGAAAATCGCTAGTCGTCTGATATGGATTCGGCTTGTAGCGAAATAGCCTCGTGATGTCATCATTGGCCACGACAGTTCCTGATTGTGTTACTACCGATTTGACTCTGATCTTTGAGATCTCGCTAGCCGTCCGATCTATGCAGTTATTTACAAAATCCGATAGATAAATGTCTTGTCCATTAAGGCCCTGCAGCACCGGTGTTGATCGCCCTATTCCGTAGAAACCTCCTGATGCTTCTTGTATCTGGGAATTCCCTGTTACCTTATTCAGCCAGTCTCTAAATTTTCCCATTGATCACTCCTATGACATCAAACTTGTATACTCGCTTCTGTGCGCCTGATATGCAAACATCGCATCCAGGCAGCTTGCTACTCCATCTATCTTCATGTCCGACCGGATCCTCTTCGGCATGATCCTGCCTATGCTGTCCATTTTGTACGAACAGTTCCTGAAACACCATGCAGTAACCGGGTTGTTTTGGTAGTTGATCAGCTTCATCTTCAAATGCTCAGCAGTGTTATTCATGGCATTTGATAATGCTTTTGCATCCTGTGGTACATTCTCCAAGATGTCCTTCCCAAAGAGTTCTTCATGCCTCTGCAGATATGATTTTGCAAATCGGTTATCATAGCCGCCCTTGAAAGGTAGCACTCTGTATTTTTCGTAAAGCTCCCATTGATAATCGGCAACAACTGCAGAATCCACATCGACATCATCCACTATCGTCAGCCATCCTTGCCGCTCCCACTCCAAATAGTTAGCGCCCGCTCTGCTATCATCTCGCGATTCCAGCTTTGCTGACGGGATCCAGAAATGTTGATGCAAGCAGAAATTTTTCCCGATCTTGAAGAGCGCACTGAATGCCGAAAGGTCTGTAGTTGCCGCAAGGTCGATGCCTGCTATATACATCTGACCGGAAAGTTCTTCCAGGCCGAATGTGTCATCATTGGCAATTATTGATGGATCCAACCAGGCATTGGCGGAATTCTGCTTAAGATTGAAATCCTTGCAGAGCATCCAGCTCCGTGCTGCTGCGTCTTCCTTTGCTTCATTGATCTCATCACGGAGAAATCGTTTTTTCTTGCTCACTCCGAGATTCGGATTCGACTTGATCCAGGACTCCTCGTTGGTCCAAATTTCCTGTTCATTGTCCTGTGTGTAAATCAGATACAGGGAGCGAGAGTCTTCCCTCTCCCCCTTGAGTGTTTCTTTTGCCTTTACCAGCAGCTTGTCCAGATGGCCTTCCTCAACGGTGCCCTCGCTCGTGATCTCGATCATCAAGCAATTGTTCTTTGTCGACATCGACTGCTGCAACGGTTTTATCAGATCTTCGTTTTCCATCTCATGGGATTCGTCTACGATGGCCAGATCTATGTTGCGGCCTTCTTTGCCCTTTTTCCTCGCTGATATCTTTCTGATCTCAGCCTTGTTTTGTTTTGAGAATTTCCCAACAGTTCTATGCTGCTTTCTGTTGCCGAAAAAGATGCCAGAGTTGTTCCGTCTGGTAACTCTGGCCAGTGATGGTGATAGATCTCGCATGTTGTCGATCTCGTTGAAAACGATGTCCGCTTGATCGTAATCATTACTGGCACAAAATATCACGGTGCCCCAGTTCCCGCAGAAAAATTCTGCATTCCCAAGGGCTGCAGCCAGGGTGGACTTCCCATTTTTTCGTGGGATGAATAGCAGCATATATGTGAAGCGCCGGATCAGCTCACCGGTTTCCTCATCGTTTATATAAAAACCATAAACTGCTTCAATGGCCGCCTTTTCCCATAGTTCTAGAATTACCGGCCGCCCGGCGAAAGGCGATTTTGTGTGCTTGCATTTTGTCTCAATGAACCGGATCCTCTTGTGGGCCTCCTTCAAGTCGAAGATATACTCGCCACTGTTTATGTCTTGTAGCAGATGTTCATACTGCCTTTTTATCCAGTAGTTAGCGATGATCTCGCCACTCAGTATTTTTTCTGCATACTCCTCAAGGTAGGATCTATCACTCGAATTCTCCAAGATCGTCTTCGTCAAAGCTGTCGCCCTTTCCAAGGTATCTCTCTAGCGTCTGCACATAATTTATTAGCTGTGCTCGCTGCTTTAAGATTTCTGCGTTTAGAGGATTTGGCTTCACCATCTCTGGGCGTTTCGGATGTCTGATCAGAACTCCGCCGGTTTCCTGCTGGGCTTCGTAAAGATCTTCCAGTCCGACTTCACATCTGGCCAGATTTCGGATCACTGCCTGCATTTTCTTGTACTGCAGTTCTCCACCGGCATCCTCTTCGTCAGGCTTGTACAATTCCTGGTATTTTTTTATTGTTGCCTGGATCCTCTCCTGTTTTTTCTCGGTCTCTGTTTCTCTTGCCATTTTTTTATCGTTCTCATTTTTTGAATTTGAAAAAGTCAAATTTTGGCCGCGAATCTTCCGAGTATGTGGTGCGCGGTTACGCGTACCTACGGATGAACATCCCGCGGGGGAGGTCATTCTTCAAATTCTTCGAAATAATTTTTTATAATTTCTTTGTATCCTGCCGGTCGGATAGCCTCTGCTCTCTTGATGCATGTCTCCATGTCTGCATCTATGTGTATCAACTCTGCACTCAAGTTAGCTGCTAGTGCTTCGCGTTCGCCTTTGCGCGGTAACCCCGCCACAATATACGCAGTGTCGAAATGTCCATACCTGGTCTTGACCATGTCATACATCAGATCGCGTACTCGAAATGCAATGAAGCGCAGCGCTGCCGGATGTTCGTGTCCATCGTCACAAGCTGTAAAGCTTTCATAGATCCGATCCAAATCTATGATTATGTCGTTTCGTTGCATCCTTTCCAGACAGTATGATGTCTTCCCGGCGCAAGGCGGACCATAAACGATGATTGCTCTCTGTTGCCAACTTCCAAAACGATTGTGCTTTTCGTTGTGACATACATCACACAGGATCTCGATGTTCTCAGGATTAAGTGCAATCTTTGGATTATCAACATTTTTATCCGTCAGCTCGATCTTATGGTGCGCATGTAAATGCTTTGGATCGGATACCACCTTTCCACAGCATTGACACCTACCCGCAGTGATTCGCAGCGTATAAGACAGATCCCGCCACGGCGTAGAGTGGTAAAACTTTTTCAGCTTCTCGCTACCAGCTGGCATTGTCCGCTTTCTCCTTGTCTAGATCCAATCTTGCCTTGTCAAGCTCCAGCTTCTTTTCCTGATATTCTGAGAGCTTATCCTTCCAATGCTCAGGATCCTTGCATTTCAGGAAGAAGGCTATTGCTCCCACGTCTGACGGTATGTATCTCTTAGTTTCCTTAGTCCGCGTCGTGGTCTTTCCCTCTGCGTTTTCGGTCACCTCTGTGCTAGTCTCAGTTACATAACCGCCTATAGCTCGCTGAAACAGCGCATTTTCCACGACTTCCACGGAAACCTTACGGCCTTTTTCGATGGCCATTCTGATCTCGCGGTGTGCTTTCTTCCACTCATAGTAGGTGGAACTGCTGATGTCCATGTTCTTTGCGATTTCAACATCTGACAGTCCCTTTTCGGCCCAGGCTTCAATTCTTTTCAGATTAGGTTCTGTAATCCATTTTTTCCACTTAGGAGTCACTAAACTCAGCTCCGATTTTGCAAATCATAACCACCAGTTGAACTGGTGGTTTGTCCTTGCCCTAAAAGGGCCTGT